>Ga0105355_10000476_pt1 | contig 35913 bp, 24 predicted proteins | sample GOMGulsemesocosm_2_FD_83508 | JGI IMG/M metagenome (GOLD analysis project Ga0105355, IMG submission 83508) | Methane-oxidizing microbial communities from mesocosms in the Gulf of Mexico - GOM9C Gulf of Mexico | ecosystem: Environmental > Aquatic > Marine > Cold seeps | place: Gulf of Mexico...
GATCTGAACTCGCTGATGCACAAATAGGATTACCATTAGCATCGGTACTTCTCCCGGTGTCATCTACTACACAGCTTTGATTATTTTCCCAGCCCCAACCATCACCATCAGGATCTGAACTCGTGGATAAACAAATAGGGGTTCCATTCGCATCGGTACCGCCAGTGCCTCCTCCCGTATCGCCATCTGTATAGATGGTTGCACGTTGTGATGTTTAACGGATTCCATTTGAACCATCTATTAAAATCTTCCCCCAGGTAGTTAATGAATTAGCATTCCAATCATTAACAATGTCAATAGTGCCGTAGCTTGAATCGTTGCCATCCCAAGACCAACCAATATAACCAACATTATAAGACGAAGTTAATGACATAATTGAACCTTCATCCACGTCAAATTCTTTATGTGTAGCAGCAAATTCACCGATAATAAGCGGCAGGCCCTTGTTACTAAATGAAGTTAGGTAATTATCTATTGTTGATCGGCTATTATAGACTTCATACATATGAACGCTAAAAACAATATTTTTATGTGTATCACTTTGAAATACTTCATTGGCATTATCACGCATAACGTTTTGCCAATCTTGTCCCCAGTTTGGCGCATCAACCATTAATGTGTGTGTTAATCCTGCATCACGTAAGCGTTTAATGGCATTTTTATGATGGCTTTTCCAATCACTATGATTAAAACCATTACCAAAAGCTTCATTACCAATGTTGATGATGACGTAGTCTTCTTGACCCTTTAATACACTTTGCATACTAAGCCAATAATCGGTTGCTGAAGCGAGCGATGATGCGGAAGAATCATCTTGAAAACCTGTAGTATCATGCACTTCTAACACGGCAATCATTTTATTATCTTTTGCTTTTTGAATAACATTAGCAACATCGCTTGCTGAGTTTTTTGACCATTTATGTCCACTAGATAACACAATACGTACTGTATTTGCTCCAGTGTTACCGATATCTTTAAGTGACTGATTTAATTTATCCGGGAACCAAGTATGTGCATGGTTAATTCCTCGCATAACAAATTCATTGCCATTTCCCTCATAAATTTTACCACCGCTGACTGAGATACCAGCATTTGCACCAAGACTTAACAATATAGAGCTAGCGATCATTGTTGGTAAAATTTTTCTAGAGATTGATTTCATTTTTAAATACCTCATTTTATATATTTTGTAATTATAATCATTAAACGCGAACCGGTTAACTTCGTAAAAACCATTAAAAACAACACGTCAAATAGATAGGAAATTCATAAAATGAACTGGTCAATTATGTTTTCTGTTTTTATTTAAATGTCACCTCTAGTGATAATGAAACCTACATAAATAACAAAACTTAATAAGAAGATTGCTTATGGAGGTTACGGCGTCAGCTTAGAGAGATAAGTTCACGAAGAAAGAGGATGATACATATTAGTTTAAGGGTGCACTGTGAATCACTTCAGTTTTACGGTGCTAACGTGTACCAAGACATAATAACGTGTAGAAAGAAAGGATATAACTAAGGAGTAAAAAAGCTGCCATTACCCATAGATAGGTAATAGCAGCAAAGGGGATCTTTATACTAAAGACTGGTTAATGAGCAAGTTGCTTATTAAACGTCTTAATAATAGCTAAGGTTTTATCATCCGAAGAAAACACTGTATTTAGCCCTTGAGGCTCTTGTGATGGGTCACCTAAGTAATCATCACCTACAGCCCAAACAGCGTTACTAGCAGGGTTAGCACGACCAAAACCACCATAGGCCCAGAAATTTAATCCGGCTAAATAACCATTACCTTCTTTAGAGCTAAGGACTTGTTGAAATATTTCAGTAAAAAACATATCACGATGTGTCGTAGAATTAAGTGGCGAATTGCTTTCTAAATGTCGTGGAAAACCAAACTCTGATAGGACAATCGGTTTATTTAATTCTTTTGCAACAACTAAATGCTCAGACATATATTCCTTAGCTTTGTTTATAGCTATGGGGGTAGTAGCATCTTGATCTTCTTTATTGTACCAACTCCAGTTTTTTGGCCAGATATGCATAGTTAAATAATCAATCGCGGTATTATCATGCAATTTTTGATAGACATCGACACTATTTAAACTACCGGCTGCTCCTTCATTACCTGTAGAAATCAATTGGTTAGGTGCCAAACGATCAATTAAGGCTACCGATTTATCTACCCATACTTTAAAAGCGTCATAGTTATCATCTGCAAATACTCTAGGCTCATTAGCTAACTGCCAAGACATAATAGTTGCATCTTCGCTGTACGGCTGTCCGGTAATACTATTTTCACGAGTTAACATAACTTCAACATGCTGATAAAAGTCTTTTGTACATGGCTGACAACTGTGAAATTGCTTAGTATAAGACATATAGTCATCCCAACTAACCCCCTCTACAAAAGGGTTTGGTACTTCGCCATAGCCATGCCAGTTTAAATACTGCGACATACCACCTGACCAAATCCAGTTATTGGTGAGGTATAAAACAGCTACCATATCGCGCTTTTTCATCTCAACTAATAAGTAATCTAATCCTGCTAATAAGTCCGCATTATAAACACCGGGTTTCTCCTGTAATGCAGGTTTAACAACAGAATCACCATTACCACCATCGGAGCCAACAAGGATACGCAAGTTGGTCACACCATTTTGTTGTAGTTGATCTAAATCTTTATGTAAACGAGCACGGTTGCCATTTTTAGCACCTAATAATGGGCCATACCAATAATTAGTGCCGATAAAGTGATAAGGTTTTCCGTCGCGGTAAAACTGGCCATTTTCTACCGTAACAAAGCTATTAGCTTCAGCTGACAACTTAATGGATAACATATTAGACGGTGCTGATTGACCACTTTCATTAACCGCAATAAGTCGATAATCATAACTTTCACCGGAAATAAGGCGTTCCTTGTCTTGAAACAGAACATCAACTTCGGGATCAAATTTATTTTTACCGTCTGAAATATGTTCCGCAATGACTGCCCAATTATCATTTGAACTTAGTTTACGCTCAATGGTATAACTTCGACCTAAAGGAGAGCCCATCCACGTCAATTTTCTATCGCTAGAAATGGCTCTAAACCTTGGCGATTCAGGCACAGCTAATGGTAAGGGTTTGCTTATCCCATTCATTTGCGCCTGAGCGACACGCACTAAATCAGTTACGGCAATCTCTTCATTTGCGTTGCTTTCAGGAAAGCCAGGTAAATGATAACTATAATAAGGACCACTCCCCTCTCTGTGCCAATAAAAACCACCATTATGGCGGTGCCCTCTATAGCCCCAAATAAAGGCGCCTGCTGCTTTTGCTCCATTCACTTCATGATGCACAGCGGTTTGCATAATATCATTCATGCCTTTCGTTGGTTTAAGACCATATTCTCCAACTAAATAAGCTTTACGTCCGGCAATACGTGTTAAGTCATTGATAATAGTTTGCGGTTTATTATTGTCATTTACCGTATAAAAATGATTATTGATTATGTCTACATTGTCGTCATTTAATGAGTGTTCAAGAATAGATAAATAGTTACCATCTACCACCAATTGTTTTGGTGCCAATGATTTTATATGAGCCGCTGTAATTTGAATAAACTCAGCAGTACTATCTTTTAATTCATTGCCAGTTTCCCACGCCATAATCGCTTTTTCTTGGTAATAATAGCGGCCTGTAATAGTATTTTTACGGGTAATCACTTGGCTGATAATATTCAGGTAGGCTTTAAATGTCTTACTATTGACATCATAAAAATCTTCTTGCTTTTCATCATAAAAGGCTGAAAGCTGCTGACGCCCCCCCCACCACCACCAATGATCAATAAAAGGCAAGATCAAGCGCAACTTATAGTCACTAGCATGAGCAATCATTTGGTCATAAACCACCATTGCCTTTTCATTTAGTACTGGCATACCACCAGCTTGAAGTGGTTTTAGGATATGAGTTTCGCGTTCGCAAGCCGCATCATTTGGATCTTCGACAGAAAAAACATAGATACGGGTAACTTTATGACCAGTACCTACTAATGACTTTATCCAATTTTCTTGTTCGTCTGAGGTTGGCCACTTAAAAAATTGCCCCCAGCCGCGAGTATCTGCTTTACATACACCTCGACTATCATCCTCTATTCGATGCAACTCTGGTGCATTAAAGCCAGCAAACCTAAACGCTTGCTCACCTTCTTTTAATTGATGACCATCTCGAGTGATATAATACTCAAAATCTGCTGCACTGGCCGATGATATAACAAGTAAAAATAATACTAATAGTTTATACATAATTACCCCTTACCTATCGCTTTAAATAATCTAACAACTTCCATCATTGCACGGCCATTGTGATACGGAGCCTTCCAAAAGCCTACTTTATATTGTGGGTTATGTTCGTTATTATCTGCACTAGAAATCCAGTGCCACTCACCCTCGAAGTGATCTTTATGATAACGCTGAATGAAAAACCAAATCTCTATACAACTGTCTAAATATCGACGTTCATTAGTAAGGTAATAGGCGTTAAGAAAACCCACTAACGCTTCAGCTTGAACCCACCAGTGGCTTTCTTCATGGCGAATGTTATCTGCTATTTCATATTCGTCACACACTTGTTTATGCTTGCCAATCGACTCATTCAAGCAAGTGTCAGCTAGTGCCAAAATAATAGGCTTAAATTTAGCATAGATAGCCTCATCATCTAATATCTCTACCGCTTCCCATATTAACCAACTCGCTTCTATATCGTGACCATAGGAAAGAGTTAACGATTGATCGTTCCATTGAAGATCAAAAAACAATCTTAAGTGATTATTTTCTTGATTAATGATGTGTTGCTCAAAAATATCGAGTACGTGTATTAACGCTTCTTTTACTTCAGCTGTTGGTAATATGGCATATAGGGCGCTGTATGCTTCTAAAACATGCAAATGGGTATTCATAGATTTAGGCGCATTTAAGTCTTTATCACTTAAACGCAAATCTTCAATAACCTGCCATTGTTTTGTATAAGCTTCAATGTAACCACCATGAATGTAATCACGGGCATGTTTTTCAGTGAGCTCAAAATATTGTTTAGCTTTTTCCAGTGCCGTTTCATCACCGGTTAGCTTGTAATAGGCTGAAAAGGCATAAATACAAAAGCTTTGAGCATAAGTTTGTTTTTTGCCATTCACTTGCTCTCCTGTTGCAGAGACCTCCCAAATGGCACCACCAAATTCTTTATCATCAAAGTAAGTTAATAGATAATCAAAGGCTCGCTTCGCCGCTTCTTTATATTTTTCTTTTCCACTAAAGAGTGCTTTTTCACTGTAAAACCACAATATACGGCTATTTTGAATGATGCCTTTATTCGCATCGGGAATGACTTTACCAAAAAAGTCAATTTCACCAACAAAGCCACCTTCTTTTTCATCCGCGGTATTATCAAGCCACCACTGACCTATATTGTCTAACTCTGTTGAAATAGCACGGCTATCGAACGCAAAGATTTCCATTATTAAGCTTCCTTACTACTTTTTGAATGCTGTATTAGAAGCAATAAGTTTATTGATTGCTTGTACCGATGTTGCAGAACGTAGCCCATCCTCAGGCGTGTTTTTACAATAATCGACTAATTGAGCAATAGAGGTAGTTGCTACATGCATACGTGTATCTGAAGAAGCGTAATAAATATTGACATCACCTTCATCGTTAACAACCCAACCATTACTAAAAACAACATTTGAAACATCACCAAGGCGCTCACTACCTTCAGGGGCAATTAAGTGTCCAGCTGGTTTGTGGATTACTTTCCATGGTTCATTTAAGTCTGTCATGAAAGAATATAATACGTAACGTAAACCCGCAGCAGTATTACGAACACCGTGCGCTAAATGTAACCAACCATCATCCGTTTTTAACGGTGCAGGACCTTGACCATTTTTAACTTCATTAATGGTGTGGTATAGCTTAGTGTCAACAATCACTTCAGATTTTATTTCAGCATTCACCATTGAGTCAGATAAACCCCAGCCAATACCGCCGCCGCCGCCAACACTGATAAAACCGTCTTGGGGACGTGTAAACAATGCATATTTACCATCTACATATTCAGAGTGTAAAACAACATTACGTTGTTGGCCTGAATAAGTGACTAAGTCAGGTAATCGTTCCCAACTAACTAAATCTTTTGTACGGGCAATACCACATTGTGCTTCGGCAGCACTGGTATTTTCCATCATTGTTTTGTCTTTTCTTTCAGTACAGAATAAACCGTAAATATAACCATCTTCATGAGCAGTTAAACGCATGTCATATACGTTTGTATCTGGATTTTCTGTTTCAGGTAGCGTGATTGGGTTAGACCAAAAACGGAAATTATCAATACCGTTATCACTTTCTGCAACAGCAAAAAATGACTTACGGTCATTACCTTCAACACGTACAACAATGACGTATTTACCGTTAAACATCATAGCGCCGGAGTTTAACGTTGCATTAACACCAATACGCTCTAAAAGCATTGGATTAGTTTGCTCGTTAAGATCAAAACGCCAATCTAGCGGGATATGGTCACGTGTAATGATTGGGTTATCCCAACGTTGAAAAATACCGTTATATTGATCACTTGGCTGGTTTTGTGACGTTATTAACGCTTCATTTTTTGCGAATAGCTGGCCAAGCTTATCTTGAAAGGTTTGTTCTACTATTTTTGTCATAATTAACTTCTCTTTTATATCTTTGTATTTTTAAATTTATATACTTGTTCTATGTGGCTTTAATCAACACAACTAAAAATGAACCGGAGCTACTTTAGTTATAATCAGTCCAATAAACCCTTTAACAACAAATAATAAAACCGTTAAATTTAATTGCATTCTTTAATACTTAAGCGACCACACAAACAAGTGAACCGGTTCACTTGTTAATTTAGCTGTTTAAGCATAGTTTTACTAGTATTTTTTCATCTAAATTGTAAAAATAAGATTTATATGTCTAGTTAATACACTTGATACATAAAAAATGTTGTTCATTTGAATTATTGCGGAAGGAAATTACATGAGTACAATCAGAGATGTAGCCAAGGAAGCAGGCTTATCAACAGGCACAATTTCCAAAGCACTTAGTGCCCCTAAAACTGTGTCACCAAAAAATTTAGCCAAAGTACAATCAGCAATAAAAAAACTAAATTATAAACCTAATATGCTTTCACAAAAATTTCGAAATAAGCAATCCAACACTATCGTTGTTTTAGTACCAGATATTGCTAACTTATTTTTTGCTCAACTTATTAGCGGCATTGAAAATGTAGCTCAAAGACAAGGCTATAGTGTTTTACTGGGCGATACTAAGGATGATATAAAACGAGAACAAGAGTTTATTAATATGGTCGAGACTCGGCTCGCAGACGGCATCATCAATTTACGCCCGTTTATTGAAGGTGACTCTATGTTACCCAAGGATGACGTCATATCTGTGAGTGCTGCTGGCTGTGAAAATACCCCTTATCCTTCTGTTAGAATTGATAATGCCGGCGCAAGTCAAAAAGTTGTTGAGTATTTATTGTCACTTGGGCACAAACGTATTGGTGTTATTTCGGGTCTAGCAAAAAACCCTCATACCAAAGATAGATTATCAGGGTATAAATCGGCACTCGAAAAAGCGGGTATAACTTTTGAGGAAGAATTGATTTACGAAGGTGACTTCAATTATTGGTCAGGGTTAAACGCTGCCGAATATTTTGTTCGAATGAAAGAAAATATGCCTACTGCAATTTTTTCAATGAATGATGAAATGGCTATATCTGCCATGAAAGGCTTTTTAAATCACGGAAAACGTATTCCTGAAGATATTTCCATTACCGGTTTTGATGATCGGAAAGTATCGCGTTATTTAACCCCTGCCCTTACCACTGTTTCTCAACCGGCACAAAAAATGGGAGAGCAATCCGCAGAGTTATTGTTACAACTCATTGACGGTAAAAAGCCAAATCAAACTGAGTTTATCATGCCTTACGATTTTGTCATTAGAGAAAGTACTGCAGTAAACTTGAGCGGAAAGTAGAATAAACAAGCAAGTTACGGTCAAAGGAGGAATATGCTGGAATGAACGACGTCAAACCAGCATTTATTAAGAGTTAACTTAAGTTTGATATGGGTTTATCAACACACACTTCCGCAGACGTTTCTACACTTTCTGAAGAGTCATTGTTATTTTTTAAGGTAATACCCTTGCGTAGTTTATTATTTATATCTTCAACATCTTCATCGGTTAAATTATAAAAATATATAAACAAACCTGACAGTAATGCACCAAAAGCAGGTAAATAACTTACCATCATACGTAGACCTTCTTTGGCCATTTCGGTTTGTTCTGCATTAGCCTCGTAACCATATATAGCTAGAGTCCATCCCGTTATTGCACCACCAAGTGTCCAGCCCATTTTCTGTGCAAAAGAAGCTGATGAGAAAATTAAGCCGGTAGAACGACGACCCGTTGTATATTCAGAGTAATCGGCTATATCAGCATACATAGCCCAAAGTAGTGGAAAGATAATACCAGCACACATACTTATCAATACTTGAGATAATAAAATCAGCCATACTTGGGTATCAAGGAAGTAAAAAACACTTACACTTAATACTGATGCGATAAACATGGCGTACATGAAAGTATTCTTTTTACCAAATATAGATGATACAGGTTTAGCAAGCATAACACCCACTAGGTTTGCAGCTTGACCAATCACTAAATAAGTCGCGATTAAACTAAACGAGATACCAAAAATATCTACGCTATCAACAGTAAGGTAATACTTAATATAAAAGATGGCTGCGCCATCACGAATGCTATTAAATATTAAGGTAGAAAGCGCTGCACCTAATAAAATAAACCAATGTTTGTTTTTAGCTAGGTTCTTTAAATCTGACTTAAGTGCATTTTTTTGCTCTTTAGGCGGTTGTACACGCTCTTTAGTCCAAGCAAAAGTTAAATAAAACAAAAAGGCACATACTACACCATAAAACAAAGCAGTATACATCCAACCAGATTGTAGGTCAGGTTCAGTACCACCCATAATGCTGAAGTAATCTAATAGCGGTTCAACCATCGCCAAAGAAGCCATGCCACCAGCAAACGCAAAGACCATCCGAAAAGATGCCAGTGTTGTTCTATCTTCGCTATGAGATGACATTACACCCAATAAAGAACCGTAAGGCACATTTACTAAAGTATAAACAACCATCATCAATGAATAAGTGACATAAGCATAAATTATCTTATATTCTATTGACCAATCAGGTGTGGTAAACGTTAATACACCAACTAGAGCAAACGGGATAGCACCAAAGGCAATATAAGGTCTAAATTTTCCCCAACGAGTATTGGTGCGATCAGCAAGTATACCTACAATAGGGTCGCTTACCGCATCCCAAATTCTTACCACTAAAAACATGGTCCCTGCCGCCGCCGCCCCCATACCAAAAACATCAGTATAAAAAATCAGTAAATATACTGCAAAGAGCTTCCAGAACATTGACGAGGCAAAATCACCTAGACCATAACCAATTTTCTCTCTCAACCCTGGTCGGTCATCATTTATTATCATACTTTTTTGCCTCTTAACGTTTATTCAACGAGTCACTATTTAGTGTTTAAGCCCAACACCAATGAACCGGTTCAAGCCAGTTACTATATTCAAGCAAGAAACCGGTAAAGTGTCAATCACTAATTGGCAGTCCTTGCTATAGCTTACATTAATCCAAACCGCCAACAAACAATACCATTTTTAGCACCAATTACAGCAGGTTAGGTATCGTAAAAAGCTAACTGACTTATAAGGGCGTTATATTATAAACCACTCTATTTTTAAAATTCATGATGCATTAAAATTAAATAGTTAAAGAAATTAAGGAGATAGCGCAGTTATAACCGACTAATTGCAAAATAAAATTGAACCGGTTCATTTATTGTGAAAGAATGGATTCTCACCTGATCAATATCAGATTTAGCAAACGTATAGATTTTGGAAATATACTTAATGAATAATGAACTCATCGTCGAAATTAATAACTATACCCATTGGTTGTCCCACTCGGCACTGCCTCGTTGGAGCTCTAAAGGTATTGATCAATTTGGTGCAAGTATAGAACAATTTACTGCTAATGGTGAACCAGATATAAAGAGCAATAAGCGTATTCGGGTACAAGCACGACAAATGTTTGTCTTTTCTGCGGCTTCACAAGAAGGTTGGATAGACGACGGCTTTGACTTAGTTGCCTCCCTTGAAGGTTTTTGTCAGAAATACGCAAAAATACCTGAAAAGTCACACTATGTTCATATATTAAATGCCGACAATAAGATTATTAATCCTAATAATGATTTGTATGACATTGCCTTTTTCTTACTCGCCTATGCATGGCGATATCATGTATTTAATGATTTAAATGCCCTAAAAAAAGCCAATGATCTATTAAATACCATTGATAATATTTTAAAGGATGCCCCAGGGGGGTGGATGGAAGGTGACTATTCAAGCACTTACCGTCGTCAAAATCCTCACATGCACTTATTTGAAGCTTTTTTAACCCTATATCAGTTTACTAACGATGCAAAATGGTTGGCAAAAGCGGGTGAAGTATATTGTTTATTTGAAACGATTTTTTTTGATCATAAAAACAAGGTACTGCTTGAGTACTTTACCGATGACTGGCAAGTAGCTGAAGGTAATGAGGGAGGCACTATTGAGCCAGGCCATATGATGGAATGGGTTTGGTTACTTCGTCAATACCAAAAGTTTACCCAGGCACCTGTTGATGATTATTGCCATGCTTTATATCACAACGCCTTAACATTAGGCCTAGACCGAACCAGTAATTTATTATTGAACGAAGTGAGTATAAAGGGTCGATTCATCGAACAGAATAAACGTTGCTGGCCGATGACCGAGTGGATAAAAGCAAGTTTAGCACAAGCCGAATTTACATCTCACACTGATCGATATGACTATATAAGTGACGCGATCATCGCTCTTAAATCGTTAACTAAATATTACCTAGTATCGCCTCATAAAGGGCAGTACATCGACAACATAGATGCAGACAACCAAGTGTCGGTTGATACATCCCCTGCTAGTACGCTGTATCATTTAGTTGTTGCAGGCTTAGAGGCACAAAAGTTTGCGAGTAAATATCATGCTAATTTTAAATAATATAGCCTGCAAACTACTCATCGCATCAACATTCTTTGTTGGTATTACACTTTGCCAAGCCGGTGATTTTAAAAAGCCCAACATTTTACTTATCACTGCAGATGATATGGGCTTTGATGATCGTTCGGCCGCAAACCACCCGAATATTAAAACCCCCTCATTAGATAACTTATCAAAGCAGTCTTTGCAATTTACTGATTTTAGCGTTACTCCGGTATGCGCTACAACCCGGGCAGCCTTACTTACTGGCCGGGATTTTTATAAAACAGGTGTCTCAGGTGTTCACGGTGGCCGTGACTATATGCACCTATCAGAAACCTTATTATCACAAGTATTACAAGCAAATAACTACCGTACTGGCACTTGGGGGAAGTGGCATTTGGGCAAATCCAAAGGTTACTTGCCTGAAGATAGAGGTTTTGATGAAGCCTATTATGCCGAGTTATATCGCCATAAAAATAGTGAAGGTTTTTTTAATGCTAAAGCTATAAAACACGATAAGTGGGTTTCTGAAGTCGTTACCGATTACGCCATTGATTTTATGGCGCAACCTTCTGACAAACCTTTTTTTGCCTATGTTAGCTTCCTTGCGCCACATGAACCTTGGCTAGCACCGCAAAAGTACGTACAACCCCTTCTCAAGCAGGGACTTCGACCAGCCATCGCTAACTTGTATGGCATGATCGAAGAAATGGATTTTAATATTGGCAGATTATTAACCTTCTTAGAGAAGAACAACTTAGCAGAAAACACCCTTGTTATTTTCTTATCTGATAATGGCCCTTGGTGGGATTCGAGTAATTTTGGCGCTATGACCCAACAGGAATGGCATGCAAGAAATCCCAGTAACATGAACGGAAATAAAGGACAGTCTTGGCAAAATGGCATTCGTTCTCCTCTGTTTATCCGCTGGACTAACCATTGGAAAGCGCAAGAGGTAACTCGTTATAGTGATGTTAAAGATATCTTCCCTACACTAATAGAGACGTTAAATATCACTTTAGCAGCAGACCATAAAGCAATAGATGGCCACTCTTTATTACCATTAATTTCTGCAAACAAATCTTACATTAACCCAAGGGAAACCTACATTGGCTCTCATGATGTTATTTCTAGAAAAGCATTATTTAATCAATGGACCCCTATTGATGATACTGCTAGAAGTAATATACATTATGAAGATCAGTTAATAGGTTTGCGTAACGAACAATATAAGTTATTACTAAATCCCTCGGTTGATAGACAAGGTTACCCTTTATCCGTAGGTCGATATGCACTATTTGACATGCAAGCGGATCCATTAGAGCAGCATAATATTATCAATAAAGAAGTCGACGTTGCCAATCAATTGAAAAAGAAACTACACGAGAAGTTTATACAGCTACGCGACTCTCCTCAAAGCTATAGAGCACCCGTATTTATCATCGATATTAATGCCGATGTATCAGTGATTAATGGCTTTGGTCCAAGTAAAACGGGTGGGAATACCACAAGTAAAGCGCATGTATTGACTCACTTAAAAACGACAGGTGATTTTGCCAACTTCGACATAAAGGTGACTGAAAAAGCTGAATTTGATGTCTACATCAAACAAGGTAAATCAGGAAAAAGCAACAAAAGTGCAGACAGTGCCGGTTTATTGGTCATGTTAAATGCTAACAATCAAAAAATATATCATGAGCTGTCTGAAGACCCCATTCAAAAAGTTGGCAGTTTAACCTTAAACAAACAAACGACTTCAATCACGTTTAGTGTTGTCGGCAATAACAGTTACAAACCTTGGGCACATATATCGTCTTTGAGGCGGTTATTCTTAGTACCTAAAGGTAAAAAAGTCGACTTATTTAATTTAGCACTTCCCCAATAACACTTAATCTATAATGCAATTACAATCGAGATACTTATGCCCACATTTCAAGACTTAACCTGCTTTAAAACCTATGATATTCGTGGGATTGTACCTAGCGAATTAAACCCTGAAGTTGCTTACAATATTGGCAAAGCCTATGCGCAAGCATTTTCACCAAAAACCGTAGTAATTGGCAATGATATTCGCTTGTCCGGCCCTGAACTATCTGCAGCATTATCAAGTGGTTTACGCGATAGTGGTGTTAATATTATCAACATTGGCGAATGTGGCACTGAAGAAATATACTTTGCTGTCCCCCATTTAGAAGCTGACGGAGGTATTTGCATAACTGCTAGTCACAATCCAGCCAACTACAATGGTATGAAGTTTGTTGGTAAAGGTTCAACCCCGATCAGTGCTGATAATGGCTTACTTGAGATCAAGCGTTTAGCTGAATTAGGTTTATTTTCTACTTCCTTATTAAAAGGAACTGAGTCACAACAAGATATTAGTGAAGCCTATACAGCTAAACTTATGAGCTTTGTAAACGTTGATAAACTCAAGCCATTAACGATTGTTGCCAACCCTGGTAACGGAGGTGCAGGTGCCGTAATCAATAATATAGAGCCTCACTTACCTTATTCCTTTAAAAAAATAAATTTCACGCCTGATGGAAACTTTCCTAATGGTGTCCCTAACCCATTGTTACCTGAAAATCGTCAAAGTACCCATGATGCTGTTATTCAACATCAAGCTGATTTTGGTATTGCTTGGGACGGTGATTTCGATCGATGTTTTTTCTTTGATGAAAAAGGTCAGTTCATTGAAGGGTATTATATCGTGTCGTTGATCGCACAAATGATGCTAGTGAAACAACCGGGTGAAAAAATAATATATGACCCTCGTCTATATTGGGCTACCTTAGATACCGTTAATAAAGCAAATGGACAGGCTATTGTCAGTAAAACCGGTCATGCTTTTATTAAGCAAACCATGCGAAAGGAAGACGCCTTATATGGTGGCGAAATGAGTGCTCACCATTATTTTAGAGATTTTTATTATTGTGATAATGGCAATATCCCTTGGTTACTTATTGCAGAGTTAATCTCTGTTACAGGAGAAACCTTGTCGCAATTAGTCGCAAATTTAACCGCTGATTACCCATGTAGCGGGGAAATAAACTTGACAGTAAAAGATAGCGAGCAAGTATTACAGCAACTGAATAAACATTACCAAAATAAAGCCAACAGTGTTGATTACATCGATGGCATTGGCATGAACTTCGAAAGTTGGAGATTTAACGTGCGAAATTCCAATACAGAGCCACTGCTTAGAGTTAATGTAGAAACCAGAGGTGATAAAGGATTGTTATCGCTAAAAACAACGGAAATTATCCACATGATAAACCAATACCAGTCAGACTAAACCGGCTTAATGTAGAGCCCGCTAATATAAAAACCTAAGGTAAATGTTTTGCAGAGAATTTCTCTTAGGTTTTGATTCAAACATTGATCGAGGTAAGTATGTTCAAATATTGTCCAGAATGTAAACATTCAACTATTTCATTTGTTAATAACCATTACCTTTCTTGTGCTGAGTGCGGCTTTTTGTATTACCATAATGCCGCTGCTGCTGTTGCCGCTATCATAAAATTTCAAGATGAAATATTATTTACTGTACGAGCCAAAGAGCCAGGTTTAGGCCAACTCGATTTACCCGGCGGCTTCGTCGACCACAACGAAAGCTTAGAACAAGCATTAACAAGAGAGATTGATGAAGAGCTATCACTACCTATCAAGCCACATCAGCTGACATATTTCACTTCGGAGCCAAACACCTACCAATATCAGAGCATAAAATATAATACCATAGACACAATCTTTACTATAATCCTAGATACCAAGCCGACAATAGTATGTGAGCCCACAGAAATAAAGAGAGTTATTTGGATTAAACAAAGCCAAATAGATATAAATAAACTGGCTTTTATTTCAGCTAAAAAGGCTATTTTAAAATATTGTCAATAGCCCTATCAAGACCGGTGGATACATGATTAAAATATTAATTAAAGTGCTTTGTTCTTGCATGCTGTTAAGCTTCGCCTACCCGGTATTACCAGCCTCTTCCGATATTAAAGTAGTTTTAATCAATCCTGATAAAGAAGGCAGAGCTTTTTGGGATTTAACAACCTTTATCACTCAAAGAGCAGCAAGCGATTTATGCATAGATTTGAACGTGATACATGGTGGTGGTAATCGATTTAACAACTACCAGATCATCAAGAGCCTAACCAGTAATGATATTGATATCGATTATGTTATCTTTCTCCCTCACAAAGGCAAGTCAGAACAATATTTCAACCTTTTAGAACAAGAAAAAATTCCTATTATTTCATTAGAAAGAAGTATGGATGAAGAGGAGATGGAACAATTAAAATTCCCTGATGAAAAATACAAATTTTGGCTGAGCGAAGTTTACTTTGATGATGTTCAGGCTGGTAAGTCCATAGGCCAAGCTTTATTAGCAAAACATATAAAAAAACGAATAAGTCAGCCTCTGTTTTCGGATTAAGTGATGATTATAGTGCCCTTTCTAAGAGCCGGAAACTCTGACTAGCTCAGAATATTTCAAGTGAAAATCTGCTTAACCAGATCGTAAAAACAATGTGGAGTCCCGATGTTGCACGAGAGAAGCTTAAAGGGCTTTTAAGAAGATATCTTGATACCAACATTATTTGGTCTGCTTCAGATGAACTTGCTCTTGCGACATCTAAAGTAATTAAAAACCACAGCGATATTAACGTTACTATCGGCGGAATAGGTTGGTTACCAAAAGTAATTAAAGCTGTAAAAATGACACTCTTGATGCAACTGTAGGTGGCCACTTTATGCAAGCGGCATGAGCTGTTGTAAAAGCGTTTGATCATTGTTAGGGAGTTAATATTTCGGATACGCGACAAGCTTTAGTTGTTAATTTAATAACCCAAGAAAATGTTGAAAATTTCTTGGGCTAACAGTAACTCAGCCACTTATAAAGTAGCCGGTAAAGTTCAAACATATATTTAATTTCAAACGAGTAGGCTATGCAAAATATGAAAAGAAAAGAAATTATTATTGTCGGCGGTGGCACAGCAGGTTGGATGACCGCTAATATTCTCGCGCATTCATTCAAAGAAGCTAACGTATCTATCTCATTAATTGAGTCAGAAAATGTACCTGTAATTGGTGTTGGCGAAGGTTCTACTCCAGCTCTAAGAAACTTCTTTGACTTACTAAATATTCGCGAAAGTGACTGGATGCCAGCATGTAATGCTACCCATAAAACGGGTATACAATTTGACAACTGGTCAACAGTAAAAGGGTATCAGAAATATTTTCACTCATTCCCGTCAATGGTTGATCAGCAAACACAAAACCATTTCATTCATAATGCGCAATTAAGAGCTGCTGGTATCAACTTACCCGCGAACCCGAGTGATTTTTATTTAGCCGCTAAAATTGCTCAAGAAAACAAAAAACCTTTAGCTAATGATAACTTCCCTTTTGAAATTGATTACGCCTACCATTTTGATTCAAACTTGCTCGGAAAGTTCTTACAAAACCTAGCAGTGAATAGCAGTGTCAATCATGTTATTGGGCATGTGAATGACTGTAAAATAAATAGCAATAACGATATAGAGTATGTTGTCCTTGAAGATGATAAACAAATTCATGGCGATTTGTTTATTGATTGCTCAGGGTTCAAAGGCATATTAATCAACAGACTCCAGGGCGTTGAGTTCGTTAGTTATGAAAAGGAGCTCTTTAATGATGCAGCCATCGCAATTTCAACACCTTTATCAAGTGATTCAATTAAAGCTCAAACAAAATCCACCGCGCTAAAATACGGCTGGGCGTGGCAAATCCCCCTTTCCAATCGTATTGGTAATGGCTATGTTTATAGTTCTAAATATGTAAATAAAGAAAGTGCTGAACAAGAATTTAAAGAATTTTTGCAAGTGGACGGTAAAGAGCTGTCAGTACGACATTTATCATTTAAGTTAGGACGCTTAAATAAACATTGGCAAGGCAACTGCTTAGCTGTAGGTTTATCACAAGGATTTATTGAACCTTTAGAGGCAACTGCCTTATTATTAATTCAACAAACAGTAGGAAAGTTTGTCGATGCTTATCAACAAGGAAATTTTAATAGCCAACATCGAGATAATTTTAATCAACAAATTAATAACGACTTTGATGGCATTAAAGATTATATTGTTTTGCATTACACACTAAACTCTCGTCAAGATACTGAATACTGGTGCGACAATCGTGACAATTTAGCTCACATGTCAAATAGGCTACAACAACTTATCCTTGGTTGGCAGACAGGAAGAGATATAAGTAAACTTGTTGTAAAATTAGGGCTACACAATCACTACCCTATCTCTTCATGGTATGCAATTCTTGCCGGTTACGGTTACTTTCCTAGCGATTTAAGAGCGACTGAACAAAGTGCTTATATTGATGTCTTACCAAAAACCCAAGAGTTCTTACGTCGTTGCGCTTTAAACTTTCCTAGATATAACAACTAAGCTTTAACTAAACTATCACAAACGGACTAATCCTATAGTGATAAATTAAGGGTAATGTTACGATATAAAAAAGCCGCTTACTGAAATCAGTAAGCGGCTTTTTAGTATTGGTGCTATTGCAATGAATGCCAATAGCATTTCTTTAAGCCAAGTTATAGACGTGCACGAATACCAAAGGTATAACGTGCTTCATTAACAAACTCTTTGTCAAAGTTATCTTTCCACTGAAGGTATTGCTTTTGTGATTCTTCAGTAATATTGGTCCCTTGTGCATAGATAGAAATATTATCAGTAATATCATAACTAACAGAAGCATCAAGATAACTTGTTGAATCATTATAATGACCAAATGGACGACTAACACTTGCACCATCGTCCCATATACTTTGAGCACTAATTAAAGCTTCACTACGGTAGTTATGAGCAAGACGTACAGCTAAACCATTCTTTTCCCAATAAAGTACCGTATTAGCCTGTTCTTTAGAGTTATCCGGTACACCTAAATCATCACCATACCAGTCAGTGTTTGCACTATCACTGTTTGAATATGTATAGTTAAACATAATACCAAAGCCGTTAATTGCTTCAGGTAAAAAGTCAAATGCTTGTTGATAAGAAAATTCGAAACCATCAATTTTACCACCTGCACCATTTAATATAGTACTGGTAGGTACAGTAGGGTTAGTCACTTGTCCATCTGAATCGGTAATATCATCGCGAATTACGGTGCCACTTTCAATAAAGGAATCAATATCCATTTGAAATACCGCTAAGCTCATTAAAGCACTATCACTAAAATACCATTCGTATGACACATCAAGGTTTGTTGAACGCCAAGGTTCGAGTTGTGGATTACCATTTGCTTGTGCTGTTTGCGCTTGAAAAGTGCCATCAGGCTGAATCAAACGAGTAACACTTAAACCTCGACCTAAATTATTAGCATCATGTGTACTTAACGTTTCATTATACGAAAAACGTAAAACTTGTTCGCTGGTAAGCTCTAATGCAAGATTAGCGCTAGGTAAAAAATCAGTATAGTTATTCTCACTAACCGTTTCTCCACCATCAATAGAGTCAGCACCTGGGCCTAATAAATAGGTTTTACCATTAAATTCAGCTTCAGTTCCTGAGGCAACTTCATGTTGTGTAATCGTTAAATCAGTTTCAATATAACGAAAGCCGATATTGGCAGAATACGGTAAACCAATCTCGCCACTAAAATTGAACTGTGTATAAAGTGATTGTGTTTTTTCATTAACTACATAAGTATTATCTGGGTTCATTGCTTCAATGTTTTCACCAAATAATTTTTCATGGAAAGCGGTAGGATCATCCATCGCTTTAGGATCTAAGAAATATAAGCTACCTAAGCCCTGAGAACCACCAAAATCGCTGATTTGTATAATATCATCAGCAACTAATGCATCATTAAATGAAATAGTTGGCATATAAGATTCACCCGTTACCGGTGCGCCTGATGCAGCATCTTTCCAACGTGCAACAAAAGCGTCGCCATTGCCATTAGTAAATGGTGATAAACCATTCCAGTTAGAACGCTCATTTTCTCGTTCGCCATAACGCACGCCAAAATCTACCGATTCTAGATGCCCTAAATCTGTTGCATAATTACCATCTAAACGAAAAACATCTAAAGTAGCATCTTCTTCATTGCCATTATTATTAATTGAGGTAACAGAGTAGCGATCACGGTTCGAACCTAAAAGCTCGCCGCCAATAGTAGGCAAAGACCATACTTGTGTACCACCAGCATAACTAATACCAATAGGTATCTGTGTGAATACTGGGTTACCTTCTTCATCTAAAACTGGTTGACCTTGAGCATCAACAGCAGCTTCGCCAGCATAACCCCATGGGTTAACTGCGCTAAGCGCTTCTCCACCAGCACCTTTATAAGTAGCGCCAACTTGTGAGCCATCATTGATATAATTATCAGCAGCAGCATTGTAACTATTATTCGTCGCATTACCGTGAACATAACGAGCACTACCAGTAAATGCACCGTCGTTATCAAAAGAAAGCTCTAAATTTGTATTTAAAGACTCACGTTCAGAGTAAGTATTCTCTGAATGAACCATGACACGGCGCGCTTGTAAATTAGCAGATTGCACAGTAGAAAAGCTACCACCATCGCTGTCATGAAGATCAGGTCTTTCAATGGTAGCAGTCGGGTTGAACCAACCCCAAGTTCCATTCCAAGCATTACTGGCAATGAAAGATGCAGTGCGCTGATTTTCATCCATTTGCGTATAAAAAACGTCAGCGGTTAATTCTAAACTATCTGTTAACTCAGCTTGAAATGAAGCATTAACACCTAATCTCTCACGCTCAGTAAACTTATTACCTGCTTGATGGCCTTGAAAAGACTGGTAGGCATCATGAGTATCGCCATCACCATTTATATCATCCGGTACTTTGGCAAAGCGAGCGCTTTCTGAGGCACCACGGAACCATCCATTTCCGGCAGAGCCAATGGTATAATCAGCTAGGTTAGCATTTGAATAAGATACATTAAAGGTACCGCCATAAGTACCATTATTGAAACCGGTAAATAATGAAAACTTTCCATCGGTATCATCACCCATTGAACCTTGTGACATTTCAGCAAGACCAGTTAAGGTAAACCCTTCTTCAAGATCGAAAGCGCGAAAAGTTTTTAGGTCAACCGAGCCTGAAATACCACCATTTAATACACTGGCCGTATTTGATTTTATTACATCCATCCCTGACAGCATAGTTGCTGGAATGTCGGCGAAATCCGGTTGAACTGTAGAAATAGACCCCGCTGAAAGGAATTGCTCACCATTTAATGTGGTATTAACTTGTGGCATACCGCGTACATTCAAGCTAGCACCTTCACCTGCCGAGCGAGTGATTTGAACACCTGATACACGTTGTAATGAATCAGCAATTGTCGCATCAGGCAATTTACCGATATCTTCTGCTGAAATTGAATCAATAATGCTGCTAGAAAATCGTTTGTTATTTAGTGCTCGAACTTGCGAGCCTTTAATACCTCGAACTTGAATAACTTCGATCTCAGACTCTTGTACAGCTGTATTTTCTTCAGCAGCCAATGAAGATGTCGCATAACAACTCGATGCAATACTAACAGCGAGTAATGATTTAGTAAAAATATTAAACCTATTATTATTTTTCTTTTTAATTCCCATTCTATGCCCCTTAATTTTTATTATATTTAAATACACGCCAACTGAACCGGTTCATTAACGATCGATTATTGATGACGAACTTAATCTATATTAGTGAGTGTTATATTTCAATGAAATAATCACACATTTTTTATCAATAATAAAATTAATTAGAGTATAAATAATATTACCCCGAAAAAACAGTGGCTTAATCAAGTTACAGCCGGTGTTTTATATATTCATTACAAATAAATAAACTATTGAATAGTAATGTACATAGAATTAATTGCTATTACACGTACTAAACTCATTACAAAACACATATGAACCGGTAGCAATAAAGTTGGAGTGGAGTTCGAAATAATTAAGTACCCGGGTAGCGTAAAAATTTACTTGATCATTAAAGATAGTGATAAAATATTGCAGCAACTAAATATGTATTACCGAAATACAGCCAAAAGTGTTGATTACACCGATGGCATTGGCATGAGCTTTGAAAACTAGCGATTTAATGTGAGAAATTCCAATACAGGGCAATTGCTTAGAGTTAATGTAGAGACAAGAGGTTATAATGATCTGTTATCGCTAAAAACCACAGAACTTATCTACTTGATAGACCAATACCAGTAATAATAAACCGACTTTAAATGGCTTATTACTAGGGCAATATCCTAAGACTAATGAATAGCAATAACATTGTCTTAGGTTTTCTATTAGACATTTATCGAAGTAAATATGTTTAAATATTGTCCAGAATGTAAACATTCAACTATTTCATTTGTTAATAACCACTATCTTTCTTGTTCTGAATGTAGCTTTTTGCATTACCATAATGCCGCTGTTGTCATATCAAGATGGAATATTATTTACCGTACGAACAAAAGAGCCAGGCTTAGGCCAACTCAATTTTCCCGGAGGTTTTGTCGACCACAACGAAAGTTTAGAGCAAGCTTTAGTAAGGGAGATTCATGAAGAACTATCACTATCTATCAAACCTCATCAACTGACATAATTCACCTCTAAGCCAAACACCAACCAATATCAGAACATAAAATATAATACTATCGATGCAATCTTTACTATAATCTTAAAGACTAAGCGGACAATAGTATGTTAATCCACAGAAACACATAAAGTTCTTTGGATTAAGCAAAGTCAAATAGGTATAAATCAGTTGGCTTTTATTTCAGTTAAAAAGGCTGTTTTTAAATTTTGTAATTAACGTTTATCATCACAGGTAGGTACATTATTAAAAAATCAATCAATTCACTTTGCTTTTGTGCCCTACTAACCTTCACCTGCCGGGCATTTTCAGCCTCTGCCGATATTAAAGTAGTTTTAATCAACCCAGATAAAGAAGGTAGACCTTTTTGGGATTTAACCACCTTTATTGCCCAGAGCGCAGCAAGTGATCTAGGGGTAGATTTAACCGTTATATACGGCGGTGGCAACAGATTTAACAACTATAGAATAATCAATAAGCTAACCAATGACAACACGACTATTGATTATGTAGTTTTTCTTCCTCACAAGGGAAAATCGGCACAGTCTTTTAGTACTTTAGAGCAAGCAAAAATCCCTTTCATTTCCCTAGAGCGAAGCATGGATAAAAAGGAAATGAAGCAAATACTACTTCCTGGCGAAAAATATAAGTATTGGTTAGGTGAAATATATTATGATGATGTACAAGCTGGTAAGCTATTAGCACAAGCGTTATTAAAGGCGCATGCAAGTAAATCGAGTAAACCAGCGGCTATCTTCGGCTTAAGTGGCGATTATAGTCAGCTATCGAGCAACAGAGAACTTGGTTTATTGCAAACCCTCGCCAAGACGAAACATCTTAATCAAACGGTTAAAACCATGTGGGATCCTGATGTTGCTAAAGTCAAAATTAAGGGTCTATTAAGAAGATATCCCGATACAAATATTATTTGGTCAGCCTCTGATGAACTCGCTCTAGCGTCTTCAAAAGTACTGCATGATTATACTAACAATGCACTAACACTTGGAGGTATTGGCTGGTTACCTGATGCAATTACAGCCGTTGAAAATGGGACTCTTGATGCCACAGTAGGTAGCCATTTCATGCAGGCAGCATGGGCGATTGTTAAGATATTTGATCATAGCAAAGGCATTAACGCTTTTTACAGTAATAAAGCTCTAAACTTTAAATTAATCAATAAAGGTAATGTCGAAGAACATATTTGGTTAACTGACGCTCAAAATTACCAACATATTGATTTTAAAAGTTACTCATTGTTTCACAACCCTAAAAAAAATCGCTATAACTTTACTCTGCCTACTGAGCCACACGGTACTAAACACAATAACTAGTCCGGTAATTTTACCATAAAAATAAAGTTTCAACTTTTGATAGTTAACCTGTGAAACTATTATTAGAGCATACATTGCTCAGCCCAAAATAATTTAATGATATTTAAATGGTAAAAATGTTAGTTACTGCTTTTTCAGCATCAACCAAGAAAAAGTAAAAATAGAAGGTACTGAGTTGTTTAACGGGTATAACGTCAATCATTCAACAATTAGGCTTCAGCTTAGGAAAATTAATCTCCGGAATGTTAATTTAAATTATCTAAAACATAAAACGTTCAATAATGTCAGTATTTAATTGCTTGTTATCATAATTTAATACATCATAACTGAACCGGTTCACACCATAACTAAGTATATTATGCAAACTAGTAAAGTTTCCCTTATTTTATTCATTTTCGCTTTTTTTGGTTGCGAGACTCAATCTAACGTTGGAATAATATCATCCGAACAGTCGTTACTTAAACAATCGACGTCCCCAAATCCCAGAACAATAAATTATCCTTGGATGACTGTTGAGAACTGGTATCAGCAACATAAAAGTCATCTCAAGATAGCTAATAATAAAAAACCTGAACTTTTGTTTATAGGTGATTCTATTACTAATAGTTGGACTTGGGGAGATGGTCGTAGTGACGTTTATCAAACCTATTTTCACCAATATGATGCAGAAAATTTTGCTATAGGTGGAGACATGACACAAAACCTTCTATGGCGTTTACAGCACGGTTTAAAAGGCACTATAAAGCCAAAGGTTGTTGTATTAATGATTGGCACTAATAACTTTTTACATGAACAGCAAACACCAGAACAAGTTGTTGCTGGCGTAAAAGCTGTCATTGAACAAATACAAACAAACTATCAAGACGTAAAAGTATTAACATTAGCCATATTACCTATTTACCAAAATAGTGATAATTTTAGTCGTCAATATATCCCAAAAACTAATAAATTAATTTCTCAACTATCCAATAATCACTCTATTTTCTTCTTAAATTTTAGTGATAGCTTTTTAGATGACCACGGCAATATCCCAGCAGCTCTTATGGATGACTACATTCACCCAACTGCACAAGGTTTAGAAATAATAGCTAAAAACATAGCGCCCACCTTGAAAATGTTACTAAAAAATAACTGAAGGAATAAGATGAAAAAATTTTTAAAGATAACCATAAGTACAGGACTAGTTCTATTTTTAATGTCTTGCACAACTATCCCCTCTAAAAAGATTAACAATAAGGTAAAAGTAAATAAAAATATTTCTATTATGGGCCGCACAGTCACAACAGATTTCGGTGCAGTTATGTTTAGTTACCCTGGTGTCACCTTTTCTATGAATATAGTAGCACAAGCACTTAGCATTACCATGCAAAGCACCAAAGGTGATAGTTACATTGATATAACCATTGATGATCAAGCACCGCGACCAGTAAAAATATCGAATAAAAAACAAAATATTTTAATATTTTCATCCAAACAAGTCGAAAAACATAACATTCGTATTCAACATCGTTCTGAGAGTTGGCATGGCATTACTACCCTACATTATTTAACCATTAATAACGGAAAGCTACTTACACCAACTATACTTCCACAGAGAAAAATACTTTTTGTTGGTGACTCTATAACCTGTGGTGCTGCAATTGATAGAGATATACCTTTACCTGAAGAGCAATGTATCGAGACTCATGCATGGTGGAATGCTAAACAAACATTTGGCATGTTATTAAGTGATAAACTCAATGCTCAAGCACAACTTGTTTGTTATGGCGGTAAAGGAGTAGTTCGTACTTGGCAAGGCAACACAGAAAAAATTAAAGCTGAGGACTTTTATGAATTAACGTTACCTGACTTACGATATCAATACCCATGGCAACATCAAAAATATCAAGCAGATCTAGCCGTTATCGCGTTAGGTACCAATGATTTTTCCACCTCAGCCGGACCATTCCCAGAACGTAGTCATTTTGTAAAAAGCTACATTCGTTTAATAGATAAAATAAGAGCAGATCATCACAATGTTAAAATTGCCATTACTGATGGTCCGATGTTAGCAAACAAAGCTAAAGAAACATTACGTTCATATTTAACTGATATTATCAAACATTATCATAATCAAGATATTATCTTATTATTAGCGGATGAAAATGCTGGCGACAGTTGCGATTATCATCCAAATAGAGATAAACATAAAATTATTGCTAATGATTTTTATCGCCCTTTAAAAAAATTAGCAAATTGGTAGGCTACAATGAATAGAATAAAAAAGAGCTTTAATTAAAGCTCTTTTTTATGAAGTACTGACCCGTCCTAACCAAGGTTGACATTTTCCAGCAATGAGTTGGAGAGTGATATGAAATCAACTACTAAACGTACTCAAAAAGATTACTCCCTCGCTTTTAAATTAGGTGTAGTAGACCAAGTTGAAAGGGGGGAGTTAACCTAGAAAAAAGCACAAGATAAATACGGTATACAAGACTGTTCTACTGTTTTAATTTGGCTTCGAAAGCATGGTCGACTAAATTGGTCTAAAAGAACGCCAATTTTTTTAACCCAAGGTTTTGCTATGTCAAAGTTAAAATCCCTCCAAACACCCGAGCAACGTATCAAGGAGCTAGAGCAACAACTGGCTGACTATGCTTAAAGCACAGTTCTTTGAGGCCGTAGTTAATGTTCTTGAAAATGATTATGGAGTACGTCTCACAAAAAAGCACAAAGACAAGTTATCCAACAAAAACCATAAGTGAATTATCTGTCACTAAAGCGTGCTCTTTTGTTGGTATCTCTCGTCAAGCCCATTATAAGCAATGTATTGTGCAATCTCAGCATGATAATAATGAAGAGTATGTTCTTAATTTTGTAATGGCTGAGCGCATTGTTCAACCTAGGATAGGTACGCGTTAGCTCAAATATTTAATGTCATTACAAGACTTATTTATTGGCCGAGATCATTTGTTTAGCTTACTCGCATCACGCCGTCCTCTGGTAGTCTGCAAACGGGCTTACCATAAAACAACACAGAGTCATCATCGGTTCCATTGTCATCCTAATTTAATAAAAGATGGCTTCATTCCCAAACAACCAGAGCAGTTGTGGGTAGCAGATATTACTTATCTTCCTACTGTCGCAGGTGATACGTATCTGAGTTTGATCACGGATGCTTATTCTAGAAAAGTGGTGGGGTATCATGTGAATGACAACATGCGAACTAATTCAGTTAAGTGTGCATTCTGTATGGCATTACGCGGTAGAAAAACACATAGTGAACTAGTGCATCATTCTGATAGAGGTGTTCAATATTGTTCCAATGAGTATCAACAGCTACATAAGAAGTACAATACAAAGTGTTCAATGACGGATGGCTATGATTGTTATCAAAACGCCTTAGCAGAACGTATCAACGGCATACTGAAAAATGAATATTTGTTGGTTAAACCTAAAAACCTGAAGGAGGCAAAGAAAATGGTTGAAGAGTCAGTGATGATTTATAAACAAAGAAGGCCAAACATAGCCTTAAAATACAAAACGCCTAATGAAGTACATCAGGCGTTTTAAATTCAATTGTGTCAACCCATACTAGGACGGGTCATACTTATTCAAATGAATAAATTAATGCTTATTAGCTACCACTATTTTATCCAAACGATAAACGATAACATCATGACGAGGAACTTTCACCGATAGAGCCTTATGAGTTGTTTCTGTTTGCTTTTTATTCCATAAATCAGTAATCTGATAACGAGAATTACTAAAATTTGTTTTATATTTTTTGCCTTCAATTGGGAAATACTCATCAACAACTTGCTCTTCTTTCCAATCAAAAGTAATTTCTTTATCTTTATCTCCACGGTTTAATATCATCATCGCCCAAGATTTATCGGCCAATGGCTTAAACCAATATTCAATGTCACCTGCTACTTTATATTTAAACGCTTGCACGCCTAATTTATCTTGGTTTAGCGCAATAATATTTTTATTAGTTAAAATGGCTTTAGCTTCGTCAGTCATTTTACGTAAATCATTACCGGCAATCAGAGGCGATGCTAACATCGCCCAAATAGAGAAATGCGCCCTGTCTTCATTAACCGTCATGGAGTTACCTACTTCCATCATATCAGGATCATTCCAGTGGCCCGGCCCAGCATATTTTCTTAAGCCATCTTGCATATCTAAAATACGCATAATCCCCCAAGACGACCAAGTACCGTGGTCAACTTCACAGTCCCAACAATCAATAATATCACCAGTAGTGCGCCATAGATGACCAATATCTTTACCCCATAACCAAGGTTTATTATCACCCCATTCACACATACTCAATACTACAGGTCGTTTAGACGATGCCAGCGCATCACGCATAGTACGATAGGCACCTTCAGCATTTAAGTTTTCGGTATTACACCAATCATATTTTAAATAATCGATATCCCAACGGGCATATTGCAAGGCATCTTGATATTCAAAACCATTACTACCGGGTTTACCGCCACATGTTTTATCACCGGCATCAGAGTAAATACCTATTTTTAGTCCTTTACTGTGTACGTAATCAGACAATGCTTTCATGCCTGATGGAAAACGTTTACTGTCTACCTGAATAAAGCCATTTTTATCACGCTTGCCATGCCAACAGTCATCAAGGTTGATGTATTCATAACCTGCCTCTTTCATGCCTGAAGAAACCATTACGTCTGCCATTTCTTTAATGAGATCTTCATTAATATCACAGGCAAAAGTATTCCAGCTATTCCAGCCCATCGGTGGTGTGTCGGCTAAGCCTTCAAATTTATTTGCATTGACTTGCGATGAAAGTAGCGCAAAAGTAATGGAAATCAACAGTTTTTTCTTGATAAATTTTTTATTCATAAGTTTTCCTATATTCGTTTTTTACTAAACATCAAATAAAGGCTCCAAGAAGGAACCTTTTTTACCTACATTAATTAAAGTAAAATTAATTACATTTTAATTTGAAGGCCTAAAGTTAAGCGACGTTCAGCATACACACGGCTATCTACATTATTTTCCCACTGATGATAGTTCTCTTGGAACTCTTCAGTTAAGTTAGCGCCTAGCAATGACACGGTAACTAACTCGTTAATGTCATAACTAACCGAGGCATCAATATAACTGGTTGGCGCAGTATAATAAGCAAAGCTATATCCACTTTCTTGCTTTAAACCACCATACATTTCACTACGATAATTATGGGCAATACGTGCCTGAAAATCATATTTTTCATACCATAAAGCAAAGTTTGATTGATGCTCTGAGTTATTATAACCAGGTAACGCATCACCATAGTAATCACGATCTTCACTATCACTTGGCGAATAAGTATAGTTAGCACTTATGCCAAACCCACTCATAAAACCATCAAAAAAATCAAAACCTTGTTGATAGCCTAATTCAACACCATGACTCCAACCGCTATTTTGAGCGAAGTTTTCTGTTGTACTAATTGGCACAGTTCCGGTAAAGCTTTCAGTCGTTAAATTATAACCACGAACAACACCATCGCTATCAACAATATCGTCACGTTCAACAATAATATTTCTTGATGCCGTACCACCTTGTACAAAAAACACTCCTAAATTAAACATACCCGTTTCGCTGAAATACCACTCATAGGAAGCTTCAACATTGGTTTGTCGATTAGGTTCTAACAACGGATTACCTGCTTGACTACCGCTAGTAGCACAAAACACATCGGCACCCGTTTCATCATAAAGGTTACAAGCTTTAATACGGTTTACACTCAACCCCCCTGCTAGGGCATCAGTATCTTGTGTTGATATTGTTTTTGTATAAGCAAAACGAACTAATTGTTCATCATTTAAATTTACCGCTAAGTTAATAGCAGGTAAAAAATCGTTGTAGTTGGTTTTAGTATTTAACTTATTGCCATCAGGCTGCAATATCCCTGGGCCAATTAAAAACTCTTGACCATTAAAAACAGCCACATTACCGATTAATGATTCACTTTGAATAATATCAAAATCAGTTTCAATATAACGGAAACCTATGTTACCAGTATATTGAAAGCCAAATAACTCACTCTCTAAATTCGCTTGAAAATACAATGAAGTGGTAGCTTCTTCCACCGTGTAAACATTAGCAGCATCAGGTACTAAAACATTAGTGCCATATATTTCTTCATGCCAGGAAATAGGATTTTTCATCGCTTCAGGGTCAACAAAATAAAGTGAATCTAAACCTGTAGTGCCATGAAAATCATTAATACTAGTGATCATGCCTTTTTCATCTAACTCTGAGAAAGACATAGGTTCTATATATGATTCTCCAGTTAAGGGGGCACTTGTTGAAGTATCTTTCCAACGCGCTAAAAAAGCATCACCGTATTCATTAGTGCGAGCAACACCACCATACCAACCTTGTTTTTTTACTTCACGCTTACCATAACGAACACCAAAATCTACCGAAGTAATCATATCAAAAGTATCTAAATCAAGCTCATAAGAACCGTCTAAACGCAGAACATCAAGATTAGCATTAGTAAACTCACCATAAAGGTTACTGGAACGATTACTATAACGAGACAAGTCACTCCCTATCACCTCACCATCTATCGTTGGAATAATCCAATTTTGAGTATTATTTGCATAAGAAACTCCTACTGGTATTTGAGTATAAGCACCGTCAACCTCAGTACCATCAGGTAAAGTAGCCGTAATACCATCATATCCCCATGGGTTTGCATGACTGATAAATTCACCATTAACCCCATGATAAGTATCACCTGTTTGTGAGCCTGATGTAATAACAGCATCAACTATACTGCGCGCTGTATCATTATTAGCCTCTCCATGAACATAACGAAAACTAGCCGTTAGTGCACCGCCATTATCGTAAATTAATTCAAGGTTGGTATTTAATGCTTCTTTCTCCACAGCCCAAGTTTGACTTTGTGTTTTAAGTAAACGAGCTTGGTAATCTGCATTTTGAATAGTATAATAATTACCTTCATTGGTAGTATATATACCATCCGTACTTGTGATATTTGGATATTCAGTGAATTCTGTAGGTGTATACCAACCGGTTTCTGTTTGCCATGCTTGGCTAGCAAACAGACCAGCAAGATATTGATATTCTTTTAAATCTGTATAAAAAACATCTGCAGTTACTTGCCATGCTTCAGTAAGCTGCATCTGAAAAGAAGCATTAATACCGGTTCTATCACGTTCAATAAAACGGTTACCTGCTTGATGTCCTTGAAAACCATAAAAAACATCATTCACATCACCATCGCCATTTACATCAATGTTGTCTTTTACAAAATTTGAAGCTTCAGTCGCATGAAAAGACCAACCGCCATATTGACCAGGTTCACTACCTTGTGAACCATTGGTATAATCCGCTAAGGTACTGGTAGATTTCGATACGTTCAAACTAAAGCCGTAATCTTGATCACTGTTATAGCCAACAAAACCAGAAAATGCGCCATCAGTTTCATCACCTAAAGACCCTTGGGTAACCTCACCTTTACCTAACGCCGTCCAGCCATCGTCTAACAAAAAAGGGCGATTTGTTCTTAAATCAATTGTACCGGCCAAACCACTAACAACATTACGAGCCTGTGATGATTTGTATACATCAAGCCCTGAAACCATCGTTGAAGGAATATCAGAAAAATCAACATCTGTTGTGGTGATCGACCCTGCGGCTAACATTTGTTCACCATTAAGCGTGGTAGCAACATTACCGTTACCACGAATATTAACTTTAGCGCCTTCACCACCCGAACGGGTAATTTGAACACCTGTTATACGTTGCAATGAATCAGCAATGGTAGCATCAGGCAACTTTCCTATATCAACAGCCGAAATAGAATCAACCACGCTACCTGAAAAACGCTTAGTATTCATTGACTGAATTAAAGAACCTCGAATACCCGTAACCTGTATTATTTCAATATCATTTTTTTTTGTCTTAACAGTCTTATCATCTTTTGCTATTTGCATTTCTTCTGCTGCATATATTGGTGCCGCTGTTAACAATGACCCTGCTAAAACACCGGCAGAGATCACACTTCTTTTAAATTCTTTTTTATGGAAAGTCATCATTCATTCCTACTAACTATTATTCTGTTTGAGTCTGAACATATGGAGCATGAAATACTGAACATTCAACACACCATATAATCATCTATTACTTTTATATTTATTGAGCAGCTGCTTTACTAAATTCTACTGTATCAATATAGAATCGTGCTGGCGTTACGCTATTTTTTGGTCCCATGAATCTGATACCAAAACCACTTAGCTCTTTCAATGCAGAAATATCAAATGATATGGTTATACCACCGTCAACAACATCAACTGCACCACTATCACTCCATTCACCATCTTGGTCTTTAACAAACAGCATAGCTTGAAGCACTGCGCCCGCATCTTTAGCGTTCGCCGTAATGCTAATAGTATCTACGTCGCCCAGTAACAAACCGCCTTCTGGGTACACTTGTAAGATAACATCATCATCTCCATCAACTAATTGGGTAACACCTGACAACGAATTTTCACCATTAGCAACCCAATTTTGTGCTAATTGAATACCCATAACTGGAGACCAATTGTTTTGGAATTCCCAAGAACCTGTACCTTCAAAATCATTAACTACCATATCGTCAAGACGAACATTATCTAGATAGAAGCGCGCATTGGTAGACGTAACATCAATACCATTTATTTGAAAACCAAAACCACTGACAATGTCAATATCAGAAATATCAATTTCTAATTCAACACCACCTTCAACAACCGTAGTTTCACCAGCATCACGCCATGAACCAGCAGAATCTTTAGCCCATAACTTAATAGTAGTACCTGCCCCAGCGTCAATAGCATTGCCACTCACTTTTAGTAAGCTAACACCAGTAACATCAATCCCGCCCGCAGGATAAGTTTGAATAATGACATCCGTTGGTTCAGTTAGCGCACTTAAATCTTTGACCATTGTTAAGGCTTGTTTGCCACTTGTTGCCCAGTCATTAGTAACCGTTAAACCAGGAGCATCACCCCAATTAATTTGACCAGAATAACCCGAGGTTTGTGGTTCAAAATCATAAATAACGCTATCGTCTAAACGCACATTATCAAGTAAAAATTCAGCCGCAGTTGAACTAGCATCAAAACCTTGAATTTGAAAACCAAATCCTTGTAATGTATCTAAATCAGAAATATCTAGCTCTAATTCAACACCGCCGTCAACAATAGTGCTTGCTCCAGCATCACGCCATGCACCATCGGCGTCTTTAGCCCATAATTTTATGGTTGTACCTGCTCCAGCATTAATAGCATTACCACTGACTTTCAGCATGGCAACATCAGTAACATCAATGCCGCCCTCAGGATAAGTTTGTAAAATCACATCGGTAGGGTCAGTTTCTGCACTTAAATCTTTCACTACCGATAATGCGCGTGCACCACTAGTTGCCCAATTAGCAGAGGTTTGAATAGCGGAAGTATCGCCCCAGTTAATTTGTGCACTAAATGGCACGATACTGACATCAAAACTGTCATAAACACCGGCTTCAATTTTTGCACGACCACCCGGCACATCATCAAGATTAAGTACACCGTCAGCGGCATAATTTTCTTTAATGGTAGCGGGATCTGCTTTACCTGGTCCAATAACAGAATCGGCATCCCATGTTTCGGTATTCCAAGTAATGAAGAATGACCACCATGCATTTTGTTCATGCATGGTTGCCACATTAGGAATAGTACCGGTTTCAGTTAACGCGACTAATTTTTTACCATCATGGCGTGATTTTAATGTAGAAAATTGACTCGTAAATGTTGCTTCGTCGTCATTTGAAGGATCGGCATAACCGTCGTAACCCACAATATCAACCATATTGTCACCTGGGTACCAATCTTCATTAAGATCACTGGTATGAGTAAATACCCAAATAAGATTATTAAGGCCATGATGATCTGTTAGGCGCTCATACATCAATGTCCATAGTTCTTTAAAAACAGTAGAACCTTTAGCTCCCCACCAGAACCACTCACCTTGTGCTTCGTGCAGCGGACGCCACAATACAGGAATATCAGCATCGGCTAGTTTTTTCAGCTCTACGGCAATAATATCAATGTCGACAAGCAATTCAGCGTATTCGGCACTTGAAGTATCCGCTAAGGCAGCTGCAACATCAAATGTAGTGTCATTCGTGTAAAAAGCTGCTCCGCCACTTGGTGCACGCCAATGGAACAAGGCCGATAAAATTACATTTTTATTATGCTTAGCGTCAATCATTGATTCAGTCAAAGAAGTGTTAACACTACCTGTAGTAGACGATGAATAATTCATATAATCAAAAGCAACAATAGCGGGTGAATCACCACCAGTTGCGGCAACCACTTTATCAAATTCAGCAAGTGGTGTAGCGCTTTCAGGAAATTCTGTCTGCCCAGATAACGTTGAGGTACTATAGTTCAATGCTAAAAATTCAATTAAGGCTAAAGCTTCATCACTAGCATTAACATTAACTAAAGTTGCAGGTACTGGAAGTGGTGCTACGGGTTGAGCTGCAGGTACTGTCATAAGGTAATCTAGACGATAATAATTCCAACCACCACCAACTTCGATGACATTATCGCCAGCATTTAACTTAATAACACCAATTCTGTATTCAGAAAAACCACCTGTTGCCCCAACAGTAATTTCACTATCAACACCATTAACATTTATAATTGCATTTTTACTACCGTAACCGCTGGAAGGGATACCAAATGCACCATAAAGTGTTACAAAAGTATCTTCTTCAACATTTAGTGTGTATTTAACTGACGCACCTGGGGTAAAATCTTGTGTATGTGTACCTTGAGCACCTGTTAATAGGCAGTCATCTGTCGCACATAGTTCGATACCAACTAACTCACTAACATTATCGTCTTCTACTTGATAAAAAACCTTAGTGGCGGGATCAAAAACAGTAACTGTTGTTTCATCAACAAGTGGATTATCTTCATCATCTACTGCCGCACTACCATCACTTTCTAGGGCTATTAATTGAAAAACAAAGGCTTCAATACCAATAACCTCTGGTGCTAAAAATGTTATTTCAGGAGACGTCCAGTCAGTTACGCCCTCAATAGGCGAACCACTTATTTGTGTCCACAAAGTTGTTTGCCCATTTGTAGTACCAACTAAGCGACCACTTAAAGTAACACTACTACCTGGTTCATATTCTGCACCCTCACCGGCAATAACACCTAACGGCCTTTCTTCTGGCTCATATACTACGGTGTCTGTATTTAATTTTTTTTCTTCAATACACCCTGCAAGTCCACCTGTTAAGCTCGTTACTATAAGTAACGATAGTGTGTTTAATTTAAATTTTTTATTCATAGTACACCTCGTTGTATCTCTACTTTTTTTAGTTGTTATAGGTATTAAAGTTTAAAGTAATTCAGCCCCCCCACATGCTGAACCGGTTCACCATGACGGGATTTAAAAACCGATAGACCCTTTTAAAATTAAGAGTGAACCGGTATGATTGAATGCACTTTAGTCAATCTAAATGAATTAGTTTTATTTTTCAACACTAAATTACAAATAGTTTCTAATACTTACCTACCTACAATAGAGGCGATATATGGCAGCACGGACAAAATTACATAGTTGGAAAACACTTAGCGAACAAGCAAAACATATGAAAACATTGCATATGAATGAATTATTTTCTGAGGATAAGGAAAGGTTTGAAAAATTATCAATCGAGTTACCCTCATTGTTGCTCGATTATTCAAAAAACTTAATTACCGATGAAACGGTATCCTCTTTAATGAGCCTTGCAAGGGAGTGTGAAGTTGAGTCTTGGCGAGATAAAATGTTTAGTGGTGAGCGTATTAATAATACTGAAGACCGTGCGGTATTACATACCGCACTAAGAAACCGCAGTTTAGAACCGATATATTTAGAAGGTAGGAATATTACCGAGGATGTAGAAAGTGCTTTAAACAAAATGAAATTATTTACCAACAAAGTTAGACAAGGAGACTGGCTCGGCTATTCAGGTAAACGTATTACCGACATTGTCAATATCGGTGTAGGTGGCTCAAATTTGGGGCCTCAAATGGTTACCGAAGCTCTTAAGCAATACAGCGATAATAGTTTAAACGTACATTATGTTTCTAATGTAGATGGCACACAAATTGCCGATGTATTGAGACCATTAAACCCAGAAAAAGTACTCTTCATTGTTTCTAGTAAAACCTTTACTACCACAGAAACAATGACTAATGCTAAAACGGCACTTAACTGGTTAACCTCCACTTCATTTGATCACAAAGCAGTAGCCAAACACTTTGTTGCAGTAAGCGCGAATAAAACTAATGCTATTGAATTCGGTATTGAAGCAGACAACATTTTTGATATGTGGGATTGGGTTGGTGGACGATTTTCCCTTTGGTCCGCTATTGGTTTACCCATCGCTTTAGATTTAGGCTTTGATAAGTTTTTAGAATTACTTGATGGTGCTCATGAAATTGACAAGCACTTTTGTGATGCTCCATTAGAGCAAAATGCACCCGTGATTTTAGCTCTTCTCAGTGTATGGAATTGCACTTTTTTAGGTGCTCAATCACAAGCTTTACTCCCTTATGATCAACCTCTTCATATGTTATCAGCTTATATGCAGCAAGCTGAAATGGAAAGTAATGGTAAATCAGTCTCGCGAGACGGTGAAGCTATTGCTTACCCTACAGTACCAACTATATGGGGAGAAATAGGTATTAATGGTCAGCATGCTTTTTATCAATATTTACATCAAAGTAATAA
>Ga0105355_10000483_pt1 | contig 35701 bp, 27 predicted proteins | sample GOMGulsemesocosm_2_FD_83508 | JGI IMG/M metagenome (GOLD analysis project Ga0105355, IMG submission 83508) | Methane-oxidizing microbial communities from mesocosms in the Gulf of Mexico - GOM9C Gulf of Mexico | ecosystem: Environmental > Aquatic > Marine > Cold seeps | place: Gulf of Mexico...
AAGCGACCAACTGCGTCGTTATAATACATTAATTTAGAATGACTAAACGGCACGTATTATGCCTAGCATTTGGCACGCTTCTCGACTTGCTGAAATCATGCATTATCATTGGTCACGGGTATATACAAGGCAGCATTAATTTATTTAATAGCGGACGGATTGCTAAGATATACACCAGCAGAGGATTCATTGTCCCCCCTGAACTGATTAGCTATATCGCTGATTTAAAGTGAAGTGAGGATTCTCGAAAGTAAGCACTTGCGCCTAACCAACGCTTCGTTGATGCCAGCACGAAAGCCAAGAGCTGTGTAATTGTCCTAGTTGAGGCCAGTGCTGGCACTCGTGCGCTTAACTGCACGTTCTAAACGTGTATAGTCCTCTCGTGCTAGAGTGCTATTTTGCTGTTGTGCTGTTGTTAACTTCATTTTTCCTCAATGTTATTCAATAAACATCCGCTAAACTTATCACCAACCAAAGCAGGATTTAGAATAACGATCGTTAAACGACAAGTAATCACAGAGGAATATCCCAGATGCCGCGTTACCACAACATTAATTGACTGCGCCAACACCTCCAATTGATTACTTATCTCACTAACTCAAGCGCAACAATACACTGATTTAACTTCCCAAAGGTCCAAGCTATCGTAAGCAACTAACCATTCAAAAGTTCAGCATTAGTCGGGTATTGCTCAAGTAACTCGACAAGCTTTCTAGCACCCTCTACCGGTTTAAGACTGGTAAGTGCCCTTCGCAATACAGTTACATTTTTCAGTTCTGTTGAATTTAGCAAAAGCTCTTCACGGCGTGTGCTACTTTTGGCAATATCTAGCGCGGGAAAAACCCGCTGATTTGCAGCCTCTCGTGATAAAACAATTTCCATATTACCTGTGCCCTTAAACTCCTCAAAGATCACTTGGTCCATTCTGCTGCCAGTATCAACGAGTATGGTCGCTAGAATGGTAATCGAACCTCCGTTCTCAATTTTTCTAGCGGCGCCAAATAGTTTTCGGGGAATTTCCATCGCTCTAGCGTCAAGTCCGCCCGACATGGTGCGACCACGACTCTTTTGACTAGCATTATGTACTCGTGTGAGCCTGGTAAGAGAATCAATAACAATCATAACATCGTGGCCTTCACTAGCTTCCTGACGTGCGATTTTAATCAGTTCATTAGCGACGCGGACGTGTTGGGCATAATTTTCATCCGTGGAAGACGCATATACTTGTGCCGGTACACTGCGCTTAAAATCAGTCACCTCTTCTGGACGCTCATCAATGAGTAGCGCATAAAGCTTTATGTTGGGATAAGCAGTCCCCACCGCTTGGCAAATATGTTTTAACATAGTGGTCTTGCCTGAGCCTGGCGGAGCGACAATCAATCCTCTCTGGCCCAACCCTATTGGCGTGAACAAATCCATCGCTCGCATGGCGTGTTCCTTCGAGCCTAATTCTAAGCGAATACACTGATAAGGATTGATGGCTACGCCATTTAGAAAACGCTTTTGAGCATCATCATGAGATACTTCTTTGACCACTTCAACGGCTTGTTCAGCGACTTTTGTTCTTTTAACCTTCAAACTTAATATTTTTCTTGTCATGATTTTGGTTTATAACTCTAATGAATTAATTGTTGTTGACTCGTTACATCAATCTGGGTCAGTAAGTGCTCTAACGTAAAGAAGCGCGTATTATCGATACTACACGGTGGCATATTACCAAAGAGCAATAATAACGTATTACAAAATATATTGATGAATATTTTACGCTAATGCCCCATCGCTCCTTATGATCATCTCACAGAAGCTTACGCGCGCACTTTACAGCCTATAAACGCTTGAGAGGATGTCTCTAAAAACTCCCCTGAGATAAAATTCAGTGTTGGCAATTATTTTCTGCTGTCTTTAGTAAGCGATAGGCACAAAAAAGGGCTACCGAAGTAACCCTTTTTCAATACGTAAATAATTAACCTACATTGACGCGTGCGTTGCGGAACATACGCATCCATGGGCTATCTTCACGCCACTCATCTGGGTGCCATGAGTTAGCCACTGCGCGAAATACTCTCTCAGGGTGTGGCATCATGATAGTGACGCGGCCATCGGTGGTGGTTAAACCGGTTATCCCGGCCACCGAACCATTTGGATTGGCCGGATAGTTTTCAGTCACCTTGCCATGGTTATCGACAAATTGAAGCGCCACTGTGCCGCTCGCAATGGCTGCATCGATAGCTTGCTGATTTTTAAACTCAGCATGACCTTCACCGTGAGATACGGCGATTGGCATTTGTGAGCCCGCCATGCCATCAAGGAATAGCGATGGGCTATCTTGTACTTCAACCAGACTAAAGCGTGCTTCAAAGCGTTCCGATTTATTTTGCACAAAGTGTGGCCATAAGTCACTACCAGGGATCAACTCTTTAAGGTTTGACAACATCTGACAACCGTTACACACACCGAGACTGAAGGTATTTTCGCGATTAAAGAAATCGCTAAACTGACCGCGGGCAAGCTCATTAAATAGAATCGATTTTGCCCAACCTTCACCAGCGCCAAGTACGTCACCGTACGAGAAGCCACCACAAGCAACCATGCCATGGAAGTCTTCTAACGATACTCGTCCAGACAACACATCTGACATATGGACATCTTGCGCCGAGAAACCCGCACGGTTAAAGGCGGCTGCCATTTCAACATGCGAGTTAACGCCCTGCTCACGTAAGATAGCAACTTGTGGCTTGACGCCTTTGAGAATGTAAGGAGCAGCCACATCTTGATTAAGATCGAAACTAAGCTTGGCATGTAGACCGGGGTTGGTATCATCTGTCTTAAGCGCAAACTCTTGCTCGGCACATTCTGGGTTATCACGTAGCTTTTGCATTTCATAGCTAGTGCTTGACCACAACTTGCGTAAATCGCTGCGCTTGGCGCTAAATACGGCATCACCGTCGATGCTAATGTTAATGTTATTGTCGCTATTGAGTACACCAATGGTGGTCGTTAAGGCAGCAATACCGTTGCTTTCTAATACCGCATTAACCTCAGCCAAGTCTTGATTGCGCACCTGAATCACGCAACCCAATTCTTCATTAAACAGCTGAGCAAGTGTATCGCCAGCGCCAAGCGCTAGGCTTACACCGGTATTACCGGCAAAGGCCATTTCGGTGACAGTTGTGAATAAACCGCCATCTGAACGGTCATGGTAGGCCAGCAGTTTTCCCTTGGCTAACAGTGTCTGCACGCTATCGAACATGCCTTTTAGCAACGCAGGGCTATCAAGATCAGGCGTGACATTTCCCAACTGCTTATAAACCTGTGCCAGTGCTGAGCCGCCTAATCGGTGTTGCCCTGCGCCAAGGTCGATCAACAACAAGCTGCTATCACCCTTATCGGTACGTAGTTGTGGCGTTAAGGTGCTGCGGACATCGGTGACTGGCGCAAACGCGGTCATGATTAAGGACAATGGTGAGGTTACATTCTTCTCATCATCTGATTCTTGCCATTGTGTTTTCATCGACATCGAGTCTTTGCCCACGGGAATGGTAATACCAAGCGCCGGACATAGCTCTTCACCAATGGCTTGAACCGCTTCATATAAACCGGCATCTTCACCCGGATGGCCAGCTGCTGACATCCAGTTTGCCGACATTTGCACCTGACTAATCGCGCCAATTTGCGCGCTGGCAATATTGGTTAGTGATTCAGCTACCGCCATGCGGGCAGACGCCGCAAAATTAATTAAGGCAAGTGGTGTGCGCTCGCCCATCGCCATCGCTTCACCAGCATAGGTATCATAACTTGCTGCTGTCACGGCGCAGTTGGCCACCGGCACTTGCCACGGACCAACCATTTGGTCACGCGCGACTAAGCCCGTGACCGTGCGATCGCCAATGGTAATTAAGAACCCTTTGTCGGCAACCGTTGGCAGACTCAATACTCTGATAACCGCGTCATCGAGGGTGACATCATCAAAATTAAGCGCGTCGCCTTTTACCACTTGGGTTGTTACATCACGACTCATCTTCGGTGGCTTACCCAGCAACACATCCAATGGCATGTCGATTGGCGTATCATCAAAATGACTATCGGTTAGGGTTAGGTGTGCCTCTTTTGTTGCGACGCCAACGACGGCATAGGGCGCGCGTTCACGCTTACAGATAGCATCGAACTCAGCGAGGTTTTCTGGTGGCACCGCCATCACATAACGCTCTTGTGATTCATTACACCAAATTTCATGGGGCGCCATGCCCGGCTCATCGTTTGGTACATTACGTATCTCGAAATTACCGCCACGGCCGCCATCGTTAACCAGTTCAGGGAATGCGTTTGAAATGCCGCCCGCGCCCACATCATGGATAAAGGCAATTGGATTGTTCTCACCGCGCTCCCAACAACGGTCGATAACTTCCTGACAACGACGCTCAATTTCAGGGTTTTCACGCTGTACCGAAGCAAAATCAAGGTTTTCAGCCGACTGGCCAGAGGCCATCGACGAGGCAGCGCCGCCGCCTAAGCCAATATTCATCGCTGGACCGCCCAATACAATCAATTTAGCCCCAACTGGGATCTCACCTTTTTGTACGTGCTGAGCGCGAATATTGCCTAGGCCACCGGCAATCATGATGGGTTTGTGATAGCCGCGAACTTCAACGCCGTTATGGCTGTTGACCTGCTCTTCATAGGTACGGAAATACCCACAAATTGCCGGACGACCAAATTCGTTGTTAAACGCAGCGCCGCCTAACGGCCCTTCGACCATGATATCAAGCGCCGATACGATGCGACTTGGTTTGCCAAAGTCTGTTTCCCAAGGCTGGGCTGCACCAGGAATACGTAAGTTTGATACGGTGAAACCGTTTAAGCCAGCTTTAGGTTTTGAACCACGGCCCGTCGCCCCTTCATCACGAATTTCACCGCCGTTGCCGGTTGCTGCGCCAGGGAACGGCGAGATAGCCGTCGGATGATTGTGGGTTTCAACTTTCATTAAGATATGAATATCTTCTTGATTATATTCATATTCATTCGACTGTGGATTGGGGAAAAAACGTCCGGCTTTTGAGCCCACCATCACCGAAGCATTATCTTTGTAGGCAGATAACACATTCTCTGGTGACTTTTCATAGGTATTCTTAATCATCTTAAACAATGATTTAGCCTGCACTGTACCGTCGATGGTCCAATCGGCATTGAATATTTTATGACGACAGTGCTCTGAGTTTGCTTGGGCAAACATCATCAGTTCGATATCGTTTGGATTACGCTTTAGCTCGGTAAATGAATGTACCAAATATTCAATTTCATCATCGGCAAGCGCTAAGCCCATTTCTACATTAGCCTCAGCCAATGCTTGTTTACCACCACCAAGGATGTCAACACTGCGCATTAAACCAGGCTGTGCACTAACAAATAGTTGCTGCGCCGATTGCAACTGGTCACTGACCACTTCCATCATACGATCGTGTAATAGACCAATAAGTTGCTGGCGCTGAGATTCGTTTAAGTCGCCTTCAACATAATAGGCAATACCACGTTCTAAGCGATTGATATTAGTTAGGCCACAGTTATTGACGATATCAGTCGCCTTTGAAGACCATGGCGAAATAGTGCCGGGACGCGGCGTCACTAAATAAAGCTGCCCTGCTGGCGTATGCTCTGCAATGGTAGGTCCGTAGGTGAGTAATTTGTTTAATTTATCTAACTCTAGCGCCGATAGTTGCGCATTAAGATCTGCAAAATGAACATATTCCGCATAAATATTAGTCACTGGCAAATCGAGCTGAGCGGCTGATGCTAGTAGTTTATTAGTACGAAATTCTGATAGGGCCGGGGCTCCGCGAAGGATATCCATAGGTAATTCACCAAATTCAAAGTAGAAGGGCTAAAATTCCGCGCCATTATAAGTGAAATAGATCACAAAATTAACCATTAATGTGATATTTCTCACATCGCATTGTTGCGCCAATTCTGCTATAACTTGGACTCATTGAAATAATCACCGAGCGCGGAGTCTAAACCTTTGATAAATCGAGCTACTAAAATATCTGCCAGCCAAGTTTTTAGCGCTGTTTTAGTCTCTTTATGCTTAATTAGTTGTACCCCGGCACCGACGCTAAATCAGCTTGAGCAGATTAAGGCGCGTAATACTATAGTCATAGGCACTCTTTATAGTCCAACCAGTTATTTTTCCAACAGCCATACTTCATCCGGGATGGAATATGAATTAGCCCAGAGTTTTGCGGTCAATCTTGGTGTTGAACTGCAAGTCATTGCCAATGCGAACTTAGACAGTCTATTTAACATGTTAAATGAGGGTAAGATTGATGTCATCGCCACGGGATTAACAGTCACCGAGCAACGCATGTCTCGAATGCGCTTTGGCCCACCGTACTATTATGTGTCTCAACAGTTAGTCTACAAACAAGGTAAGAAGCGTCCTCGTAAATTTAGTGACCTGACCGGCAATCTCACCGTGATGGCCAACAGCAGTCACCAGGAATCATTACTCGCATTAAAGCTGCAACATCCCGATTTAACCTGGCGCACCGACAGCAAGCTCAATCCCGACCAGCTACTTAAAGCAATCATGGAGGAACGTATTGACTATACCATCGTTGATTCTACCGTATTGGCGCGTAATAGACGCTTATATCCCGACCTAAGTTTGGCGATGACCATCGAGCAGGACAAGGCGATTGCGTGGGCAATTTCTAAACATACCGACGATTCCCTCTACAGCGAAATTATTGCCTTTTTCGGTGAGCATCAAACAGATGGCGATATAGTCCAACTAGAAGAAAAGTACTTTGGTCATGTGCAACGTTTTGATTATGTTGATACACGCGCCTTCATCAAGGCCATTGCAACCAAGCTAAAGAAATACCAAATATTGTTCGAGCTCAATCAAGGCACGCTGCACTGGCAACAATTAGCCGCCCTGTCATATCAAGAGTCCCACTGGAATCCCAAGGCAAGATCCCCTACCGGCGTACGTGGCATGATGATGCTAACCTTACCCACCGCCAAACAGATGGGGGTTCGTAGTCGTCTTGATGCAGAACAAAGTATTCAAGGGGGCGCGCAATACCTGCGGGAGCAGCTCAAGCGATTGCCGCAGTCGATCCCACAGCAACAGCGATTTTGGTTTGCGCTGGCCTCCTACAATGTCGGCTTTGGTCACCTCATGGATGCGCGGCGACTCGCCATAACCATGAAAAAGGATCCCGACAGCTGGACCAGCCTCAAACAGGTCTTGCCCTTATTGGAAAAGTCTAAGTATTACAAAAAATCACGGTATGGCTATGCGCGCGGACGCGAGGCGGTACATTACGTCGATAATATCAGGCGTTATTATGAAACATTAATCGCAATGAATATCTCAAGCAGACTTGCCGAGCCCGCGCTGGAAATCGCCGCTAGAATCGACTCTTTACAGCAAAAGCCGATAGATCGCGCGCTAATCCTGCCAAGCACAATAGGTCCGATGCCCGTGCCTGAGGTAAATGTGCAGCAATAATAAAAACATTGGTAACTATCAAGTAAATAGGCTAACTTAAGTTTGGGCGCATTAAATTACACAGCGGACGTGTAATCTCTCAATATACGGATTATTATGACTCAATTACACACGACAAAGACACACAACACTCACTTCTCAATTATCGCTATCATTGTTGCGCTAGCGGCCTGCTTGGCGATTTTAGTCAGCTCAATATTGTCGTATTCAAATGCTCAAGCCACCTTACAAAGTATAGAGCAGCATAATATTAAGCTAAAACAACAGCAGCAATTAACGCTGGTACTCGGGCCAGTTTTTAAACAACTTGCCTTTGTTAAACAGCTAACCGTGTATCAAAAAGAGCCTAGCATAGCGAAAAAAATAAGCTTGCAACGCCAACTGAACAAGGCAAAAGACAGTGTCTCAGAGATGCAGGCCCTGCCCTATTTGAGCATGGCCGAAGGCGCAAGTCTAATCAACATTAGTCATGCGCTAGATATCTTGCAAGATGCCCTCTACAACATCGACCACCAACGCACTAGCAATATCAGCCAGTTGCTCGACGCCGTGCAAAAACTAGGCACCGATGAACTCGATAAATTGCTCAATTTGGTCGACCAACAAGTTATCCATCAACAACTAAGCCTTGAACAAGGGTTACAGCAAATAATGAACTTGGCCGCCATGGCTATTTTAGCCATCCCGTTTTTGTTACTGCTTGGGTTTAAGCATGGACACCTCTTGTATGTGTTTAAACACCGCGTTTCTTATTTGTCCCCTGCCTTGCATGATATGGAGCAAATTTTTCAATCATCTCCTGAGCCAACCTTAGTATTGGATGAAGCTGGTAACATTCTTTATGCCAACCAACAAGCCTGTCTGTATTGTAATTGTTCCGCGCTGCAGCTGTCATCGATGCATTTAGGCCAATTTATTGACGATGAACAAACCAATAATTTATCCGGCATGCTCGGCGGCTCTCAAAGAGCGCCCTATGTAAAAACTAATATCGAATTTTCGCCGCTAAATCGCGAGGCCATACCCAGTAAACTAAAATTGTCACCCCACACTATTAACAACCAACAGCGGGTGATTGTTACCTTGGCTGATATCGCCAAACAAACCATGGCAACAGACTCATTTAATGACCAAATTGAAATGTTTGAGCAAGCGCAGCAACTCAGTCAACATGGTAGCTGGCGCTGGGACTTTTCTAGCGACAATTTACAATGGTCGCGACAAACGTTTCATATTTATGGCTATCGGGAAGATGAAATAGCCATCAGCAACGACATATTGCTAAGTTTTATTCCCGAAGATGAACGGGAACGCGTTAGTGACGCGATGAATGAAGCGATGATCTTTGACAAACCTTATCAAGTTTCCCATCACATAATTAAAGCCGACGGCTCACAAGTATTAGTAGAGCAAGAAGGACGAATATTACGCGATGACCAAAACAAAGCGCTGTGCATGGTCGGCACCATCAACGAAGTAAATATCAAGAGTGAGATCGTCCTACCAGAAGTCACAGAGCACAAGGCACTGGCCGAGCTCCCCTTACGCCATGATGAGAATGACGCGATTTTCGACCATGCAATTCAAGCAATGATCGTGACCAATGAGCAAGGTGAAGTGCTTAAAGCGAATAATGCGTTTGCTAAACTAACTGGCCATACCAACGCTGCAGTGGTCGGTAAACCGATTAATCAAGTTAGCCGTGGCGAATATTTTGACGACACCATATATAGCCGTATATGGAAGCGCTTGGCCAAGGAAGGCGCTTGGCAAGGTGAGTTATGGAACACCAAAGTCGATGGCGCCGTCTATCCGGCCAAACAACATATTGTGACGCTAAACTCGCAAGATAACGACAACATTGAGTATTTGTGCACTTTTGAAGATGTTAGCGAACAAAAATACGTCAACGAGTTGTTATCCAATCATTCGATCGAGCGCCAAACTAAGTTGCCTTCACGAAACGTATTGTTCGATCGCATCACCCAGGCGATAAAACGTCATGAACGGGATAATAAAAGCACGGTGGTCATTTTACTCGACTTGAATAAATCAGCGACAAAACCCAGTATCGATTTACTCAAAGCGGTCGCCAATCGCTTAAAAGAGATCACCCGAGGCCACGATAGCATCGCCCGATTTGGCCTATATGAGTTTATCATCGTACTTGAAGGCATCACCAACCCTGAAGATGCCTACATCGTATCAGACAAGATAGAAAAAAGTTTTTCGACGCCATTTTTGGTTGAACAACAATCACACCAACTTGGCTGCAACATCGGCATCGCAATGCACCCGATGCATTGCGCCAATGATGTACTGTTGTTAAATTATGCTGATGCGGCGATGCAATATGCCAAGCTTAACGACAAATCCAACATTCAGGTGTTTAATGACAAGATTCTTGAGGATTACAACGAGAGTCAACACCTAAACAGTCAATTACAGCGCGCCATCGATCTCAAAGAGCTATCAGTGCAGTTTCAACCCATTATGGATCTGCGTCAATCGCAGGTAGCTATCGCGGTTGCGCATATTCGCTGGCATCACGCCGCCTACAATAATGCGCAAACCTTCGAGTTTATCAATGCCGCGAAAAATGGCAAATTACGCGAACCGTTGCACCTATGGCTACTTGAGCATGCACTAGCCCAGGCGACACAGTGGCCAAATCACGATCTTGGTAACATCAAGTGCCAAGTAAAACTGGTCAAAGAGCAGTTGATGAAACCAGGATTAGCCAACACGGTTAAAGCGCTGCTCAACGTTTTTCATTTTGCGCCGACCCGTCTCATCTTCGAAATTGAAACCACCGCGCTTAATGGTTTAGGTGAAATCGCGCAGCACGAAATTGATCAGATTAAGGCATTAGGTGTGTCGTTTAATATTAATGCCTTTGATGATAATGCGCCGCAACAGCGTGCCAAAGATCTGAGTATCGATACCATCACCAGCACCAAGCAATCGTTGTCTGATGGAACGCAAAGCACTAACCATGTCGACATCAGCGAGCAAATCATCGGTACCATCGAGGCCAATAGTATCTATCCACCGCGTCAGCAATGGCGAAAGAATGCCTGCACCATCGCGATCAACAATACGGCCAACAATCTCGTTGCAAATGAGTCTGATAACACCTACCTAGTCTGTGATTCGGTGGTCAATGAGAAACTTATTACCCTCGCCCATTTATTAAAATCCAAAGCAACTACTTCAAATACCAGCACCTAACTGAATCGCGTCGGGCAATAGTTAACTGATTTATTGCCCCATTTTTCTGCGTGAGTCGGGTTAAATTTGATCCCAATCAAGCGAAGTTCAATCACCTTAGTTATTCCATATCGTTGCCCAAGATTAGCGAGTAAAGTGACAGCAAATTAACTAAGGTGCTGTTCACAATGATTTTTCGATCGCCACATTCGACCCACTCCGCTAACCAGTTGCTCAGGTTGTTGGCACTTTTTACCACGCTTTTTTGTCTCATTTTTAGTTCACTAAGTCATGCATTATATGTCAGTGATGCCAAGCCTCCACAGCCCTTCATTGAACAGGCATTCCCAGGCATGGACCCACTCGGTGAGAAAAACTCAGAGCTACCTTATTGGACCATCACCAAAGCAGGCGAAGTCATTGGTTATGCCTTTGAGACCAATGATCTGGCGAAGATCCCTGCCTATTCAGGGGAGCCAATTAACACCCTGATATTAATGGATGCCAAAGGCACCTTCTTGGGCGCCGAGGTATTAGAACATCATGAGCCGATTTTATTAGTTGGCCTGCCTGAGCAATTATTATTTGATTTTGCCGACCAATATCGCGGATTAACGGTACATGACAAGGTAAAAGTCGGTGGCAAAGCTAGCGATGGTAAGGTAAATATCGATGCCGTTTCTGGCGCAACCGTGACCGTGATGGTGGTCAATGTGCAGGTGATGAAGGCGGCGACTAAAGTGGCGCGTCATCTTGGACTGATTGCCGCCGACCAATCACTCAATTTACCCCCCTCAACGGTTAAGCAAGACCTATTTAGCAAGAAAAACTGGCAGCAACTGCTTGGCGATGGCTCAATACGCAGTATGCGACTAAACCGAGGACATATCGATGAAGCGTTTGTTGGCACCAAAGCAGAACATGTCGATGAGGCCGACGCTGATGAGAAGTCAGACGCGTTCATTGAGCTTTATTACGCCCAGTTAGACATCCCGACCATCGGTAAAAACCTGCTCGGAGAGAGCGAGTATCAATGGCTCATGGAGACACTAAAACCAGATGAACATGCCCTGATATTACTGGCTAACGGTTATTCATTTAAAGGCTCAGGTTATGTGCGCGGCGGTATTTTTGATCGTATTCAAGTGCATCAAAAAGAGAATGCCATCTCGTTTCGCGATACCGGCCACTATCGCGTTAACGACATTTTTATCGACGGCGCGCCCGATCTCCATGAAATGTCAATTTTTGTTGTGCGTGACCATCATGAATTTGATCCCGGTACGCCGTGGGAGTTAGAACTACTGGTGCGGCGTCAATTTGGCCCTATCGATGGCGTATTTACCAGCTTTAAGGGCGGTTATGAACTGCCTGATGAGTATATCATTCGCCCTATTCCACCAGTCATTGAACCTGAGTTAACCCTAACAGAGCAAATTTGGCAAGACCGTGAAGTCTCAATTATTATCTTGCTTGTCGCCTTGCTTGTATTGCTAGCGGTGCTGTTCTTTCAAGATGCATTGGTTAAACGTCCAAAGTTCTTCCAGACATTTCGGGCCTGCTTCCTAGCCTTTGTTGTGGTGTATATCGGTTGGATCGAACTTGGCCAAATATCGGTCGTCAATGTGTTTACCTTCTTGCAATCATTCATGTCAGGGTTTAGCTGGGATCTGTTTTTGATGGACCCAATCATCTTTATCCTGTGGGGCGCTGTTGCCATCGTGATTATGTTATGGGGACGCGGCGTATTCTGTGGTTGGTTATGTCCCTTTGGTGCGCTGCAAGAACTAATTAATGAAACGGCGCGCCGTCTCAAGATCCGTCAATTTGAACTGCCCTTCGCAGTTCACGAACGATTATGGGCGATTAAGTATATTATCCTGTTGGCGCTCTTTGGTTTATCCCTCGATTCGATGGCTCTGGCGGAACAATTTGCCGAAGTCGAGCCTTTCAAGACCACCTTTCTGTTGAAGTTTGACCGACAATGGCCCTTTGTGCTGTATGCCAGTGCGCTATTAATCATCAATATTTTCACCCGCAAGGTCTACTGTCGCTACATTTGTCCGTTGGGCGCGGCGCTTGCGATACCTTCTAGCGTGCGCTTATTTGACTGGCTTAAGCGCCGTCACGAGTGTGGTCCGTGTACTACGTGCGCGGTCGAATGTGAAATTCAAGCGATTCATCCCGACGGTACAATCAACCTGCGAGAGTGTCATCACTGTCTCGATTGTCAGGTGACTTATTACGATCAAGAGAAATGTCCACCCTTAATCAAGATGGCGCGCAAGCGTCGACGTAAAATCCCTGAAAACGAACAAACAATTGATATAAAGCAAGTAAGTTAAAGCAAAATTTCGTTATCGTGGGCGCATAACGCGGTTAAGCGCCCGTTGCAATTTCAAATTTAATGAAGCGGTACATTCCGACCGCTTTCGCCCTCCGGGGCAATTTATGGAGAAGAAAAATGACTGATAAGCAAGTTGAAAACAACCAAGTAGAAAAGGAAGAGATTAAAGGCCTAAGTCGCCGTAACTTCCTTGGCGCAGGCGCCGTATTAGGCGGTGCAGGCTTAGCCGCCCCGGTAATGACATCAGCAATGTTCTCGGCACAAGCAACCGCTAAGACCAAAGAAAAAATGGCTCATGCCACCGTAGCACCAGGCGAACTGGATGAATATTACGGCTTTTGGAGTGGCGGCCAATCTGGTGAGGTGCGTATTCTAGGTATCCCATCGATGCGTGAGCTAATGCGTATTCCAGTATTTAACGTCGACAGTGCAACAGGTTGGGGTCTTACTAACGAGTCTAAAGCAATCTTAGGTGAGTCACAGCGCTTCCTAGCAGGCGATTGTCATCATCCTCACATGTCGATGACCGATGGACGTTACAACGGTAAATACTTATTTATCAATGATAAAGCCAACACCCGTGTCGCGCGTATCCGTATGGACGTGATGAAGACAGACAAGATCATTGAAATTCCAAATATCCAAGCAGTGCATGGTCTACGCGTACAAAAAGTACCGCATACTAAATATGTATTCTGTAACGGTGAGTTTGAAGTGCCACTACCAAACGATGGCCGTGATTTAGACAATGTCAGCGCTTATCGCTCAATGTTTAACATCATCGATGCAGAAAAAATGGAAGTCTACGCACAGGTAATCGTCTCGGGTAACCTTGATAATACAGACGCCGATTACGATGGTCGCTTCGCGGCTTCTACCTGTTACAACTCAGAAATGGGCATGAACCTTGGCGAGATGATCAGCGCCGAGCGTGACCATGTTGTTGTGTTTGATATTCACGCGATTGAAAAAGCGGTTGCAGCAGGAAAATTCACCAACATTGGCGATTCAAAAATCCCAGTACTTGATGGCACTAAGGGCAACGGCAGCGCTAACCTAACACGTTATATCCCAGTACCAAAGAGCCCACACGGTATTAACACGTCACCAAATGGCGAATACTTCATGGCCAATGGTAAATTGTCACCAACAGTATCTGTTATTTCTATCAAGAAAATTGCTGATGTGTTTGACAAGAATGCCGATCCACGCTCTACCATTGTTGGTGAGCCAGAGCTTGGCTTAGGTCCATTGCATACAGCCTTTGATAATCGTGGTAATGCTTATACCACCGTCTTCATCGATAGCCAGATCGTTAAGTGGAATGTCGAAGATGCCGTTGCTGCTTATGGTGGCAAGAAAGTAAACTACATTCGCCAAAAACTTGATGTACATTATCAGCCAGGTCATAACCATACAACGATGGGTGAGACTCGTGATGCCGATGGTAAATACCTCGTATCACTGTGTAAGTTCTCTAAAGACCGTTTCTTACCAGTAGGCCCACTACGCGCCGAAAACGATCAGCTGATCGACATCTCTGGTGATGAAATGAAACTTATCCATGATGGTCCAGCATTTGCCGAACCGCATGATTGTATGATGGTACATCGCTCTAAGATCAAGCCGAAGAAACTATGGACTCGTGATGATCCAATGTTCGCTGCTACAGTAGCAATGGCTAAGCGAGACGGCGTAACGTTAGAAACCGACAACAAGGTTATTCGTGACGGCAACAAGGTTCGTGTTTACATGACCTCGGTAGCACCGAACTACGGCATGAACGAGTTTAGAGTTAAACAAGGCAATGAAGTAACTGTTGTCGTGACTAACCTCGATATGATCGAAGATGTAACCCACGGTTTCTGTATGACTAACCATGGCGTGCAAATGGAAATTGGGCCACAAGCAACGGCATCGGTAACCTTTATTGCCGACAAGCCTGGCGTACAGTGGTACTACTGTAACTGGTTCTGTCACGCACTACACATGGAAATGCGCGGTCGCATGTTAGTTGAAAGAGCGTAATTAACCTCACCACTACTAATCCCCTTTATCGCTTGATGTGATAAAGGGGGTAATAGCAAAAGACACTATGAAAAAATTTCCTATTCTGTTAATTGCTGTGCTAATAATCGCATTGGCGCCAATGGCTAATGCGGCTAAGTACAGAGTTACCAGCGACATGTCGTTACAGACAGTATTAGATAATGCCAACGACGGCGATATCCTACTACTCCAGCCCGGTATTTATATCGGCAACTTTATCATCAATCACGCCATCACACTGCGCGGTGACAGCCCACAGGGGATTCACGCCAAGCCAGTGATTATTGACGCTCAAGGCAAAGATGACGCGCTGCGTATTAAAGCCGCTCATGTTACCGTTGAAAACCTCCATATTCGTAATTGGGGAGATAATCTCACCAATCAAAATGCTGCTATCTATATCGAAAAGCAAGCAACTCACCCAATCATCCGCCTAAACTCCTTAAAAGGACGCAGTACTGGCATCTATGTCGACAAGAGCCATTACGGGCAGTTCTTAAACAACAAGGTTGAGGGCGACAACAGTATGCGCCCGCCAGATCGTGGCAATGGTATTCATCTGGTCATGGTTAAGCATGCCGTTGTTAAAGGTAATGAAATTTGGCATACCCGCGATGGCCTATACATCATCTCGAGTAATGAGAATCAGCTAGTCGATAATTTTCTCCACGACCTACGATACGGCGTCCACTACATGTATTCGTACACTAACGTGGTTAGCGATAATTTCACCCTTAATACCCGCGTCGGTTACGCCCTAATGCAGTCTAAGTTTTTAACCGTGACCAATAATTTGGCGATCAATAGCAACGATCATGGCCTGCTGCTCAATTTCATTACCCAGTCGACCATCAGCAACAATTATATTAGTGGAGTCCAACAACGCCGCACACCCGGGATAATGGGCAGTGAAGGCAAAGGCATGTTCGTCTATAACTCACTATTTAATAAGATCACCGATAATTGGCTGAGCGACGCACAAATTGGCATTCATCTGACCGCAGGCTCGGAAGATAATAAAATTACCAATAACAACTTTATTCACAATCCTATCCAGATTAAATATGTGTCAAACCGTGAGCAACAATGGAATGGTAATCATTGGAGCAATTACCTCGGTTGGGACAGCGATAACAACGGCCACGGCGATCAACCATTTGAGCCCAACGACGGCATCGACAAGTTACTATGGCAATATCCTGAGGCGAAGTTATTGATGAACTCTCCCGCGATCTTAACGCTACGTTGGGTACAACGTGAATTCCCTATTTTAAAACCTGCTGGGGTTAAGGATGCTGCGCCGCTGATGGCGCCAAGCTTTATACCCACCGACATTCAAGCAGCAGCGATCATCAAATATAATAGTCAGTACGCCAAATTTGGCGAGCGGCTTAAGGAAAAAACATGAGCAATAACATCGTCAACTTAGCTCAAGTGCACAAATCATTTGGCACCGTCAATGCGCTCAATGGCATCGACTTAAATCTCGCCGAAGGCGAAGTATTGGGGCTGTTCGGTCACAATGGTGCCGGTAAATCAACCTTAATGAAGATGATCCTCGGGCTGTTTGAGCCAACCCAAGGTACCATTGAGGTGATGGGCCATAATCCAACGTCGAGCAAAGCAGCTAAAGTTCGCCAGCAGATTGGCTACCTCCCAGAAAATGTCAGTTTTTATGACCAGTTAACCGGCCAAGAGGTACTTACCTACTTTGCCCGCCTAAAACGGATTAAGTTAAGCCGAGTCAATCAATTACTCGACGAGGTTGGCCTGGCACCAGCGATGTTGCGCCAAGTTAAAACCTATTCCAAAGGCATGCGCCAGCGCTTAGGCCTGGCTCAGGCCATGCTTGGTAGCCCCAAATTATTGTTACTCGATGAGCCTACGGTTGGCTTAGATCCCATCGCCACTCATCAATTCTACCAAAGCGTCGATAGCTTAAAGCGCCAAGGTAGCGCCGTGATCTTGTGCTCACATGTATTACCTGGGGTCGAGCGTCATATTAGCAAGCTGATGATCGTATCAGGCGGTAAGACACTGGCTGCAGGCACCATCTCACAATTGCGCCAACAGACTCAACTGCCCGTGATCATTAAGACTCGCGGCCTCAATCACCAGCAATTAGATGGGTTGGATCTCGGTGTGTTTATCGATCAAGCACAGGACGATAGCGTCGATTTGCATGTGCCCAATGATATCGCACAACAAGTGCTGGTAAAAATTGCGCCCCTGCCACAGCTCACGCATTTTGAGATGACCCACGCCAGCCTCGAAGATCTCTACTTACATTATCTGCAGCAAAGTCAACCGACACGCATTAAGGAAGTATCATGATGGGCCCCATTTTCACCGTTGCTCGCAAGGAATTTAAGGATGGCTTTAGAAATCGTTGGATCGTCGCTATCAGCGGAATTTACGCATTATTAGCCATAGGTTTAGCATTTTTCGGCGCTGCCGCCTCCGGCACGCTTGGCTTTGTTTCACTCGATTCGACTATGAGTGCGTTGGCCAGTCTTGCCGTATTTATCATTCCGCTTATCGCGCTAATGTTGTGTTATGACGCCTTTGTGGGTGAACAAGAGTCAGGCACATTATTATTGCTACTGACCTACCCGCTCAGTAAAACACAGCTATTGCTGGGTAAGTTTGTCGGACATGGCGCTATATTAGCGGTGGCCAACATTATCGGATTTGGCACCGCCGCATTAGTCGTTTGCCTGTTTGGCGAGGAAGTCGATGTGGCGAACGTCATCGCAAAGTTTTCCGCCTTTATCGCCTACGCGATATTGCTTAGCTGGGTATTCATTGGCGTTGCTTTTACCATCAGTTGCCTGGTTGATGAAAAAAGCAAGGCTGCCGGTCTCGCGCTAATCTGCTGGTTCTTATTGGTGCTGGTTTTTGATCTAGCGTTACTCGCCTTATTAGTCGCTGGCGATGGGATAATCGACGCGCAAATGTTGCCCTATCTATTATGGCTTAATCCAACCGACTTATTTAGACTGATTAATTTAAATGGTCTAAGCCTCGACGAATATGCCGGTGTGATGAGCGTAGCGGCCGGCGCACAATTTTCGCAGCCAACCCTAATTCTGGTGATGCTAATGTGGGTTATATTGCCACTTGGCCTGGCCAACTTTCTGTTTAATCGTAAAGGACTCTAACCAATGAACGTTTATAAAATGTCACTAAAATTCATTATCGCGCTGTGCGCATTATCGCTTTTAGCGGGCTGTGGCGATAAGCAACAAGCGATAGTTCATCAGGCTGTTGCGATTGAGTCGGGCGATGAGTGTCACCTGTGCGGCATGTTGATAAAACAGTTTGCGGGCCCCAAGGGAGAAATATTCAATAAGAGAACCACCAGCGCGCAAAAGTTTTGCTCCACTCGCGACCTTTTTGCCTACTATTTACAGCCTGAAAATACGCGTCAGGTACAACAGATTTTTGTCCATAATATGGCAAAAACCCCTTGGGATAAGCCTGGCGATGACCATTTTACCGACGCAAAGACCGCATGGTACGTCAAAGATCATAGCCAACAAGGGGCGATGGGGGCAACATTAGCTGCATTTGCAGACCAGCAAGATGCTAAGGCCTTTGCCCAAGAATTTGGCGGCAGCGTAATCAGCTTCGAGCAAATAGATTTGGCATTACTGGCCAACCTTTAATCGACACCCATAAATCGGCTTACTGCGAGCCGATTTATGCCATTTCCGCCCGTAACTATCCACATCACTCCCCTGCACTATTTATCATCTGACTTATTCCTCACTGACCTCAGCATCGCTGCTAGGCAGCCCACTAAACCCTATGTTCTATAAGGGTTTTACAGTAATTAATTAAAACCATTTATGCATAAATAAGTTGATTCAAATCAACGCGATTGCCAAGAGATAGGACCACAATACCAGCATACAAATAAAAACACTTACCCAGAATGGGTATTCGTAAAACTTGGAGTTACTATGAAAACCGTAAACGCATGTAAACTAAGCCTCGTTGCACTCGCACTTGCAACTGTTAGCCACGCAAACGCCGGCGTTAATCAAAGCATTGCTAGCGCGATAAAAGATTCGAGCGTCAACGCCTCATTCCGTTATCGCCTAGAGTCAGTCGATCAAGACGGCGTCGCAGAAAAAGCACTGGCCTCTACCTTAAAGAGTCGTATCACCGTCACAACGGGCGCGATTAGCAATTTATCAGCAAAAGTAGAATTTGATAACGTGTCTTACCTTGGTAGTGACAAGTTCAATAATACCGTCAATGGTAAGGGCGCTTACGCTAAAGTGGTTGATCCACGCGGCACCGAGCTAAACCAGGCGTATGTTCAGTACAAATCTGGTGATACGTTAGCGCTAATCGGTCGTCAACGCATCGTGTTAGATGACCAACGTTTTGTTGGTGGTGTGGCATGGCGTCAAAATGAGCAGACCTATGATGGCTACCGCCTAAAAACAGCATTGACCGAGAACGTGAAGCTTGATGCAAGCTATGTTTATAATGTCAATCGCATCTTTGGCGAAGGCAATGCTAATTCTGATCTGCACGGCGATATATTCTTAATTAATGCCAAGTATTCTCCGAATAAAAACCATGCGCTAACACTTTACAGCTACAGCTTAGATTTTGACAACAAAGCGGGCGCATCGAGCAACACCATTGGCGGTACCTACAATGGTAAGTTTGACAATGTCGCCGTAAAAGCTGGTTACGCGACCCAAGAAGATGCTGGTGAACGTGCAGATTTCAGTGCCGATTATCTCGTATTAGATGTCACCGTGAAGCTAGACGGCTTTAAAGTTGGCGCGGGCTATGAAGTATTGGGAGCTGATTCAGACACCAACCAAGCATTCACCACGCCACTTGCAACGCTGCACAAATTCCAGGGTTTCTCTGATAAATTCCTCGGCACCCCTGCTGGCGGTATCGAAGATGTTTATGTTAAAGGCGCGACTAAGTTAGGCAAGGTTGCTCTTTCTGCTGCATACCACATTTACAGTAGTGACGAAGGTGATGTTGACTACGGTAAGGAAATCAATGTCGCAGCTGGCTACAAGATTAACAAGAACATCAGTGGTTTACTGAAGTTGGCAAGCTACTCTGCCGATGATTTACATACTGACACCACAAAAGTTTGGTTTATGCTAACGGCTAAATACTAAATCCCGTTGGCTATGTATTGGTTAATTGATGCTATCCATTTAGTGAGGGTGGCTTTATGATGTGCTTCTTGCTTTAATACTCACAAATTAACAATGTCGCTTGCACACCAGTTACTTTTCTTTGCGTCGCCAAAGAAAAGTAACCAAAAGAAAGGCGACCCGTTTTTAGTTGCTGCACTTTGCTAGTTTGTCCATTTTTAAATTAACTTATATTTAAAATATTAAAACAGCAGCCACAGTTAATTGGGACATAGCCAATCCCGTTAGATTTATCCAACACCACCAAAGCCGCCGCAACTACTATTGCGGCGGCTTTATTGATCTAAAACAAGTTCACACCTTGCTTTCCAATCCGCTGATAGGCTAGTATGAAATCCTATTTTTATCGCCGAGTTTCTCACTCTACCCTCGCGTTTTACGCGAAAACGAGTGTTAAGCCGTGGTTAATTTCAGCCACCAGGGTTAGTTTGGAAACGCACTAGCCTCCCTAATTTGGAAAGGTGAACATGTTACAAGATACTTACGGGCGCACGTTTCGTTACCTGCGCTTGTCCATTACTGATGTGTGTAACTTTAGTTGTGATTACTGTCTGCCCGACGGTTATCAGCGTTGCCACACCGAAAAATTTCTAACCTTAGATGAAATCAATTGCCTCGCGCAAAGTTTCGCCGATCTTGGTGTCGAGAAAATTCGCATCACCGGTGGTGAACCTTCTTTACGTAAAGACTTGCCGCAAATCATTGCTGCCTGTAAACGCACCCCGGGGATCAAGACCGTGGCACTTACCACCAATGGGTATAAGCTCTCCGAGCAGTTACCAATCTGGATAGCTAACGGCCTAGATAACGTCAATATCAGCATCGACTCGTTCGATCCCCGTGGCTTTAATTTGATCACCGGACACGACAAGTTACAAGTGATTCTCGATGGCATTGAGAATGCGTTAAGCACTGGCTTCACCAACATCAAGATCAATACGGTGTTGATGCGTGACCATAGCGCGGGTCAATTGCAACAATATTTCGATTATATTAAGCATCGCCCCGTGAGCCTGCGTTTCATTGAATTGATGCAAACAGGTGACAATCAAGACTTTTACCAACAGCAGCATGTCAGCGGTCAGCATATCAAAAACCAATTGTTTGCCAATGGCTGGCAACAAGTGATTCAAGATAAAGCGGCGGGACCAGCGCAGGTCTTTGCTCATCCCGATCACTTAGGTACTATTGGCCTGATCATGCCCTATGCCAAAGATTTTTGTTCGACCTGTAACCGTCTGCGCGTGAGCTCTGTGGGTAAATTACACCTGTGCTTATTTGCCGAGCAAGGCCTGTCACTTAAGCATTATCTCAAAGACAATGACAAAGATGGCCTTAAACGCTATATCGTCAATCAGCTCAGTGATAAAGAAGCAACCCATTATCTCACCGAAGGCTTTACCGGCTCCACCAAACATCTGTCGATGTTAGGCGGCTAACATGACAAAGCAAGCTTGCATTGGGTTAGTCTTAGCTGGCGGCCGCTCTAGCCGTATGGGTCAAAATAAAGCCTTATTACAACGGGGCGATCAGAGCATGCTCGATTATTGTCAGGCTCAACTGGCGCTGTGCGAAGTCGCTGATGTGGTTATTTCAGGTGATGGCGGCGTCTGCGACATCGTTGCCAATGGCGGCCCACTTGGTGGCATCTATTCGGTGATAAAAAAGCGTAAGCCAAGCGCCCTCCTGGTCTTGCCGGTTGATATGCCGTTGATGAGCGCCCAACAACTTATGATGTTGCTACAAGCTGGCCAAAGAACGAACCGGGCTCACTATTTTAATCGGGTCAGTTTACCCGCCTATATTCCCGTAACAGCAGCATTAACCAGCTTTTTGGACGATGCATTTACCAGCCCAAAATTTTTAGAAAGTGGCCGCGGCCCCTCGTTTAAGTCTCTTTTTTGCGCGATCGGCGCACATTCAGTGAACTTGCCCGACGCCCAGCCACTGATCAATACAAATACCCCAGAGCAATGGCAACAAAGCCAATGCCTAATCAATCTTTAATGGAGGATGTATGTCATCCCACGCTGCTAACGCTTTTGTTCCACTAAACATCGCCATCTTAACGGTATCGGACACCCGCACCGAAGCCAATGATACATCGGGCCAAACATTGGCCGAACGTGTCGTTAGTGCCGGCCATCATTTGGCCGCTAAGGCCATTGTGATCGACGATGTTTATCAGCTACGCGCCATTGTTTCAAAGTGGATAGCTGATCCAAGCATTCATGCTGTTGTGTCTACCGGTGGCACCGGCTTTACCGCGCGTGATAATACGCCAGAAGCGCTGCAAGTCTTATTTGATAAACAAGTTGAAGGCTTTGGCGAGGTATTTCGTCATATCTCCTATGGCGAAATTGGCACCTCCACCGTGCAGTCGCGTGCCTTTGCAGGTATGGCTAATAACACCGTGGTGTTCTGCGTTCCGGGTTCAACCAATGCCTGTAAAACGGCTTGGGACAAGCTAATTGTCGAACAATTGGACGCCAGTCATCGCCCTTGTAACTTTGTGCCTCATCTTGAGCTGGCGCAAGTTTGTGCTAGTAGAGGTTAGTCATGAATGAGTTAACCCATTTAAATCAACAGGGTGAAGCGAACATGGTGGATGTGAGCGATAAGGCTAACACCGTACGCATCGCCCGTGCCCAAGCCACTGTTACGATGAGCGAAGCAACGTTAACCTTAATCAGTGCCGGCAAACATGCCAAGGGTGATGTGTTTGCCGTTGCGCGCATTGCCGGTATCCAAGGTGCCAAACAATGCAGTAACCTGATCCCACTCTGCCATCCGTTGATGTTAACCAAGGTCCAAGTCGATTTTAAAATTTTGCCACAGACCAATCAGGTGCGTATCGACACCCTGTGTAAACTCGCTGGGCAAACAGGCGTTGAAATGGAAGCGCTAACCGCAGCCTCTGTGGCGGCACTCACCCTGTTTGATATGTGTAAAGCGGTCGATCCCGCTATGATCATCAGCGACATCAAAGTACTGGAAAAACAAGGAGGCAAAAGCGGTCATTGGACTGTGTAGCTAACCGCGCAGCTCATCACGCGCCAAACGCACTACGATAGGCGCGTGGTGAGAGCTGAGTTAGCTTGCTAAATAGACGCCGAAAAGCGCTGACATCATCATAACCCACCTTATTGACAATCAATTCTAACGATAAATTGGTATTGGCCAATAGTTGTTTGGCCACGTCGACACGTAGCCGCTGCAAATAGCTACCAGGTGTCGTCCCCACCGCCGCCTTAAAGCGCCGAATAAACGTGCGCTGAGTCATAGTACAATACTCACTCATTTCCTTGATACTAATCGGCTGAGCCATACGCTCTTGTAACCAATATTGGCAGTCGCTAATCACCTTATCATTATGACCAATCGCACTTTGCACGCTCATGTAAGGTAATTGTGATAATCGATTATTGTCGAGCAGCATTATCCGTGACAGTTGTGTCGCAATTTGATGATTAGCCATCTTAGCAATCAAGCGAATACACAAACTGGTGTAGGCCGTTGTTGCGCCCGCAGTCCAGACACTGCCAGCTTCAATCACCAATTTATCCATCACCAGCTCTACTGCGGGGTAACGTTGGCTAAAAGCGTTAGCAAGCCACCAGCTCACAGTAGCCTGTTGATTATCTAATAGGCCCGCCTGCGCCAAGGCGAAACTACCGGTACAGAAAGAGCAGACGGTTCCGCCTTGTGCCTGAACTTGCTTGAAATAGCGGCTAAAAGACGCCATTTGCTGTAAATGACGCGTAAGGCTACGTTCATCGACATAATCATGACCGCCCATCAGTAACAGATCTATATCGACTAAATCGCTGCGTTTGATGGTGGGACTTAACACGACACCAGAGGTGCATGTGACCGGTTGATCGTCGACAGAGACGAGCTTGACTTCGAACAGATCATTGTCTGGCGCGTGACCAAGGTGACGAGATAAGGTGTTGGCGAAGTTAAATAGATCTGCGGGACCGACGATGCTAGAGGCAACCGCTCCCTCAAAAATGACGATAGCGATAGTATTCATTGTAATGGATCCGTTGAATTAACACTATGGCGATATTAGCACCATAAATGTCATTATTGCCACTTATTATTATCTCCTTATCATTCTATGATAGTGACAACATCAACTTTACGGAGCGTTTCAATGAACAAATTGTGTTTTAAGACAGCCATAGCGCTAGTCATCATCAATCTATCGGCACTATTTTACTTGAATGTCAGCAGTGAGCTTAACCTCACTAGTCAATTTCTAGTGTTGCCCTGGCTAGTCATTCAATCTATTTTTATGCTGTCGTTAACTGCTAACCGCCACGCAGATGAGGAGTAATAATAATGAGTGTTACTCTAATTCTGTATCCCATCGCCCTGCAATTGCTGCTCATTTTACTGGTCGCGCTACTAACGGTCACCAGACGTCGCAGCGGCGCATTAGCCGGAGAGATAAAAATTGGTCGCTTTAAAGCGATGAACCTTGATGGCATCAAAGACAAATATGTGACACCGGGCAATAGCTATAATAATCAGTTTCAATTACCGATGTTAATGTTGTTGTACATCTTGTTTTCGTTGCAGTTGCAACTTGTCGACACGTTTGCCATTTCAGCCTGCTGGTTATTTGTGCTGCTGCGGTATGTCCATGCCTTTATTCACCTGACCTATAACAACGTTATTCACCGTTTACTCGCATTTATGAGTGGCGCAATCGTGCTATTTGTTGGCTGGGGCCGATTACTCTGGCTTGCAACAACGGGGCAATAGCGTAGCTTAACTTAACATTTTTGCAACAGCAAGCTCAAAACAATCGACTTTACGCCGAAAATAAAGTATAAACTCTATAATTTACAGCGAACTAGATAGAGTAACTAATGATCAGTACAGCCCCCAGCACTAAACGCGTTCAGGCACCCGCAGCGTTCGTGTTAGATCTGATGCCGGGAAAGATCGTTGATTTGCAGATTAGTTCGCCGACAGTGGTCCGTTTAAAGCTAGCGTTAGTGGGCTATGATCTTGGAAAGTATTTGATCCTAAAATACCCAAGCGGCAACTTAACAGAATATAGCGACGTGCTAACCGTTGGTAATGTCGCGATTATCCGTTATATCGTCGAGGGCAAGAAAGGCGAGTGCATCGCCTTTGCCTCGACTATTCGCGCGGTCAGCGCGATTGGCGATAAGCTGATATTTTTAGATTATCCCAAACGCATTGAGAATAGGCAGTTGCGTAGCTCGCAGCGCTCATCGACTCATATCCCCGCCAAGATAGAAATGCTCACAAGCGATGATTCAAAGACTGGAGCCTCGCTAACCGGCGTAATCATTGATATTTCCACCAAAGGCTGTCAATTTGCCTTTAAAACCGACAAGCGAGATATGCAGGTTAAGAAATCGGCGATCGCTGTCAGCATTCGTTCGACCATCAGTGATCAGCCAATAGAGCTCACCGCTATAGTGCGTAATAGCCACTATGACCATGGCCACATTAATGTTGGCATTCAATTTAGTGAAAAAGAAACAGCAAAAATTGAAAATTTACTTAGTGCGTTGGCCATCGACATTCCATAGGCAGTGCCTCAAAGGTAGGTAGATTGCCCGCCTGACGTCGTTATGGCCTATTATCTTTAGTCGGCTAAGCACATGCAAACGCTAATACAACAAAGCCCCTTCATCCCATTGAACAATAATAATCGAGCGCATGCATCGGTCTGCGATAATTTGAGCCATGCGATGATGAACTACTCTCACAGAGAATATTATTAGGCGTTTGATAGTTAAAACCAAAATAAAACAATATTTCATTGCTACAATAACGTCATAATTATATGATATTTTAAAGATGGTAGATTTTAGGATAAGGATATTCGTTTGAAAACTAGCAATCCAGCAGCAAATTACAATGCCGAACACTCGTTAATTAGTTGTTTAGTAAAAATTATTTTAGTACCTTCAATTTTTCTCGTGACCGCACTCCTGCTCTTTTCTTATATCGCAGAGCTGACTGCCCCCCAAACGGGTGTCTTAGTTGCACTCGTGATATTGGCTGGCGCCGGTAGTTGTTTGCAATTTTGGCGGCATGTATATAAGGGCTTATTTCGCCTGTTTATTCATGTTGAAAAAATCAAAGGGACCGAACACATCGATGTTAAGAAAAGGCTGACAACCAAAGACTCAGGCGTATTTAACAGTATTTTCCAAGTGCTCAACGAGCGGCGTGAAACCACCGATCAGTTACTTACCGAACTTTACGCTTCCTCGGCACGTCTCCAGCCGATGGCTGAAGAACTCGGCAACTCTTATAGCACCATGAGCCAGAAAGCTACACTGCAAGACAGTCTAGGTAAGACAATTCACGAGGCGTTATCTTCGGTCGATGCAGCATCCAGTGCAATGTTTACTGACTTAGGACAGTTAGTGGAGGAAGCAGACTCTAGTAACGTTGCTGCTCAGAAAGCCAATAACACTGCGGTGTTAACTAGACAAAGCCTAGAAAAACTCAGTAAGCAAATCATTCATGGTACCGCCGAAATTGAGATTTTAAAGCAAGATAGTGTTGAAATTGATGGCATCATCGAAGTGATCAATTCTATTGCCCAACAAACAAACTTATTGGCCCTCAATGCCGCTATTGAAGCGGCACGTGCTGGTGAACAGGGTCGCGGTTTTGCGGTGGTCGCCGATGAAGTGCGAACCTTGGCAGAGCGCACAGCACAATCAACCGCCAAAGTGCGTGATATTGTCACCAAGATTAGTCATGGCACCAGCAACGTCTTTGACTCGATGCAGCTTGGCCTGTCGGCGACAGAGGAGTCCTTGGCGCTCTCGACCAATGCCACCGAAGAATTAGAGCTCATCATTCAATCGATAAAGGTGATTAATCAACTTTCCGAGCGAATGAAAAGTTCCTCCACTTCCCAACAAGAAACATCAGTCCAATCAATGCAATCGATTGAGAATATGGTCTCGCTAAATGAAGATGCATTAGCACAATCGAAAGACCGTGAATTGTCCTCTTGCGATTTATTAAGATTGTCGGAAGCGCTGAAAACCATTTTAGATAAATTTTCCTTCAATGAAGCACATTGGGACAACAGCTATCGTCCCAAAAAAGCCACTAGGACTGTCACCGTAAATACAGAAGAGGAAGAAGTCGAGTTGTTTTAACTATCTGCACTGAGGCGGCCAATGTGGTTTAAACAATGGCCGTCTCAGTGTTGCATTTTTCTAAAGTTCGTCTTTGCTGTTACTACACCGCTCCCACCAACTACTACCTCACCATCAGCAGTTCAGCTCTCCAAAAAGCGTTTCTAAGCCGCGTTTAGGAACAAAATTATACTATTCACTTTAATTAGCAGATCTTGTGACGCCAAGGTAAATTTTACTTTTGCTGGCATTATTAAATCCCACCAGCGAGTTGCCTATTTTGCGCTTTTTCTACTATTATCACTCTAAAGAGCAGGAAATACATTACATTACATTACTACTCTTTACCTTTGAGTGAATCACCCTAGACATTGATCGATAACTTGTGTGTATAAAGGAATATTTGGTTTGTTAGATAAACGTATTGTTGCACCACTAAAGTGGCTTTTCATTGTTAGTTGTTTGATATTTCCTGATACTAGCTTGGCTTTCACCCTCGATGACTCCGTAAAAATAGCAGCGGCCAAACCGTGGGTCATCGCGCGAAACGCGGTGCTCGATAGTGATATTCCTACCGATGAGATCAGCAATGGTATTTTTTATCGCTTGCTCGATAGCCAGGTGAAAATTGAAGCTCAGGGCCAGCGTTCGCACTTTTCAAGATATGTTGAAACGGTAGTCAATCAGACGGGCATAGAAAGTGCGTCACAAATTAATATTTCGTTCGACCCTACCTATCAAAATCTAGTCCTTAATAGCTTGGTGGTGATTCGTGACGGTAAGCGTTTAGATCGAATTAACAGCGCAAAAATTGCCACCTACCGGACAGAGCAAGAGCTCGACAGGCAAATTTACAGTGATGAGCTAACCCTCAATATTCTGATCGATGATGTAAGGCTCGGTGATACACTAGACTACAGCTATACACGTTTAGGCGCTAACCCTGTTTATAACAACATATTCTCCTACGTGCGTGGCATTGGTTGGTCGGTCCCCGTTTACGACCAATATATCAGGTTATTGTGGGGTAAGTCGGCGCCGCTATATATCGATACAGCTGACGCTAAACCCATCATTGAAAAAACAAAGCTTGGTAAATTCACCGAATACTCGCTATATCTCAACAACGAAAAAACATTGCCGTATGAGAGTCAGGCTCCCGATTGGTATGACCCTTACGCTGTCATCTCTTTTAATGAGTTGGAACACTGGCATGACGTTGTACAATGGGCACTGCCGCTCTATCGTTTCGAACCTGTTGGTGACAGTGTTCAGAAAATAGCAACCAGCATTAAGCAACAGCATCAAACCAAAACCCAGCAAATTGCCGCCGCGCTGAAATACACCCAGCAACAGATCCGTTATGTCGGATTAGAAATGGGGGCTAATTCACATCGGCCAACACCAGCGGCACAAACGCTATCCCTGCGCTATGGCGACTGTAAAGACAAGGCAGTGTTGTTTATCGCGCTGCTCGCGGCATTGGACATTCAAGCATTCCCCGCGTTGGTACATACCGATGACACAAAATCGTTGCCAACAAAGCCACCATCATTAAATAATTTTAATCATGTCATTGTCACGTTACAACATCTCGGTAAGCGGGTATGGCTCGACCCAACACTGAGCAATCAATATGGTGATTTTGAAAACATTTACCAGCCTGATTATGGTTACGCATTGATCATAGCGCCAGAGCAACAGGCATTAAGTCCAATGGCCAGTAGTGACCATAACTCTTATACCCATATCGTTGAAAACTATGTAATTGGGACGCAGCGACAAGATCCTGTGTCATTTTCGGTCAACACGAAATATCTCGGCGACGATGCGCAATCTCAATACGCCAAGCTCGAGCGGGATGGTAAAAACAAATTAGCGCAAAGTTTTGTTAATTTTTATCAGAAAACCTACCCCGACTTGATTGTATCTGCGCCCTTAACCGTTAGTAGCGACAATCGTTCCGGCGTATTAACTTTTGCTGAAAACTATAGCATTGGCGATTTTTGGACTAAAAGTGGCAACGACTATGAATTTTATTTTTACCCCAATGAGATACGTGATGCTGTTTATCAGCCGAAACGAAGTGAACGAACCGCGCCGCTTAGATTTAACTATCCCAACAATATTAAACATCACGCAAGCGTAGAGTTTACATCGAAGAATTGGTCATTTGATGATGAAGAATTTGTTGAGGATAATCCCTATTTCTATTTCAAGAAAGAGGTTAAATTTGTGAGTAACACTCTCTCGTTACATTATAGTTATCGCGCTAAAACAGATCATATTCCAGCCGCCGAGATTAGCGACTATTTAGCCGCCCGCGAGCGCCTTAGAGACCAAACATATTATGGATTGCAAAAATATGGTGAAGAAACTGCCGCGTCCGAACAAGACAGTGGCTACAATTGGCCGTTAATCATAATCGTCGTCTATACGTTAGGGTTAATCTATATCATCGCCGAATGGCGGATCGAATCTAAGCGGCGTCCGTCTTTTGAAAATAGCGCATTTTATCCACTTGCACCGCTTAACTTCTTGGTCTTGTCTACGCTAACCTTTGGCCTTTATGAGAGCTATTGGCTCTATCGCAATTGGAAGTATATACAGGGGCAACGCAAGTCACCGATGATGCCTATCGCGCGCGGTATTTTTTCATACATCTGGTTCTATCCTCTGTTTAATGCATTAAGGCAGGACAGCGAAAATCGCTTCGCGGCCAACAAGGTGCAGGCGACACTGCTCGCCGTCGCCTTTAGCGCCTTGTATGTGGCTATTGTACTGCTCAGTAATGTCATTGACTATGCCAGCCTGCTGTTTGATTCGATGGCTGATGCTGCACGTTTTGAAACTGCTTTTTATACCCTGTGGTTTGCATCGCCACTCTTATTTTTGCCGATGTTAAATTACATTAACTGGATTAATAGCAAAGACCAATCTGCTCTACGTTATAATTCAACATGGCGTATAAGACATGGCGTAATTGCATTATTGATACTGCCCGTGCTTGCGGTTGTTGTCGCGCAACAGCTCAACGTTATTCCGAGTTCCTCGGTAGTGGCGGGCAGAGATATGATGAGCCACGATATTAAGTTTCTCCAACGACACAAGATAATTCCTGCCAGTCAAAACGTGGAATATTTCTATAGTGAAGCCTTCCTGAGCATGCAAGATGAAGGTAATGGATTCACCAAACGCAATGTTTTTTCCTATTGGCTCGATGACGATGGCAAGTTAACACAGCGAACCGCAGCGTTTGATGCCGTCGAAGATATCGCGGTGAAATATGGTGCTAACGATGATGACACCATCATTACGATCACCCATGCCGATGGCAATAGCTTCCGCCTATTTGTCGCTAGCGAGCAGAAAAAAGACAAAGTATTTGCCAAATATCTATTAAAATGGTGGCAATTAGGTCGCGGCGATAGTGAACCCTAAGCGTTGACTGATTTTAACCGGCAAGGGGTGAAGTGATTCCCGCTTTCAAGGTATCTTGTATATCTTTACACTGTGCTTCCAAACTATCGTATGAACGGCTAAAAAGAAGCGCCTAACTAACCAGTGAGGGCGGAACAACGCCCAAACACAAGTCGCTATCACATTAGCTAGTCTGTAAATGACAGCACTTCCTGAGCGGTTAAATAGCGCCAATGCCCCACCTCAACATCCAGAGATACATCACCAATTTTTTCACGGTGCAATGAAATCACGCGGTTACCGACCGCCGCGAACATGCGCTTAACTTGGTGGAATTTACCCTCATTGATGGTTAAAAGTACCTCTTTATCGCTGATAACCTCTAATTTCGCCGGCAACGTTAATTGCTGCTGGCCCTGTAAGGGTATCCCCTGGGCAAACCGAAAGGCGACATCATCTGCAATAGGACGAGATAATCCTACTCGATAAACTTTGTCACAGTAATTGGTCGGCCTCGTTATATTAAATGACCAGCGCCCATCATCCGTTATCAGCACCAAGCCAGTCGTGTCAGCATCCAAACGACCTGCAATATGTAATTCAGAGGCGTTGCTAACATCGATATAATTGAATAGAGACGGATAAACCTCATCAACGTTGGAGCTGATGGTGTTCGCTGGTTTATGCAGGAGAATATAGCGAAATTCACGGGCCTTTAGCCTTTGACCGTCGAACACTATGTTGTTGTTTTCATGTACCTGAGTCGCTTCATTAATGACAACAGCGCCATTGACGATGATCTGACCGTCATTTATTACTTCAATAGCATCACTTTTACTCAATTGAGTACTTTTACAAACAAATCTATCTAGGCGCATCGCTGACAACATTAAAAGTGGTATTGGGAGCATATTATCCTTGGTCAAGGAGAATATGCAACACGCTAGTTTCTGCCAGGCGCTTACACTTACTTACAGTTTACGATGACTCAATGTTGTAATATACAATGACTATATTACGAAGATATTTTTTGGGTTGACAATGACATCATTAATTAATATTACAACAGCCACCACCTTGGTTTTACTGCTAAGTGCATGCGCTTATCAGCCTTATGATCCTAAGAGCCCCAACGAATACGCCGATTTCTGGTGCCAGCCAGACAACATTAAACAATCCCTAGCCTATCAACTAAAATTTGACCGTACAAACACCAGCAGGACGCCACAACCGCCAACAGTTAACCCATGTGATATGCGCAAGCTAAAAGAAGAACACTAAACAAAGAAAAGGACACTCAAATATTGTAAACGACTAAATAATTATCGGTCGATGGCCCGGCTTACAGCAGAAAATCGGGCTAGTGTATTTTTAGGTTAAAAATGGTGTTTTTATGGGGGAAGTACCTGAGCGGTTTCATCAAGTAGTGCTTGTGATTTGAATCTCCTCACCCAGCGACCTGTACAATTGTCTTCTTTATTCGCCTCATGGGCTATCATTTCGTTGAGGTTGCGCATGAACCCACCGATGTCATAAAACCATAACAATCTAGCTATAATCATTGCTTCTTCCAATGCTAGTTTAAACGCATTGGAAGAAGATAAGTGAAAAGACGTCTCTGGTGTGGGACTACTTAGCCAGTTAATATCGCGCGAAAGCTTTTAATCTCACCGCTTTTAATGCGCTGCATGTAATCGTTTAATTCGGCTTTGACCACTGGCGCTAAAACGTATAACCCGACAATATTCGGAATCGACATTGCGAATAGCATCGCGTCAGAAAAATCGATAACCGAATTCAATTGCATGGTCGAGCCTAAGATCAATACGCCACAAAAAAGTGTTTTGTAGGTAACATCAGCTACACGGCTTTCACCAAATAGATAGGTCCAGGCTTTAACCCCGTAATAAGACCACGACAAAATGGTGGAAAAAGCAAATAAAATCACTGCAATCGCCAGTACATAAGGGAACCAAGAAATAGAGCTTTCAAAGGCTGCAGATGTTAGCTCAACACCGTTTAAGCCAGCTTCGTTGGTATAAACACCAGTAATAACAATAACTAAAGCGGTCATTGAACAAATAATTACCGTGGCGATAAAGGGCTCTAACAACGAGACTAAGCCTTCGGTAACTGGATCTTTGGTGCGCACTGCGGAATGGGCAATAGCGGCCGAGCCAATGCCCGCTTCATTAGCAAATGCGGCGCGCTTAAAGCCTTGCAATAATACGCCAATAAACCCGCCAGCCATACCGTCGTTGCTAAACGCGCCGCTGATAATAGCCGAGATAGCACCGGGAATTAAGGTATAGTTACTCAAAATTACGGCCAATGCAGCGATAACATAGACGGAGGTCATCATGGGCACTATCTTTTCGGTGACGTTACTGATGCCTTTAATGCCTCCAATGATCACACTAGCGACAATCGCCGCCATCATCAGCCCAAACAACCAGGCTTTGTCAGCAAAGAAGCTGTTTTCACCACCGGTGACCACTAAAAACTGCGCATAAGCTTGGTTTACTTGAAATAGATTACCTGCGCCAAAGGAGCTGCCAACACACATTACAGCAAAAAATACGGCCATGACTTTGCCTATTTTGGAAAAACCTTTTTCGGCTAAACCTTGACTAAGGTAATACATGGGCCCGCCAGAAATTGAACCGTCATCATTTATTTTTCGATACTTTACCGCCAGTGTACATTCAACAAATTTTGCTGACATGCCAAGTAACCCAGCTAATATCATCCAAAAGGTCGCGCCTGGGCCACCAATTGAGATGGCAATGGCCACGCCTGCAATGCTGCCTAAGCCAACCGTGCCAGAGAGTGCGGTGGTTAACGCTTGAAAATGAGAGACTTCACCTTTTTCTTTGGCATTAGGATCACTAAAGTCCCCACGCACTAATTTTAGTGCGTGGCTAAAGCCGCGTACGCTAATAAAGCGGAAATAAAAGGTAAAAAACGATGCAGCAAAAATCAGCCAAATAACAATTAGGGGAACATCGGCACCGCCGATGTTAACAGAATAAAAAATAACGCTGGAGACTGCTTTGGCAATGGGTGAAATCGCGGCATCTATTGCGGCGTCTATTTCACCTGCCGCAACCGAAAATGAGCAGCTCAGTGCTGCGATAAAGGCGAGAAAAGTTCTAATCATTATTGTTCCTAGTTCGGGTGACTGTGCACAACGAAGGGCTGTTTTACTTGTCGATGAATCGAATGATAGGCCATTAAATATGAGCCCTATTTGCTGCACGTACCAATTTGAGCAGCAAACTATCGCAACTGATAAGTAATAGCAACCACTAGACGGAGCTTGTGCATGATGTCCCGAGAAACAGCGCCTACTTGGCGTTTAAACGAGCACTTCGAGTACGTAATTGACGCAACTGGCCTATTAAGCAGCCTAACAAGCCAATGGCTAAAAATGACTTTTACAATATTGAATTCATCGTCAATAGTATTTTGCCTGAACTCGGTTTAATGGGTTTTACAACCCGTTGAATTTATTGGATGTTGAACTATTCGGGGCCACCTCACTTTTCTATGTAAGTGGCGCAGAGGTAGGAATTTGAACCCTAGCATCAGGTATGGAAATAAACCGTTGCTTTTACAACACCCAGAAAAGCAAAAAGCCCGTTCATTATTTCTAATAAACGGGCTCTTTTAAATAGTGGCGCAGAGATAGGGATTTGAACCCTTGCATCAGGTGTTGAAATAAACCGCTGTTTATCTATTAAACGCTGTAAAGCAAAAAGCCCGTTCATTATTTCTAATAAACGGGCTCTTTTAAATAGTGGCGGAGAGATAGGGATTTGAACCCTAGAACGGGATAAACCGTTGCCGGTTTTCAAGACCGGTGCATTCGGCCACTCTGCCATCTCTCCAGCGCGGTGTATAATATCTTTTTTTCAGATGAAAGCAAGCGCGGCGAAGCTTAATTTAATCATATATTCCTAAAATCGCATCAACCGCTTAAAACTAACGCAAACTGCTAAAATAATCATCACAAAACAATCAGTTTGGCTAGTTCGCTAGCTTCCCTTTTTAGTACAGGAGCTGAAGAACTGCAGGTAATGCGCTAATAATTATCCCTCAAGGCCAATGACTACCCCAACACGTCAGCAGGAAAACGGGGAATGCTGCTGCTATAAGGTCACGAACTCATCAGCATGTTGAGCAAACCCTGTTAGCGCTGCGTTTAAGTCGCTCTGTGATTGGGCGATTACCGAATCGACACGCGCCTGCTCCGGGCCGTGGTGTAAATAAGCCTTTAACTCCTCTACATCTTGAGCCCGACCCATCGCCAGCACTTCAACGCTGCCATCGCTTAGGTTCTTGGCGTAACCACTAATCGCATGTTGTTGTGCAAACTCTTTAGTGGATTGACGAAACCATACCCCTTGCACTTTGCCGGTGATACGTAGCATCATGTGCTGGCGGTTAACCGTTACCACGGTAATATTTCGCCGTTTGAGTGTTTAAACAATCCGCTTTGGCTCATATCTTGTGCGCAAATCAATTCGATAAGACGCTGGGCAGCTTCTTGAGCGCTAATATCCCCTGTTCCCGATACCATCTCTGTTTGTACCCAGCCAGGATGATAGAGCCCCACCGAAATATTGTCGCCAGCAAGATCCTTAGCTAACGACATCCCCGCTGCATTGAGCGCCGCTTTAGACATGCGATACCCATAGCGGCCACCCGAACCGTTGTCAGCAATTGACCCCATGCGCGAGGTGATCAATGCAACTTTTGCCCCACTGGATAACTTATTGCGTAATGCATCAACCACCTGTAATGGTGCCAA
>Ga0105355_10000490_pt1 | contig 35545 bp, 28 predicted proteins | sample GOMGulsemesocosm_2_FD_83508 | JGI IMG/M metagenome (GOLD analysis project Ga0105355, IMG submission 83508) | Methane-oxidizing microbial communities from mesocosms in the Gulf of Mexico - GOM9C Gulf of Mexico | ecosystem: Environmental > Aquatic > Marine > Cold seeps | place: Gulf of Mexico...
ATGCTAGGCATAATACGTGCCGTTTAGTCATTCTAAATTAATGTATTATAACGACGCAGTTGGTCGCTTATCGCCTTGCCCTTCGGGAGGTTGGGTAGAAAACGATTACAGCGTTATGATTCAAAATTAGGGAATGACCATTAATTAAAAATCATGCCTTGTACTCGTATCCTACCCAAACTCTGAAACAAGTATTTCCAATGGTCACGGGTATATAAGCCTTCATCACGAGTTCACCACGGCTGGTCATGGGTGAAATCATATACCACGATGAATAACCGACCATAGATGTTGCGAATAACTCTTTATTATAATCGGTCACTCGATGTGAATTGTTCTTCACCGTTGCGTATAATTCGCCTTCATTGTCGATATAAACGTCGGCTCGGCCTTTTATCACCATCAACAATGCTTGATATTTATTGGTTACTTCATATACATCCTTTAACCCAATAGACTTTCCAATTGAGGAGATGAAACAACACGGTATTTTTTTAATGTTTCGATATTCAATGATTTATCTGTGATTGTGCCTTTTTTGTAAAAAGCCAAAACGGGCGTTGTCAATACGGGGAAAGGGGCTTGAATGTGGACAGAGCTGGTCATGTGTTCTTTGATAACGCCGCCAGCGAAATCGGCTTGACGCTGATTAACAAAGGCTATTGAACGTTTGAATGGGACATACTGCGTTTTCAACTCAAATCCTTGAGATGCAAAAATATCTTTGAACAATAGTGAATACAACGCCGTATCATTATCTGTTAAACCAGGCCAATTATCGGTTGCCCATAAAATGTCTTTATCACTATTTTGAGCAAAACTGATGGGACTAAATAGTAGATATATAACAAGTACTGCACTAAATTTTCGACACATAATTGATAGCTCAGCATTTATAAATAAGTTACGGACAGGGGTAAAAAATATCACCGTTTTCCAATAATACCAAGGTAAATTCAATACTGTGAACTGAGCATGGTGCTGTGATGTTCAACATAGCAGGCAGTTGCGCGTTGATAGTCAAAATTTATGCTACTTAAAACAATCAAGCATCCTCTTCATTGGCATCTTCCATTTCAATAAAGGCAAAACCTACAAGCGCAGTTACGGAAATACCGTCGAATTTTTTTGCAGTTATGAAAAGTAAAAACAGAATTTATTTATAACTAACTGTTAAAACGCAATAATTACTTAATGGTAAGGAATATGCATTCACAATCACGCAACAAAAATACCTTAACTTTAATTAAATATAAGAAAAAGGAATTATTCATGAAAAAAATTTTTTCCCGCTTTGTGTTAGCCATTAGCTTGATGTTTGCCAGTATTGCAAATGCTAATGTCATTTTATCCCTCGACCCAGTAACACAGCCCTCCACGCCCGGTGATATTATATCCGTTACTATCATGATTGACGGTTTAGGAGATTTTGAAGCTTCATCTCTTGGCGGATTTAATTTAGACATACTATTTGACGCCAGTATCTTATCATTCACGAGCTACAGTTTATTCGATAGCTTGGGTGATGTTGATTTACTTGAAGCTGATGACTTTAGCTGGGGCTTAACTGAGCCAGGTAAGGTTAACGTGTCAGAGGTTAGTTATCTCTTCGACTTCGAGCTTTGGGATATGCAACCGGGTAGCTTTGCCTTAGCCGAGCTATTTTTCAGTGTCAACCAATCAGGTATTAACCAAACAACATCTGTGTCCTTTGGCGACATGGAACTCACCGATGCTGTTGGCCAGGAAATCAATGTGGATAGGGTAAATGACGCGGCGGTTAGTATCCCAACCCCTGCGACTTTGATGTTGATGGGTCTGGGCTTACTCATCATGTTGGTTGGTCTAAAGCGTAGCCCGCCACGCGAGTTATCCACCTCATAAATCTATTTCAAGTTAAAACCAAATGAAAGTGTATACATAAAAGTTTGAGATCGCTGCTCATAGCACGTAGCGATTTACGTATTTCAACTTCTAGAGAAGGAAATTAACATGCACCATGTTGATAAACTTGCAGTCATGTTGTGTTTAACGTTAAGCACATCAGTAGCACTCGCCGACAAATCCAAGGGAGCCCAACAACTCCTATCTGATACCGCAGGAAAAGCTCAAATAAGTGTTGATAAAAACACGGGGTTTGCCCGTTTTATTCGTCTTAACCCAACCCCACAAATTACGCCAAAAAAATTACGAAGAACTAAAGCTCTGATAGATTCTAGTGACAGCTCTCTCTCATTTCTGCGCGCCTATGGTAGTGCGTTTGGGATAACAGATGTCGACACTCAGTTGACCCTAGTGGGTAAAAACCGTGATAAATTAGGGTCTGAACATGTTATTTTTAAACAACGCTATAATGGTTTACCTGTTTTTGCTGGTGAGCTAAGAACGCACTTTAATTCAGAAGGAGAGATGATTGCTGTAAATGGTAGTTTTCTCACTGACATTAAAGCGATCATCAAGCCCAATCTAACGTCATTGCAAGCCGCTAGAATTGCTTTCCTTAGGGTTGAACAAGATCCAAGGCAAGAAATTACGCCCCAAGGCTTAAGTAATGCAGGCAACAGAGAGCAGAAGCAGGGAACCCCCGCAGCTCTTAGTGCAAAATCCATTACCTTAATGATTTTTCGAGCGGGCCTTTTAAAAGGTTTTCCAAGCTCGGATCATTTGGTATACGAAGTCGAAGTTGTTAATAATGCAGGCAATGTGCGCGAGTTTATTTACGTAGACGCATTAAAAGGCAGCGTTGTTGACCAGATAACAGGGATCCATGATGCACTCGACCGAAGAGCGTTTGACGCCGAAGGGAATGCACATCCAGGGCCCAATTATCCCGACAATCCATTTTGGAGTGAAGGGGATACATTACCCACATCTGATACTGAAGCTAACAACATGATTACTACATCGGGGGAAGTTTACTCCCTGTTTCATAATGCCTATGGACGTGACTCATTTGATAATTTGGGTGCGACATTGGACGCTATTTTTAACCGTGGTGATTCCTGTCCAAATGCATCTTGGAATGGTGTCTACATTTCGTTCTGCCCTGGGGTAACGACTGATGATGTTACGGCTCACGAATGGGCCCATGCTTACACGCAGCACACTAATAACTTAATATATCAGTGGCAGTCAGGTGCGCTCAATGAGTCTTTCTCAGATATTTGGGGAGAAACGGTTGACCGTATCAATAACCGGGATGACATTAGCGCTCCCGATGTACTTCGAACCGACGGTAATTGTTCAATTTATGCCTCGGGCACACCGAGTACTGACGACAGCGTTCGTTGGTTAATAGGTGAAGATTCAACCGGCTTTGGTGGCGCTATTCGTGATATGTGGAATCCGACATGTTTTGGTGATCCCGGGAAAGTGACTGACGATGAGTACTTCTGTGGCACAGGCGATCAAGGTGGCGTCCACTCTAATTCTGCTGTACCCAACCATGCTTATGCTCTGATGGTCGATGGCGGCAGTTACAACGGATTTTCAGACAGCGGGTTGGGCTTGCTCAAGTCGGCTCACATCCATTGGGCGGCACAGAATATGCTTACAGCATCTGGTAACTTTGCCGATCATGCTGATGCACTGGAAGCAGCGTGTAGTGCGTTGACTGGGTTAGATCTCAATAAATTAGACGATGGTTTGCCGTCGGGAGAAAATATCAGTGTCAGTGATTGTGCACAAGTAAGTGCAATTATTGATGCTGTTGAGTTGCGTAGCCCTCCAACACAATGTGGTTATGAACCTCTGCTTGCTCAAAATGCGCCAGCACTTTGTGAAAATGTGGGGGATTTACAAACATTCTTTAGTGAAGATTTCGAAGCTAATTCGTTACCAACAGGCTGGACAGTTAGTAGCCATAATGTTGTAAAACCGGAGACCTTCGACAGCCCAGGTTGGTCAGTAGTCGATAGCTTACCTGCTGGTGCTAATGGTAGTTTTGCAGCGTTTGCACCTAACCTCATTTTAGGTAATTGTACAAGCGACATTGAAGCAGGCGTGATTAATTTAGATAGCCCAGTTATCGAGCTTCCTTTAGGGGTACCACATGTCGCATTCACTCATTGGGTTGCGACAGAAGCTGGCTGGGACGGCGGCAATCTTAAAGTCAGTGTTAATAATGGTCCATTTATTTTGGTGCCCAAAATACATTACTCATTTAACGCTTATAATAGCAAAGTGAATACCGGCGATAAGCCATTATCAGGAGAACCCGCTTTCACTGGTACAGATGGCGGGAGCAATACCGGAACTTGGGGACAATCTCAAGTTAATTTGCATGGTTTAGCGCTGCCTGGCGATAACATTCAGTTGCGTTTTGACTTTGGTACTGATGGTTGTAACGGTATTTCAGGCTGGTATGTTGACAAGGTAGAAGCTTATTCCTGCTCCGATGAATTAGCGCCTGTTTGTGGTGATAGTATGCTGGGGTTAGGCGAAATGTGTGACGATGGCAACTCTGCCAATGGCGACGGTTGTTCTGCTAGTTGTCAGGTCGAAAGCGGCTTTGCATGTTCTGCTCCAATGAGCCCGGTCAATAGCAGTAACATTGTTGGTGACTGGAGCTTTGAAGGTGGCGTACCAAATCAAGACTGGATACCCCGTTCAACGTTTACCGACATTAGTGAGTTTCCACTTTGCGGTCCTAGTAATGGCTGTCCATCAGTACCGGCTAGCACTGGCAGTTGGGTCGTGTGGATCGGTGGCATAGCAACAGGTGTAACCAGCAGCGTGGCGCAAGATATTATCATTCCAGCAACGGCTACAGAGCTAACAATGAAGACGCTTCGTGGCATTTGTGGCACGCCAGAGGAATCTATCCAGATAAGTATTGACGGGACAGATATTGGGACGCTGGCGTGTGACGCCCAAGACAGCGCTTACGTTACGCAGACTTTCCCACTTGCGCCTTTTAATGACGGACAGATTCATAGTCTTGAAATAGCTGGCACGGTTGGAGGAATTAACGGTAATACTAACTTCTTTGTTGATGATGTAGCCATTGAAGACAATGTTCCACGTCCACAAATGCCCAGCGTATGTGCTGCTATTGTTACTGACATAGCGTGTAATGCACAGCCAGTTGGTTTCGATCTTGGTATCGCTTCAAGTTGGAGTGTGGTCGACAATGCAGGCACTGGCATGGTTTGGTCAAGTATTGTGGGTTCAGACATAGGTGCCAACTTTACCGGTGGTTCTGGTGATGCCGCGTCTGCCTCTAGTGATGCAATGCCAGGAGAGTTCGACACTGAGCTACACTCTAATTCCTTCAGTTTAGTGAATTGGAAACGAGGCTTTTTGAAATTTGCTGCTGACTATCAAAACTTTGGCGGTAGAGACTTCCTTAATTTGGATCTAAGCACAGATGGCGGAAGTACCTGGGTTAATATGCTTAGTTGGAATGAAGACCACCCTGTGGGCGGTCTGCTTAATAATACCGGAGAGGCTGTATCAATTGATGTTTCAGATTATGTGGGTGAAGCTAATGTTAAGTTACGCTGGCATTACTTTGATCCAAACTCTGGTGATTGGGATTGGTACGCGCAAGTTGATGATGTATCTTTAGTTTGTGACAATAAACTAAGGTGCGATGTAAATCTCGATGGGCTTGTTGACCGTAGTGACGTCAGGTTAATCGGCGCCGCTCGCAACCAATCAGCAGTAACTGGTGATGTACGTGATAATGATGGCGACGGCATCATTAGCATATCGGATGCGCGTCAATGTACTCAGCTGTGTACCTTAGCTCGTTGTGCGACACCGTAGTACTAGGTAAACGCAATAAATATTTACAATAAACGAAGAAAGCTCGGCGCAAGCCGAGCTTTATATTAGGAGATAAAATAATGCTCAGCCTAATTCAACTTTTTATCGCGACATTATCTGGCACCATGATTGGCTGTACGACTAGCGGTGCGACAATAGCTGAAACGGCGACAAATAGCGTGGCATCATCCCATATGAGTCAAAATTTGGCGTCAAACAATCAAGCATTAAGTTCTGTAATTACCATGCGCGTTGAACAAGTTTTACAGCATAGAAATTTAAAGTTACATCTTATCTCTTTAGAAGATTCTAGATGTGCTATCGGCGTTGCTTGCGTTTGGGCGGGTCAATTGATTGCAACACTTGAAGTTTCAAATGAACGAAAAGAGAAAACAGTCGTTAAATTAATTACTAAACGCGAACCACAAAGAGTTAACGTTCATGGTTATAGTTTAATTCTATTAGACGCCAAACCGCATCCAAAAAAAGGTAAAATCATTCAATTAAGCGATCAAGTTATTAAGCTCAAAATCGTAAAGGCAATGTAAAGAATTTGCGGCCTCATCAACGGTAAAGCGTTTGTGCTTTGAGTGGCCCATTAGTTATTAGCGGATCATAAGGTATAAAATAATTGTGCTTAAATCGCGTAAAGGTATTGTTCCCGACCTGAGGTATCCCCACAAAGTCATAACGCTGACCACACCAACATTAAATGAGCTAGCTACCGCACGATATATCTAACCATTTGTTACATAAGGCATTGAACGGTTTTGTTGATGTCTCTAATCCTAAGTTAACGCATGAAACAGCGCACGCTTAATTACCGTATTAGCTTGAAAGCCTCGATGAAGACCCTTTTGGTAAGCAAGTTTTTCGATCGCCCATTCGCTGGGTTTTATGCTCTCTTCTTCATTATTGGTGGGATTTGACAGGTTCCTGATCTGAACATAAACACTTACGTATGCGTTGGCGATGCATCAAAAAGCCAACGATAACGTTGGCATAGATTCGTCGTTTAAGGTTTATTACTGGGCCGTTTTTACGCGAATTCGGTTTCCAGCCACCTTGGTTTCATGCAGTTTTTTTAACGCCGTATTTGCTTCATTGGCATCTTCCATTTCGATAAAGGCAAAACCTTTTGACTGGCCGCTGGCTTGATCGATGACCAGAGCACAGCTGCTTACAGTGCCATGTTCTGAGAATAGGCGATGGATTTCTTGCTCGGTCGTTGAGCGGGATAAATTGCGAACTAATAGTTTCATGATGATCCAGTAAAGGTTGATTTGCTTAGGCGCAATTATCTCAACTTAATCGACGTAGTCCAAGCAATTTCTTGTTTTGGTTCAAATAACGAGAAATAGACACGTATTGAGGGTGAGATGTTGGCACATCGCTCAAAGATTAGCTTGTTTGATATTTATCTTGAGTTATACTTGAGTAGTCAATTATATGTAAAGGGAAACGTTATGTCCGATAACACGTATTCGCAGCTACTGATGAGTCAGTCACTTGTTAGTACCATGCTAAATAAGAGAATAGACGGTAAATTAAGTATTCACGGGCTTAGTTTTACCGAGTTTACTATCATGTATCAACTTGCTCACAACGAGGCCAAAGCATTGAGCCGCATCAGGTTAGCCGACAGCATCGGGTTAACGGCATCTGGCGTGACACGGTTACTGGCACCGATGGAAAAAAATAATATCGTACTTAAACAGAGTAACCCACGAGATGCGCGCCAAAGTTTAGTGACTCTTACACCTGTTGGCGAGCAATTATTGGCAGATGCATTGATATCCTTTGAAGAGGTAGCAAGTAGTATCTACTCGCTGGTTAGCGCGGATGAGATCGCGCAGCTAACACTGCTTTTGCACAAGATTCGTTAACCGCGATCTTATTAACAGTTAACCAGAGCTCCTTATGTCATTAGTCAAACGCCAACTTTTAGATCAAGGGACTATTATCGTCACTTTAGGCGGTCAGGCATCGTTTTGAATGATTAAATACCTCGTTAATATCCAATTTAGCGGCTAGGCTACACGACTGGGCTTATGTTACGATTGACTCTTTAATACTAAACCGAAATCATTAGCATTTAGAATGTGCTAATCAACTCAATAAAGAAGGAAAACCTATGTGGAAATTTATAACGTTGTTGATAATAAGCTCGCTGTCATTCAATAGTCAGGCTCAGTGGCGCGTGGACAATACTCAATCCAAGGTTAGTTTTGTCAGTGTCAAGAAGGACCACATCGCAGAGGCTCACCATTTCTCGAGCGTTTCAGGGCAATATAGTGACGATGGTCGCTTTGAATTGGTTATCGACCTTGGTAGTGTTGAGACTGGCATTGATATACGCAATCAACGGATGAAGGAACATCTTTTTAAGCTCAAGAATTGGGCTAATGCTACTTTTAGTACTTCAGTTGCCCCGAAGATAGTGCAATCTATTGCAGTAGGAACGAGCATCAACAAAACCATCGCTGGTACTTTGACACTAATGGGTATAGAGCAGCAGGTGACCGCATCGGTGACCATCACTAAATTGAGCGAGCGCGAGCTGTTAATCAATAGTGTCAAACCGGTGATTGTTAACGCCGCCGACTATGGCTTGGTGGCAGGCATCAATAAGCTCGCTCAATTGGCCAAACTTAAGCGCATTAGTTACGCGGTGCCGGTATCTTTTGTGGTGCGTCTGCAACAATAGTTACATACTTCTAAATAAAAAAGCGCAATACCCTCATTTGGATATTGCGCTTTTTTACATTCAGAGCATGCTCTAAGCTAGGTTGGGATCACTCCCAGATACCTTTCTCTGTCTTTCCTGCTAATTCAGGAAAGTCTTTGGCCACAAATGTTGGCTCGATACCCGCCTTGCGTTGCGCTTTGTAATGCTTGATCACCTTTATCGCAAGATTGGACAAGAGGAGTAACGCAACTAAATTAACCAAGGCCATTAACCCCATCGATGCATCGGCTAACGCCCAAACAATGTTGATCTTGGCCATTGCGCCAAACATCACCATCGCCACAACACATAAGCGGAAGGGGGCTAGTACGGCTTTCTTATTGTCGGCCAAGAATAAGATGTTAGTCTCAGCGTAGCTATAGTTAGCAATGATCGAGGTAAAACAAAATAAGACGATTGAACCTGCGATAAACGCGCCGCCCCAATCACCAACATGAAACTCAAGCGCTGCAATCGTTAGCCCAATACCATCGGAGCTGCTAGCGCCGTCGCCAGCCAGCATGATGATCGCGGCGGTGGCCGTACAGATAACGATGGTATCGACGAACACACCAAACATCTGAATAAAGCCTTGTGACGCTGGATGATTTGGATTGGGCGTCGCACTTGCAGCCACGTTAGCCGCGCTACCCATGCCTGCTTCATTGGAGAATAAGCCGCGGGCAATACCTGCTTTCATCGCTTGGGCAATGGCAAAGGCTAAACCGCCGCTTGCCGCTTCCTGCCAACCGAAAGCACTATTGATGATGAGGCTAAATACCTGAGGCAGTTGCTCAATGTTCATCGCAACGACAATGGCCGCAATCAACAGATAAGCAAGGGCCATCACGGGAACCAGAATTTCAGAAACCTTAGCGACATTTTTTAAGCCGCCCATAATCACCAGACCACTGGCGATGGAAATGACCACACCAACGATAAGCGGGTCAAAGGCAAACACGTTGCTCAATGCACCAGTGATGGTATTGGCTTGCACTGCGTTAAAGACCAAGCCGAAAGCGATGATTAGAAAGACCGCAAATAACATCCCCATCCACTTTTGCCCGAGTCCTTTGGTCATGTAATACGATGGACCGCCGCGAAATTGTCCGTCTTGATCCTTTACTTTAAACACCTGCGCGAGCGTCGATTCAATCATCGAAGTCGCCATACCTAAAAACGCAATCAACCACATCCAAAATATTGCGCCGGGGCCACCTGTTGTCAGTGCAACAGCTACACCGGCCATGTTGCCGGCGCCAACACGTGCCGCCATGCTAGTACAGAATACTTGAAAAGATGAAAGTCCATCCTTACTACTGTGGCGGCTGATACGCATGAGACTGATCGCATGGCCGAAATGGGTAATTTGAATGAAACCCAAACGCAAGGTGAAAAATACCCCTGCGCCAACGAGCCCGTAAATAAGGACAGTTTCCCATAACAGGGAATTTATAAGATTAACGGCACTTTCTATCATAGCGAGACAACACTTGTTTAGGAGTTTAATGGCGGCGAATTTAGCACATTTTGTTAACAGTCGGTATGAATTATTATCTGCCTGCTTAGTTATTGAGCGTTATTAAGTTGTTGATTGGCCGATTAAGGCGAGCCAATGGGATAACTCCCCTTAAACAGCAACCCTCATTAGCCTCTTGCAATTATCTTAGGCGAGTAAGTACACTAAATTGATGCTCATTGACATGCCCTATATAGGCAAGCTTGGCACGGCGCACCCAAGGAAGCTAAGTTGTGGCCGTCGGCATCATTAAACGTTAAGTTGCGCGTGATTGTCTCAATCGGTAAATTGCTTTACCAGTTGCGTCAACGTCGCAACTTGCTGTGTGAGCTGATCGACCCGAGTTTCAAGCTGCGCAATACGTTCGCTTTCTTGACTCTGAGTCTGGCTGGCACTGTCAATGATCGATGATGGGCTGGCGCTAACTTGCTCAAAATCGGCAAACTGGTGAATATAACGACAATCACGTTTGCCGGGCTCTCGGGCCAATTGCAATACTAATTCACCTTTCACTGTGACTGCCTAACGACTCAAGCGCTTGCTCGACTGCAACGACGTTATCAAATGGGGCTAGTCTGCTGGTGCGGGTGCGTAGCTCGCCCGGTGTTTGGGGGCCGCGTAGTAGTAGTACCCCGATTATTGCCCGCTGTTGATCGGTAAAGTGTAAGTTGCCAAACTCGGTATTGCAAAAACGATGTTGATATTTCACCACGCGAGAGCCAAAACCACTTTGCTCGCTAATTAGATGCATTGCGCGCAGTTGGTCAAGGAGCTCTTGCACTTGCGATTCAGTCAGATTCATCACCGGATCGCGATTGCTCTTTTGATTACAACCATTGGTTAGCCCGTTGAGTGATAGCGGATATTGTTCTGGTGTTGTCACTTCTTTTTCTAGCATCACGCCGATGACACGACATTGCTGGGCGGATAATTTTAGCATTATGTTTGGTTCCTTATCTGCTATTGGTTATATGAGCCTACTACTGGACCATGTTCGCACGGTATTGGGATATTTATAACTGGTTCGCTTTACGATAGCTTCCCTGATAGTCAAACACCTTTTCTTTGATCTGCCAATAATATTTTTGCTTGCGCGCGATCACAAAGTCTGGCGCGGTTAAATGTGCTTGATCGCTCATTATCTCGGTGATATTGGTATAGTCTTTTGGCGTGATGCCCTGATGGGCTCTTTGTCCAAATTGTTGGTTAAACGCCTTTAATGCACCTGGATAAGAAAGATCAAAGCTCTCGCTTACTTGCGCGCCATCCTCATCATGATAGGTAATCTTTAGTTTGCTCGGTTTCTTGCTATCGACACTCAATTGCATGCCACTGCAGCGTAATACCATGGCATCTTTAAGCTGCAGCGCTTTCTTGAGTAACTGATCAGGGTCGATAATAGCATGTTGGCAGTGCAGGCAATTGCGCGCAGCAATATCATTTTCCTGGCCACAGTTGCCGCATTCTTTAAAGCGAAAGCGATAGTCACAGCGCTGCCTTTGTCCGTGTTGGTCGTGATCCAATCCCCAGCAGCGCCGACCATAATGTTCGATGATAACCCCTTGTTCATCGACTTTGCCCCAAAAGGTATTGCCAAATTGGCACAGTGGGCATATTACCGAGACCGGCACGCTATCACTACTTGGTTTGGCGCTACCGACTTCTGGACGATGCAAGTCGAAGCCACTGCCCGCGTAATCAATCACTAGACAATCGGGTTTGTTAGGGGACAGGCGTAACCCTCGGCCGACAATTTGCTGAAACAGGCTGACCGATTGCGTTGGACGTAATAGGGCAATGAAGTCGACATGCGGCGCGTCAAAACCTGTGGTTAAGACCGCGACATTAACCAAATATTTAATCTGCTGTTGTTTAAATTGCTCAATGATTTGATCGCGCTCGCTGTTTGGCGTATCACCGAGTATCATCGCGCAATCTTGCGCGGCATCGGTTAAATAGCCGATAATCTCTCGGGCATGCTTGGTCGTGGCGGCAAATATCATTATTCCTTGTCGCTGCTGTCCTAAGTTGACCACTTGTTCGATAATCGCCTGCGTCACGCGGGGGTATTTGGTCAGCAAGCTATTGACCTCTGTGCTGTTGTACTCACCATTACTCGCCGCGTTTAAACTTGAAAAATCATACTGCGCGATAGTGGCATCGATGAGTTTAGGCGGGGTTAGAAACCCTTGTTTGATCATTAAGCTTAATGGCATCTCGAAGATGCAATCGACAAAAGGAGTGAGTTCATCGCTGCGGCTAAAACCATGGTAATGGTGCTGATAAATCCATCCGCTACCCATGCGATAAGGCGTGGCAGTAAGGCCTAGGACCTTTAGTTTTGGGTTGTGTTGCTTGAGATGGCTAATGATCTGTTGGTATTGGTTCTGGCGCGCTTTAGTGTCGTCAACCAAGCCGACCCGATGACACTCGTCGATGATCACCAATGAATAATGTTGATCGAAGGACTTGAGGTTGGGAGCCACCGATTGCACACTCCCAAAGGTCACCTGATGTTGATTGTTTTTTTGCGCCAAACCCGCCGAGAAGATGCTCGCGTCAAGGCCATAGCTTTGATATTTTTGATGGTTCTGTTCGACCAATTCTTTGACATGAGCGAGCACCAGAATCTTGTGCCGAGCTAAGCGCGCTAATTCGCTGATCACCAAACTTTTACCACTGCCGGTGGGCAGTACGATCACCGCGGAATCGTCGGTTTGTCGAAAATGCTTAATTGTTGCCGCAACCGCTTGCTGTTGATAGGGGCGTAATGTGTAGCTCATCAATTTTTTCTACTATCGGATGTTGGCCAAACCATAGTGAATTTTTATCGCGCTGTAAATTAAAACCGCGCTTATTTTTGCTAGCTAGTGTTAACAAAAATGATTTACGTGTAAATTATACCTATCGTGAGCAAAGAGAGAACGACAATGACAGGGCAATGGCAATTTTGGGTGGATCGCGGCGGCACGTTTACCGATATTGTCGCCAGGACGCCTAAGGGCGAGCTGGTGAGTCACAAACTGCTGTCACGAAATCCTAGGCAATATGTCGATGCGACCATTGCCGGGATTGAGCAGGTGCTCGATTTATATCCTGCTTATCCACGCATGATCAATCAAATACGTATCGGCACTACCGTGGCGACCAATGCCTTATTGGAGCGCAAAGGCGCGCCGACGGCCTTGATCACAACACAGGGCTTTGCCGATAGTTTGAGCATCGGCTATCAGCAGCGAGAGCAACTTTTTGAGCTAAACATCCAGAAAATGTCACCACTTTATACGCAGGTAGTAGAGATTGCTGAGCGGCTCGATGCTCACGGCAACGTGTTGACAACGCCTGATAAAATCACGGTCAAGGAACAACTCAGCGCGCTATTTGACCAAGGCTTTCGCGCGCTGGCGATTGTTTTTATGCATGGTTATCAGTTTAGCCAACATGAGGCTTTAGTGGCCGCCATCGCCAAAGAGATTGGTTTTACGCAAGTATCGACTTCTCATCAAGTGTCTAAATTGATTAAGTTTATCAGCCGCGGTGATACGACCGTGGTGGATGCATATTTATCGCCTATTGTGGCACGTTATGTTGAGCGCACCAGCGCCGCGTTTCCTGGGGTGCCCTTGCAGTTTATGCAGAGTAGCGGTGGGCTCATCGCCGGTGGTCAGTTCAAAGGGAAAGATGCGGTGTTATCGGGACCTGCTGGTGGCGTAGTCGCAATGGTAGAGACCAGTAAACGCGCCGGATTTGAGCACATCATTGGCTTTGATATGGGGGGCACCAGCACCGACGTCTCACTCTATTTTGAGCGATACGAGCGTGATTGGGAAGCGACAGTGGCTGGCGTGCGAATGCGCGCGCCGATGATGAGTATTCATACCGTGGCTGCCGGTGGTGGCTCGATTTTATCAAATGATGGCGGGCGTCTTAGTGTTGGTCCTCATTCGGCGGGAGCCTATCCTGGGCCTTGTAGTTATCGTAATGATGGACCGCTAACGGTGACCGATATTAATGTCTTGTTAGGGAAAATACAGCCGGATATGTTTGCGCCAATATTCGGCGTCAATGGTGATTTGCCCCTAGATCGTCAGGCAACCCGCGATAAATTTGACGCGCTATTGACCACGGTAAACCAACAAAATGGTCAATGCCTGAATCTGTTTGAACTAGCCCAAGGCTACCTCACCATTGCTATCGAACATATGGCCAATGCGATTAAGGAAATATCGGTGGCTAAGGGCCATAATCTCGATGGCTTTGTGATGTCTTGCTTTGGCGGCGCAGGGGCGCAACATGGTTGTTTAGTGGCGAACGTTTTAGGCATCCGCCAAATTATTATCCATCCGTTGTCTGGCGTGTTGTCTGCATTTGGTATGGGGCTGGCAAAAGTAAGCAGCATTAAACAACAATCGCTGCTACTAGAACTCGATGACTCAGTCAGCCATGCGCTAGACCAAGCGATTGGGCTACTGGCGCAGGAAGTAACCAAGGAGTTGATTGAACAAGGCTTTTGTATCGGTCAAATAGCGATTGAGCGGCGGGTATTAATTCGCTATCAGGGCAGTGATAACGCGATGTTATTACCGGTAGGCGAACCGGCAACGATGCGATTAAGTTTCGAGGCGCGTCATCGCCAGCAATTTGGCTTCTTTCATCCCGATAGCGTCGTTCTCGTTGCCGGTATCGAATGTCAGGCGAGCGGTGAGAGTGCCCCGCAGCCCAATAGCCAAAGATCGCTCGGTCTTGACATTGATGCTTCTGCGCCAATTCCGTTTTGTATTCGCCCTGTCCATTTTGGCCAAGGGTTGGTGGATACGCCGTTCCATTATCGTGATCAATTACTTTGTGGTTGTGTTATCGACGGCCCCGCAATTATTATCGAAAAAGACACCACGGTGGTCATCGAACCACATTGGCAGGGTAGCATCGATGGCGATGATATCTTGTTACTCACCAAGGTGAGTAACGCGCAGCGGCCAGTTTATGACGAGCAATGCCAGCCGATGCTGTTAGAGGTGTTTAACAATCTATTTATGCATATCGCCAAGGAAATGGGCTTGGCCTTACAAGCCAGCGCGATGTCGGTCAATATTAAGGAGCGGCTTGATTTTTCATGCGCGATCTTCGACCACGCAGGTGCATTAGTGGCCAATGCGCCCCATATGCCGGTCCATCTGGGCTCAATGGGGACGACGGTGAAAAGTATTATTGCGCAAAACCCTGTGATGCGCGCCGGCGATAGCTATCTGCTTAACTCTCCCTATCATGGTGGCACTCATCTACCCGATCTGACCGTGGTGACCCCGGTGTTTTCCCCTGATGATGGTCAGCAGTTGCTATTTTTTGTCGCCAGTCGCGGTCATCATGGCGATATTGGCGGCATCAGTCCCGGTTCAATGCCGGCCGATAGTACCAATATCGAACAAGAAGGCGTGTTATTTGAAAACTTCCTACTGGTAAGAGATGGCCAATTTAGAGAGGTAGCGCTGATTAAGGCGCTTAGCCATGGCAAATATCCGGCGCGTAATATCGCCCATAATGTCTATGATCTTAAGGCGCAGCTGGCAGCCAATAATAAGGGTATTAACGAGTTGTTTAAGGCCTCAACGCAATATGGTTTACCCGTCCTGCTGGCCTATATGGCGCATGTCCAAGATGCGGCAGAACAAGGCGTGGTTGAGGTAATTAAAGGACTGCAAAACGGCGCATTTAGTTATGCCCTTGATCAGGGCACAAAGATCTGTGTCAGCCTGAGAGTCGACCAAGAGCGCGGCCGTATTTGTGTCGACTTTACCGGCAGTAGCCCACAACAAACTGATAATTTTAATGCCCCATTGGCGGTTACCAAGGCCGCCGTGCTTTATGTGTTTAGAACCTTGGTGGCCAAGAATATTGCGTTAAATGATGGCTGCTTACGTCCAATTGATATTATTGTGCCATCAGGCTGCATGCTTAACCCGACCTTTGGCGCGGCTGTGGTTGCGGGCAATGTTGAAACCTCGCAAGTGGTGACCGATGCATTATACGGCGCGCTTGGCTGCCTAGCCGCGTCACAAGGGACCATGAATAATTTCACCTTTGGCAATCAGCAACGCCAATTTTATGAAACTATCTGCGGTGGTAGCGGGGCTGGGCCGACATTTTCCGGTTGTGACGCTGTGCAAACGCATATGACCAATTCCCGCCTGACCGATCCTGAAGTGCTAGAAACTCGTTTTCCGGTGCGCCTAAACCGCTTTGCGCTACGCGCTAACTCTGGCGGTGTCGGGGCATATAATGGCGGCTGTGGAGTGATTCGAGAAATTGAGTTTTTAGCGCCGATGCAAGGGGCGATATTGGCCAATCGCCGCCGCGTAGCCCCCTTTGGTGTTAATGGCGGTGGACAAGGGGCAGTCGGTGAAACCCTTTTAATTACCGCTAACGGTGAGCAACAGGAGTTGGCATCATCGGCGGCAATAACCTTTAACTGTGGCGATAAAATTGTCATTAAAACCCCTGGAGGAGGGGCCTTTGGCCAAGCTTAAGCGCTAGCGTCAAGGTGTTTGTTTTTCGCCTCAATCCACTGCGCCATATATTTGGTACTCTTATGACTATGATGGCGCAACATCGCGCCGGTAAAGTTATCGCGGCGATGCTTGCTCAAGTTGTCGCGTAACTGATTAACCGCGATAATCAGCTTATTGCCAAGCAAGGTCTTATTGTAGAGTTGATAGATGATGCTATCGCCATGACCAACTGCGTCATCCCAAGCTTGTTGGCTATTGTATAGATGAGCCGCCATGTAGCTAAACGTATTAGGATCATCGGTAACTGCGCCGCTCCAAGGCAAGTCATCATGCATCGATTCACTGCCGATGCTGGTGGTCACACTCGGCGTGCCATTAAGCATTGCATCTGCCAATTTTCCCTTAATACCCGCGCCAAAACGCAATGGCGCAAGGCATACTCGTGCCTGGCCAATCACTTCGTGCGCGTCATCGCACCATCCCTTGACGAGGAAACCTTCTTTGGCATTGTGTAATGCAGTCGCCTTAGGGGGGGGATAGGCGCCGTACAAATGCAGCGTCGCCTTGGGCAGTTGCTCACGGATTAGTGGCCAAATAGTCTGTTTAAGATAAAGCACTGCGTCCCAATTGGGCGCATGGCGAAAATTACCGATCGAGACAAAGTCAGCGCGCTGCTCAAATGTCAGCCTTGGTTTGTGCAGATGCTGTGGGTCGAGCATAAACGGCAAATGATGTAATAAGTTCGGTGCCACCTTAAAATGCGTTTGTAACAATTGCATTTCATGCTGTGAGATAATTAATGACAGGTCGGAGCGTAAAATAGCGGCGATTTCCCGCTTTGCGATATCGCTATTAAGATCGCTAATGGTGAGTTCACGTTGGGCTTTGTAGGCTTTATGTCGGGCATCTCGCAGGCAATGTAGATCTTCGGTGTCAAGAATACGCAGCGCATCGGGACAATGTTGTTCAACCCGCCAGCCAAATTGCTCTTCCATCATGAATCGGTCGAACATCACCACATCGGGACTTAATTGCACAATATATTCGTCAAAAGAGCTACTATTTAGCTCAATTTCAACGGCATTAACAGCGACTGCCTGTAAATCGGCCATGTGATCGGATAATTGTGCTGGGCTAGCGAAGGTTACTTGCCAGTGATGCTGTTGAAATAACGCAATAAGTTCCATCATGCGGGTGCCCGCAGCGGAAGATTTTGGCTCTGGCCATACATAGCCGATAATTAATAAATGGCAGCTTTTCATAAGTTCGCAATAACGCTTAAGGAGTGCAAGATTATAACCTGTAGTTTGTGACAGCTCTATATTTAAAAACGATTGTCAAAAACTAATGGATAAATATTAAAAAAAAGATGTTCTCTCTTTGATTTCTTGTGCTAATAGAACTATTCTTAATAGCGTGACACTGTCATCTAACAATTCATGTTTATCAACAAGTAAAGGAATATCAAGAAATGGAACATTTTATCGGAGCATTTAAGCAGTTTGCGGACTTTAATGGCAGATGGAGACGTAAAAGTTATTGGATGTTTGTATTATTCAACGTAATTTTTTCTATTGTCGCTAACGGCATCGATCAATTACTGGGTTTAGGCCTTATTGGTACTATTTATTCATTGGTATTATTGGTGCCGGGATTAAGTGCTGCAGCCAGACGACTACATGATACCGGGCGCAGTGGTTGGTGGCAGTTATTGTGGCTGATCCCTATTATCGGCTGGATCGTATTATTGGTATTCCTCGCGCAAGATAGCCATGATGATAATGATTATGGCGTAAACCCAAAAGCGGTAGCGGCGTAATCTAGCGAAACACATTACGCTGGGTTTTACCGTTTACTCTGAAAAAAAGCACTTCAATATTGAAGTGCTTTTTTTTTGGTGCTGTTATTTTTTCACTTTGATTAAGCCAGTAAAGCCACCGCCATTATGCAATTTGCTATAACCTGCTTTTTTTAGACTCGCCAACGCCTTACCAGATCGGTTGCCGCTGCGGCAATACAATACCACTTGACGGTCTTTGCGAATTTCTAACGCATCAAATTGTGCCACAACAACATCAAATGGGATATTGATTGCGCCCTTAAGATGGCCTTGTGCATATTCCTGCGCGGTACGCGCATCGATAATGAGTGCACCATGATCGATTTGTTGCCACGCGACTTGTTCGCGCGTCTGATGGCTGTGTTTTTCATCGCCATGGCCAAAAGCCGTGCTGCTAATAATAAGGGCTAGGCCCACGAGTAAAAGTTTAATTTTTAACATGTATTTTAATTCCTTAGTGGTCACATTGCGATTTTAAGCCGATTCGCTTGAAAAACCAAGCGGCTGGGCAAAATTTACTAAATGAAAATTGAATCATGTTGATCGCAACAAATAAATTTAGGCAAACAAATAATGGGCTGACAAAATAGGTTAGCGCTAGTGATAATAACACCATATTTCCCGCGAACAAAAAGACTGCCGATTGATAACTCATGAAGTTTCTCCTAATAAAAGTAAGTGAGTCGAGTGTAAATGTTTTCATGGGCCGCCAGCGCGCCAAAGAAGCTGGTAGGCTGGCCGGATAATAAATTAGCGCCAAAACTCACGCTGATACTGTCGCTGTGGCGATAGGTGGTATTAGCGCGAATATAACGGTCATGATGATTGGGCGAGTACATAAACATCACTTGTGTTGACCATAGGCTGTCGTGGCTGCGGTGAGTAAAGCGAGCGGTGAGAATTTGACGATCATCACCGATAAAGTGTCGGCTATCGTTTTCTTGATAGGCTTGTACTGCTAGCATTAACCGCTGCGCAAGTTCCCATTCATAACCGATTAACCAACGACTGTGACGTTGTTTTTGCTGATTGATCAGCGATTGCTGCCAATAATTTGCCCATTCAACCTTAAATAAACCGCCAGCTAAGGGTTTAATTAGGCTAACGCCGATGCTTTGTTGATGCGCATAACTGAGGTGATCGTTAAACCTTATCGGTTGTGTCGCCCAGCCGTCACTGACATAGAATGCGTAGTCGCCTTGACCTTTACTTACATAAACACGGCTTTGGTAGCTCGGCCCTTGTGGTTGTGGCAACTGGCTAACAATGGCGCCGTGGCCAACGAGCGTATCCGGTGAGAACCTTGGTTGATAAACGACATCGAGCGATAATACTTGGCTAAAATAACTTAGCTTTAGCCCATCGCTGGCTTGTTTGAGGTATTGATTGTCTTGACCATCAAAAAAGGCCTGCCAGTTTTTACTAAAAAGATCGTTAACAAAGAGTAAATCCCCCAATCCCCACGTCACGGTTTGACGTCCCAGGCGTAAACTCAGATTGCGTAGCAAGGCATTGTCGGCCCAATGACTGCCGGGCGCTGCGTTAGTAAAGTCGAGGGTAAGCGCCAGCTCGCGGATCTCGTTGTGCACGGCGTCTTGATGCGCCGAGCGCCGCATATCCCCCTTGAAGCTCAATTGATATAAATCCGCTTGATAATCACTCTCAAATCGTAATAGAGCATCGTTGCGCGAGGTGCTTGTATCTTGTCGCCCGACTAGCGCTTTAAATTGTGCAAAACCATTGATACTAAGTGCGCTGGGATCATCGGCCCAATCATCCCATTGCTCTGATTGCTCCCATTGCGCTGATTGCTCTGTGGCAAACGCGGATGGCACTGGCGCAACGCCTAGCAGTACAAGCAGGGCAATCAGTGATATGAGACGCTTCATTTTAGCCAACGTGATGGTGGATTACGCAAACTGCGTTCACTGAAAATACTGCTCGGTAAGCCGATGTTGTAACGCACACGGCGAAATTGGATCAGGGTCGAGCTGCCATCGATATGGTTGCTTGCCTTGGCAGATAAGACGGTAAAAAAATCCCCAACTTGTTTGATTTTTAGTGCCTGGACCGTGCGATAAAGCTCCTTGTTGCGATTAAAATACTCTATCTTAATCGGGAGCATCATTACTCTGTCGATGGTCATGACATAGCTACTAAACTCCACGCTTGCTGGCGCTTTAGGCCGAGCCTCGATGATGTAATATCCCTCCGTTGTATTGGTCAATGTGAACCTGTCTAGTTGGGTATTACGTCCGGAGATATCCTCATAAAAAAAATGTGAGCCGACGAAGCTAGTGCGTTGGTCGGCGGCCGAAATTCGCTTTACCAAATCTAAAGCGGGAAGATAAAGCCAGCGATCATCGCTAGTCGATAGATGTTTTTCGACCCGAAACATCATCCCCTTGACATCACTGGGTCTTGAAAATGCGATCAAAAACTGTTGGTCGCCGCCGCGACGGATATTTTTGCGCAATAGACTAAATTGACGGATCTGTACGTTGCCCTGACTGTCGGTTATTTTCATCCGCGCCTGTGCACTGGCATCTTGCCCTTGATAAAAGGCACTGAGATTTGCTTGCTCGATAATCTCATTGACGTCGCTAAGTGGTGCGGCGCTCACGGCAATGTTTGCGGATAGACTCGAGATAAACAACCCGGTTAACAATAAAAATTTCATGGTAGCTCCAAAGTGTTGGTATTACGTGGTTGGCTGTTAATTAATAACGCTGGTATCAGGGTCAATGTCACTATTGCTGAGAGCAGCATGATGCTGGCCAGAAACAGTCCGACGGTGATATAGGGCACTAACGGTGCAAATAATAGTGGGGTAAAACCAAGGCTAATGACCAAGGCGTTACGAGATATCGCACGGGCGGGTTGCTCAAACATATGGCTTAGCGCTTGTGGCACACTTTGTCCTTGTGCTAGCAGGTAACGGTAACGCTCAATAAAGTGAATCGCAAAATCTACCGAAAGCCCAAGCGTCAACGAAGACAAAACAGCAATCGGCATATCATAATCTTTGCCGACCCAACCGATTAAGCCGTAAATGCTAATGATAGTGATGGTTAACGGCAGCATCGCTAGCAGGCCATAACGTATCGATCTAAATAGCGCAACCATCATCAGTAACACCAGAATAAACGCGCTGCCAAGGGATGTGATCATGCCTGCAACCATTTCTTGCTGCCACACGACATTGATATAGGCTTTACCCGCCCAGTTGTGACGCACCCCATCGGGCAAAGGGTTCTCCTTGATAAACTCATTGGTAGCGGCAATCACAGCTTGCATCGTTTGATTATCGCCACTTTTTAATTGCAACCATAACAAGGTTCGCAGGCGGTTGGGGCTAACAAAATGATAGAGATCATTGGGGCGATGGGAAGATTGATATTGCAGTAATACCTGTGATACGCCATTGCCGGTGGTCGGTAGGGCATAGTCGATTGCATCGCCGCTGATTAACTCACGATTAACCGTCTTAACCACATCGGGCAGTGCGTTAACCTTGCCAACATGTTGATTGGCACGTAAAAAGCTTGAGAGACGATCCAGATAGGCTAGGTGTTGTGGCTGATAAAAGTCGACTTGTTGCTGCACCTGCTCGCTTAGCCTGGTGATTGCGCGCGCTATAAACTGACTTTGAGCCGGCGTTAATGTCTGTTCAAACGCGACGACATCTAGTATCTCAATCCATTGACTAAGTCCGAGGGGGCCACGGCTCGATGCTGGTAAGGTAATGCCAAGCAGGGTTGCGTCTGAGCGGATATTGTCAATGAGCTTGTTGACTTGCGGTTGTAATGGTTGGTGTTCCAACACGAGATAAGCGTTGTAGGTGCCAGCAAAATGTTGGTTGAGCACGCGATCGGCGATGCTGATTTGATGGTCTGATTTAAACCATCGCACCGGATTGTCATTGATGGTGATCTTAGCGATGCCGACGGCGCCGCCGAGGGTAAAGAGCGCTAACACCAGCATCACCATTTTGCTGTGATGGCGAGTTAGTCGGGCGAGCGATGCTAGGATGTACGCTAGCATATTGGTCTGTTTTTTAGCGGGTTGGCTAAGCTTATTAATGGTCTGCTGGCTAAGACGTGACAGATAAGCGGGTAATAAGGTCATGGTTAATGCAAAGGCAATAAAGATACCCAAACCCACAAAACCGCCGAATACTTGCACCGGCTCAATTGGGGTTAACATCAACGATAGAAAACCAATCGCCGATGTGATCGTGGTGAAGAGCATTGGCTGGAATAGATCGCCAATCACGTGTTTGATCACTTCATTTACCGATTGTATTTGTCCTGAACGCGCATTTGACTGTAATTTTTCTTTGAATTGCGAGAGCACATGGATGGCGTCAACCACGGCGATTGGCATCAAAAAGATCGCTATCATCGAGGATAATATATGCACCGAATAACCCAAGCCGATCAGGCTGCCCATGGTGATTATAACGGTACTCATGGCCACCAACATAGCACTGGCCACCACCACTGGTTGGCGGATGAATAACCACAGCATCATGAATATCATCACCCCTGCTAATGGCGCACTGATCGCCATCTGCACAAACATCTCATGGCCAAATTGATTTTCAGCGACGGGTAAGCCACTAATGTAATATTGATGATTGCTGGCTAAGCCCTCGGTGAAACGACGTAACTGCTGGGCAATACGATAGCTTTGTGTTTTATCGAGCAGTGGAATATAGATTGCAATAGCCTGACCATCGTCAGATGCCATGGTGTTATGCAATAAGGGGAGGCGTTCAATGGCTCGCTGTAGGGCCAAAGATTGCTGCTGATCGCTAGGGACGGCAGTCATGAGCCAACTAAAGTGCAACGTCCCTTGTTGTTGATTAACCATGTTGTCCATCAGGCTCGGCGCTATCACTTCACTATGGACGACGCCATCGATAGTAAGAATGAAATCACTGAGTTGCTTAGTCAGCGCAAGGCTCTGGGGGTTGTATATTCCGTTTGGATTGACTATGCCCAATACGATTGAATCATAGAGCTTAAATTGTTGTTTAACCTGATGGTGAAACAGCCGTGCAGGGTTGTCTGATGACAACATATTTTCTGGGTCGGTATCGATATTTATTCGAGGAAGTTGGATTAACAGGGCCAATACGAGCGCCGCCACCAGTGCATACACTGTCTTAGGTGAGTTGAGCGCCCAATTGACCAGCACACGACTCAATTTTTGGTTTATTTTGTTGGTCATTCTCGATTACTCATCTTACTACATTGTGGCTAGTGTACATTAGGGTTTTCTAATGTAAAGGCAATGTTAGATATTGCTAATGTTAATGTGAGTCAACACATCATTTAACAGTGTGCAAGGGGCCCATCGGTTGTTAATATATGGGCCGGATATTTTATTTTTTATAAGGACTAAACCCTTGGATGTACTAATTAACTACGGACTCTTCTTGGCACAAGCGGTAACTATTGTTGTTGCGATTGTGGTGGTCTTAATCGCTGTGGTGGGCCTAAGCACAAAGAGCAAGTCAGAATCGGGACATTTAGATGTCACCAACCTGTCTGAGGAGATCAGCGATGCAACGGATCACATCAAGCACACGATACTAAGTAAAGAGCAGTATAAGCAGCTGCAAAAAGAGAAAAAGAAACAATCAAAAATCAAGAAGAAGGGCGACGACCAGCCGTCAAGCTGCCTATATGTGATTGATTTCAACGGCAGCATGGACGCACATCAGGTTGAAGGTCTGCGCCGTGAAATAACGGCGGTGATACAGATAGCAACGCCGCAAGATGAGGTATTAGTGCGCCTTGAAAGTCCTGGCGGTGTGGTACATGGCTATGGACTGGCCGCGAGCCAACTCAAGCGCATTACTGCACGAGATATTCCCCTGACCATTACCGTGGATAAAGTGGCGGCCAGTGGCGGCTACATGATGGCGTGTATTGCTAATAAAATTGTTAGCGCACCATTTGCGATTATTGGCTCGATAGGCGTGATTGCGCAAATTCCAAATTTCAGTAAAATTTTAAAAAAGAACGATATCGATTTTGAACAGATCACTGCCGGGCAATATAAGCGAACGCTCACCATGTTTGGTGAGAATAGCGACCAGGATCGTGAGAAATTTCAAACTGAAATTGATGATGTCCATAGCTTGTTTAAGGAACATGTTGCGGTTAATCGGCCTCAGCTTGATATGGATATTGTCGCAACGGGAGAGACTTGGTACGGCGAACAGGCGATTAAGCTTGGTCTAGTCGATGAACTGTTAACCAGCGATGATTATTTGCTCGAAGCGGACAAGACTAAAACAATCTATCAAATTCAATATCGGGTGCCAAAAACACTGAGTCAAAAACTTGGTAAGGCCGCTAGTGTATCGATTGAGAATAGTGTGTTTTCAATTTGGCAGAAAATGTCTAATTGGCGTGCGTTTTAAGCGCACAACAGTCGACTTTATTGTTGCCGACCCTAATAAAAAAACCGCCAATCCGTGGCGGTTTTTGTTTATCTAGGCTTTATCTTTCCTACTGCCAGCCCAAGGGTTGTTAAAGGTCTCTATGTTGAGCTCTTTTTCGCTTTTGGCGACAATCACGGTGACCATGCTATCACCGGTAACGTTTACTGCTGTGCGGGTCATATCTAGTAGGCGATCAACGCCCATGATCAAGGCAATGCCTTCAACTGGCAGGCCGACTTGTTGCAGCACCATCGCCAGCATGATTAAGCCAACACCTGGTACGCCGGCGGTGCCGACCGAGGCTAACGTTGCGGTTAGGATCACCATGATGTAATCGTTTAGGCTTAAATCGACGGCAAATACCTGCGCGATAAATACCGTAGCTACCCCTTGCATAATCGCCGTACCATCCATATTAATGGTCGCGCCTAACGGCACGGTAAAGGAGGCTACATTGTTATGTACACCCATTTTCTTGGTTGCGGTCTCTAGTGTCACGGGGATGGTGGCGTTAGAACTTGCTGTGGTAAAGGCAAAGAGAGCGGCATCGCGCATCTTGCGAATGAAGATCACAGGATTTAAGCCGCTAAGCACTTTTAACAATAACGGGTAAGTAACTAGTGCATGAATGGCTAGTGCGGCCAATACGACGCCAAAGTACTTAATTAGGCTGAAGATAGTGGTTATTGATATTTCACTAAAGAGTTTGGCCATCAGGAAAAATACCCCGTACGGGGCAAGGTTCATCAAGATAACCACCAACTTCATTACCACATCATTTAAATCGTTAAACACGCCAGCAACGCGCTTGCCACTGTCGCCGGATAACGAAATGGCAATGCCAAAGAGCAGCGCGAACATGATGATCTGTAACATGTTACCCTTAGCCATCGCCTCAATGGGATTGCTCGGCACAATATTAATGATTACCTGAGCGAGTGAAGGGGCCTCTTTGGCACTGAATGTCGCCTCAGAGCTGAGGTTTTGTCCTTCGCCGGGTGACACTAACAACGCCAGTCCAATGGCCAGTGAAATGGCAATCGCTGTGGTGGTTAAATACAGCGCGATGGACTTACCGCCAAGACGGCCAAGCTTGCTCGGATCGGACAACGAACACGTGCCGCAGATTAAGGAGATAAAGACTAATGGCACCACCAACATCTTCAAGCTGTTAACGAATATCTTACCGCCAACCAAAAATACCCCTTCGACAATATATTCTTGCACAAATTGACTATCGCCTAATAAGTATTGGATGATTGCGCCTAAGAGAATGCCGGCGAACATGCCCAGTACAATTTTTGTAGTGAGACTTAGCGGTTGTTTTTGTTGCATGAATGTCCTTAATTATTATTTTTGTGTTTATCAACAGATGTTAACAAAATGACTGCAAGATTGACATAAGTCATTAATGGCCGGCAGTACCAACAAAAATGGCTCCCGCAGGAGCCATTTTTTCGGTGTAGAGCGGTTAATCTGGCACGATACAACTGCCAACTAAACCAAATGGACTATAGGTGTTAATATTGTCGACCGGCGGAATAATATCTTCATCGGTAACGTCCTGCGCCGAAATTGGCAGGGTAAAGACAGATTGCGCGTAGGTCTCTGTCCCGCGAACACTGCCCGAGACGGTGAGTTTAAGATCAATCCAATGACCGTAACTTTGTGGGTAATTAATTTCTAAAATGGCCTGACCATACTCATCTGTTTGCAACGAGCCTTGCTGTAAAAATTCCGCTTGGCTGGTTACTGCGACCACATTGCCTGGCGTGAGCACGCCGTCGTTGTTGGTATCCTCGGAAAGATCTAACAGGCCATTTTCGTTGAGGTCTTCACCAGAATCTAACACGCCATTATTGTTGGTATCCTCGCCAGCGAATAACACACCATCAATATTTATATCTTCGTTGCTACATCCGTGTCTCTCCAGTCCAAACTCTGCGCCCATCGCCTGCCAGCTGACAAACTCTTCATCTTCGTCATAGACCTTGTACCAGCGTCCTTTATAATAGGTCTCGGGGATAGCGGAGAAGGTTAATGTCTGGTTGCGCACCGGGTTAGAATCAACGTCGGTAACAAATACTGAATACTTTTTGGTGTAGCTGGTGGAATCTTTTTCGAGCAATTCATTACCAGTACCAATCGAAATAAATAGTTCGCGCTTAGCCACCGTTATTAGGCTGACATCAGACAATGTTGGGTTGTCCCGTACGATTGCCTTGATTGACACGCCGTCTTGGGCTGAATCAGCATTGGAGGTATAGATGGTTGACGCGGTGCCACTGCTATCGGTTATCGCTTCCGAGGTTGAGATAACTCCACTGTTGGTGTCGCTTAGCTCAAAAATAACCGTTTGGTTTTTAACTAAATTGCCATTACTGTCACGCAATAACACCGAGATAGTCGAGGTTTGGCCATTGGGGCCAATGGAGCGCGGGAAGGCTTGACTAACAATGGTACTGGCTTCCTGTGCGACGAATTCAAACGCTAATTGATTGCTCAATTGAACGTCACCATCGATACCGGTGAAGCTAACGACTGAAATGCCCGCATTGTTTGCACTTACCTTGACCGATACTTTGCCAGCAACGGTCAACGCTTCCCTACTTGATAAGTCGCCACGGGTTGCCGAAAAATACACCTTCGTACCGTTTGGTACAGGTACGCCAGAGCGTAGCCATGTCAGCGTGATTGTGGCGCTATTTGATAGTAATAGCTCGGGCATTGAACTGCTTTGAAGTGGGTTGACTAATTCAATCTCGCTGTTATCAAATGAGGTCACCACAAAGGAGTCGGCTTGTACAGATACGTCAAGGCTGGCAGAGGCGCCAATTGCATCGACCAGGATGGTATTAGTACCGCCCGTTGTCCCGGTAATGGCGATGCTGACTTGTCCTGACTCGTCAGTTTCAACGCTGGTAGGTAGGGTAATGTTGGCGACGTCGCCACCGCTCTTAGCGACATTAGACAATGAAAGATAAACCAGAGTATTGGCTATTGCTTTTCTGTTTGAGTCTAACAGATTGACAATGTAAAGCGTCTCATCGTGCAATGCTAAAGAAGACGAACCGGTTAAACTAACAGTGGTGCCGCTGACTTGGACATTTACCGAGTCAGAAATCTCACCATTTGAGGCACTAACTACAATGATTCGATTGTCTGGCATTGCTTCTGTCTTGAGGGTTGCGGTGGCCTTACCATCAGGGCCGGTAACGGCATTGTTTATTTGAACCTGGCCGCTGTCACTGGCAAAGCTAATGGTCACGCCTTCGATGAGGTTATTGCCAGAATTTTTGGCGATTGCGGTGAGCTCTATCGTTTGCAGGCCATCGGAGGACATCTGTTGCGAGCTCGCAAATAAGCTGACATCGGCAACGCTCGGCAGAGTGCCAGTATTACCATCCCCCAAGCTATCAAAGACTAATTGTGGTGAGCTGGTATCGCCGACCTTCGCCAACACGATCCCAGCGCCTTGAATAGACCCAGCTTTTATTGAGATGGTAGCAATTCCGTCACTGTTGGTACTCGCGGTACCTAGGGCGGGGGCAAAATAGGCGAGATCGCTGTTATCGATACTAAAAGTTACTAACTGATCCGCTAGCGGCGTTGTGCCCTGCGTGACTAATGCGGTAATGGTGCTTGGTGTTTGCTCTGACACGGTCTTTGAATCGATGGTTAGACTAATGCTTAGTGTTTCTGGCGTGGTGGTGCCCCCATCATTATCATCTGCGCTTAAGCTGCCACCGCCACAACCCGCTAAAAGGGTAACAAATAGAAAAAAGCTCAGTCTTTGCATCAGGCTCATTTTGGGTTTTCCTAATCGATTTAATTTACTAACAAAATTTTGTAAAACTATCTTAGCGTATAAATAGTTTAAAATGCACTACTTATATGTACAATCAGCGACGAATTCAAAGCAATTAATTGCTTGTCAGCAACAGCTCCCCTAACATAGCAATAATGACCGCTTTTGGTGAAAAATAACGCAAACCTAAGGTTTTTTGCCAAAAAAACAGCAGTCACACCGATTTATTTTGGTCTAGGTCTTGAAATTAGTTGGCAAACAAACTATATAATGTCCAATCGTAGACTTATTATTTCCACCTCCTTATTTGGGACGCATTTATTTTATGGGAAGATCATTAGTAATAGTGGAATCGCCAGCGAAAGCGAAAACTATTAACAAATATTTAGGCAAAGACTTTATTGTTAAGTCATCGGTTGGTCATATCCGAGATTTGCCTACCTCTGGCACTGCCAAGAAAAACAAATTCACCAAGACGCCGGCCGAAGTTCGCAAGATGGAGCCGGAAGCGAAGGCCATTTACAAAGCTGCCCGCGATAAACAGCAACTGATTAATCGCATGGGTATCGATCCTGAAGGGGGCTGGGATGCACATTACGAAGTCTTGCCCGGGAAAGAGAAGGTAGTCAGCGAATTAATTTCTTTGGCCGACAAAGCCGATTTTGTTTATCTCGCATCGGATTTGGATAGAGAGGGAGAGGCGATTGCCTGGCACCTTCGTGAAGTCATTGGCGGTGATGATTCACGCTTTAAGCGTGTCGTATTTAATGAGATCACTAAAAACGCCATCAGTGAAGCGTTCGAGCAGCCAACCCAACTTAATATTGACGGTGTCAACGCGCAGCAAGCCCGACGTTTCTTAGATCGCGTGGTCGGCTATATGGTCTCGCCGTTATTGTGGAAAAAGGTCGCTCGTGGGCTTTCTGCAGGTCGCGTACAATCGGTAGCTGTTAAGCTAGTGGTTGAACGTGAGCGTGAAATAAAAGCATTTAACCCTGAAGAGTTCTGGGATGTACACGCCGATTTAACGGCGCTTGATAGCACGTTATTGATGAAAGTGAATCGATTTGAAGGTAAGGCCTTTAAACCTGTTAATGAGCAACAGACTAATACCGCCGTTGCCGCGCTAAAGGATGCTAGTTTTAAGGTTGTCTCTCGTGAAGATAAACCAACCAAATCTAAGCCTACAGCGCCCTTTATTACCTCAACCCTACAACAAGCGGCGAGTACGCGCTTAGGCTTTGGGGTTAAGAAGACCATGATGATGGCTCAGCGGCTCTATGAGGCTGGTTACATCACTTATATGCGTACCGACTCAACCAATTTGAGTAATGATGCTGTAACCGCCGTACGCGAACACATTGAAAGTGAGTTTGGCAGCGCTTATCTACCCGAGAAGCCAAACTTTTACGGCAGTAAAGAAGGAGCCCAAGAGGCGCACGAGGCGATTCGTCCAAGTGATGTTTCTCGCAGTGCAACCTCGCTGACAAAAATGGAACGTGATGCTGAGCGATTATATGAACTAATTTGGCGTCAATTTGTTGCTTGTCAGATGATGCCAGCATTGTACGATGTCACCACTTTGAAAGTTGATGCAGCGGGTTATGAGCTTAAAGCGACAGGTCGTATTAACAAGTTCGAAGGTTGGACTAAGGTGCAAACCGCCGTTAAGCGTAAAAGCGATGATGATGTGACATTACCTCCGGTTAATGTGGGCACAGTCATGGCACTTGAAGCTCTGACGCCAAAGCAACACTTTACCAAGCCAACAGCGCGTTTTAATGAAGCATCTTTGGTTAAAGAACTCGAGAAGCGTGGTATTGGTCGTCCGTCGACTTATGCGTCGATTATTTCAACCATTCAAGACCGTGGTTATGCGCGTGTTGAGAATCGCCGTTTCTTTGCTGAAAAAATGGGCGAGATTATTACCGATCGTCTTAATGAAAACTTCCAAGAATTACTCTCTTATGATTTTACCGCGCAGATGGAGCAAGAGCTTGATCAGATTGCCAACGGTGAAATGGACTGGAAAGACTCATTAAATAGTTTCTATAAAGGATTCACTAAGCAATTAGACATCGCAAACCTTGAACCCGATGAAGGCGGTATGCGCCCAAATCAAATGGTATTAACCAAGATTGAATGTCCGACTTGTGCACGGATTATGGGTATTAGAACAGGTACCACTGGTGTATTCCTTGGGTGTTCTGGTTACGATTTACCGCCGAAAGAGCGTTGTAAGACAACAATTAACCTAACCTCAGGTGATGACGCTGTTACCGCCGATGACGAGGCAGAAACGAAAGCGTTAATGGACAAGCGTCGTTGTCAAACTTGTGATACTTCGATGGATGCGTACCTTGTCGATGAAACACGTAAGTTGCATGTTTGTGGTAATAACCCAGCTTGCGAAGGCAACGAAGTAGAGCAGGGCAGCTTTAAAATTAAAGGCTACGATGGCCCATTAATTGAATGTGATCGTTGTAGTAGCGACATGGAACTCAAAAATGGCCGTTTCGGTAAGTACTTTGCCTGTACGAATACCGAAGAGTGTAAAAATACCCGTAAGCTATTAAAGAGTGGCGAAGTTGCACCGCCTAAAGAAGATCCGGTACACCTGCCAGAGTTAGAGTGTGAGAAGAATGAGGCCTATTTTGTGTTGCGTGATGGCGCAGCGGGTATCTTCTTAGCGGCTCATACTTTCCCTAAGGCGCGTGAAACACGTGCGCCACAAGTGAGTGAGTTACATCGTTTTAGGGATCGGATTTCAGAAAAATTCTATTACTTAGCCGATGCGCCACAACAAGATCCCGAAGGCAATCTAGCCATCGTTCGTTACAGCCGTAAGAACAAAGAGCAATATGTAATGACTGAGATCGAAAAGAAGGCCACCGGCTGGACAGCTCATTACGAAGGCGGTAAATGGGTTGAAACACAGAAGGTTAAGCGCGCTGCTAAGAAAAAATAGTTCAACGCGAAACCTCAACCACTAAAAATCCCCAACGTCGCTTGGGGATTTTTATGTTCATGCAGGCACATGGATGTGCTAGGTAGAGCACTGTAGGGAACAAGTGCCGAGATGAACTGTATGCTGCGGTGCCAGGGATGGCAAGGAGCGGCGATGTTCATGCAGGCACATGGCAGATTCTCTGTTCCAGACAAAATCTAAGTACCACCATCCTTGGTAGCACAGACTTTCTGTTCCTGACAAACTCTAAGTACCACCATCCTTGGTGGCAATGTGCTAGTTAGAGCACTGTAGGGAACAAGTGCCGACGACTAAATGGACTTAGACGTTAGAGCGAAGCATGGATGCCCGAGCCGAGATGAACGGTATGCCGCGGTGCCAGCACAGAGTTTTTGTTCCCGACAAACTCTAAGTACTGCCATCCATGGCAGCACAGACTTTTTGTTCCAGACAAAGTCTAAGTACTGCCATCCATGGCAGCAATGGCAAGGAGCGGCGATGTTCATGCGTGCACATGGCAGATTCTCTGTTCCAGACAGAATCTAAGTACCACCGTCCTGGTGGCACAGACTTTCTGTTCCCGACAAAGTCTCAGGACGTGCATCCCGGCTTAGGCATCCTGCGTCGCTCTAACTGCGCCATCCATGGCTTTGCCTGCACGCAATGCCAGAGCCGGGATGAACGGTCATTTTTTCGGTTGCACAATGGATTTACCGTGATTTATTGAGTTTGTATGCTACGCTCATTACAACAATAATGATGGGCCAGAGGCAGGTGTTGATAATATCATGCAGGCTCGCCAACCATCGAAAATAACCCAGCGCGGCATAATCATCAAAAAAGTCTAATGCCTCCATTGCCAATGCGATGCCAATAACGGGCAACAGACAGGAGAGCTCGATGCGTCCTTTATTCCAGATAATGACCACGCAGAAAAACACCGCTAACCCGATGTGCATATGCATTGCATCTTTTGAAAGTGCAAAAAGATCGATCAGCGTAAGTTTTAGGCTTTGGTAATTTGAGGTGTGCATAGGAAAAACTATAGCGAAGAGGCAGTAAATATACAAGGCACTAGAGCGCAGTAAAGCACCTTGTTTATGCGATTACCATTTTTTCTTAGGTTGGAATATGATGTCTAGATCGGTGCTCGATTTCTCGTCGGCCGCCGCTTTTTGGCGGTCAGCTTTGTCCTGACGTACTTTGTCTAGTGATCCTAGCAATATAGATGCTTCTTCGAGGCGTTCACTAACAAAGGTGTCTCCTTCACTATTAATAGCCTTTAGTGTTTTAATCGCTTTCTCAAGGTAGCTCCGAGCAGAGCCAGATTGATTGGCATCTAAAGCGATTTTCGCGCGTTTTATGATCGAGTTAATATTAATCCTGATCTGCATAAGATCTGCACGCTTAATTTCGCTGGCAAACACCTCAGGGTTAATGCGTCCGCGTTTGTGTTCATTGTTGATCACGGCTTTAAGTTTCTTTAGCAGCTGTACCATTTGCAATACTTCACGGTCGTCCCCCGGCAGTTGGAAACTATCGAGTCCCTGCGATTTGAACGAGTTGCCTATTGATTCTATCAGGTTTTGTCGGTCGTTGACCTGTGCGCTAATTGCCCGATCATTATTGATCTGTTGGATAGCTTTATGGGTTTCGAGAATACGGTTATGTAGGATTAACATTAACCCTTTGGTGACAGGAATATTGGTAATACGACCAAGTAGGTTTTCAGTGTCATCAATGGTCAGAGTCATGCGAGCAACTTCCGCGCGCTTATCCGATTCAACTTTACTATTTTTTTGCTGCATTACGGTTACTACAATCAGAAGTAAAACCAAAATGCCGACGCCTGCAATGATGAGGATTGTCATGTTAATGGATGTCCATTGTATAAATTAAGGAAGTTGAACCACAAAAGAGCTGCCGCCCATTGGGCTCGTATTAGAGAGATCCAACCTGCCGTAGCGCCCTCTATTTTCATGCGATAACACAATCAATTTTGAAAATAATAAACCAATACCAATGCGCCCATAATCTGCGACTAAGCTGTTAATTGGCGCGGTTGCGGCGCTTAACATCTGTTCGGGGTAACCCTGAGAATCATCGTCAATCACGATGTTGAGATAACCATCTTTTATAAAGGCTGAAATGTTTATCGCTTCCTTACTATAGCGAATTGCGTTGCTCAGTACATCGTCAATCAAATAGGCAATAAGGTCTACATCCATGCCCCAGGTCAAATCTGGCTTAACCGTCATACTAATGTTGATATTCTTACTCTGTGTATATAAATCGTTTTGACAGATCACCGACTCGAGCACATCTTCAACGAGTTGTTCAGTCACGTTAATCATGAGTTTGTCTTGATCGAGATTATAGAGTGCCATCAGCTGGGTTAGGCCGCCATTGAGCCGTTGAACCTGATAATTAATGTCAGCCACTTCATCGTTGGTCAGTACTTTGTCTTGGGAGTCTTGAGTCGACAAGCCTTGCAATGATTGGAACATGATGGTTAGTGAATTACGCATATCATAAGCAACGGCTGATAAAACCTTGGTATAGTTGATTTTACTCTGTTCAAGTTCATTCATAAATAAGTCTTATAAAAGGGTGTCTTAGGCGTGTATAAAACTATAATAACGCTTGTAAGGGCTAAAAAGCTAGTGCTGGTTTCTGAGAAATTGGTTATTGCTTATTTGTGGCGGAATCTCGCACAATTAGTGCTTTTATTTATTACTAAATTGTAGTATATTTCATTTTGTTATAACAAAATGAAATAACCAGTAACAGTGAAGTAACCAAGCATTAACAATATATAGGCATCCGACCCATGAAACTACAACAACTAAGATACATCGTCGAAGTGAACAACAATAATCTTAATGTTTCAGCGACCGCAGAGAGCTTATTCACCTCGCAGCCAGGGATTAGTAAACAAGTAAGGATGCTTGAAGATGAGTTAGGAATTCAAATTTTTGGTCGAAGCGGCAAGCACCTCACCCATGTGACTAAACCCGGCCAAGAAATTATTAATATTGCCAATGATATTCTTTCCAAGGTTGAGAGTATTAAGGCGGTTGCTTATGAGCATACTAAACCCGATCAGGGGGCGTTAAATATTGCGACGACTCACACGCAAGCACGTTATGCTTTGCCCAACGTAATTAGCAAGTTCATTAAACACTATCCCAAGGTGTCTTTGCATATGCACCAAGGCACACCGGCGCAGATCAGCGAGATGGCGATTAAGGGAGAAGCGGATTTCGCGATTGCTACCGAATCGATGCATTACTATAATGACCTGATTATGCTGCCTTGTTATCATTGGGGGCGCTCAGTGGTGGTTAATCCTGACCATCCATTGGCACAGATAAGTAAGACTCGTCAACTAACCATGGAAGACATCGCCAGTTATCCATTGGTGACGTATGTCTTTGGCTTCCAGAATAAGTCTGATTTAGAGGTCGCGTTTAATAAAGCGGGATTAGATCCTAATGTGGTCTTTACCGCAACTAGCGCAGATGTGCTAAAGACTTATGTCAGACTCGGACTAGGGGTTGGCGTCTTGGCCTCAATGGCCATTGAAAAAGACACCGATAGTGATCTGGTGGCCATCGATGTTAATCACCTCTTTGGTTATGCAACGACTAAAATAGGCTTTAGAAAAGGCACCTTTTTAAGAAGCTACATGTATGATTTCATTGAAGAATTTGCGCCGCACTTGACCAAAAATTTAGTCTCGCAAGCAAGTACCCTCAAAGAGCATGAACAGGTGGAGAAATTGTTCGCCGATATCCAGCTGCCGATCCGCTAGCAAGGTAGTATTATGCAACGAGCACCAATCTTGCTGTGGCCACTCGTTGCATACGTACTCATGCTAACATTCGACAATATTAACGGCTAGACCGCCGCGCGCAGTTTCCTTATATTTACTCTTCATGTCGTTACCA
>Ga0105355_10000495_pt1 | contig 35373 bp, 40 predicted proteins | sample GOMGulsemesocosm_2_FD_83508 | JGI IMG/M metagenome (GOLD analysis project Ga0105355, IMG submission 83508) | Methane-oxidizing microbial communities from mesocosms in the Gulf of Mexico - GOM9C Gulf of Mexico | ecosystem: Environmental > Aquatic > Marine > Cold seeps | place: Gulf of Mexico...
AGATTCTACACGTACTTTAGAAGATAAAGACATTGCATTAGTTGTGGAAAAAGCAGTCGCCGCAGCTAATGAATCATTTGGTGCAACCCTAAGAGACTAAAATATGGCCTTAACTAAAGCCGAGATGGCAGAACATCTATTTGAAAATTTGGATTTTAGTAAGAAAGAAGCCAAGGAGATGGTTGAATTATTTTTTGAGGAGCTGAGAGGCTGTTTAGAAAATGGTGAACAAATTAAATTATCAGGCTTCGGTAATTTTGATCTAAGAGACAAGGCAGAGCGTCCTGGACGTAACCCTAAGACGGGTGAAGATATTCCAATTTCGGCGCGCCGTGTTGTTACTTTTAGAGCTGGTCAAAAGCTTAAAGCTCGCGTAGAGCAGCTTGAAGCAAAAGAATAACGTTTAATCGTTATTTATAAAAACTAGTACTCAACATCGTTGAGTACTAGTTTTTCTCGTCCTTATTTAGCTACCCCAGGTAGTTAAAACATTAGCAAATTATATCTAATTGATATATCTGAGATACATTCCAATACATCAATCTATTAATCTTTCCTCGTTTTACTCTGCTAGACATAATTCTAGATACTACACAGCGGAACCATCAGTAAACTATCAAATAAACGAAAAAAATCACAGCAGTGCATCTAGCATTTGTATGGGCTATCTATTAAATGTATGACTTTGTTGTTTGAAGCAATTTAAGCTCGTATCTGGTACTACATTAGGCATAGCATATCGCTTCGTTAGATAAAGATTGCTGTAATTGTTAATTAATGCGAGTTAACAGATCCTATATTAAATGGAATTAATATAAATATAAGGAATGTTTTAGTAGCTGGATAAAGGGGAGGGGGTTCTAATCGCAAGAGTTGTTGGAAAACAAGAAACAATAAATTTGCAAGCCAGCAAACACCATCCAGTTAGGGATGGTGTCTGCCATTGTATTAGCTAATATTAAACTGCTTAACGGCCTGATGGAGCGTTTCAGATTGATCGGCTAGCTCTTGGCTCATGACGTTATTTTTATCTGACAGATCAGATGTTTCATCGGTTACATCACGAATCGTTACAACGTGTTTATTGACTTCTAAGGCTACAGCACTTTGCTCTTCGATAGCCGCAGCAATTGATGTAGTCATGCCTAGGATTACAGATACATCTTCGGTTATCTCAAGCAGCATCTCACCAGTACTTGACGCTTGTTCAGCACTTCTTTCTCCTTGATTTCTACAGGTTGCCATTAACTCAACAATTTCAGATGTGCGTCCTTGGAATTGAGAAATAATAGATTCAATTTCTTTTGTAGAATCTTGTGTCTTACTGGCTAAAGATCGCACTTCATCAGCAACAACTGCAAAGCCACGGCCTTGTTCACCAGCGCGAGCTGCCTCAATCGCAGCATTTAAGGCTAAAAGGTTAGTTTGCTCAGCGATGCCTCGTATAACATCTAACACCTGGCCAATACTCTGACTGTCAGTCTCAAGCGCTGTGATAACTTGTTCTGAGTCGAGTAGGTTTGCAGATAGTTTGTTGATCTGCTCGATCGTCTCGTCTACACCTTTTTGTCCAGCTATTGCATTTTTATTCGTTACCTCTGCTTTAGTGGCGGTGTCTGCGGTATTTTTTGAAATCTCATCAACTGTGGCTACCATTTCTGTAATGGCCGTTGCAACCATATCCGTTTCACCCATTTGGCTTTGAACACCTTGAGTCGTAATGGATATATTAGTAGCGAGTTGACCAGTTGCATGATTTAACGCAACTACTGATGTATTTACATCTCCAATAAGTCCCTTAAACTGTCCAACCATTTCATTAAAGTGTTTGGCCATTTCCGAAATTTCATCATCACCTTCTTCATTAGCTCGCAATGAGAGGTTTTTGGTTCTACCAATTTCGATCATTAAGTTTCTTAATGATTCAATAGGATTGAGTATGCTGCGTGAGGTCATTATAGAAATAATCACGACTATAAATAGCATAATAACAAACATGGTTATTTCTATGATGGTTACACGTTCTTCAGTGGCAATTATTTCACTCTTATTTGCTGATACAATACTTTTGAGTATTTCCTCAGTCGAGTGAACCGTCTTTCGTAGTTTACCAAGAATGCCTAACTTTTGATTAAAGCCGAACTCTTTTTTAGTGTCATAAAGCACTACGAATTTTGCTTCATATTGATTCAAAAGTTCGCGATGCTTGAACCTGAGTACGGAAGAGTTTTTAAGCTGATCTTTAAATTTTTTCAGGGACTGATCATCATTACTTAATAGAAATTGTTTCTCTATTTGTCTGAGCATTAAAAGTTGATTAATGGCAATGTAATCTTCAGTATTGATTGATTGATAAAGGCGGGTAACAGCTTGTTGTAATTCTCCTTGAATCCCTTGGTTAGATTTATAGCCTATCTTTTGTTGCTGCGCATTTAATTCAGAGAATATTTGTTTGTATTGCAAAATGACACGGTCAAATTGCTCAATTTCGTTTGTCGGCAAATCAAACTTAGAGAACACATTTTTTAATGCCAAACTTTCATCGGCAATTATGTCTATATTTTTACCGAATTTGGTGACATATTTTGGATCTTTGCGGGCTAAAAAATCTTTTTCGTTGCGACGAAGTTGTAATACCCCTTTTTCAATATTGTCAACTGCTTCAACCCCCTCGAGTAAATGGCTTAATGTACTCACACTATAAAGTTGTAGTGATAACATAATAACCATACTAACGATGAGTAATGCAGTACTCATTAGCAATTTGATTTTAATATTCATAAAGATCTCAGTAAAAGTAAAAAGTGTATATATAAAGCATAGTCCTATTTAAACAAATAATTGAATATTTGTTTAAATATAGCTCGTTCGTTTTGAATTGAGTCCCTTCACAATTATTATCGGCAATAATTTGTTACAGTTTAGCTACTATTTGATAATACACAAAAAAAAAGCTGAACAAGAGTTCAGCTGTTAAATAAAAATTCGTGATTACTTAAGATTTTGAGATGCGTTTAACTTTCCAGCGATTAGATTCCCAGGTCATGAGCAAAAATCTATCATCGGCTTTTATGCCGCCATTATATTGGCCACGAATATGCAGTTCGATTTTGGTGTCTTTTTTTGACTTTCTAAAAAAATCACCACCGACGTCAGAAACAGATACTGTGGCTGAATCAAGACTTAGTTCCATAATATTGCGCTGAATCATTTTAATACTGCGATAATGATCAACTAAATCAGCAACTTTACGTACTGAATTTTGTTTAATGGTTTCTACATTTTTAGTGTTATACACGGCTTCGACAAATTCTTGAGCAACTTCTTCTGGCATCTTTTTAGATTCAGCGTCACCGCAAGCGGCCAAAGTTAATGCAAATATGGCAATAATGCCTGTTTTTATGGTTATGCCGTTTGGCATTAATGTTTTAATGTTCATGATTCTGGGCTTGTTTCCCTTGAATAGCGGTTAATGCGATAGTGTAAACAATATCATCGACTAATGCACCTCGAGATAAATCATTCACTGGTTTTCTCATTCCTTGCAGCATTGGACCAATACTGATTAAATCAGCACTACGTTGAACGGCCTTGTAAGTCGTATTTCCGGTGTTTAAGTCTGGAAATATAAATACATTGGCTTGACCTGCCACAGGGCTATCTGGCGCTTTAGAGGCCGCTACATTTTTCATAATGGCTGCATCGTATTGAAGCGGTCCATCAATAAGTAAGTCGGGTCGACGTGATTTAGCAATCTTTGTCGCTTCACGTACTTTTTCAACATCGGAACCTGTTCCTGAGGTACCTGTAGAATAACTGATCATGGCAATTTTAGGCGTAATACCAAAAGCAATGGCGGAATCGGCAGACTGTATAGCGATTTCAGCAAGCTGCTCAGCGTTAGGATCTGGATTGATTGCGCAATCTCCATAAACTAATACTTGATCAGGCAACAACATAAAAAATACGGAGGAGACAAGGTTAGTGTTTGGCGCAGTTTTCACGAGCTGTAGGGGCGGCCTAATGGTATTGGCTGTTGTATGTATTGCGCCTGATACTAGGCCATCAACTTCATCTAAGGCTAACATCATAGAAGCTAAAACTACGTTATCTTCGAGCTGCTCAGTTGCTACAACTGCAGTAAGTCCTTTGTGCTCTCTAAGTTTTACCATTGGCTCAATATATTGAGCGCGTACTTCATCAGGGTCGACAATGCTTACACCAGAACCAAGATTAACCCCTTGCTGGCTAGCAATGAGCTCAATTGTTTCTCTTTTACCTAATAAAATACAATTAGCAATATTACGGACGCTACATATAGCGGCGGCTTTAATAGTCCTTGGTTCTTCGCCTTCAGGTAGTACAACTGTTTTTGCAGCTCTGCGCGCCATTTCTGTTAATTGATATCTAAATGCCGCAGGGGACAACCGGCGTTCCCTGATAGAAGCATGCGCTAATGAGCCAATCCAGTGCTTATCGATATGACTAGCTACAAATTCATCTACTTTATTGATTCTTTCAACATCATCATTAGGAACTTCATGATTAAAGCTTTGTAAATCAATAGAGGTTTGCCAGGTATTCGTATTGACCAACAAAATGGGCAAGCCTGTAGCCATAGCTTGTTGACATAAATCTAACACAGGTTTTTCAGGCTCATAGCCGTTTGTTAATAATAAGGCGCCAATTTTTACTCCATTCATAGCCGCTAAACAAGCGGAAACGATAACATCAGAGCGGTCTCCTGAGGCTACAAGTAATTTATTAGGGCTAAAGTTTTCTACCATGTTAGGGATGCTACGAGCACAAAATGTAATGCTGCGAAGTCGTCTTGTCGCCATTTCACCTTGGTTAATGATGCGTGCGTTTAAATGATCAGCTACATCTGTAACACGAGGTGAAATAATGTCATTATTCCAAGGAATATACCCTAATACTCTAATAGGACTACGGCCAAATAACTGGAACACTTCCATTTGCTGTTGACTAGAGTTAGGGGTTGTTCCGGCTAAATCAGTGCGTAAAACCCCATTACCATCGATAGGTGCATTTATTTTATTAACAATGCAACCTAGAATACGTTCAGCATCTGTGCCGCCAAATGCTTGGCATGCAATTTCAATACGTTCTTTTTGTTGGGTGGCACTGTCATTACCCGGTGCTGTTACAAATACAACTTCAGCATCTAACGCTTTAGCAATCATATTGTTGAGACGGGAGGTATATTGTTGCTGACGTGTGGGTACTAGCCCCTCGATGACTAGAATATCATTATTATTTTGAGCAATATTTGCTTGCTCAACAATCTCTTCTAACAACATATCCGCCTTATCACTGCTCATCATGTTATCAACATACGCTGGTAACAATGGTTTTGGCGGTTCAATATTGGGATTTCGGCCAATAATAGCACTTGAACGTTCGGGCCCCACATCACCTGAAACAGGCTGGGCAACAGGCTTGAAGAAATTAACCTTTATACCGTGGCGTTCAACGGCGTGAACCAACCCCATACTAACCGAAGTTAATCCCACACCAAAACCAACAGGTACTAACATGATTGTTCTAGCCATAATTACTCCTCAACTAACGCCATTGCGTCTAATGCGATAACCAATTCTTCATTGGTAGGTATTACTAAGGCTTTGGGCCCTGTGTTTTCTGTTATTTGTCCATGTTGGCCAAACCTCGCCGCTATATTTGCGTCTTGGTCTAATTGAAAACCGAAAATCGTAAGTAGAGCAATTACTTTTTCTCGAATGAGCGATGAGTTCTCGCCAATACCCCCGGTAAATACCAATGCATCTAAGCGGCCTAAAGGTACAGTAAAAGAGGCTATGTATTTAGCTAACCGGTAGCAAAAAATATCTAATGCTAAGGCCGCTCCGACGTGCCCGTTAGCGGCTTTTTCTTCAATAATACGGCAATCATTAGATAACTCGGAAATGCCTAATAAACCACTTTGGGTGTTAAAAATTGTATTAACTTGCTTGTTACTATAATCCAGTTGTTCAATCATATATTGTGAAATCGCAGGGTCAAGGTCGCCACTTCGTGTCCCCATAACTAGTCCTTCAAGGGGGGTTAGACCCATACTTGTATCAACGCTGTTTCCATTTTTGATAGCCGCCACACTTGCGCCATTGCCTAAATGGGCGCTGATGATATTAAGTTCATTGACAGGTTTGTTAATCATTTTTGAACATTGATTAGTGATAAAGTAATGGCTTGTGCCATGGAATCCATAGCGCCTGATGCCATGTTTTTTATACAGTGAGTAGGGGAGTGCATAAATAAAGGCTTTTTCAGGCATAGTTTGATGAAAAGCGGTATCAAATACGGCAACTTGACTAAGCTCAGGGAATGCTTGGCGAGCGGCTTTGATACCAATAACATTAGCAGGATTATGCAGTGGCGCTAGTTTAGATAATTGTTCAATTTGGGCGAGGACTTTATCATCTATGAGTACAGACTCAGTAAATAATTCACCGCCATGAACTACCCGATGACCGATGATGCTTACCCGGTCTGTGAGTTTGAGCTGCGTTAACAGTAACACTATCTTATCAACGGCAACCTGATGTTGGCTGCCGGGGACTAACGAAATGTGTTTCTTTTCACCTTGGTATTTATAACTAATCATTGCAGTTGATGAGCCAAGTGAATCGGCTAGGCCTGATAATACCTCTTCATCTGTGTGGCAATTAATCAGTGAGAACTTGAGAGAGGAGCTGCCGCAGTTCAAAACAAAAACGAGATCTTTAGTCATTTTAGAGTTCCTAAATATAAGGAGTTATAAACAATGGAAGTATTCATAGCAGCAATTCGCTAGCAATGTCGTAGTAGACGCTCTACAATTGATAATACAAGTAGCAATAAAAGCTTAATGAAGCAACGCAATATATTTTAGATTATACATACAAGCCAAAAACTTGTTGTTTTTAATTAATAGATTGTTGATATACATTGGAAAAATGATGAAAGAACTTAAACTTTTAATAGAACAGGGAAGAGAGTACCAATCCCTATGGCCAAAGCAAAAAGCGCTGGCTGTAATTTTTCCTGATCCTCGAATTATTGGCCTATCAAAAATATTGCAGAAAACTGCGCCAATGATCGCTTGTTTGAGTTTTGTTGTGCAGTATTTATATTTCGGTGAAAATATTATTCCTCGCGCTTTAGCAATGTCCTTGCTAGTGCTAAGTATTCCGTATCAAAGCTTAATATGGCTTGGTTACCGTTCAAAACAACCGCTTCCTGTCGGTTTAATTACGTGGTGTGGTGATATAAGGCTGCAGATGATTAATGCTGGAATGCCCGTCAAACCGATTTCCCCACGGGCATGTTACAAAGATATGGCCACACTACTCAATGATGCCTATAGCAAACTAAATAAAGCCTTTGAGTTGCCTTAAAGACTATTAAGCACCTTTTTGATAAACACTAATAATGAAGTCTAATTCAATAGGCTGCGTTTCAGCATCGCCAATCGCCTTTGTAGTTTCTACATCAGCCTTCCATGCGAAAGGCGTCATTTGCAACAAGTTGAGCCTATTTTTACTATCAGGGCAAATAACATAACTAAATTGCTCTGTGCTGATTTTATTGAACCCTTCAAAAGATGTATCTACCGTATCGTGTGGTCGCACGTTATCATAAATGTACTCTCGTAATTGCCATAAATGGCGAGGTGCTGGAGTAACATTAATCATATAACCACTCTCACATACCACACGATGTAACTCACTATCGCTGACAGGCGCATAAACCTTAAACGCTAGGTCAATAGACGAATCTTGTAATGGTATATGCTCAGAGCTCGCTACACTGTAGTTGCCAGCTTTGTGTTTTCTTGCAGCTTTTTGGACGGCAGGTTTAGAAATGTCAAAGGCATAATGGTTAAAAGTATTGTGTTTGGCGATAATACGAGAATAATACCCTTCACCACAGCCTATATCTAAAATCGCGACGGGCTCTGTTTTATCTTGCAATAATGATTTAGCCAAATCAGCAATTTTATTTGCCAGTGGTAAATAATAATCCCCCGCAAGAAAATCCTCTCTTGCAATAATCATTTCTTTACTATCCCCTGGAATTTTAGATTTCTTATGCTGTACAGGTAATAAATTGAAGTACCCTTGCTTAGCGCGATCAAAATTATGGTTATTAGCGCAGACAAGTTGCGGCTGCGTTGCATCAAGATTCAAGGGTTGTTGGCATAACGGGCATTGATATTTCATTACTTAAAGTCTTGTATTGTGATTATTTAGTATGTGAGGCATGGTAACTGGCTAGCCACTGTGGTTTATGCTGTGCAAGGGTCAAAATGATAGTGCTATTGAGCATTATCTCAGGCACCCAAAACAGCAAAGACAATAGTATGTATTGTTCCCAAATCAGTGATTGTTCTATATCACCGATTTGTAGGTAGTATAAGGCTAACAATAGTGTCTTGATTAATAAGGACAGGATGGCACCAGCTGCTGCTCCCAAAAAGACAAAACGAAAGACACTTGAGCCAGTTGGTATCACTAATTTTCGCCAGTAATCAACAGCGACAATTGGCAGAAACATACCGCCAATTAAAGTAATTCCAATCTCGCTAGGCATTAATTTCTGCGCCAATATTAATATTAGGCAGCATAAAGTGGCCGCTAAAATAGCGAAGTTACGTCCTAAGATAAGAGTCGCAGCGCTTAATCCTAGAAAGTGTAATGGCATACTAGCCATAGCGCCGCCTTGGATAAAGGCTAACAAGGTGATGGTAAGCGTTGATGCTAAAAATAAGTGCAGTGCAGTATTATTATTTAATAAAGTTGTGAGCAATATACGTGGTTTTGCATACCACACAAACATAAATGCACATGCTGTAAAGGCTATATCTACAATCACTTGGTTCTACTCAGTATTCGATGAATCATAAAGTTTTTTGCAGTAATGCGACATCGTGAAATACACCATGTTTTTCGCCTACTTGCTCCATTAGTCCTGCCTGCGTAAACCCTAAGTTTTCGTGCAACCTCATTGACGCTTCATTAGGTGTTGTAATCCAAGCATAGGCTCGATGATAATTATGAACCTTAAGAGACGAAATTAGGTGTCTATACAATGCACGTCCAACCCCTTTGAGCGGGCAGTCGAATGCTTTATAAACAGTTAATTCCGTCGAACTATCATAAGCTTTCTTGGGCTTAAAAGGAGCGTTATACGCAAAACCAATAACTTTATCATGAGCGACAGCGACTAATAAAGATTGCCTAATATTTTGTTGATGTTCTTCAAACCAAGCGTAACGCTTAGCCATTGGCCAGGGGGCAACATCAAAAGTGATGGCTGAATGCAAAATAAAATGATTGTAGATGTCATTAATCGCATCAAGGTCCGCTTTTTGAGCCAATCGAATAGTAATCATATTAGTGAGCTTTATGTTTAAGAGTTAAGTTGTCGCCACTAAAACTTAATGGCGACAAAAGCATTAAAATTCAAATGTCGACCAGATAGGGGCATGATCGGATGGTTTTTCAATGCCACGCAATTCATAATCAATATCGGATTCAACGCAATATTGACTGAGGTTTTCCGTCGCTAAAATTACGTCTATGCGTAATCCTCGATTATCATCAAAACCACGAGAACGATAATCGAACCAACTATAACGTTCAGCGGTTTCAGGGTGAAGCAGGCGATATGTATCATCTAATCCCCAGCCTTTTAGTCGTGCTAACCATTCGCGCTCTTCAGGAAGAAAACTACATTTACCAGTGCGCAACCAGCGCTTAGCATTATCAGGACCAATACCAATATCAATCTCAGCAGGTGAGATATTAATATCCCCCATCACAATTACATTCTCGTCATTGGTATGATTTTTCTCTAGATAAGCTTGCAAATCTTCATAAAACTTCTTTTTAGCTGGAAATTTTGTTTCATGATCGCGGCTTTCACCTTGTGGGAAATAACCATTAAGCACTCGTACTTTGTTACCGGCTGCTGTGGTCACCGTTGCCATAATCATGCGGCGCTGAGCGTCTTCGGGATCATCTTCCCAACCATATTGCACATCATTAACGTCAAGATTTGTCATTAATGCAACACCATAGTGACCTTTCTGACCATGATAAAATACTTTATAGCCAAGTGCTTCAACAGCCTCTAATGGAAATTGTGGATTATCGACCTTAATTTCCTGCAAACCGATGACATTAGGTTGATGCTTTTCGATCATCGCTTCTAACTGATGAAGTCTGGCGCGAAGGCCATTAATATTAAATGAGATAGCTTTCATAATTACTTCTTTTATAATTTATTGTTGGGCAGTCACTAGTATCGTGATTCTATCCCAGTTATTTCTTGTCGCAACCTAAAATTTGATTATTCAATATAAAAAGATAATTGAGATCGTGGGTTGAGGTAATTTTTAACTTGAGAATCAATTGCACGAGGCGATAAGGCTGTATCGATAGTTACATCTTCTTTATCTAAAAAGATAATCGCGGCTTCATCACGAGGGATAGCTTCATCATAAACCATGACCGAAGGCGCTAATAATTTTTGGGTGTTAACGGTAATAACGATACCAATTTGCTCATTGCTTAGTTTAACGTAGGTACCTGGTGGATAAATTCCTAATGATTTAACAAACGCACTCAATTGCTTATCATCAAATAAGGACTTTTTACTCGCAAACAAATAAGACAATGCTTGAGAGGGCGTTCTGGCTTTCTGCTCGTGATTTGGACTGCATAGCTCTTCATAATAATTGACCATAGATATAATGAGAGCATGCTCATTAATTTGGCTTTTATTTAAGCCTTTAGGGTAACCGCTTCCATCAGCGTACTCATGATGTTGAGCAATCATCTCTTTAACATTATCACCAATGGAAGGCGCGTTATTCAAATACTCGACCGAGTAATCAGGGTGCTTTTCTATCACAAATTTCCGTTTGGCTGGGGATATGTCCTTTGCCGTATAAAACTGACTGGGAATTTTTAGCTTGCCAATATCGTGTAATAGTCCTGCAATTCCTATGTCACTAATGGCCTGGGTCGACAGGTCTAATTTTTTGCCGATCATCATGGCTAGCATCGATACACTGATAGCATGTTGATAACTGTCCATATCATCACGCGCATCGCCGACCAAATGCAATATTAGATCATCTTTACCCATTAATGCTTGTGCCATAGTCGCCATAACATTACTGGCTTCTTCCATCGCTTGAACAGGCCTAGATTGAATTTTTGCGGTGAGGGATCGGACTTTACTTAACGCATTTTGATATTCGTGTTCACATTCTTTGATAGCTCTGCGGTGTTTTTGCATTGCCAAAATTTGCTGTTCTTTATCATTTAGGGTTTGTTCGAGTAACGCTGAACCGTCCTCTTCAATAGAAAATGGTTGCTCTGATTCAGCTGCCGCCGGGAGAGGATCTGCGCTGCTTTTACTGGGAACTGCAAAAACGTAACTAATATTAGCTTGTTTGAGCAAAGTGATTTGCTCTTGTGAGGTGATTTTAAACTGACTGAACATAAAAGGGTGCGCATTCCAGCGCACCGGCAACTTTATGTAAACACCCGGCTGTAATCTATCAATGGTTAATTTGATACTAGCGGATTTGTCCAAGCCGATTCCTTAAGCTGGTAATACTTTTTTGTATGGTTTGACTATAACACTCTCGTAAACACCTGCAGTGATATAAGGGTCGTTATCTGCCCAGGCTTTTGCTTGTGCAAGATCATCAAATTGTGCAATAACTAATGAACCTGTGAAACCTGCAGCGCCAGGATCTTCACTATCAATTGCAGGTGTTGGTCCTGCCACTAAAAGGCGGCCTTGTGCTTGCAATTCATTTAAGCGAGCTAAATGATCAGGGCGTGCCGCTAATCTTTTTTCTAGGCTGTTTGGGACGTCTGTTGCATAAATCATATACCACATATTATTGTTGTTCCTCTTCTTCATTTGGCATGTACTTGTATAGGTAAATGCCGGTTACTATAAACATGACAAAGGTTAATCCCATTAAGCCGAAAACTTTGAAATTGACCCAGGCGTCTAAACTAAAATTAAAAGCAATCCAATAGTTAATAATGGCTGCAAAAATACATGTTACAGCCCAGCCGTAACTGACATTGCGCCATATATGATCAGGTGCAGGTATGTCTTTGCCCATAAATTTTTGCGGTATAGACTGCCCAACAAACTGATAGCCTAGCAATATGATGGCAAACACACTGTAGATAATAGATGCTTTTAATTTGATAAAATCGTCGTTATGAAAATAGAGCGTTAAGGCCCCAAACGCTGCAACAACGATAAATACGACCCAGTTCTTACGTTCTATTTCATTGTATATAAGTTTGAGTAATATCAGCTGAAGGAAGGTTGCACCGATCAAAACAGCGGTTGCGACGTATACATCAAAAATATAATAAATTATGAAAAAGGCGATTAGCGGGAAGTATTCAAGAATATGTTTCATAGGCTCAGCAATTGAAGGTTTTCATCATTGTAAAAATGTTTGACGTGATTGTCATTAATAAAATGGGTTTGAAAGGCTCAAACCCAAATTAATTGTTAGATTCTACAAATTTAGCGTTGCTTGTTTCATGCTAGCAATAAAAATTGATAGCTCTTCAAGCATTTTATTATTGTCATCAACATGTTGCTCAATAATTTTGACGACGGCAGAACCAGAAATAATGCCATCTGCGCCTGCGATTAAACCTTGTCTTGCGTCATCGGGTGTTGATATACCAAAACCTAATAATAGAGGCGGCGCGTTATTGTCATTGAGTGTTTTAATTAAATGACTAACAGGCATTTTAACTTTAGCTTCAGTACCCGTAACACCGGCTCTGCTTAATAAATACGTATAACCTTCACTCTCTTGAGCAACGTTTCTAAGTGTAGTTTCACTACCATTTGGCGGTGCAATATAAATAGACTGAACGCCCGCCTTGTGCGCCGCTTTTTTAAATGGCGCGGCTTCACGTAGTGGTACATCGGCGATTAATACTGAATCAACGCCGACCACACTACAACGTTCAAAAAATGACTCAATGCCATTGCTTACGACGAGGTTGGCATATAACAATAGCCCAATGGGTGTTGTTGGGTATTTTTGACGTACCTTAGCGATAATATCAAAACAAACGTCAGGTGTTGTGCCGCTGTTTAATGCTCGTTCACTTGCACCTTGAATTGTTGGCCCATCAGCACTTGGATCTGAGAATGGGATACCTAATTCTAAGGCATCAGCGCCAGCTTCTACTAAGGTTTCGATAACAGCCAGTGATTGCTGCGGATTAGGATCACCAATGGCAACGAATGGCACAAATGCCCCTTCGTTTTTTTGCTTAAGGCTGGCAAATAATTGCTGATAACGATCAGTCATGACTAATTCCTCGTTCTTTCAATATGTTGGTCACGTGTGCAAGGTCTTTATCACCACGGCCCGATAAGTTGACTAATAAAGTCATCGGCTTTGTAGCCGATTTTGCCATTTCATAGGCATGGGCTAAGGCATGTGAAGACTCAAGGGCAGGGATGATACCTTCACAGCGTGCAAGACGTTGAAAAGCTTCAAGCGCTTGGTCATCTGTCACTGATTCGTAAGTTGCACGGCCTGTTGCTGCTAAATGGGCATGTTGTGGCCCTACGCCCGGGTAATCTAATCCCGCCGAAACAGAGTATGACTCTTCAATTTGACCGTCTTCATCTTGCATTAAATAGGTATAAGTGCCGTGAATAATACCCTTACGACCTTTTCCGATTGTTGCGCCATGATGACCACTTTCAAGTCCTTTTCCTGCTGGCTCAACACCAACTAAGGCGACGTCTTTTTCATCAATAAAATCATTGAACATACCAATTGCATTTGAACCACCACCAACACAAGCAATGACGGCATCAGGTAATGTACCTTCAGCGCTCAGAATTTGTTGTTTGGCTTCTTCACCAATCATTTTTTGGAACTCACGTACCAAGGTTGGGAATGGATGCGGTCCTGCTGCAGTACCTAGAAGATAATGACTCTCTTCATAACTTGCAGACCAGTCTCGTAGCGCTTCATTCACGGCATCTTTTAACGTGCCGCTGCCAGCAGTAACAGGAATGACTTCAGCGCCCATAAGTTTCATACGAAACACATTAGGTTGCTGACGTTCACAATCTTTTGCGCCCATATACACGCGAGCTTTTAAGCCTAACAATGCACAGGCTAGGGCGGTAGCAACACCGTGCTGACCGGCGCCAGTTTCGGCGATAATGTGATTTTTACCCATACGCTTAGCAAGCAATGCTTGACCTAGCACTTGATTTGTCTTGTGGGCGCCGCCGTGCAATAGATCTTCACGTTTAAGGTAAATTTTTACGAGAGGATTTGGACTAAATCTTGTCGTAAGCGTTAAGGCTGTAGGTCGGCCAGCATAATTTTTAAGTAAATCGGTGAATTCTTTTTGAAATTCATCATCGGTTTGACTGTCAATAAACGCTTTTTCTAATTGCTCAAGCGCTGGTACTAGGATTTCGGGAACGAACATGCCGCCGAAATCGCCAAAATAGGGAGAATTGTTACTCATCGGTATTCCTAATATTGTCTAATTTGTTGCATTAAATGCTTAATTTTTACTAAATCTTTTACACCTGGACTTGTTTCGACACCTGAATTTACATCAAGGCCTAAAAATCCACTGTGGGCGGCTAGTTTGATATTGTCCGGTGACAAACCACCAGCCAACATCGATTGTGCTTTAAGTGCTGAGGGAACTAATTCCCAGTCAAAACTTTCGCCTGTTCCGCCAAATTGCACACTATGGTCATTTACCACGGCGCTGTCGATCAATAATCTATCGCTGACACTCGAGGTAGTTTGTTCATTGATTTTATCACTGCGGCACGCTTGCCAGATTTGACAAGATGACGGTAGGGTCTGACGTAGCGCCATAACGTACTCATCATCTTCATTGCCATGAAGCTGGACTACATCAAGATTTAACTGCGCTGCAAATTGGCTAACCATCTCTGTTGTTTCGTTAACAAATACGCCGACAAATTTTAAAGAAACACCTTGTTTAATCTCTTTTGCTTGCTCTAGGCTGACAAAACGAGGAGATTTAGGCGCAAAGATCAACCCACCATACACTGCACCTGCAGCGGCGACGCTGACGGCTGTTGTATTATCGGTTAAGCCACAAATTTTTATTTGCCCATAAATAAGTTCTCTACACGCATAATCAATATCCGGCTGAGACATCAATGAACTGCCTACTAAGAAACCGTCAACAAATGGGGCTAAATCGGCAATCTGCTGGTGGGTACTGATCCCTGATTCACTAATTATAACGCGCTCACCAGTGATTTTGGGAGCAAACTTTTTGGTGGTATTTAGATCGATGGATAAATCACGTAAATCTCTGTTATTAATACCAACAATTTTTGCATCAAGGGCTAGTGCACGTGTCAGCTCTTCTTCGTTACTAACTTCCGTTAATATATCCATAGAGTAATGGTTTGCTACGGCCGCAAGCTCTTGATATTTAGAATCATCGAGAACAGACAACATCAATAAGATAGCATCAGCGCCCATATAACGAGCAAGGTGAATTTGATAGGCATCAACGAAAAAATCTTTACACAGAATTGGTTGTGTTAAGAGCTCTCTGACTTGTTTTACATATTCAAATGACCCTTGAAAATAAGCATTGTCGGTTAACACTGAGATGCCCGCGGCATAGTGTTTATAGGCACCGCATATTTCAGTTAAATCAAATTCTTCTCGAATCAAGCCCTTTGAAGGTGACGCTTTCTTACATTCAAATATATAACTAGCGTTGTCAGAATTAAGGGCGTCAAATAAACTTTTATCTGAAGGAAGCAACCCTTTAACAATGTCAAGTGGTGGGTATTGAGCCTGAAGTTGCTCAATCTGTGCTGGTTTATCAGCTACAATTTGATCGAGCACAGTACCAGTAAGGCGTAGGCCATCGATAGTTTGTTGATGTGTACTCATTAATTAAATTCCTTGCTTGCGTTGGCTAGTTGCTCAACAACCTTATATGGGGCGCCAGAACGAATGCTATCTAGAGCCATCTTGACGCCTTCTTTAATTGACTGGCTTTTTCCGGTCAAGTATAGCGTTGCAGCTACATTGACAGCTACCGCATATTCATGTGCTTTAGCGCCTTTACCTTGAAGGAGTGCCGTAATATGTTTTGCATTTTCAGACGCATCGCCGCCTTTTAGTGCGTCAAGAGGATAAGACTCTATGCCGAGTTCTTGAGGCGTCACTTGATAAGTAGTGACTTTACCATTATCTAATTGTGCTACATCGGTAGGGCCATGTATTGCGAATTCATCCAAACCACTACCATTAACGATTAATGCTCGTTTAACACCGGTCTGAGCAAGCGCATGAGCAATCGGTTCAATAAGTGCTTTATCATAAACGCCCATGAGCTGCATATCAGGCGCGGCAGGGTTGATCATTGGACCTAATACATTAAAAATTGTACGGGTCTTAAGTACTTTTCTTACAGGAGCCGCAAAGCGAAACCCTTGGTGATATTTCATCGCAAATAAGAAACACAGGTTAAACTCATCAAGACAATGTCGAGATTGTTCTGGGCTCATGTCTAATTTAACGCCAAGTGCCTCAAGTAAATCGGCAGAGCCAGATTTACTCGAAACACTGCGATTACCGTGTTTAGCAACTTTAATGCCGCACGCAGCACTTACAAAAGCACTAGCTGTTGAGATGTTAATCGTATTTGAGCCATCGCCACCCGTTCCACAGCTATCAATAAATGAATAACTAGGGCGTGGGAAAGGTAAAGCAGCTGCTTTTAATGCGAGTACAGCGCCTGCAAACTCATCACTAGTCTCACCTTTAATCTTTAATGCACTAACCAATGCGCTGATTAAAATAGGATCAATATTTCCTGCCACAATGTCACTAAACAGTGACTCTGATTGTGCAACTGATAAGTCTTTACCCGCATACAGTTGTTCTAAAATGACATGGCTCATGAGCTTTCCTTACTTTTCATTAAATGAGTGAGCGATTGTACTAATAGGGCTTCCCCACCAAGCGTTAATATAGATTCCGGATGAAATTGAAATCCGATAATAGTTTGACTGTCATCAATAACAGACATAACAATATCGTCCGTTGTGGCTAATACGTTTAAGCCATCAGGCATCGTAGTGGCCATCAAAGAATGATACCGAGCCACAGGCATAGGGTTGATTAGATTTTCAAAAGGCCCGTTATTGTTATGATCAATATCAGATGATTTTCCATGTACTGTCTGCGGCGCTAAACCAATAACACCACCAAAAGATTGCACTATGGCTTGATGGCCCAAACAAATACCTAACATAGGAATGTGTAAACGACATTTATCAACAAGTTCAACTAAACACCCTGCATCGCTCGGTGTACCAGGACCAGGAGATAATACTAAGACAGGGTTTAAATCACTGGCTTGCATTTGTTTAATGATGAAATCTGCCGATAAATCGTTACGGTAAACTGTTACTTTTACGCCCATAACGCGAAATTGGTCAACGAGGTTATAGGTGAAAGAATCAAAATTATCTAAAAGAAAAACGTGACAGTTTTCAAGGCTTGATTGTTTCGATAAAGATTGATTAAGCATGACAACCTCCTTGTGCACTTATTGCGCTTATAACGGCTTGTGCCTTAGCACGTGTTTCATCAGCTTCGGCTTGGGGATCTGAATCAAATACCACACCAGCGCCAGCTTGAATCGTTGCCATACCGTGTTGTACGAAAGCAGCACGAATAACAATACAGGTATCCATGTCGCCGCGACTATTGATATAACCTACAGCGCCGCCGTAACTGCCGCGTCGTTGCTGTTCGACATCTCGAATAAGCGTTGAAGCTTTTATTTTAGGTGCGCCAACCAAGGTGCCCATGTTCATACAGGCTTGATAGGCATGTAACGCATCTAAATCATTACGTAGTTGGCCTATAACGCGAGACACCAAATGCATAACGTGAGAATAACGGTCAACTTTTAATAACTCTGCCACTTTTCGTGTGCCAGGTTGGCTGATGCGAGCCACGTCGTTTCGAGCCAAGTCGACTAACATGATATGTTCGGCAAGTTCTTTTTTATCAAGTCGCAAATCAAGTTCTAAGCGGCCATCCAAGTCATCATTAATGCTACCGTCTGGGTTAATGCCGCGGCGGCGAGTTCCAGCTATTGGATAGACTTCAACTTGATTACTGGGCTGGTCATATTTCAATGCACTTTCAGGTGAAGCGCCAAATAAACAAAATTCACTGTCTTTTATATAAAACATATAAGGTGATGGATTGGTGCGCTTAAGCTCAATATAGGCAGCCAAAGGATTTGGACAAGGTAATGTGAATGCACGTGATGGCACCACTTGGAAGATATTCCCTTTAACTATTTGTTGTTTGAGTGTGTTAACCGTATTAATAAAGTCAGCGTCATTAATATTTATGCTAAGCGGCGCAGTAACAGGAGCTCCTAAGATTTCCTTAGGTTTAAAGGCTTCCACAGTACTAACAAGTTGATTATGTTTACTTTGAATATCGTTAGTCGATGATGCATCAAATTGATGTGAAATGAGGGTTGCAGTTTGCTGCTTGTGATCAAGCATTAATGCATCTTCAATGACATAAAAAACAAAATCAGGGCACTTATTCACGCCAGACTTAACAACAGGCAATGCTTCAATGCTAGCAATCATATCGTAAGCAAATGTGCCAGCAATATAGCGATATTGGTCATCGTCATCTTGTTTAAGTAACTCGCTTAAATCACGCAGGGCACTAAACGGAGATTGCGCTTGAAGGCGGCTGTCCTGACACAAGGTGGCGTCTGGTTGAGGATAATCAATCACTAAGGTGCTTTCGTCATGAGACTGGTAAACACTGCTAAAATGCTTGGTTAAAAGCGGCAATAATGACTCGCCATTTTGATTAAGGGCTTTAAATGTTACTTGACGGTGCTCGCAGACAATCTTTAATGCGCTACTGACAAGTAGCAAGCTTTGCATATCATCTTTAGATTCAATTTCGCTCGATTCAAGCAACATTGAGTTGTCCGAATGCTCGGTCAATTGGGCGAAAAGCTCAGTAGGGTACTGACTATATCGACACGTTGTTTTATAGGTATTACTTTTAATCATAATTAATTCACTGCGTTAAGTTAGCTTCTCGCGAGTTTCTAGTTTCTTATAATTTGAAATGCAAAAAACCCGCTATTAGAAGCGGGTTTTCAATGTTGTTTATGTTATTTTATACAACCACTGTCTAAGCCCGCGAAGATTTCACGCGCCACCACCAAATATTTGTTAGGATAGTCTGACTAAATTGCTGCATAATAGACACTTGTTTTTGCTCTCTGTATAAAATGTTCGCTAGAACTTGTATTTTCGACCAATAATTGTACATTGTGATGCGTTTTGGCCATAAGAATGGCTATAGAATTTAATAAATAGACGTTGTTGTCAAGCAACTATTTTAGTTGATTGAATAATAAGTAAGGTTTTACACCAAATGATCTTTGATTTACACAGCCATAGTACCGTTTCAGATGGCAAATTAACTCCCCAAGAATTACTTGCTAGAGCCGTTGAACGTAAAGTTGACGTGTTGGCATTAACGGATCACGATACAACCAATGGCATCGCCTTAGTACAAAAAGAAATAGACGATAACCAATTTGATATCAAGCTTATTTCTGGTGTTGAAATATCAACATGCTGGGAAAATAAAGATATTCACATTGTGGGTTTAAATTTTGATAAAGATCACCCGGCCATGGTGTCATATTTAGAAAACCAAAGTGACATCCGTGAAGCACGAGCGATGGAAATTGGACGCCGTTTAGAGAAAACTAAAATGGTTGAAGATGTCTATCAAGGGTCCAAAGCAATTGCCGGAGAAGGTCAAATTGGACGCGGACATATTGCGCGTTACCTTATTGAACAAGGGCTGGTTAAAAATAATGCCAGTGCATTTAAAAAATATTTAGCGCGTGGAAAGGTGGGGTATGTGCCTAGTCCTTGGCCTGATATGAAATCAGCCATTGATGTCATACATCAAGCCGGAGGCCAAGCTATATTGGCTCATCCAATGGGCTATAAACTATCTGGAAAGTGGTTACGCAAATTGACCATCGCATTTAAAGTCGCTGGTGGTGATGGGTTAGAAGCCGCAGGATGCCAATTAGCACCGCCACATAGGCAGCACTTAGCGGCCTTAGCCCTTGAATATGATTTATTGGTGTCAGCTGGCAGTGATTTCCACTTTCCATCGAGCTGGATTGAATTAGGGCGCAATTTGTATTTTGCTAAAGATGTAACACCTGTTTGGACATTGTGGCCTCAATACGCCGATGCCAGTTAACCGATTGTATAATTTAAGGTAGTTTATGAGTCAGTATTTTTACGTACATCCTGATAATCCACAGCAGCGATTAATCACCCAAGCCATTGAGATTATTCGTCAAGGCGGTGTTGTTATATACCCTACCGATTCCGGTTATGCGGTGGGTTGTCAGCTTGACAATAAATCAGCACTTGAACGTGTATGCCGCATACGTTCTATTGATAAAGCGCATAATTTTACATTGATGTGCAGCGATCTTTCGCAAATATCACAATACGCTAAATATGATAATCAATGCTTTAGAGCACTCAAACATGCAACTCCTGGCCCATATACCTTTATTTTTCGGGCCACACGTGATGTGCCTAAACGGGTACAAAATCCAAAGCGTAAAACCATTGGCTTACGAGTAACTGACAATAAAATTGCCCATGCGCTGCTTGAACATCTTGGCGAACCCATTTTATCTACATCGCTTATTCTACCAGGTGAAGTCGTCACAGAATCTGACCCTGAGGAAATCCGCGAAAAACTCGAAAAACAAGTCGATCTCATCATCGATGGCGGCCATCTTGGCGAGCAAGCGACTACAGTTGTTGATATGTCTGATGGCCCATTTGTCATCATTCGTGAAGGGGCGGGTGATCCGTCCTTGTTTGTTTAGCAGGCCACATTATGTCGCAACCTAGCGCGTCAATTGACACTAAACAAGAAGACTTACAACAGCCCATTGCATTGGTTGACGGTAAACCCTTGGCCACGAAGCCTAATGATTTGTTTATCCCGCCTGATGCGTTGCAAGTTTTCTTAACAGCGTTTGAGGGGCCGTTAGATCTATTGTTGTATTTAATCCGCAAGCATAAGTTTGACATATTAGATCTGCCCGTGAGCAAAATCACCGATCAATATATGGAATATGTAGATTTGATGAAAGAGCTCAATCTTGATCTTGCGGCTGAATATTTGCTTATGGCAGCGATTCTGGCAGAAATAAAGTCACGCATGTTATTGCCTGTGCCCGTGAGTGAAGATGATGAGGAACATGACCCTCGCATCGATCTTATATTACGTCTTAAAGAATATGAAAGTTATAAACAAGCCGCATTGGATATAGATGCATTACCGCGCCTTGAACGTGATCAGTATCAAACGAGTGCGATCAAGGCTGACAACTTAATCACTGATTCAGTGCTAAGTGAAGTCTCGTTAAAGGAGCTGAGCTGCGCGTTTGCTGATGTGATGAAAAAAGTTAAAGCCACCATGAATCATCATATCCAGCGGGAATCATTATCTACACGAGCACGCATGAGCGAAATATTGATGTTACTCAAGCAAAATAATTCATTAATGTTTTGGCAACTTTTTAAGATAGATGAAGGCCGCGCGGGAGCTGTTGTTTCATTTCTTGCCATACTGCAATTATGTAAAGAACAATTAATTGGTCTAGCAAACAATGAGATAGGCAGTGAATTGAATATATTTTTACTAAACGACAATACGTCGATGTTGCCGGAAATAGTGTCAGGAAACACCAATGAGTAAAGCGAAGCAACTGATAGAAGCCGCATTATTTGCTTTTGATAAGCCAATGACGATGAAAATGCTGCGAGATAGTGTATTATCCCCCCTCAAATTATCCAAAGAACAGGTCCTGGACTTAATTGGTGAGTTACACACTGATTACAACGGGCGTGGTATTGAGTTAAAAGAAACCGCCAAAGGGTATAGTTTTGTCACAAAGCAAGCGTTGAGTGATGACTTATCAGTGTTATGGCAGGAGAAATCACCACGTTATTCTAGAGCGCTGTTAGAGACACTGGCATTAATTGCTTATAAACAGCCCATTACTCGTGGTGAAATAGAACATTTACGTGGTGTTGCTGTCAGCAGCAACATCATGAAAACGCTAATCGAGCGTGAGTGGGTAAGGATTGTTGGTCAAAAAGACATAGCCGGTAAACCATCAATTTATGGTACCACGAAAGAATTTTTACATTATTTTGGGCTAACGTCCTTGGCACAACTGCCAGAATTAACAGAAAGTCAGCTTGAATCCGCCATTAGCGAATTTGAGCAACTATAGGAACATCCATGAGTGAAAAATTACAGAAAGTCTTAGCCCGTGCTGGCCATGGTTCACGCCGTGCTTTAGAAAAAGCAATTAGTGAAGGTAAAGTCAGTGTTAATGGTGAGATTGCTACATTAGGTGCCCGAGTTGAAACGAGTGATGCTATTCGTTACGACGGTATCTTGATCAATATTGAAGAGTCTGCGCAGCAAATTTGTCGTGTAGTGGCTTATCATAAACAAGAAGGCGAATTGTCGACGCGTAAAGATCCTGATGGACGTGATACAGTATTTGATCGTCTGCCAAAACTACGTAATAGCCGCTGGATTGCTATTGGCCGTTTAGATACCAACACATCGGGTTTAATGTTGTTTACGACAGATGGTGAATTGGCTAATCGTTTAACACGTTCAAAACGCGAAATTGAACGCGAATATGCAGTACGTACCTTTGGCGAAGTATTGGATAAAAATGTTCAACATTTACGCGCAGGTATTGAACTTAAGGATGAAGGAAAAATAAACTTTGAAAAAGTTAAACTCCAGCCAGGTGAAGGACTAAACCGTTGGTACCATTGTATCTTGAACAAAGGTCGTGACCGTACTGTACGCCAAATGTGGGAACACGAAGAGATACAAATTAGCCGTCTTATCCGATTACGTTACGGTAAAATAGCCCTTGAAAAATCACTACCGCGTGGTGGTTGGCAAGATCTAGAACTTGATCAGCTTAACTATTTACGTGAGCTAGCAGGTTTAGAGTTAGAAACAGAATCATATCTAGCGCTACGCGAAGAGCATCGTAACAAAACGGCTAGAATCCGCCGCGCAGTGCGTAAACATCAAGCGTTCAAAAAAACTGATGAGCAGCGTGCAGGAAAGCCAGCTAAAAATAAGAAGCATAAACAAAAGCAAGCGCCTAGAACGCGTAGCTAAGTAAAGATTGGTGTATCAGGTTGATTAACCGACCTGATACGTACATCATTTCAGCTTCTGCAAAATCCAGCCCTAGAATAATCAGTTTTTTCATATGCCTAATAATATTTAAATTATTCATACTTTTTTATACAATGGAGAATATTACTGAAGATAGTAGGTGATTCAATTGATAATTAAATCACCCTTAAACATGTCAAAGCTGATTAAGTGATTGGACTCTCAGGAGTATTTGCAATGATTACAGCACGTTTAGGTGCTGGGTGTCCTTCAACAGTTTTTGTATTGTCTAGGGGGTCTAAGAAGTCACTAAGCGATTCAAAGTCCATCCACTTTGTTTTACGCTGCTCCTCAACACTAGTCACAGATACATCAACAGCGCGTACATTGATAAAACCTAATTTTTCAAGCCACAGGATAAGCGCATCAACACTAGGTAAGAACCATACATTATTCATTTTCCCATAACGATCGTCAGGCACTAAGACCTGATTTTTATCGCCATCAATCACTAATGTTTCTAAGACGAGTTCACCGCCCGGACGCAACTGATCTTTTAATTGCTGTAAATGATCGATTGGTGACTTACGGTGATATAGCACACCCATTGAAAATACAGTGTCAAACGCTTGTAATTTGGGTAACTTCTCAATGCCAAGTGGCAATAAGTGAGCGCGTTGATCGTTGTTGGCCAAATGACGAATTATTTCAAATTGAAATAAAAATAGGGTTGAAGGGTCAATACCAACGGCAAAGTCAGCGCCATCACCTAACATGCGCCACATATGATAACCACTGCCACAACCAACATCTAAGATGGTGCGATTGTTAAGTGGTGTAATGTGCTGGCGCAAACGCTCCCATTTCCAATCACTGCGCCATTCTGTATCAATGTGAATATCATGAACAAAAAAAGGACCTTTACGCCATGGGGTAAACATAGTTAGCAAGGATTCTAATTTTTTTAGTTCCCCTGCAGGCACTCCACTAGAGCTGTTTATAGTTACCGAATCTTTAAAATCAATGGAATCGCTATAAATGTCTGGCAGTTTTTTCATGCTGCGCTGCCATTTAGGAAATTGGCCATGTTGATGCTCGCGCTCCCACTGTCCAAGCTGGGCTGGTAAAACTTCTAACCAATGACTTAGACGGTTCTTGGCAATAAGCTGATAAAAGTTACTAAAGTCAATCATAATTGATTGTCCCTTTCTTGAAAAAATGAATAGATGAACGTTATTTAATAGCAATCATTGAGCTGAAATTAAAACATTGAAACCACAGTTCGCTGGTATTAAAGCCAGCTTGTTTAAAGCGTGCACGGTGAATGTCTTGGGTGTCGGTTAACATCACATTTTCGATAGCATTGCGCTTTTGGCTTATTTCTAATTCGCTATAACCGTTCGCACGTTTAAAATCGTGATGCAAATCCGTTAAAAGTGCCTGTATGGTGTCATTTTCAAACCGCAATTTTTCAGACACAATTAATATGCCGCCGGGTTGAAGTCCTTGATATATCTTATCGATAACAGCTTGGCGTTCATCGGGTTTGATAAACTGGAGCGTAAAGTTTAATACCACAACACTCGCGTTTGAAATATCGACATTTTGAATGTCGCTACAGAGCACATCAACCAGGGTCTCGCTTCTAAATGCGTTGACTTGTAAGAGACATCGTTCGATCATTGCACTCGAATTATCAACCGCGATAATTTTGCAATTTTCCGCAGTTACATGACGGCGCATTTCCAATGTTGCAGCACCGAGACTACAACCAAGATCATATAAATTTGAGTTTGGTTGGGCGAAACGTTTTGCTAACATGCCTATGGCTGTAATTATATTGCTATAGCCGGGAACTGATCGCTTGATCATATCGGGAAAGACCTGTGCAACCTGTTGATCGAATTTAAAATCACCCAGTTTTTCTAAGGGAGCGGCAAAAATGTTATCGCGGATATCTGTCATGGTTAAGATCACAATGGTAAAACAAGTTATTTGGCGCGCATTTTAACTCAGGGCAGAGGTGGTGTCTTGTGAAAATTGCCATAGCGTCACTCTAAGATGATTGTGTGATCAATATAATGAGTCATTAGTCACGCAAATGCAGGCAGCAGCGTATCAATCGACATTGAGAGTAAAATGAAAACAGTTATAGAATATTGTGACAAAAATACCCTGGTGCTTCCTCAGTCACTTGATAGTATGTCTGACGTGAAAGCGTTAATGCATAATGGCGATTCAGGCATATTCTACAAAGATCTCGCACAAGATTTAGTTGATGTAGAGTTTTATAGCAACATGGCCTGCGTGGTCTATTTATTAAGTGGTCAAGAAACTATTACCACATCAGATAATAAAACACTGACATTAGTGGCTCATGACGCGGTCTTTTTACCACAAGGTGTTAATCTGCATTCTGATTATGTTAAAAAAACAGAAAATCTGAAAGCCTATCTAATCTTTATCGAAAGTGACATATTAAACGAATTTCTTCGCAGCTCTAAAAACATCATTAAGTCTTCTCAATCTAATGCAAATTTACACATAGTAAAATGTGATGAGTTAATAGGTATTTTTTTTAAATCAATTGAGTTACTAAAGAACAACAAATGCAATAACCCCGCAGTATTGAGATTGAAACTTTTAGAGTTTTTACACATTTTAACACTCTATGATAAAAGCATACTTTCATGGCTTGCCCATTCGAAAAACGTGACTCGTTCGCCCAAACGCAATCTAACTCGGTTATTAAATAGTAGTGAGATTATATCGCTCACCGTAGGTGATTTGGCGAATTTGTCAGGACGTAGCCTGTCTGCATTCACCCGAGATTTTAAAGCAGAATATAACATGCCGCCTAAGCAGTGGTTACAAAATAAAAGAATGGCTCATGCTTTTGAACGACTCAAAGAAACAAATTTAAGCGTAACGCATATTGCATCAGATTTAGGGTACGGAAATGTGTCCCATTTCATCAAATCATTCAAAGACAAATATCAGATAACACCAAAACAATTAAAACAGAAACAGTGAAAGAAAAACGGCATTTTTGGGCAAAATTAGGTAGTTTGTGTTTTCCCCTATGATTAAATTCCCTATTCATTAATCACAGGAAAAAACCATGTCAGTAAAAGTAACTCTAAATTGTGAGCTTCAAGTCGAAAAACAGATGATGTTAAAAGCATTTTTAACTGAAAACTTACCGAATGTACGTAATTTTAATGGCTGTACCGAAGTACTCGTTTATTTTGAGAATGCTAAGTCTCATATGTTAATTGAGGAAGAGTGGGAGAGTATTGAACATCATCAAAGGTATATGGAATATATACAAGATAATGGTGTTCTTACTCAATTAGCGCAGTTTTTTACAGCAGCGCCAGTCATTAGATATTATAACAAACAGGATCTTTAAAGCGCCCCAAAGCTATTACACCAACTAAGTTTGTTGACGTTCAAGTACGATATAGCGTACTTGAACGTCATATCGTGAGTCCGTATAACGCCCAATAATATAGCCTATCAACACCTTTTTGCAGTAATCTCCTTCCATCATAATTTTCTAACTTAATTAAGAAAGTTATAAATAATATGATATATTTCAGAGGTATATTTAATACTTCTAAAGGATAAAGTAATGTCATTGAAAATAATGCGAAAAGACAAACTAACAGATCATGAGCAAAAAGCATTATGGGATGGCATCGAAGATTTTACCCAAGCCATCGTTGGAGATACTGGGCGTTTTGAGTTGTCATACCTATTACGAGATGACCAAGGAAACGTCAAAGGCGGCATACAGGGTAATTATGATAATTTTGGTTGGTTGTGGATCGACTCGTTATGGGTCTGTAAAACTATGCGAGGGTTGGGACATGGCATTGATTTACTTAAAACCATTGAAGGTGAAGCTATTAAAAATGGTATTAAAAACTCCCACCTTACAAGCTTTAGTCATCAAGCTGCCAATTTTTATGTGAAACAAGGTTATGAAGTATTTGGTGAGCTTGAAGATTATCCAGCGGGTCACAGCCGTTGTTGGCTAAAAAAGAAACTCACTCTTGCTGCTTAGATCAATTAGAGTATTTTTTGGCAAGTTAACGTGAGATGTTAAAGGCTAAGCTTGATATAATGTTTGGTAAAAATGGCATCATTAATTTTGCCATACACTCTTTTACTAATAAGTATGATTTTGGAATGATACAAAGATGAATATCAAAAATATTATAAAATTGGCTCTAGTCGCTAGTATCTGTCACATCAATACTGCTGTAGCTGATGAGTACGTATTGGCTGATGCCGAACGTTTTGCCAAACTCTTTAAAAATAAATCCGCCACTAATCAAGCATTACTCAAATCGCAATACTTGGTTCCTGGTTCTACAGGCGTTGATATTTTTACGCCAGGTCGGATAAAGAATGCAAAAAATTTAGCCTTAGCGGTATCGAATAATCAAGAAGCTTACCAAAAAGCTGTTGATGTGTGTTTCCCTGCTGCACAAAATATGAAAACGCAAGCCACTGAGACTCTGAAAGCGGTACAAGTTTTCTTAGGTCAAAAAGATTCAGCACCCACATTTATTTTATTTGGGGCTAATAATTCTGGCGGTACAGCGAATGAAAAGGGTCTTTCCTTGGGGTTAGAAGTCATTTGCCGTTTTGCCGACACGCAAGAACAAGCAAAAGAAGTTTTACTTGGCTTTGTTGCCCATGAAATTGTGCATGTATATCAGTCAAGAAACCCATCAACTAAAGAAGTAAAATACACATTATTGCGTCAAGCGTTGATGGAGGGTTTCGCGGATTTCGTTACTTATAAAGCAATGGGAAAAGTGACCGAATCAGAAAAAGACCGTCATGAATATGGCTTAAAAAATGAAGCAAAATTATGGGCTGAGTTTAAAACAGCCATGAATGGTAAAACATTTAAGCCATGGATGTATGACAGAAAATCAAACGACAGGCCTCGGGATCTGGGTTATTGGATCGGAAAGCGCATTGCGAAAGCTTATTATGAGCAATCGAATGACAAAGCCTCTGCATTAAATCATTTATTGATATTAGATGATCCAATGGATATTTTGACGGCAAGTGGTTATAACCCACAGTAGCTTCGCTCGAAAATTGAAATAAGTCTAATAACACAATTATTAAAAATTGTAGCACTAAGAAGGCGCACAGACATTGGAAATTATAGAACTGCATTGGCGAGATACTCTCAGTATTCGCCATCAGGTATTATGGCCGGATGAAAGCCCTGAATTCTGCGAAGTTGTCGGTGACGATAAAGCATTACATTTTGGCTTAAAAGTCGATGAGGAGATCGTGTGCGTTGCGTCAATTTTTATAGATGGTCAGTCGGCCAGATTAAGAAAATTTGCTACGCTTGAAAGCTTCCAAGGACAAGGATTAGGCTCGTTAATGATTCAGCAAATCTTAGAGAAAATGAGAAAACAGAATATTACTTTCTTTTGGTTTGACGCAAGGGCAACTGCAACCCCTTTTTACGTTCGATTTGGTTTTAACACCACAGGTGATGTCTTTTACAAAAAGAGCATCGCATATTATAAAATGTCAGCAAATTTATAAACAAATATTGTTCACACATACAAGGAAGTATTAAAGTTTGATTGCTTTGTGGCCAGGCACTGTAATCTGCATAACTGGCTTATTGATTCTCGCCGCCGAACAAATTACAACGTCAGTTATCAAAACAGCAAACAACTCAGAAAAATTGGTTCTACTAATGCAGAACAAAGCCGCAGATGATGAATAACCATCACAACATATAAAATACATTTTGTAGTCGACCTATATCACTACGACTACTAGAAAAGGATACTAATGAGCTGGTTATCTACCCTTGAATTGAAAGGCCAATATGTCACTTTAGAACCGCTAAACCCGCAGCACACTGATGGTTTAGCAACAGCGGTTCTTGACGGCGAGTCATGGAAACTGTGGTATGCCAATGTGCCTACGCCAGAGAATATGAGCGACTACGTTAGCACTGCAATTGAGTCTGCAACACAGGGCAACATTGCGTTTGCTGTGCGGTGCAACAAAACGAATGAACTCGTTGGCACAACCCGTTTCTATAACGTCGATGCACAAAATAAGCGCGCCATGTTAGGTTTTACGTGGTATGCATCATCTGTGCGCAGAACTCCAGTTAACACGGAGTGTAAATTCTTGCTGTTAAATCATCTTTTTGAAACACATCAAGCTATTGCCGTTGAGTTTCGTACGCATTATTTTAATCAAGGGTCACGCCGGGCGATTGAACGATTAGGTGCTAAGCAAGATGGTATCATTCGAAGTCATCAGATTCTAAAAGATGGTAGTGTAAGAGACACGGTTGTCTATTCAATTATCGCCTCTGAATGGCCAGTGGTTAAAAATAATTTGCAGCAAAAACTGATTTAATTTTTTGGGTGATTTCGAAGATGGATCCAGAGACAATTGAATGAATAAATTACTGATTGGTTCTATCATCGCTGCTGGGGGCTGGTTTTGGTATACCTCTGAGCAAGGAACTATTTTTGGTCCAGGAATTAAAGCACCAAACGTACCAATCCAAAATAGTATAAATGCGCCAATAGATACACAAATGGGGCAATATAGTATTAAACCGCTTGCGTCTTTTAATGTGATTGCTAAGGTTTTGGCTAAAAAAGAGTATAACAATGACCGTGGCGCGGATTTATCCCCAGCAGACGTAACCCTAGGTTGGGGACGTATGTCTGATGAATCTGTACTTCAACACATAAACATATCCCAATCTGGCCGTTTTTATTTTTGGCAGGTTAAAAAATTCCCCATTCCTCGCCATGAGATCCAAACCCATAGCGCTAATATGCACCTGATCCCGGCTAATGAAAAAGTGAAACAAGTAATTTCGAAAATCAAAGAAGGTGAAATCATTGAAATAGTGGGTAAGCTTGTGTCTGCTACTTCAGTAAAAGATGGTTGGACATGGACAAGTTCATTAACGAGAAACGATATAGGCAATGGTGCCTGCGAGTTAATCTTAGTAGAAAAGATTTATCATCATCGATAAATATATCTGCACCAATATTAATGAAATACACTTAACAAAAGTGTACGTAATTTAGACACCAGCTTCTCTTGTAATTTCTACGCATGTAGCACTTACTAAATCCCTGTTTTTTCTTTATACTATGCGCAATTATGATAGTGCCCTTGGGGCCAAAGTTAGGAATACAGACCATGCGCAGCCATTATTGCGGACAAGTAAATGAATCTCTTATCGGTCAACAAGTCGAACTTGTTGGTTGGATCAACAAACGCCGTGATTTAGGTGGCGTTATCTTTTTAGACTTACGTGACCGCGATGGTTTAGTACAAGTTGTTTATGATCCAGATTTACAAGAAGCGTTTAGCGTTGCTAACAGCTTACGTAATGAGTTTTGCGTTAAGGTAACTGGCTTGGTTCGCGCTCGTCCTGAAGGTCAGGTAAATAAAGATATGGCCACTGGCGGAATCGAAATCTTAGGTAAAGAACTTGAGATTATTAATAAAAGTGATCCTCTGCCATTAGATTCAAACCAAACTAACTCTGAAGAAGCGCGTTTGAAATATCGCTACTTAGATTTACGTCGTCCAGAAATGACTCAGCGTATGATTTTCCGTTCTAAAGTAACAGGCTTTGTACGTCGTTTCTTAGAAGACAACGGTTTCTTAGATATCGAAACGCCAATTCTAACTGCTGCAACACCTGAAGGCGCCCGCGATTACTTGGTACCAAGTCGTACGCATAAAGGTAAATTCTTCGCATTGCCACAATCACCACAACTGTTTAAACAGTTATTAATGATGTCTGGCATGGATCGTTATTATCAAATCGTTAAATGTTTCCGTGATGAAGATTTACGTGCCGATCGTCAGCCTGAATTTACTCAAATTGATATTGAGACCTCATTCATGAGCTCAGATCAAGTACGCGCTAAGACAGAAGAATTAGTACGCAACTTATTCAATGACATGTTGAATGTTGATTTAGGCGATTTCCCAACAATGACGTATAGCGATGCTATGCGCCGTTTTGGTTCTGACAAGCCTGATTTACGTAACCCATTAGAGTTGGTCGACGTTGCTGATTTACTTAAAGACGTTGAGTTCAAAGTTTTCTCAGGCCCTGCAAATGACGAAAAAGGCCGTGTTGCTGTTATCTGTGTCCCTGGCGGTGCTTCATTATCGCGTAAGAACATTGATGACTACGGAAAGTACGTTGGCATCTATGGCGCTAAAGGCCTAGCATGGATGAAAGTTAACGACATCCACGCTGGCATGGAAGGGATTCAATCGCCTATCCTTAAATTCTTAAACGAAGAAGTGGTTACGCAGCTTCTTAGTCGCACTAATGCTAAGTCTGGTGACATCATCTTATTCGGTGCTGACAATAACACGGTTGTCACTGAAGCTATGGGTGCACTACGCTTGAAGTTAGGTGAAGATCTTGGCCTAACAAGTGATGAGTGGAAGCCTTTATGGGTTGTTGATTTCCCTATGTTTGAAGAAATTGATGGCAATTTCCATGCATTACATCATCCATTCACTGCACCTGTTGGCGTGACTGCAGATGAATTAGAAGAAAATCCTGCAGCGGCATTATCTGACGCCTACGATATGGTGTTAAACGGCTGTGAGTTAGGCGGTGGTTCTGTTCGTATTCATAACGCGCCAATGCAAAGCAGCGTATTTAGAATTTTAGGTATCAGCGATGAAGAAGCACAAGAGAAATTTGGTTTCTTACTTGAAGCATTAAGATACGGTACGCCGCCGCATGCTGGTCTAGCCTTTGGTTTAGATCGCCTGTTAATGTTGATGACCAATACTTCATCAATCCGTGACGTAATGGCATTCCCTAAAACGACGACTGCTGCTTGTCCATTAACTAACGCTCCTGGCAGCGCTAACCCAGCACAACTTGCTGAGTTAAATGTTGCATCGTTAGTATCTGAAGACGAGAAAGTACAAGACTAGTTAGTACTTTTAAATGGAAAACGAGCCACTGGCTCGTTTTTTTTTGCTTTTTTTTTAAGTAATCTAAATACTGTACTTGCAACCAGTGGTTTGATGGCATAATCTATGCCTATTACAACATCATTAATGGCAACGCATGTCGCTCATTTTGGGAATAGATCCCGGCTCACGTATTACAGGTTATGGCGTTATTCGAAAGGATGGCAACAAACTGACCTATGTGGCCAGCGGTTGCATTCGTATTTCAGAAAAAGAGTTACCCCAACGACTTAAGCAGGTTTTTGATGGTGTGACCCAACTCGTTGAGCAATATAAGCCTGATGAGTTTGCGATCGAACAAGTTTTCATGGCAAAAAATGCAGATTCGGCGTTAAAGCTAGGTCAGGCAAGGGGGGTTGCTATTGTAGCTGCTATGAATGCGGCTATTCCTGTTAGTGAGTATGCGGCGCGATTAGTTAAGCAAGCGGTAGTTGGCACAGGCGCTGCGACTAAAGATCAAGTAGGGCACATGGTAGTCCAGATGTTAAAGTTACCGGGTAAGCCGCAAGAAGATGCTGCTGATGGTTTGGCGATTGCTATTTGTCATGCCCACAACTCTCAAAGTTTAATAGCGATGGCGGGAAAAAGCCGCAGTAGCTCATCACGCGTTTTACGCGGTCGATATCAAGTTAGTAAAGGATAAATTGTGATTGGAAGATTAAATGGCATCGTTGCCGAAAAACAGCCGCCGCTTTTATTATTAGAAGTAAGTGGCATTGGGTATGAAGTGCAAATGCCGATGACCAGTTTTTATCAAATGCCGGAGGTTGGCGAACAAGTCACCATTCACACGCATTTTGTCGTGCGTGAAGATGCACAGCTACTTTATGGCTTTGCGCAAAAAATTGAACGTGAGCTCTTTAGACAAATTATCAAAGCCAATGGCGTTGGACCAAAACTCGGCCTGGCTATCTTATCTGGTTTGTCTGCTCCACAATTTGTTAATCTAGTTGCCAACAATGATGCGAACGCTTTAGTTAAATTACCGGGCATTGGTTTAAAAACTGCTGAGCGACTGATAATCGAATTAAAAGATCGATTAAAGAATTTTACGCTAAACCAGCAGAGTCAATTGGGTGATTTATCATTACCCCAAGATGAGCTAGGTTCGACCTTTGTAGAAACTATTGACGTTGAACAAGATGCGATTGATGCACTACTTGCGTTAGGGTACAAACAAGCTCAGGCAACTAAAGTCGTTAAGAAAGTAAAACTGCCGGACATGAACAGTGAAGCGTTAATTAAAGCGGCTCTTAAGTCGATGATATAGGCCAGAGATGATTGAAGCAGATAGACTTATTCAAGCAGATACAATAGATCCTGTTGAGCATAATATTGACCGAGCTATGCGTCCCAAAATGCTTGATGATTATACGGGGCAAGTGGATGCTAAAGCACAACTTAGTATTTTCATTAAAGCCGCAAAAATGCGCGATGAAGCGCTCGATCACATGCTTGTTTATGGGCCACCGGGTTTAGGTAAAACCACACTCGCCCATATTGTGGCTAATGAGATGGACGTGAATGTTAAGACTACCTCGGGACCGGTACTTGAAAAAGCGGGTGATTTAGCTGCGCTGCTGACAAACCTTGAACACGGTGATATTTTATTTATTGATGAAATTCATCGCTTGAGTCCAGTTGTTGAAGAAATCTTGTATCCAGCGATGGAAGATTATCAGCTTGATATTATGATTGGTGAAGGACCTGCAGCACGTTCAATCAAATTAGAATTGCCACCCTTTACACTTATTGGCGCAACGACGCGCGCGGGATCATTGACCTCACCACTGCGAGCTCGTTTTGGTATACCACTACGCCTAGAGTTTTATACGGTTGAGCAACTAACCGATATCGTCACACGCAGTGCAAGTCAGCTAGAAGTCGATATTGATGTGCTGGGCGCCAAGGAAATAGCGTGTCGGTCTCGTGGTACGCCGCGTATTGCCAATCGTTTATTACGACGCGTGCGTGATTTCGCGCAGGTGAGTTTCGATGGTGCAATTAACCAAGCTGTAGCAAAAGAATCCTTAGTGGTGCTTGATGTTGATAATCAAGGTTTTGATTTCATGGATCGTAAGATGCTTATGACCATTATCGAGAAATTTGACGGTGGCCCCGTCGGTCTTGATAACTTGGCCGCCGCCATTGGTGAAGATAAAGAAACACTGGAAGATGTTATTGAACCTTTCTTAATACAACAGGGGTTTATTCAACGAACTCACCGTGGCCGAATAGCAACTGCTCAAACCTATCTACATTTTGGACTGAGTACTAAGGGCGAAAAATCATAACATTTAGATTTGGATAAAAAAAAGCCCACTTAAATGTAAGTGGGCTTTAATGACCAAAAAGGTCAAAGGAAGTTAAGTAAATCAACATAAAGAGATAACTGCGTTAATCGTTAAATTAACACTAAGAGTACAGCACTGGGTGCGCCTCTTAAGGTGGGGCGATAATACGCAATTTTAAACAAGTGTTCAAACAAGGAATATTGTATCTTTACATTAGTTTTTCTAATGAATGGCTTTGGTATGATTAAGTATGTTCCTATTTCACGGGCTTTAACCGCTCCTAATCATAAATTGTGCATAGGCATTCAATTTTTACTTATTATTTTTAATAATGTTTTGTGATGAAGATCATGTAAAGGTTGCTAAGCACTTCAATCTCGTTAGAACAATTCAATTTATCACCTATTTTCATAAATTTGGCTCCTAATGCAATTATTTTAATCAAACAGTCTTTGTTGGGTTGCTCAATTGTCAGTTCTATAGTAATTTCAGCCATTAAATTTTGTTTTTAAGATGAATTAATGGCTTTTGAATTTCCTGTTCGTGTTTATTACGAAGATACTGATGCTGGTGGTGTTGTTTATCACGCTAATTATCTCAATTTTTTTGAACGTGCAAGAACAGAATACCTGAGAACATTGG
>Ga0105355_10000503_pt1 | contig 35251 bp, 31 predicted proteins | sample GOMGulsemesocosm_2_FD_83508 | JGI IMG/M metagenome (GOLD analysis project Ga0105355, IMG submission 83508) | Methane-oxidizing microbial communities from mesocosms in the Gulf of Mexico - GOM9C Gulf of Mexico | ecosystem: Environmental > Aquatic > Marine > Cold seeps | place: Gulf of Mexico...
AGAAGCGGGCAGCGGACTTTACGTCGGCGCAATTTGACTAGCGCGCCCCATCAATGCAATGACCCAGAAACAAGAGCCGCCGGCAACAAGAGCCCCTAAGCGATTGTGCGGCGGCTGACTTTGTTGTCCACAGCTCGATACAGCTTATCGAATTAGTAGGCTGATACATTCCCAGTCCCTATTCCTAACGCAGCGACGTTAGGGCTTTGACGGGCATAAGATGGCCTCGTATATCAGCGAGGCCAGAGTCAGTCTGCGCGGCTAGCTTGCAGCGAGTTAGTTGCCCTCGGCATCCTCGAAGGATTCGACGCCGAGGTCTGTAATCATGGCGGCGATTTCTGTTTTCATAATATCCAATTGTTCAACCTCGGTACCGCGCATCACTAGATTGACCCCAAAGCCATCGTCACGGTAAAAAGGGTAGCTGCCCAACTCGATGTCTGGGTAGCGATTCTGAATGTCGCTTAGGGACTGGGCAATTTGGCCCTCACTTAAATAGGCGCCGATCGAGCGTGAGCGCACCGGTTTGCCACCGTTGATTTTGCTGCCAAGGGTGCTGGTCATGGCCTGCATTACCATCGGCACGCCGGCCATGGCAAAAACATTGCCGATAGAAAATCCAGGTGGGCCACCGGTGGGGTTGTCGATTAACTCGCCGCCGACCGGCACTCGGGCCATGCGCAATCGGGAGGTCATCACATTTTCCGGCACCTGGCGGCGACGAATAATTTCTTCGGCTTGCGGGTGCAGATACAGCTCGACCCCAAAGGCTAGGGCGATACAATCTGCGGTAATGTCGTCGTGGGTGGGACCGATACCACCGGTGGTAAACACATAGTCAAATTGGGCCCGGCATTCGTTGATGGTGTCTACAATCACCTGTTCAATATCGGGAATCACCCGGGCCTCGGCCATCACTACCCCCAGCTCGTTGAGCTCGCGGGCCAGGTAGGAAAGGTTGCTGTCCTGGGTTCGGCCGGAGAGAATTTCGTTGCCGATAATGATCATGCAGGCACGCACTACCGGGTTGTTGTTGGCTGTATTATTCATGTTTATTATCTTCGCTCACTCGAATTCGTTGAGCCACTCGTTAAAGTGGGGCTGGCGTTTATGTTGGAAGGCATTTACACCTTCCTTACAGTCTGGGTGGTGATCGGATATGGCTGTTTTTGCCGCTATTTCGTCACAGGCCTGTTCGAAAGTCAGCTCTGTCGCCTGGTAAATTGAACGCTTTAACAATCGCATCGATACCTGAGGTCCCCGGGCCATTTCTGCGGCGAGATCGGCAGCGGCCTGGGGCAACAGCGCATCGGCCACTACCTCGTTGACCAACCCCAGTTCCAGGGCCTGCTGCGCGCTGACAATTTTTTTGCGCATTAAAAAATCCATGGTCTTACTGAGACCTAAATGTTGCAGCAGTAAATACTGGCCGCCCTCGTCGGGCAACAGGCCAAAGCGCAGGGTGGCAGAGCCCAGTTTGGCACTGGTAGCGGCAATTTTGAAGTCGCAGGACAGGGCCAGAGACAGCCCCGTTTGAATGGCAACACCGTTAATTGCGGCAATGGTTATTTTGTCCAGTCGACGGATGGCGAGATTCAATTCCTGGGAAATTTGGCGCAGTCCATTATAAGTGCCTAGGGGATTGTCGTGACCTGGCGAGATGGCCGGCATAAGCGCATTGTCATCTCGGTTGTTGGCACTGTAGGCCTTAAGATCATCGCCGGCACAAAAGCCCCGGCCGCTACCGATAAACACCACCACCCGAATCGCGTTGTCCATTTGAATCTGGGCCAGGGTTTCTATCAGGTCGCGTTTTTTTGCCGAATTCATGCCGTTGAGTTTTTCCGGCTGGTTAAATCGAATCCAGGCAATGCCCGGTTTTTCTATGCTCAATTCGAATCCAGTATAGTGTCCCGCTTCCATGGTCTTGCTCCTCAGTGCCGATCGCCATTTGCGTATGCTCAGTCGTTGTGGTGAACGCCAAGTGGTGAACTCTTGTTATAGTCTGTTTGTTAGTATGGCGACCAGCACTATCATTGTAGCTTTTGTACTGGCTGTCAACGCCCTAGCTGCTGGTGATTTACCTAGTATGGTTAATATTTACAACAGGCCTATCAAAGCAGCAGGGCCATTAGCACAAGACGCCCCGGTATTATTCGCGTACTATTATTCGCTCTAAAAATTGATAATGTCCAGGAGAACACTATGGCCCTTAGCCCATCGAGTACCGAAGAATTACTTGTCGAACAGCGTGGTTCCATCGCGATTATTACCCTCAATCGTCCGGACCGGCTCAACGCAATCAGCCGTATTATGCTCAAGGAACTATCTGCCAAGGTGGTAGAAGCAGATCAGGATGCGGATATTCGCTGTATTATCCTCACCGGCTCCGGTAAAGGTTTCTGTTCAGGGCTGGATTTGGTGGATGTGGGCAACGGTGGTATCGGCAGTGAAAAAAGCGACGCAAAACCGCGGCCAAAACAATTGTTCAATCTTCGTGATGCACCTATAAACGTGATGTGGAGTACCGATACTCCGATTATATGCGCCCTCAACGGTGCCGCCGCCGGCTATGGCATGGACATCGCGTTACTGTGTGATATGCGTATTTGTGGTGAGTCCGGCAAGATGGCAGCACTCACGGCCAAGCGCAATGTGGTACCCGAGAGCGGCGGCACATGGTTATTACCGCGTTTGATCGGCTGGGCCAAGGCGGCTGAATTGTATTACCGGGGGCGGGTAGTCAAAGCTCAGGAGTGTTTGGAAATAGGTCTGGTCAACACCGTGGTGGCAGACGATAAGTTAATGGAAACTGCACTGCAGTGGGCCACAGAAGTAGCCGACAATGCGCCGCTGGCGGTACAAACTACCAAGCGTATGATGCGCATGGGCATGGAAGAATCCTACGATACCTCGGTGGATCATTTAATGATGCACCTGGCGGTAATGTTCGAAAGTGAAGACTTTAAAGAGGGTGTAGCTTCGTTTCTGGAACGGCGTAAGCCGGTGTTCACCGGTCGCTAGGCAAACAGCTATTGTCCCTGTCGCTCGTTCAGATCGACAGGGATTGCGCCGTGTACAATAGCGTAACTCTGCAAGAGTACTAACGCGTCTCTAGCGGACGCAGACGCAACCATCCCGCCTCGATGGTTTCCGCGGCCTGCTCATAACCTTCATCCCCGGGCAGTACAATTGCCTGGTTTTGCTCGACAACCCGAATGCGCTGATCGCTCTGGTTGGCCTGGGCTGCTTCGATCACCTCATTGGTACAGGAAAATTGAGACAGTGCCCGAATCATGGTGACAGTGGGTGACATCACCTGCATCTCACCGGCCTCGAAGCGCTCGAGAATCTGCTTGGGGGTCATCCAGGCCGAGTGCACTGTTTCGCGATTGTCATGTAAGGGTATCTGGCCGAGGGGCGCTCTGGCGATAAAAAAGCGTGCATCGAAACGCCGGGGCGAGCCCAGTGGAGTAATCCAGCGGGCGATATAATGCATATCGGCGGTGTCTAATAGCAGCTGTTCGGCTCGCACTATGTCGAGGAAGTCGGCCTCGCCAGCATTGACCTGATCGCGATAGCCTTCGAAGCGCTCAGCCACCGCCGGTTCGGCAAAGGACAATGCGTGACCTTCGTTTTCATGCCTTGCCAGTAATAACCCGGCCTCTTCAAAACTCTCTCTGATTGCCGCCACATAGTAGGCTAGGCCGCCGCGTTCGAGCTCCATTAAGGTGCTGGCGTCGTCGTCGCTGCGGTCGTTGACGATGGCACGAAAAGCGTCGGAGTCGTCCTCCTTATCGACTGAGCCGCCGGGGAATACCCACATGCCACCGGCAAATACGGTATTGGCATTGCGCTCCATCATTAGTATTTGCAAGTCTGGTCGATCGTCGATCATCATGACGGTGGCGGCGGCTCGAATGGGGACGTTGTTGGGATCAAAGTCAGACATGATATTTGTTCTTAGTGGCAAGATTCATTGAGGAAAGGTTCGCTGGAACAGGACCTTAAAATAACAGATTTAAACCGAGACTAACATATCGAGTGATGATCCCGGACTTTTGGCCGGTTTTATCTCGGTCTTTTAGCGTAACAAATACTGCGTTTTGTTGCGCTAAAAGAATGCTGTTGAGGCTGCGATAAGCTATTTTTACGGCGTTATAACTGGCAGGGATAGACCGGTGCACCCAAGCTATACATTAACAACGAACGCCGCTCATGCTTGCATAGGCTACCTTTTCTGTCACGTTCTAGTCGTCTCGACACAGCTCGTGTAGTCGTTCCTCGGCCTGAATAAAATCAGCCATAAAGTCGTACATCACACTGCGGGTAGATTGAATAGAATTCATCAGTCCGACTCCCTGGCCGACCCAGGAAGTGGCAAGTAATTTGGCGCCTTGGTGGCCGCCCTCGGCGAGCTTGGTTATTTTGGCCAGCGGAGACTCGCTAACGAGTGATTGCAGTGGCATAGGCAGTGGCTGTGGAGCGTCTTCTGACTCCCAGGCATCGGTCCAGGGTGAGCGCAATTGCCTGGAGTGTTTGCCGGTTCGAGAGCGCGAACGCACAGTTTGCCGAGAGCTGGCCTGCAGGTATTTTTCTTTAATCACTGGCGAGGTCTCAGCCTCGCTGGTGGTCAGCCACATTGACCCAGTCCAGGCACCAGCGGCTCCCATGGCCATACAGGCCGCCATTTGTCTGCCAGTGACAATGCCCCCCGCCGCCAGTATTGGTATATCGAAATCAGCCAGCGCCGCACAGACTTCCGGCACCAATACTAGGGTGGAAACCTCGCCGCAGTGCCCGCCGGCTTCGGTGCCCGCCACCACAATAATATCGACCCCCGCCTCCACTTGTTTGATGGCGTGCTCTTTGGCGCCAACCAGCGCGGCGACGGCGACGCCATTGGCCTTGCCCCGTTGCAACATATAGGCAGGAGGTACGCCGAGGGCATTGGCGATCAGGGCGATAGGGTGGGAAAAGGCCACGTCGATGATATTGCTGGCCTTGTTCTTAGTGAGGAAACTGCCACTGCTACCGCGCTGATTTTGGTACAGGTCGCTGCCGTCGATATTGTGGCTGGCCAGAATTCCGACGGCAAAATCGCGGTGCTCGGCGGGAACCCGTTCGAGAATTTCGGTGGGAGAATTATTGTCATCGGTCACCGCCATGCTGGTGGGGGCGATCAGGTCGACACCATAGGGCTTGCCATCAATATGCTCGTCGATCCACTGCAGCTCAATCTCCAGCGAGGCGGCGCTATGGCCGGCGGCACCGAGTACGCCCATACCGCCGGCCTTTGAGACTTCGACGACTACATCGCGGCAGTGGGTAAAGGCCAGCAGCGGAAAGTCGATGCCTAGTCGTTTACAGATGGGTGATTTCATGGTGGCGCCCCTTTTTATTGTTAGTGGGTTTATTGATTACGACGCTAGAGTCTACTCCCAGCAGCGAACCTTTTCTAGCGCCCGCGCAGAGTTGCTGTCGGCGCAGTGGGCTATGCTTTGCGCGGTGCAAAGAACCGTTCTTTGCGGTATGCTGAGATCAATAGTTCGACAATAATAATTATTCGTTTAGCCAGGTTTATCGGCTTGGTTGCTGCGATAGGAGATTTCACCATGGCGTTAGACGTCATTGGCGCGGGATTTGGCCGCACTGGTACGCTGTCGCTCAAATTGGCGCTGGAAAAATTGGGGTTTAATAAGACCTACCATATGATGGAATGGTTTAAAAACCCGGATCACCTAGAGCTGTGGGAGCAGGCACTTAGTCGCGGTAGCTGTGATTGGGATTTACTATTTACCGGCTACCGGGCCTCGGTGGACTGGCCCGCCTGCAGTTACTGGCGACAGTTGGCGGACTATTACCCCAACGCTAAGGTTATTCTCAGTACACGCGATGCGGACAGTTGGTTCGATAGTGTGCATCAGACTATTTTTCCCAGTAGCATCAAGGCTGCGGCCTCCGAGGATGCTTTTACTCGGCGTTGGGCCCAGTGCAGTAATCAACTGGTGTGGGAAAACACCTTTAATGGCGAGGTGGAAAACCGTGATAAGGCCATCGCCTGTTACCACGCCCATATCGAGACGGTAACAAACACCATCGAAAGCTCTCGCTTACTGGTATTTGAGGCGGCCCAGGGCTGGCAACCGCTCTGTGATTTTCTCGGCTGTGAACTGCCACAAGAACCTTACCCTCGGGTCAACAGCAGTGAGGAATTTCAAAAGCGCTAGCGGTGGTAGCACGTAAACGACAAAACCAAAATACAAAACAATACAGACAAAATAGGACGCTGTTGGCAGCGCCTCCGAGGACTTTTCATGATCGCAGACAATACCCCGATAATCGTTGGCAGCGCCCAGCTAGTCGATCGCCAGGCTACCGTCGAGCGGCATATCCAACCGCTGGATATGTTACTGCGTACCAGCCACGATGCCGCTGCCGACGCTGGCTTGAGCGCCGCCGCGTTGGCCACCCTAGACACTGTGGCGCTGGTGGGCGTATCCGGCTGGCACCCACAAAACCCCCCGGGTCTGCTAGCCGAGAAACTTGCGGCAACCGGCGCTAAAAATCTCTATACCACCGGCGACGGCGGCCAAATGGGGGTGCAGTTGTTCAATGCGATGGCGGATAAAATTATCTCCGGCGAGTCGGAGTTTGCGCTGGTGGCGGGCTGTAATAATTTACGGGTACTGCTGGCGGCGATTGCGAAAAAGCAACGACTAGACTGGCAGCGAGGCGGTACCGGGCAGCCCCAGTGGGTGGGTGGTAATGCCCCTGGCAACAATGCGCTAGAAAAACAGTACGGGCTAATCGACCCGCCAGATATCTATCCGCTGTTTGAGAATGCGTTGCGAGCCAAGCTCGGGCTGAACCTGGAGCAACACCGACAGCGCATGGGCGATCTGTTTGCGCCCTTCACTGAGGTGGCGGCCAATAATCCTCACGCCTGGTTCCCTACTGCGCGCAGCAGTGAAGAGCTCACCACGGTCAGTGCTAACAATCGTATGATCGCCTGGCCCTACCCCAAGTATTTAAACGCCATCCTTGCCACCGAGCAGTCGGCTTCGCTGCTGCTGATGTCGGCGGGCCGGGCGCGGAAAATGGGTATTCCCGAGCAGAACTGGGTGTACTGGCGCGGTGGCGCCCACAGTCAGGAGCGGGCCTACTGGACCAGTGAACGACCGGACTTTGCCAGTTGCCCATCGATGAAAGACACCGTGCTCAGTACACTGCACAACAGCGGCTGCGAGTTGAATAACATCGGCCATTTTGACTTTTATTCCTGTTTTCCGATCGCGGTGGAAATGGCCTGCCAGATGACTGGCCTGCCCATCGACGATGTACGGGGTTTTACCGTCACCGGTGGCCTGCCCTATGCCGGTGGCCCCGCCAGTGCCTATACTCTGCACTCTTTGGCTACTATGGCAAATAAGCTACGAGGCACTACCGCTAACAGTGGCTTGGTGACCGGCAACGGTTGGTATTTAACCAAACACGCCGCGGCAGTACTTTCTAGCGAACCGCCTGCGGGGCAAGTAAAACCTTCGGGGCTGATAGCACAGCTGCCCTCTGAGGCGCTGGAAACGGCGCCCCGGGAGGTGAACGAACAGGCCGGCGGTGGCGCGTCGGTAGAGGCTTATACCGTTAAATACGGGCGCGACGGCGCAGCTCATACCGGTATCGTACTGGGTACCACCGACAGCGGCGATCGTTTTTTGGCCAATACCCCGGCTGACCCAGATTTTCTGGAAGACTTTGTAACCGCAGAGCGGATCGGCAGCCGCGGCCAGCTTAGTCAGCAGGGCGGGCAGTCGCTGTTTGTGCCGGCTTAGCGAGTCAATAACTAACAAGACATTAATTAGCATTGCTAACGGATAAAAAATACTATTACCCATAACATGAGCAATAATAACAGGAGAGCTACTATGGATTTTGATATACCCAAGGACATTGCCGACTATCTGGTGGTGTTAGATAAGTTTATCGACGATGTGATTACCCCGCTGCAAATGAAAGACGACAACAATCGTTTTTTTGACCACCGTCGAGAGGATGCCCGCACCGACTGGGATCGCGGTGGACTGCCCAGTGAAGACTGGGAGCAGTTATTACATCAAGCTGCGCGCTTGGCCGATGAAGCCGGCCATCGCCGCTACGCCATCCCTAAGGAACTGGGCGGCCAGGATGGCACCAATCTGGGTATGGCAATTATTCGCGAACACTTTGCCGCCCGGGGTTTGGGACTGCACAATGATTTGCAAAACGAACACTCCATCGTAGCTAACAATGTCGGCCTGCTATTAATGTTGAACTACGGTACCGACGAACAAAAAGCCGATTGGGTGCCGGGATTGATGGACGGCACCCGCGGTTTTGCCTTTGGAATTACCGAGCCGGAACACGGCTCCGACGCGACCCATATGGAAACCACTGCCGTCAGAGACGGTGACAACTGGCGCATCAATGGGGCCAAGACCTGGAATACCGGTATTCATAAGGCCAAGCACGATATGATATTGGCCCGCACCGATGGTAAAGCCGGCGATGGTCACGGCATTACTGCTTTTCTGGTACCCACTAACAGTGAGGGTTTTAAGGTCGAGGAAATGCTGTGGACTTTTAATATGCCCACCGATCACGGCCGTATCTCACTGTCGGATGTGGTAGTGTCCGATGCCACTATTTTTGGTGGAGAGGGCCGGGGACTACAAGTTGTTCAGCATTTTTTCAATGAAAATAGAATTCGACAGGCCGCATCTAGTTTAGGTGCAGCGCAATATTGTATTAACGAGTCGGTGGCCTATGCCGGTGAGCGCAGGCCTTTTGGTAAGCCGCTGTCGGTGAATCAGGGTATTCAGTTTCCGCTGGTGGAACTGCAATCCCGAGCCGAAATGCTGCGGGCGCTGGTGCACAAAACCGCCTGGCAGATGGATACTTACGGCAACTTTAATGTCTCCGACAAGGTGTCTATTTGTAATTACCAAGCGAATAGGTTGTGTTGCGATGCGGCGGACCAAGCTATGCAGGTACACGGTGGCTTAGGTTACTCGCGCCACAAGCCCTTCGAACACATTTATCGCCACCACCGTCGCTACCGTATTACCGAGGGTTCTGACGAGATTCAGATGCGCCGTATTGCCGGCTATATGTTTGGCTATATGAATCAGCGGGCGCCCAAAGGTGTGGTAGTTGGCTAGCCTGACGTAGTCATTGCCAATTAATGATAGTTGATAGTGAAATGTTGCTCCCTGGGGACTCGAAGATAGTGAGTTCCCAGGGGGCTTTAACGACAGAACTAAGAACGGCTATGGGGCTTCATGCCGCCTTTTCTGTGTTCCATTTTTCGTTGACGACGTTCATTCATAGCATCAAATTTATCCAGTTGTTCCTCACTCAGTACGCCCTCCAATTGCTGGCGAAAATCCGCTTGCAGTGCCTGCGCCTGTACCCGCAGTGCTTTTTTATCGGCCTCAAGGGCTAGGCGCTGCTCCTGTTGAGATTCCTTGACCGCATTGATATGGTCAATTTGTTCTTGGTCTAAATCCAATCGCTCGACCATGTGGGCAAAGCGTTTTTGCGCATGTTGCTCGTGCTTATCGCCGGAATCATCGGCCTGGGCGCCGATGACTGATAGACTCAATAGGCCGATACTCAGGTAACGGGTTAGTTTTTTCATGCTTAGATCCTCTTAAGGTGATGGTGTCAGTCCATTGATAATGGCCAGGATTAAAACTATAGCGGCAAAATGTGCAAAAAATGCGATAGAAAAGGTCAAATTAGTAGGTTGGCACAGCAGCTAACGGGCTCGTAGATATTTGCTCGCAGGCACGGCGGTTGGTCAAAGGCAGAGAGATATTTCAGTAGATTAGGTGCTTTGTAACATTTGCCGACTGATGACCGAGCTGTGGCCAATGGGCAGTGGGAAGTTTGTCGTTACTACGATAGTCGATATACGCGATTGTGGCACAGTTGATCGCTATTGGGGCAGCGCGCCGCCAGCAAGGGCTAAGCGTGTGAATCATCAATGTGTACTTCATACTTATAACCCACACCGTACAACGAGTGGATAAAATTTGCGCCGCTGCACTGTTCAGAAAATTTCTTGCGCAGTTTTTTTATGTGGCTATCAATAGTTCTGTCGCTGACCACGCGCTGGTCGGGATACATATTATTCATCAGCTGTTCACGACTAAAAATACGGCCGGGTTCAGAGGCCAACTGTTTTAGTAGTTTAAATTCGACTGCAGTGAGATTGAGCTCGTGGTGGTTATAGCTGGCACTATAACGGTTTTCATCGAGTAGTAGTGCCGGCTCCGAGGTGTTTCTTCCGGTGTTTTGGCCATGCTGGGTGCGGCGCAAAATCGCCTTCACTCTGGCGACCACTTCCCGGGGACTAAAGGGTTTACAGATATAATCGTCGGCGCCCAATTCTAGGCCTAATAGACGATCGATTTCGTCTACTCGGGCGGTGACCATTAAAATACCGACGTCGCTAAATGCGCGGATCTCACGGCACAGGGTCATGCCGTCTTTACCGGGCAGGGCTACGTCCAGTAAAACGGCGGCGGGATTAAGCGATTTTACCGCCTCGATAACCTGATCGCCGTGGTATACACAGTGGGCCTCATATCCGTGGCTGTTGAAGTAGTCGGCTTGCAGTGCGGCAATTTTTTCTTCGTCTTCAACGATTAATATAATCTCTGGCATAATCATTCTCTCTTATTCCCTGTCGTATAACACTGTTTAGCCGGGTCGTTGTCTAGCCAGGTCGTTGTCTAGCTAGGTCATTGTCTAGTCAGGTCGTAGTCTAGCGGGGTAATGTCACCGCAATACAAAGTCCGCCAAGCTTGGAATGGCTGGTGGTAATAGTGCCCTGGTGAGCGTCAACTATGCGTTGAACGATGGCTAGGCCGAGGCCGCTGCCGCCGGTACTGCGGTTGCGCGAGTCGTCGACTCGAAACAGGTGCTCGAATAGCTTGTCCAGATGCTCCGCGGCAACCCCAGGCGCACTGTCCTCGATGAGTAAAACGACATTTCTCCCCACTGTTGTCAGGCCTATTTCTATAAGGCCTGCGCGGTCGGTATATTTACAGGCGTTGTCCAACAAATTATCTATGAGCTGTCTGATCCGCTTATCGTCGGCATAAACGACTGCGCTGTCACCGGGGATAAGTCGTAAATCGATAGTGCGCTCGCTAGCGATAGTTTGATAGTGCTGTACTTGCTGTTCCAGTATTGATTGTAAATTGATAGCAGATTTTTGATAGCGCAGCCCGCCGATATCAGCACTGCTCAACTCGTACAGGTCATCCACTAGCTTTCCGAGGTGGATTGTCTCCTGATGCAGGGAATCCATATTGTGTTGGTCTAGGGGGCGTACACCGTCAATCATTGCCTCAATTTCTCCACGCAGTATCGCCAGTGGCGTACGCAATTCGTGGGAAGTGTCTGCCAGCCAACGTTTTCTGACACTGTCGTTTTCTTTGAGAGTGGCACTCAGTTCACTGACATCTCTGGCCAGTGTGGAGAATTCATCGCTGCGGTCGATGCGCAGGCTGGCATCAAAATTACCGCGACTAAGGTCGTGAACAAAAGCGGCTATTTTTTTGATTGGAGCAACAAAGTGGCGCGCCAGCGGCAAGGTGAATAACACCGACAGGGCTATCATAAACAGTCCCGCTAACACTATCATCTGCCGAGTGTTCTGCAAAAACTGTAATTCGAAGATCTCGGTTATTTGCTCTTGGCGGCGCATGCCTAACCAGGCCACCGCGCTGCCGTCTAACATGATGGGGATAAGTATTTGCTTGTCTATGTTCGCTTTTCCCGCGATTAGAATTTTGCCGGCGGAAAAAAGTGAATAGTTAGCGACCGTTCGCGGCGGTGGTGGCCTGGGGCGTTCTCCACCGGGACGAGTGCCGCGCTGTTCGTTACCGAAGCGTTCATCATCGTGGCGGCCACCACCATGCGGAACATCGCCTCTGCGTTTGCCAAAACGGTGCTCGGGGCGTGGATGTTGTGCCCGCAGTGGACGATCATCAAAGCGTCGTTGAATCTGGTGAATAAAATGATTAAGTTGCCGGGGATTGTATTCGAACTGTGCCCAGTCTTGATTATCTCGAAACTGTTCAGCGAGCGCCTCCACTACCGGTTCCAAGGCGCGGGCTTGGCGTTCATTAACATACTCGAGCATGCCGCGGTCGACACTCCATTGCAATAATAACACCATGGAGGTGATAAGCAGGGCACTGCTGCAGAGCCAGCTGACAAATAGTTTGTTTTGAATGCGCATGGACTGTTGTTGGCTGAGCCTCTGGTGGTTTTATAGGCCGGTTTCGGGCTCTAGCGTGTATTGATCCCGCTAGTAGCGAACACCTGATGGTAGCGAGCACCTGTTGAAGAATATCGACAAATGCTTGTCGACTCCACTGTTTCACCGCGTTTACCCATTGTTTACACAATTAGGCTGCTCTACTGCGACGCTGAGCTGTGTTGAGTTAATCGTGAATGCGATTAATCAAGCCCCAATTGAGAGCCTGTTCGGCGTCGATTTTTTTGTTGGAGATCGCCATAAATGCCGTGCGCTGACGTCCAATTCTATTGCTAATGCTAACCGTACCGCCGGCGCCGGGAATCAGACCCATGGCCACTTCAGGCAGCTGGAAAAAACTGTCGCGATGGGCGCTAATGGAGCGGGAAAAAGCGGACAGTTCAATACCCGCACCAATACAGGCACCGTGCACCACAAACTGCGTTGTCAAACTAAGCCGATCGAGCAGTAGTGCAGTACTGCGTGTAGTCCTAGCCGCGTGCGCCGCGGCGGCGTCGCGAGCCGCGCCAAACTCCTGTAAATCGCCACCGGCACAAAAACTAGGGCCGGCGCCGCGTATCATGGTTGTAACAATACTATTATCGCTGGCGGCAAGCATCAACGCCTCGTATAGGGCGTCACGCAAGGCTGCATTATAGGCGTTATGTTTGCTAGCTCTGTTGAGCGTGATATTTAGCTGGCTGGCATCACGCTGTATGATTAACGGCGATTCGTTGCTTGCATTGTCACTATCGGGCTGCGGCCGCGTAGCCAGCCATTGTTTAAAGTCGTCGCTATGTTGCAGGCATGAATAGCTGAGAGATTCGGCATACAGACCCTGTTCAACAGTACTGTGTTCGTTGTGCCGCAGCAGTTGTACTAACAAGGTGGCGGCGAGGGGGTTGTTGTCGATGGCGCTGGTCAATAATACTAAGTCTTCTTCGCACTGTGCTACCACGTCTACAAATGCGGGTTGTTTTACATCGTTGGCAGCCAGGGCAATGACCGGGCATTGAGGCTGCCGGTTTGTTGCGTTGATTCCGACTGGGTCACTGACAGGGTCGCTGCTAGCCCGGTTAGTGTCGACAATAATATAGCGCTGGTCGAATGCGACTGACAATTCATCCAATGCCCTTTCATTTTGCACCAGGCGGTTGAATTCTGTGGCAGAGAGTATGGGTTCCATGACAATGAAATATCCCGTAGTGGTCATGCTTAGCCTGCGTGGGCCCGGCTGAATTGTTGGTACAATATTGTTAGTCGCGTAGTTGCAGCGCGGTCACTAGCTGATACACAATGTAGCCTCTGCGATTATAGTGCTTTGTTAGGCTGTTATCCATCGAGGCGCAGCCCGGTGTATGGTTGAAAATAGCGTGTAACTATACAACAAAATCAGATCTTAATATTCAGTAATATCAATACGTTGCGTAAGTTTTACCGCTTGTAACAAACACGATTCTCCATTGTTATAGATCGATAACAGGCTGTCGTGTTGCTGTTTGTGAATCGCTGCCGCATTCACTACCACCGGCGATTGCCGACATTTCTTTTATTATTGCCAAGTGTAACAATACGGCGCTAGCCCCCTGGGTAAAACGTGAATATCTCAATACTATTAAATAATACAGCGAGTCAGTGACTCAGAGGGTGACAGATTAGTGGTTGTCGAAGCGACTGAAGCTGGAATGTATGGTCGGGTGTTAGCCGCCAGCTTGCAAGAAAGGGGACTGTTGCCAGCGGCGGCAGGTTTGTCCATTGCGCAATGTGCTGACCAGGCCCTAGAGCTGTACCGGGAACTTGCCAGCTACCCGGTACTTGCGCCGCATAAAGGATCTAGTTTGCTGACTGAGCGCAGTGCCTTCCTGCCGCTGGTTACAGCAACGACCAGCTCCGCCAATGGTAGTTGTAAACTAATGGCGAGTCGCTCGGGCTTGCTCGCGATTAACTTAGCCCGGGATGAAGATTGGTTATTATTGCCCGCCTGGCTGCAAAGAGAGCAAGCAATTAGCGACTGGGAAACACTGCGGCGGCTGGTGGCTGCTCGCTGTGGCGTGGAGTTGACTGAGCGCGCGCGGCTATTGGGGTTGCCGGTAGCGCCGCTGCGATCAGTTGCGGGTGATTATTACTATACTATTCGCGCCCGAGGCGATAGTTGTTCCCGTGCTGGCAGCCCTCTGGTCGTAGACCTGTCGGCGCTGTGGGCGGGCCCGCTGTGCACCCATTTGTTACAACAGGCCGGTGCCCGGGTTATCAAGGTCGAGAGTCGCAGCCGCCCCGACAGTACGCGATGTAGTGCGCCTGAATTTCACCAATTACTCAACGGTGGCAAGAGCAGTGTAGTGGTGGATCTAGCGTTGCCGGCGGAAGTCGCGCAATTACTCGCCTTGATAGAAAGCGCGGATATCGTGGTGGAGAGCTCTCGGCCCCGGGCGCTTCGTCAGCTGGGCATCGATGCGCAAGCTATTGTAGAAAAAAATCCCGGGCTGGTGTGGCTGAGTATTACCGGTTATGGCCGGGTCGAACCTCAGGCCAACTGGGTTGCCTTTGGTGACGATGCCGCCGTTGCCGGTGGTCTGGTCGTCGCCGATGGCCAGCAATGCCACTTTGTGGGAGATGCCATCGCCGACCCGCTCACCGGCCTGCACGCCGCCATTATTGCCATCGATCGTTGGCGCCGTGGTCAGGCCTGCTTGGTGGATATTTCCCTGTCGGCAGTGGCGGCCTTTATACGTCGTCACTGTGGCCAGATCCAGCCCCTTGCTGCGGTTGATGATACGCTGGCGCCGCGTAAAAATACCCAGCTGGCGCCAGAATTTGGCACCGATACCGCCGCCTATTTTGGCAGTCAGCAGCAGTGAAAAAGTCACTGCTGATTCGCAATGCGCAAATATACCGCGATAGCTATGCAGGGCAGTGGCAGGAGCGGTTATTCGACATCCGCTGTAGCGGCGGGGCCATCACAGCGATCGCACCGAGCTTGACAGCAGCGCCTGGCGAGCAGGTGATCGACGCCGGCGGTGGCGTGTTATTACCCGGTTTATGGGACCACCATATTCATCTTTTTTCACTGGCGGCGAGGGCGCACTCGCTACACTGCGGGCCGCCGACAGTGAGTGATACCGGGCAGTTGCAACAATTACTACAGCGGGCACCGGGCAGCGGCTGGATCCGAGGCATGGCCTATCACGAGTCCGTCGCCGGGCTGCTAAACCGAGATCAATTAGATAGCTGGGTGAATGATAGACCGCTGCGTATTCAACACCGCAGCGGCAAGATGTGGTTTCTCAACTCTGCCGCGGTAGAGTTGCTGGCGGTAGAGCAACACAGTGCTCTGGAGGGGATAGATTGCGACCAACAGGGTCGGCCCAGCGGCCGGTTGTTTCGCATGGACAGCTGGCTGCGAGCTCAACTGGCACATAATTCTGAGTTGAATATAAGCGCCACGTCAAATATGTTAGCTGGTTTTGGTGTTACCGGTATTAGTGATGCAACGGCTACCAACAGCGCAGCTACGCAGCAATTGTATGCAGAGTTAATCGCCGATGGGCAGTTGTTACAGCAGGTGTTATTAATGGGCGACGCCAGTCTGACGCAGATGATCTCGCCGGGACTACAGCGAGGGCCGCTTAAAATATTGTTGGACGATGCAGCGCTGCCAGACTTTGAACAGCTTAAACTGCAAATTGACGCCGCTCACCAACAGCTCCGGCCGGTGGCGATACACTGTGTGACGACGGTGGAATTGGTCTTTGCGTTGTCGGCTCTGGCCGATTGCGCTGCCGGTATGGGGGATCGAATAGAGCACGCGTCGGTTACCGATAGCACGGTCATCGCACTGCTTGCCGCCAGTGATGTTACGGTAGTTACCCAGCCCAATTTTATAGCCGAGCGTGGCGATCAGTACGCTGTGGATTTTGCGGTGGCAGATTACGACACGCTTTATCGTGGCAGCAGTCTACTAGATGCGGGTATTGCGCTGGCCGCCAGCACCGACGCTCCCTTTGGTAATCCGGACCCCTGGCGAGCAATGGTGGCGGCTGTTAGTCGCAGCTCGGCCAGTGGTACGGTACTCGGCGCAGGGGAGCGGGTCAGCCCGGAGCAGGCGCTGAAAATGTTTACCACCGACGCCCGCGACCCCGGCGGTGTTATGCGGACAATCGCCGAGGGCGGTGATGCCAACTTGTGCCTACTCGATCGGCCCTGGCATGAAGCCCGGTTGCGGCTGCACAGTGATGATGTGGTATTGACTGTTGCGGCGGGTCAGATAATCTATCAGAAGTAGCCGTTGTTTTTTCACCGGCGAAAGCTATGTTTATATAATTTAATGAACAAAACTCACGCAAGGTCTTGCGTAAAACGTTTTTACCCTGTAGCTTAAACACAGTTTTACTGAATAAAAATAAACGGGTTTATTGCCGGTTTTTTTATCTGGACAATGAACTCCCAGAAAGTCAGAGGTATCTATGCCGTTGATGATTTACTTGGGTATTGCGTTCTGTTTTTTCACTAGCAAGCTACTGTCTGTGGCGAAGGCTATTGTTGCCTATAGTCATAGAATTACTTCTATTGCACTGCTTGTTCTTTCCTGTTGTCATGTTCTTGTACCATTTTTTCATAGTCGTTCTCAGTTAATTAATAGCGCCTTTTCAATATTTTTCACGAAAATACACTTTTTCCTGAAGGTGGTATTGCCGAAATTGGCCATCCTTTCCCCCGCTTCAATAGTCACGTTTGCAAATCATTTGCCCTTAGCATTGTGCGGCCATAGACATTGCGTGGAGGGTTTGCATGACTAATCAATACGCCGGAGAAATATGGCCGCTGGCGGTTTATTTTGCCATGGTTATCGCATTGGTTATTACCATGCTGGTGCTGTCTTCGCTGCTGGGTCAGCGCCGCCGGGAGCAGGCAACTAACGAACCCTATGAATCGGGTGTTGTTCACCTGGGCAATTCGCAAATTAAAATATCCGTCGACTTCTACTTGATCGCAATTTTTTTTGTGGTGTTTGATCTGGAAACTGTGTTTATTTTTGCTTGGGCAGTCGCCTTTTTTGAGTTGGGTTGGCAGGGTTATCTGGCGATAGTGGTATTTATTTTTGTTTTGGCCGTGGCCCTAATCTACGAGTGGCGCTCCGGAGCGTTGGAGTGGGGGGTGAAAACGAGAACGGGATTAGACGAGGCGCAGCAGCGCCAGCCACCGCTGTCCGATTACGACTACCGAACCCATAAAGGTGAATGGCAATGAAGTGGAGTTTGAGTAAGCCTGAAGATGTGATTGCCAGCGATGGCAGCCTTGAGGCCAGTACAGATCAAATAGAAGAGTATGTTAAGAACAATATTATGTTTGCCAAACTGGAGGATATGGTTGCCTGGGGTCGAAGCAATTCCCTGTGGCCTTTTAATTTTGGCCTGTCCTGTTGTTATGTGGAAATGGCGACGGCGCTGACCAGTCGTCACGATCTGGCGCGCTTTGGCGCCGAGGTGATTAGGGCGACACCGCGCCAGGCCGACTTAATGGTGATATCCGGTACCTGCTTTTTAAAAATGGCACCGGTCATTCAGCGGTTATACGAGCAGTTAATGGAGCCGCGCTGGATAATCTCTATGGGCTCCTGCGCCAATTCTGGTGGCCTCTACGATATTTATTCGGTGGTGCAGGGGGTTGATAAATTTATCCCGGTGGATGTCTATGTACCGGGGTGTCCGCCGCGACCGGAGGCGTTTATGCAGGGGGTGGTAATGCTGCAGCAGGCGGTTAAGGACGAGCGCCGTCCGTTGAGTTGGGCGGTGGGCGACCAAACCGTGGTCAAAGCTGAAAAAATTAGTATGCGAGATAAATTGACTCCGGAGCGAGTGAAGGCCACAACATTGAGGGAGCCTGACCAGGTCTAAGCTGAAACGCTGTCGGGGATAGTGCTAGTTCGGCAGCTTATCTAACAGGCAATATTAGCAAGAAGAACAGAGCTGTACTGCGACTATAATAATAAGGGGTCATTGTGGCATCGGTTGGTAAAGACTCGGATAACAAAGACCACGGCGCTGGTCACACTACCGTAGAGCATGAATTGTACCGCAAGTTTGGGCGTGAACTGTTTACTGTTCAGCCCTGCGCTGACGCTATTGTTACGCTGTGGCTTCCCCGGGAACGCCTTATTGACGTACTGCAATTTCTAAAGCCCAACTTTCAAATGTTGTATGACTTATTTGGCATCGACGAGCGCAGTCGCAGCCATCGGGAGCAGCAGCCGGACTCGGATTTCACCGTGGTCTATCAGTTACTGTCTTTTTCTCGCAACGAAGATTTGCGTATTAAGGTTGCGCTAAAGCAAAGTGATGTCACCGTACCCAGTGCTATCGGCGTTTGGCCTAACGCCAACTGGTATGAGCGGGAAGTGTGGGATATGTTCGGGGTGGTTTTTTCTGGCCATCCCACGCTCTATCGAATTCTGATGCCGCCGACTTGGGAGGGTCATCCGCTGCGTAAAGATCACCCCGCCCGCGCCACTGAACTACCGCCCTTCGAGATGACCCCAGACCGCCAGCGCAAAGAGCAGGAAGCGCTGCGTTTTCGACCAGAGCAGTGGGGTATGTCCCGTTCAAGCGGCGACAGCGAATACATGTTTCTCAACCTGGGTCCCAACCACCCCAGTGTGCACGGCGCCTTCCGCATTGCGCTGCAGCTAGACGGCGAAGTGATAGTCGATGCGGTACCCGACATCGGCTACCACCACCGCGGCGCCGAAAAAATGGCGGAACGGCAAACCTGGCATACCTTTATTCCCTATACCGACCGCATCGATTACCTCGGTGGGGTGATGAACAACTTGGCCTATGTGCAGGCGGTCGAAACCCTGGGGGCTATTACCGTACCCGACCGGGCCAAAGTCATTCGTATCATGTTGGCGGAACTGTTCAGGATATCCAGTCATCTGGTGTTTTACGGCACCTATGTACAGGATGTCGGACAGATGTCGCCGGTGTTTTATATGTTTGCCGATCGCGAGCGTTTATTTGGCATTGTCGAGGCTATAACCGGTGGGCGCATGCACCCCGCCTGGTTCCGAATTGGCGGTGTCGCGCAAGATCTACCGACGGGTTGGGACACCATGATTCGGGAATTTATCGACTACATGCCCGCCCGGCTGGCCCACTACGAAAAGATGGCGATGCAAAACTCCCTAGTCAAAAAACGCTCAGTGGATATTGGTATTTACACCACGCAGGAGGCAATCGATTGGGGAGTGACTGGTGCTGGCCTGCGGGCCACTGGGCTGGACTGGGATGTACGAAAATCCAGACCCTACGGCGGCTACGACCAGTTCGACTTTGAAATACCCACCGCCAACAAGGGTGATATATACGACCGTGCGCGGGTGCGCATCGATGAAATTCACCAGAGTCTGCGCATTATTCGCCAATGTTTGGAGAATATGCCGGAAGGACCCTATAAGAGCGAGCACAAATTGACCACGCCGCCGCCCAAAGAAAATACCATGAAGGACATCGAGACTCTGATTCACCACTTTCTCAATGTGAGCTGGGGACCGGTGATACCCCGGGGTGAGGCCAGTAGCATGATCGAGGCGACCAAGGGACAAAACAGTTATCACCTGATCAGCGATGGTGGCACCAATTCCTACCGCACTCGCATTCGAACACCTTCTTTTCCCCATCTGCAACAAATTCCACTGATCTCCAAGGGGCTGCTAATTCCGGACTTAATTGCCATTATTGCCAGCATAGACTTTGTTATGGCGGACGTAGATCGATGAACGAAACGATGCTAATTCAAACTGATTTGGACTCGGTATTGAGCCCACAAGAAAAAGCGGAAATCGATGCGGAGCTGCTCCATATTCCCTATAAATCGGGGGCCGCCATCGATGCGCTAAAAATTATTCAGGCCAAGCGCCGCTGGGTCTCGGATGAGTGTTTGCAGGCCATTGCCCGCTACCTGGAGATGTCGGCCGAGGACTTAGAGGGGGTGGCGACATTTTATAATTTGATTTACCGCCGGCCCGTCGGTGAAAACGTTATTTTGTTATGCGACAGCGTTAGCTGTTGGATTTGTGGTTGTGAGCAGCTCAAGGCCAAACTGTCTAGCCGGTTAGGTATCGACTACGGTGAGACCACTGCAGACGACTTATATACCTTGCTGCCGGTGCCCTGTCTGGGAGCCTGTGACCGAGCACCGGTGATGATGGTGGGAGAAGAACTGGTGACCGGTGTCGACGATAATAAACTAGATCAACTATTTGGCCAACGGGGGCAGGGTTAATGGAAAAAGTACTCACCCGCAATATTGGCGAGCATCCTGTGCCCACTGATCTCAAGGCCTATGAGGCTAACAGTGGATACCAGGGGCTACGCAAAGCCCTATCCACGATGTCGCCGGCTGAGTGTCTGCAAAGTATTAGCGACTCCGGTCTTCGCGGTCGCGGCGGTGCCGGATTTCCCACCGGTATGAAGTGGAGTTTTGTGCCGATGGGTGATAAGTGCAGCCCCGGGCACAAATATTTAATAGCCAACGCCGACGAGATGGAACCGGGCACTTACAAAGATCGCTTGTTAATGGAGTACGACCCGCATCAGTTAATCGAGGGCATGATTTTGTCCGCCTATACTATTGGTGCAGACATGGCCTACGTGTTTATTCGCGGTGAATACCATGTTGCTATTGCTCGGCTGCGCGATGCCATTGCCGAGTGTAATAACAATGGCCTGTTGGGTGATGATATTCTCGGCAGTGGATTTACCTTGCAGTTACATGTGCACCCCAGTGGCGGGCGCTATATTTGCGGTGAAGAGACCGCGTTGATTAATGCGCTGGAAGGCAAGCGCGCGAACCCTAGGGCCAAACCCCCCTTTCCGCAGGTCAGCGGGCTGTGGGGTAGACCGACCATCGTCAACAATGTCGAGACCCTGTGTAATATCCCCCATATTATTGATCGCGGTGCCGACTGGTTTAAGAGCTTGGGCCTGGGTGACGACGCCGGTACCAAAATGTTTGGAGCCAGTGGCAGAGTCAACAATCCGGGCTGTTGGGAGCTGCCGATGGGCACGCCAATAAGAGATATTGTCGAAATTCATGCCGGTGGCATGCAACCGGGTTTGCAGCTGCGCGGGTTTCTTCCCGGCGGCGGGTCCACCGATTTTTTAACCGCCGACCACCTCGACCTAGCCATGGACTATGACGTAATCGGCAAGGCCGGTAGCCGCATGGGAACAGGCTTGCTAGTAGTGTTAGACGACCACACTTGTCCGGTGGCGATGGTGCTTAATCTCATTCAGTTTTTTGCCCACGAGTCCTGTGGTTTTTGCACGCCCTGCCGAGAGGGGCTGCCCTGGACTCGCCAAGTGTTGGAAGATATTGAACAGGGTCGCGGCCGCTGGGAAGATTTGGAAACGCTGGCCTACCAAGTGAGCTATATAGGCGCCATGGGCAATACCCACTGCGCGCTGGCACCCGGTGCCATGGAGCCACTGCAGAGCGCGTTAAAATATTTTCGCGAGGATTTCGACAAACATATCAGCGACGGATGCTGCCCCTACGGCGGAGCTAACAAAATGGCGGCGCACAGCCATTTAACATCGTCCGGTTTAAGCTCACCTAGTGCTGATGCTGAGGGAGTTCAATAATGCCATTGATCAATGTAGACGGGCGCGATATTGAGGTCAAAGCCGGCAGTAATTTGTTGGAGGCCTGCCTCAATGCCGGCTTGGACGTGCCCTATTTTTGCTGGCACCCGGCGATGGGCTCGATCGGATCCTGCCGGCAGTGCGCGGTGGTGCAGTATCAGGGTGAGGACGATAAGCGCGGTAAAATTGTGATGGGCTGCATGACGCCGGTAGCCGATGGTGCACGCTTTTCACTAGACGCAGAATCGGGCGCGCAATTTCGGCAGGCTATTGTCGAGTCATTGATGCTCAATCACCCCCACGACTGCCCGGTCTGTGCCGAGGGCGGAGAATGCCATTTGCAGGATATGACGGTCATGGTCGGGCACCGAGATCGTCGCTACCGGGGCAAAAAAAATACCCATCGCAACCAATATCTGGGGCCCTTAATACACCACGAGATGAATCGCTGTATTACCTGCTACCGCTGCGTGCGCTACTACCGTGATTATGCCGGCGGTACGGATTTGTCGGCCCAGGCCTCCCACGACCACACCTATTTTGGTCGCCACCAAGAAGGTGTGTTACAGAGCGAGTTCTCCGGCAATTTGGTCGAGGTTTGTCCCACTGGAGTGTTTACCGACAAGACCTTGTTAAAACACTATACCCGCAAGTGGGATCTACAATCGGCCCCCTCCATTTGCACGGCCTGCGCTGTGGGTTGCAATACCGCCCCCGGCGAACGTTATGGCAAATTAAAACGGGTTCACAATCGTTACCATCACGATGTTAACGGCTACTTTCTATGTGATCGCGGCCGCTTTGGGCTGGGTTATGTCAACGGCGAACGGCGGCTTAACTACGCCGGCCAGCGGCAAGCGGACCAGAGTTTTGCGGCCATCGCGCAGCGTAGCGCGGTCGATCTGGCCGGGCAGTGGATTAGTGAGGCCGATAGCAGTGCTAGCCTGGCCGGTATCGGTTCTCCTCGAGCTTCGATGGAGGCCAATTTCCTGTTGCGAGAACTAGTTGGCGCGGATAATTTTTATCCGGGTTTTTCTGTTGCCGAAGAACCGGTCATTCGCCGTATTGCCCAGATAGTACAGGCTCAAACGTTGTTAAATCCTTCTATCAAACAGATGGAGGCGGCGGACGCCATTCTAATTCTCGGTGAGGACGTTACCCATACCGCGCCACGAGTCGCCCTAGCTCTGCGCCAAGCGGTGCGCAACAAGGCGCTGGACCTAGCAGATGCGGCCCGACTGTTTCACTGGCAGGACGCGGCGGTACGCAACCTGGCCCAAGACCAACGTTCACCACTTATTATTGTTAGCGCCAGCGATACGCGCTTAGACGATGTGGCCAATACAGTTTATTCGCTGGCACCGAGTGCCATTGCACAATTCGGCCAGTCGGTGGCGGCGGCCATCGCCGGTAATCAAGAGCCTATCAACGACGATGCCGCGGCAGTGGCAGCAATACTAAAGGCTGCGAAAAACCCGCTAATCATCAGTGGTAGTTCGATGCTGAATGTTGCCATCGTCGATGCCGCACTTGCTGTGGCGCAGGCACTCGATGGCGAAACATCCGGCGAACAGCAAGGGGACCAGTTCTGCTCGAGTATGCTCAGCTACACACTGCCGGAAGCCAATAGTTTGGGTCTGGCCTTGTTAGCGCACTCCGGGGCGGGGCCTAGTAACAACAACCTGCAAACATTGCTGCAGCGTACCGGCTCTATCGACACCTTAATGGTGCTGGAAAACGACTTACACCGCAGACTTAGCCGCTCCGATTGCACTCAATTGTTGGGCGCGGTCGAGCGAGTGCTGGTTATCGACCTGTTGGAGCACGATACGATGGAGCAGGCGAGCTTGATATTGCCCGCCGCGTCTGTGGTTGAATCTGAGGGTAGCTTAATTAACAGCGAAGGCCGGGCCCAGCGTCACTACCCGGTGTTCGAGCCGCTGCATGATCGGCAGGCCTCTTGGCGTTGGTTGTTGGTATTGGCCACAGCGGCGGGACACGGACAGCTGTCATCGTTACATCATTTTGATGATGTAACCGCCGCCTGCGCTGCCAGCGACAAGCTGCTTGCCGGTTTGGTAGAGGCCGCGCCGGATCACAACTTTCGCCAGCAGGGCCAAAAGGTGCCTAGACAGACCCATCGCAACAGTGGCCGCACCGCAGTAGTGGCGGACCATTCTGTGCACGAGCCCCAGCAACCTATAGATAGTGAAAGCCCCTTGGCCTACACCATGGAAGGTCTTAGCCGTGATGAGCCCGCCGCGTTAAAACCTTTTTACTGGTCGCCGGGATGGAATTCCAATCAGTCGCTACAGAAGTTTCAAGCCGAGATCGACGGCCCACTACACGGTGGCAGTGCTGGGCGGCGGCTGTTTGAGCAGGTAGATGGCGCGGTGCTGGCTTCAGTGACAGACCCTGCAGCGGGGGTAGCCGCTGTGGACAATCACTGGCAGCTGGTACCGGTTTATCGCCTTCACGGTAGTGAAGAGTTGTCTGTTGGCAGTGAAGAAATTGCAGAGCTCGCTGGTGAGGCCTTTGTTGCGGTGAGCGCCGAGATGGCGGCTGAGTTAGCTGTTGTCGACGGCGATGGCCTGCAGTTGCAGGCCCAGAACCTGGACTTATCTCTAGCGGTAAAAGTACTGCCACGATTGGCACAGGGTTGTGTCGGTTATAGCGCGGGCTTTACCCAGACTCTTGCCCTGCAACCGGGCAGCCAGGTAACACTGACAAAAGATGGCAGCTGGCAGCGAACACATCCGCAACTTATTGCCAGTGATAGAGGTGTTGCACATGAATGATTTCAGCAATTCCAGTTTGTTCCCCATTGCACTGGCGCTGGCTGTGTTGCTCGGTACGGTTGGCTTAGCCGCGGTACTAACCTGGTGGGAGCGCCGCCTATTGGGCATTTGGCAAGACCGCTATGGACCCAATCGACTGGGGCCCTTCGGTATTGGCCAGGTGTTGGCCGATATGCTCAAACTATTATTTAAAGACGATTGGATTCCACCCTTTGCGGATAAATGGGTGTTTGTATTCGCCCCTGCTGCGATTGTAGTCGCCATGATGATGGGGCTGGCAGTAGTGCCCTTTGCTCCAGGGCTAGTGATTATTGACGTTAATATTGGCCTGTTGTTCTTTCTCGGCATGACCTCCCTGGCGGTTTACAGTGTCTTGCTGGGCGGGCTGGCCTCCAATAATAAATACGCGCTGCTGGGAGGCTTGCGTTCTGCGGCACAGATGGTCAGTTACGAAGTTTTTATGGGACTGTCGCTAATGGGCGTGGTGATGATGAGCGGCAGTTTTAGCTTAGTCGATATTGTCGCTGCTCAAGAAGACGTGTGGTTTTGTTTCTCACAGTTTTTTGGTTTGCTGGTATTTGTTATTGCCGGTGTCGCCGAGAGCCACCGCCTGCCCTTCGATTTACCCGAGGCGGAACACGAGCTGACTGCGGGCTTTCACACTGAGTACAGTGGCATGAAGTTCACCATGTTTATGCTTGGTGAATACGTCGGACTTATTCTAATTTCCTGCATGATCGTCACGTTGTTTTTTGGCGGCTGGCACGGGCCGGTATTAATTGGCGATTGGCTGCCGCCGCTGTTTTGGTTTGCAGCTAAAGTTTTTATTGTGATTTGCTTTTTCGTATTGCTGCGGGCAGGTATTCCCCGGCCGCGCTACGATCAATTGATGTCGCTGGGTTGGAAGGTGATGCTGCCTCTAACGTTAGTAAATCTGTTAGTTACCGGCGCAGTGCTGCTGTGGATGAAGGGAGCTTAAAACTATGTTAAGTCAATTACGCACCCTGTGGACAGTGTTAAAACACACCTTTACCCCGGCCGAAACCGTGCAATACCCCGAGCAAAAACCCTACTTGGCACCGCGCTATCGCGGCCGTATTGTATTGACCCGAGATCCCGATGGCGAAGAGCGCTGCGTGGCTTGCAATCTTTGCGCTGCGGCCTGTCCGGTAGATTGTATTGCGTTGCAAAAAACTACCCGCGACGATGGCACTTGGTACGCAGACTTTTTCCGCATCAATTTTTCCCGCTGTGTGATGTGTGGCCTGTGCGAGGAAGCCTGTCCAACCTATGCGATTCAACTGACACCAGATTTCGAAATGTGTGAGTACGACCGCCAGAATATGGTTTACGAAAAAGAGCACCTGCTGATCGACGGCGTTGGCAAGTACCCGGACTACAATTTTTATCGAGTGTCGGGGCTGCAGACCGCCAGCAAGGACAAGGGTGGGGGCGAAAATGAGGCACAGCCTATCGACGTGCGGAGCCTGTTGCCATGAGCGTCTCAGGTGACATTAAAAGTCGTTTCGCCGCCGGTGTGAATTGCCGCTTACGCAGCCTCGGGAGTGGCCTATGTTAGAAATTCAGCTATTTTATATCGCGGCAACCATCGCGCTGGTGGCGACGATACTGGCGATGACCCGCAGCAATGCTATTCACGCACTAATCTATTTAATTGTCTCGCTACTGGCGGTGGCGGTTATTTTCTATCTAATCGGTGCCGCCTTCGCCGCCGCCCTGGAGATTGTTATTTATGCCGGTGCGATTATGGTGTTATTTGTCTTTGTCATTATGATGTTAAACCTCGGTGAACAGGGCGATTCGAGAGAGCGACAGTGGTTGCGACCGGGAATATGGTTGGGGCCGGCGCTGTTGGCATCAATCCTATTGTTTGAATTGGCGCTGTTGATTGGCGGCATCACCGGGCCGGTCTCCTCTGGGGCAGTGTCAGCCAAACAAGTTGGCATCGAATTGTTTGGTCCCTATGTGCTGGCGGTAGAGATTGCATCGCTGTTGTTATTGGCGGGACTGGTGGGTGCCTTTCACCTGGGCCGTCGCTACCGCGAGGGGGCTGAATAATGGAAGGACTGGATATACCGCTCAATCACATATTGCTAGTGGCTTGTCTACTGTTTGCCATCGGTATGCTGGGTTTGATGATTCGGCGCAATATAATTTTCATGTTGATGTCCCTCGAGGTGATGCTCAACGCAGCGGCTCTGGCTTTTGTCGCCGCCGGTGCGCATTGGGGGCAGGCCGACGGCCAGATTATGTTTATGCTGATCTTGTCGGTGGCTGCAGCGGAGGTGGCGGTGGGCCTGGGTTTGGTATTACAGGTGCAAAAGCGCTTCAAGTCACTGGATATGGACGATGCCAATAGGATGCGGGGTTAGCATGACAGAATTACTATGGCTTATTCCATTGTTGCCGTTACTGAGTGCGATTGTGTTAATGGTATTGCCGCAATTGTCGGTGAAAGCACTACCTCAATCGCTGATTGCTGTGATCGGTGTCGGCTCAGTCGGTTCAGCGATGCTGCTAACGCTGACGTTGGCACTGAGCGGCGGTCCCTACCCGATAGAGCAAACCCTGTGGACCTGGATGGCGGTCGGTGGTTTTACTCCCGGGGTAGCGTTTTATATAGATGGTCTGACCCTGGTGATGATGTCGATTATTACCGGCGTGGGTTTTCTTATTCACGTATTTTCCAGCGAATTCATGTTGGGAGACCACAGTTACGCCCGCTACTTTGCCTTTCTCAATCTGTTTGTCAGTGCGATGCTTATCCTGGTGATGGCGGACAATTTACTATTGCTCTTTTTAGGTTGGGAAGGGGTTGGTGTGTGCAGTTATTTTTTGGTGGGCTTTTGGTATCAGCAGCCCGACAACGGCCGCGCTGCCCGCAAGGCCTTTATCGTGACTCGCATCGGCGACACTGCGATGGCGCTGGGGCTGTTACTGCTGTTTAGTGAGCTGGGAACGCTAAATATTCAAGGTCTGGGTGTCGCCGCCGCCGGCCAATGGCAAGCCGGAGACACGATGCCACTGATAGCCTGCCTGCTGCTGCTGGGGGGGGCGGTGGGTAAATCGGCGCAGCTGCCACTGCAAACCTGGCTGCCCGATGCCATGGCCGGTCCCACCCCAGTCAGCGCGCTTATCCATGCGGCCACTATGGTCACCGCCGGTGTCTACCTGATTGCCCGAACCCACGAGTTATTTTTATTAGCACCGACGGCGATGATGGTGGTGGCGTTAATCGGTTTGGCCACATCGCTAATGGCGGCCTGCAGTGCGCTAGTACAACATGATATCAAGCGCATCTTGGCCTATTCCACCATCAGTCAGATTGGCTATATGTTTTTAGCGTTGGGGGTTGGGGCCTGGGCCAGTGGTATTTTCCACCTGATGACTCACGCATTTTTCAAAGCGCTGTTGTTTTTGGGCTCCGGAGCGATCATTCATTGCCTACACCACGAGCATAATATTTTCAAGATGGGCGGGCTGCGCAGCCGTCTGCCGGTGGTATTTTGGAGCTTTATATTCGGCAGCGCAGCGCTGGCGGCACTGCCGCTGACCTCGGGGTTTTTCAGTAAGGATCAAATATTAGTGCAGGTGTTTTTACATCCCCAGGGGGGGGCCTGGCTTTGGTTTGGGGCGCTGGTGGGGGCACTGCTCACTGCTATATACAGTTTTAGGCTAGTATTTGTAGTGTTTTTTGGAGTGGCTAATACCGAGGTGGATAAAAAACCCGGCTGGGCAATGGCCGTTCCGCTGTCGCTGTTATGCATGCTGGCGGCGGTGGGGGGCCTTTTTGCTATTCCCGTCGATAACGTTTTTCCAGCGGTTAGCGAACACCATCCGTCTATTTGGGTGGAAGTCGTATCAGCTGCTGTACCGCTGCTGGGGCTGAGTATTGCCTATCTGTTATTTTTGGGCAAACAGTGGTCGCTGCAGCCGCTGCTGCGCAGGCCTCTGAGCCAACGGCTTAGATATTTTTGGCTAAATCATTGGGGGCTGGATGCGCTGTACGATTTAATATTGGTTAGGCCCTATTACAGCCTGGCTAACGCTCTGAGCTCTGAGCCCATCGACCGTCTATACGGTGCTATTGTCTGGGTGAATCAGCAACTGCACGGTTTGTTGAGCCGAACCCAGGGCGGCAGGGTGCGCAGCTATATCGCATCGATGGTATTGGGTCTGTTGTTATTAATAGCGCTGTCGCTCTACGGCGGGGGGGAGATGTAATGCTGATGTTACATATTATAGTCATCCTACTGGTCGGTGGCCTGCTGGCTATGGCCTCGCAGAAAATCCACCAAAATGCACCGCGATGGATAGCGCTGACGGTGGTCTTTGTCGACCTGTTCTACTTTGCCGGCCAGCTGTGGTCGATGGGTGATCTCAATTTATGGCAGGCGCAGCTGCCCACAGAGCCGGGCACTTGGCTGATGCACTATTCAAGCCCGTGGATACCGGCCTTTGGCATTAATATCGAGTTGGCCATGGATGGGCTCAGTTTGTTAATGGTGTTGTTGACCCTAGTGTTAGGTGCGGTGGCAATCAGCGCTTCGTGGACCGATATCAAAATTCATCGCGGCTTTTTCGAGGCCAATTTACTGTGGACCCTGGCCGGGGTATTGGGGGTGTTCCTGGCAATGGACTTGCTGTTGTTCTTCCTGTTTTGGGAAGTGATGTTAATACCCATGTATTTTATGATTGCGATATGGGGGCACGAGGGCCGCGCCTACGCGGCGATGAAGTTTTTCATCTTTACCCAGGCCAGCGGTCTGCTGATGCTGGTTTCTATTTTAACCTTGGCCTCAATTCACCACAGCACCAGCGGCCAGTGGAGTTTCAGCTATTTTGACCTGCTCGGCACGGCTATGGAAGAGCAGACGGCACACTGGTTGATGCTGGGCTTTTTTATTGCCTTTGTGGTGAAGCTGCCAGCTTTTCCTTTTCACACCTGGCTGCCCGATGCCCACACCCAGGCCCCCACTGCCGGCAGTGTGATACTGGCGGGTATTTTGTTGAAAACCGGTGCCTACGGTCTTATTCGTTTTACCCTGCCATTATTTCCCGAGGCCTCCCATGCTTTTGCCTCAACCGCTATTTGGTTGGGGGCCTTCGGTGTTATCTACGGTGCGGTGCTGGCCTTTGGTCAGACGGACTTTAAACGGCTGGTGGCCTACAGCAGCGTCAGCCATATGGGTTTTGTGCTACTGGGCGTTTACGCCTGGAACGCACTGGCGCTGCAGGGCGCGGTGATGCAAATGGTGGCCCACGGGTTTAGTACTGCGGCGCTGTTTATGATTGCCGGGGCGCTGCAAGAGCGTCTTCACACCAGAGACATGCGAAAAATGGGTGGGCTGTGGCAGCAGATGCCAAGAATGGGGGCGGTGGCGATGTTCTTTATTGTCGCCTCTCTGGGTTTGCCGGGGCTGGGCAATTTTGTCGCCGAGTTTTTAATTTTACTGGGACTGTTCCAGGCCGACCGCGCGATGACTGCGCTTGCCGCGCTGGGATTGATAACCGGCGCCGCGTATTCGTTGTTATTGATGCAGCGATCGTTTCACGGTAGCGTGCAACAACACGCTGGCTTGCTCGATTTTGGCCCCAGGGAAATGCTGACCATGAGTGTGATGATGCTGGCGTTGATAGTGCTGGGTGTTTATCCGCAACCGGTGCTGAATATCGCCGCGCCGGTCATAGATGGCTTGCTGGTATTTTCCGCAAGTGACGCCGTTGTCGCACTGGAGGTGACCCCATGAATAGTGCGCAGCTACTAGCATTAATGCCTGTTATTGTATTGACGATCACGGTATTGCTATTGATGTTACAGGCCTCGGTAAAGCGCAGTGCGTCGGTAGCCTGGCTCATCACCGGAGTGGGTCTGTTAGTGGCGCTGTGGGCCTGCGGATTTGCCCGTGGTCACGCCCAGCAGGTGACGGTTTTAATCAACGTCGACGACTGGGGGCTACTGTTTAGCGGGCTTATTATTATCGCCGCAGTGGTGACGGTGATTTTGTCGCGGCACAGCTTTGGTGAACAGGGCGATCGCCGGGAAGAGTTTTATTTATTACTTATGTTGTCAGTTATTGGTGCGGTGATACTGATACAGTCAAGTCATCTGGCGTCGCTGCTATTGGGCATGGAGCTGATGGGCGTTGCACTGTACGCGATGATTGCCTTCCCCGAACGCGATCAAAATTCGCTGGAGGCGGCGATTAAATACCTGCTGTTGTCGGCCTCGGCCTCGGCCATGTTGTTATTGGGTTTTGCGCTATTGTATGCGGCCACCGGAGAGCTCAGTTATAGCGGCATCGGTGCCAAGGCCGCTAGTGCCTATACCACTAACCCGGCATTAATCGTAGGTGCTCTGGCAATGATATTGGCCGGCTTTGGTTTTAAATTGTCGCTGGTGCCTTTTCATATGTGGACTCCGGATGTGTACCAGGGTGCACCCACTCCGGTTACGCTGTTTTTGGCTACCGTGTCTAAGGGTGCCGTGTTTGTCGCGTTTAGTCGCTTGTTTATCGAGGCCAATTTCGCGCAATACCCTGGTTTGATGTTGGCGCTGTCGGTGGTCGCCATCGCTTCCATGTTAGTGGGTAATCTATTGGCTCTGCTGCAGGACAATATCAAACGCCTGCTGTCCTACTCATCGATAGCTCACTTTGGCTATTTGCTCATTGTGCTCATAGCGAGCCAGGCGGTTGGTTCGATGACCACAACCGCTGCCAGTTTTTATCTGGCAGCCTATATCGTCAGCACCTTGGCAGCCTTCGCGGTGATCGCCACCGTGATCCCAGAAACTGACAGCAACTCGGGGCACAGCGACAGCGGCGCAGATGCCCTGGAGGGCTTGTTCTGGCGGCGGCCTATTCAGGCTCTGGCGCTGTCGGTGGCGCTGTTGTCTCTGGCGGGTATACCACTAACTGCGGGTTTTATTGGCAAGTTTTATATTATCAACGCCGGTATTGATGCCTCGTTATGGCTGCTGCTGGGGGCGTTGGTTATAGGTAGTGCCATTTCGATTTATTATTATCTGCGTATTATTTTTTCTATGAGCAAGACCGATACCACCACCTCTGCGGTACAGCCGCCGGCACCGCAACAATTTTTTAGCCAGGATGTGCTTGCGGGTGTACTATTATTGTCAGTCTTGGCCCTGGGCAGCTGGCCGCAACCGTTTATTGTTTTTTTGACGGGTATTTAACGGCGGGGTGCCTGTACCAACTCGACCCAGCCATTTTGATACGATACAGTCGGCCGCAAGGAGATTCTTATGTTACGTTCTGTTGATTTAAGCGACTATATGTTACACAACCCGGTTAGGGTTGCCGGTAAAGACAATGTATTTTCAGTGATCGACAAGATCATTGAACACAAAATATCCGGTGTCTGTGTGGTTGATGACACTGGCAAGCTGATCGGGGTATTGTCTGAAATGGATTGTCTCAAGGCGATACTGGGGGCTGTCTATAACGAGGGTGGTACGGTGGGGCTGGTAGCCGATTGTATGACCGCTGAAGTCGACTGTTGTGAGCTGCATGCTGACGTGGTTAATGTGGCCGAGGATATGCTAAAAAAAGGTCATCGACGGCGGCCGGTTGTCGACCGGGGCAAGTTGGTCGGACAGATTACCTGCCGTCAACTGTTGCGGGTAGTCAGTCAGTTTAAGCGCGAGGCAAACTAGCCAGCCATCGCTGTGTCTGTGCGGCCCGCCGCGCCGTTTCCCTCTGCTGGCTGCTGCGCTAGGGTTCTACCTGGCCGCGAACAAAACGCTTTTGTTACTGCAAAGGGTAGTATCCAAGATTCCCGTTTATTGATAGGCCAAGCTAACGCAGCGGCAGATCTGCAGCTGCGATTCCCTTAATAAACCTTAAGCCTTTATATATTGTCAAACAGCGAGCTGCTGATGTAACGTGTGGGTACTAATTCGACTACTGCATGGCTACAACATGACTGCACTCTTTGAGGGTACACCGCTACCCACCGGGTTAAGAATACACTCCGAGTGGCGCGCAATGTCGTCGCCCCAGCCAAGAGGAAAAAATAATGTCTGAAAATCGTCAAATCATTATCGACTCACTGCCTACGGCGAAGCTTACCGCTGACAATTACAAGATGATCTCAGTGCCGATACCGGTGCCAGCTGCCGGCGAGGTTTTGTGTCGCAGCCTGTGGGTGACGGTGGCTGCCGGAGCTAGAGCTGGCTTGCAGGGTAGTGCTAGTTATGCCGGCGCACCAAAAACCGGCGTGGTAATGAACGGTGCGGCTATCGCCAGGGTGCAGCAATCTAACGACCCACAGTTTACCCAGGGGGATCTGGTAGTGTGTGGCGCCGGTTGGCAGGATTATTCGGTGCACAGCGCCCAGTCGCTGCAAAAGATTGAGGGCAACGTCGCCCCAGTGCACCACTTGGGGGTATTGGGAACCAATGGACTGACCGCCTATTTTGGTCTGCTTGATATTGGCAAGCCCCAGGCTGGGCAAACCGTGCTGGTCTCAGCTTCCGGTGGTTCGGTAGGCCATATCGTCGCCCAGTTGGCGAAGTTAAAAGGCTGCCGGGTAGTGGGCACCGCCGGTAGTGATGCCAAGGCCGCGCAATTGACCGCGCGGTTGGGACTGGATGCCGTGGTGAACTATCGCTCGCCAGACTTTCGCGCCGATTTGAAGGCGGCGACCCCGACCGGTATCGATGTTTATTTTGATAATACCGGTGGTGAAATACTGGGCTCGGCGCTGTTTCGAATGAACGAACAGGGCCGTATCGCCTGCTGTGGGGTGGTTTCACAATACGATACCAGTACTCCGGCACCGGGACCTAAGGGTATTCCCGGATTATTGGTTAACAAGCGCATCACCATGAGCGGGTTTTTGGTATTCGATTTTGCCAGTCGCTACGCCGAGGCTAGGCAACAGCTGACTCGCTGGATTGAGTCTGGTGAATTGAAACCGATCGTCGATGAAGTGCAGGGGCTGGAGCAGGCACCGCAGGCTTTTGTCGACATGCTGGCGGGGGGCAATATCGGCACCCGCGTGGTTAAGATTGCCGACTAGCGAGGGCTGTGAATAATGCGGTCAATACCGGCGCTAAATGCCGGCCAACAATAATATAGATAGTCTATAAGGATAAAATGATGAAAGTAGATGGTGGTCTTAGCTCAGATTTAGATAAAGTTGCGGGCAGTATTAGCACCTTGGAAGCCCTTGGCTTTGACGGTGCCGGTACCGCTGAAATGAATCACGACCCTTTTTTGCCGCTGGCACTGGCCGCGGCCAATAGCACAAAAATCGAGTTGAAAACCGGTATTGCGGTCGCCTTCGCCCGCAGTCCGATGATATTGGCAAACCTGTCCCACGACCTAAACGCCTTTTCTAAGGGGCGTTTCACCCTCGGGCTGGGCTCGCAGATTAAACCCCATATCAGCAAACGCTTCTCGATGCCCTGGGGCAAACCGGTACCGCAAATGCGGGAGTTGGTACAGGCTATGCGAGCGATCTGGGCCAATTGGTATGACGGCAAGCCGCTGGAATTTATCGGTGAATATTATACCCACACCCTGATGACTCCCGCTTTTACGCCGCAAAATACCGAATACGGCGCACCCAAAGTTATCTTGGCGGCGGTTGGGCCACTGATGACTCAGGTCGCCGGCGAAGTGGCCGATGGCATGATAGTGCATCCCTTTAGTAACGACCGCTATATTCGCGAGGTGACCCTGCCCAATATTGATAAAGGTCTAGCCAAGTCCGGCCGCAGTCGCGAGAATTTTGAATTGTCTTACACGCCTTTTATTATTTCCGGTGAAGATGAACAGGCGATGGAGCAGGCGAAAAAGCTGGCGCGTCAGCGCATTTCTTTTTACGGTTCTACCCCCGCCTACAAGGGCGTATTGGATATTCAGGGTTGGGGGGATCTGCAAGGTGAGTTGAACAGTATGTCGAAGCAGGGGCGCTGGGATGAGATGGCGATGTTAATCACTGATGAAATGTTAGATGTGTTTGGTGTGGTGGCCACCCCCGACAAGCTGGTCGACGCCATGCTCGGCCGCTACGGCGATATTGTCGATCGCACCTCTGGTGGTTTTGAATTTGTCAGCGACCGGGATCAGCGTATAGAAATGATTGCTAAGCTAAAGGCCGGTTAAACTACCGACTGCGCCGGTCTAGGGTCGGTGCTGTTGGTGCAAGCTATATTGATAGCTATATGAACAACTACAATGGAATTTTACCCATGACCGATTACAGCCAGTGGGCGGATCTGAATATAACGCTCGACAATCATGTGGCGATTGTCGAACTGAACAAACCGCCCAATAATTTTTTTAGCGACACCCTGATTAAAGCCATTGCCAGTGCCTTCGAGCAATTGGACGACGACCCTTTCTGCCGTGTTATTGTATTGTGCGCCGCAGGGAAAAATTTCTGCGGCGGCGCCGATTTTTCCGGAGCGGGATCCGGTGATGCCGGCGATTTATATCAACAGGCAGTAC
>Ga0105355_10000504_pt1 | contig 35248 bp, 34 predicted proteins | sample GOMGulsemesocosm_2_FD_83508 | JGI IMG/M metagenome (GOLD analysis project Ga0105355, IMG submission 83508) | Methane-oxidizing microbial communities from mesocosms in the Gulf of Mexico - GOM9C Gulf of Mexico | ecosystem: Environmental > Aquatic > Marine > Cold seeps | place: Gulf of Mexico...
GACGGGACGTGAAATTTACCGTGATATGACCAAATTCTGGGGTAAGTTATTCGGGATTAACTTTGCTATCGGCGTGGCTACTGGCCTGACGATGGAATTTGAGTTTGGCACCAATTGGTCCTACTACTCTCATTATGTCGGGGATGTTTTTGGCGCGCCACTGGCGATTGAAGGCTTAATGGCGTTCTTTCTTGAGTCGACCTTTGTTGGGATGTTCTTTCTCGGTTGGGATCGTTTAACTCGCCGCCAACATTTAGTGGGCACCTTCTTAATGGCGCTAGGCACAAATTTTTCGGCGTTGTGGATCTTAATTGCCAACGGTTGGATGCAAAATCCGGTGGGTAGTGAGTTTAACTATGTCACGATGCGCATGGAGTTGGTGAGTTTTTCTGAGATTATTTTTAACCCTGTCGCACAGGTTAAATTTATTCATACGGTAGCGGCAGGCTATGTTGCTGGCGCGATGTTTGTGCTTAGTATCAGTAGTTATTACTTACTTAAAGGGCGCGATATTGCCTTTGCAAAACGCTCCTTCTCTGTGGCAGCAGGCTTTGGTGTCGCAGCAATATTTTCGGTGATTCTCTTGGGCGATGAATCGGGGTATGAAGTAGGAGAAGTGCAGCGGGTTAAGCTCGCGGCGATTGAGGCGGAATATCATACGGAGCCTGCACCAGCTGCTTTTACCTTAATAGGTTTTCCTGATGATGAAGCCATGGAAACGCATTACGCAGTAAAAATCCCTTATGCCTTAGGCATTATTGCGACTCGCTCGCTGACCGAAGAAGTGATTGGGCTGCGGGACTTACAAAAGCTTCATGAGCCACGAATTCGTAATGGCATGATAGCTTATGATTATTTAGTGAAGCTACGTAATGGCGAAGAAACAGCGGAAAATATCGCGGGCTTTAACCGCACCAAACAAGACTTAGGTTATGGCTTGTTGTTAAAGCGCTACACTGAGCATGTGGTGGACGCGAGTGAGGAACAAATTCAAATGGCGGTGAAAGATTCAACGCCGCCAGTCGCGCCAGTGTTTTGGGCATTTAGGATGATGGTGGGATCAGGAATGATCATGCTGGTGTTATTCGTGTTGGCTTTCTATTTCAATGCTCGGCGTCAAATTGAGCAAAAACGTTGGTTATTATGGGCAATTCTATGTGCCTTGCCACTGCCGTGGGTCGCAATAGAAACTGGCTGGTTTGTCGCTGAATTCGGGCGTCAACCGTGGGCGATCAGTGAGATTTTACCTACTTTTTTGGCTACCTCGGATCTGGCGGTGAATGATGTCTTATTTTCGCTCATTGCCTTTGTTGTGGTTTATACCATCTTATTTGTGATTGAAATGTGGCTGATGATTCGGTTTGCTAAAATGGGGCCGAGTGCGCTGCACACTGGGCGTTATCACTTTGAACAAACACCGATTGCGAGTGCTGGCTTACGCCATCACAGCGCTTAGGAGATTAAGATATGTTTGATTACGAAACCTTAAAACTATTATGGTGGGCGATCATCGGATTTCTATTCATTGGTTTTGCGATCACCGATGGCATGGACATGGGCGTGGGTGGTTTATTACCCTTTGTCGCCAAGCAAGATGCCGAACGCCGTGTTGTGATTAACACCGTAGGTCCGCATTGGGATGGCAATCAGGTGTGGTTTATTACTGCCGCTGCCTCATTATTTGCGGCGTGGCCGATGGTTTATAGTGCTGCGTTTAGTGGTTTCTATTTTGCGATGATGCTTACGCTATTTTGTTTGTTTCTACGACCATTAGCGTTTGATTATCGTAGTAAAATTGAGTCTGCACGCTGGCGTGGCAATTGGGATAAGGCATTGTTTGTTGGCTCAATGGTACCGCCGTTGGTCTTTGGTATTGCCTTTGGTAACCTATTGCAAGGAGTGCCATTTAGCTTCGACAACCTGATGCGAGTGAATTATAGCGGTTCATTCTTTGCGTTGCTTAACCCCTTCGCGCTACTTAGCGGTGTGGTTAGTGTCACGATGGTCTTAATGCACGGCACAGCGTGGCTGGTGATGCGAACCGATGCTGATGTCGCACGGCGTGCCAGTAACATTGGCGGTGTGGTGTCACTGGTCTTAGTATTATCTTTTAGCGTAGCAGGCGTGATGATCTGGCAATCGATTGATGGCTATGTGGTTACCAGTGTTATTGACAAAATGGGGCAGGCACAACCAACAACCAAAGAGGTCACGATAGTTACTGGCGCATGGCTCAATAATTTTATTGCTCATCCTAAACTGTGGCTCATTCCAATATCCAGCGTGGTGATGTCACTAGCTGTTGCAGTGCTAATGCGCCGGTCCGTTAAGTCGACTTTTAGTAAGGCGATGGCATTTGGCGCGAGTTCGATCGCTAGCGCCGGTATTATTTTAACCGCTGGCGTCGCGATGTTCCCGTTTGTGATGCCATCGAGTAGTGTGCCTGGTCACAGTCTGTTGATGTGGGATACGGTCGCCAGTGAAACCACACTCGGGCTGATGCTCATTGTCGTGATGGTGTTTATCCCGATTATTCTTGGTTATACGTTGTGGTGTTACGCCAAAATGTGGCGCACCGTCACCGTTAGTGAAATTGAACAAAATAGCCATTCGGCTTACTAGACAATAAGGAGTATTTTATGTGGTATTTCAGTTGGTTATTAGGTGTGTTATTAGCAGTTAGCGTCGGGATTATCAATGTGATGTGGTATGAAATGGAGCAACATGTTGATAACGTTGCCAAAGATCAACACGAGAAAGAATCGTAGAGACAGAGCATGAATAAGGTGAACGACAACAAGGATCCTAAGGTTTTAACAGCTTGGCTTAAATCGCAAAAAAAACATGCCGGTGGTTGGTTAAGTAAATCAATCGCGTTGGGGGCAATAAATGGTGTATTAATGATTGTTCAAACAGCGTTGCTGGCGATGTTGATTAACAATATGGTGTTCGTTAGGCAAGATGTTACGTTAGTTATTGTCGCCATTGTATTAGTGATTATCACGCGCGCTGGCTTAGGTTATTTTTCACAGATATATAGTAGCCGCGGCGCATTGGCGATTCAGGGCACGTTACGTGCCCAACTACTCAAGGCTATTGTGCAATTAGGCCCAGCTTATACTCAGCAGCAAGGCAGTGCCAAGTTAGCGCATTTACTGCATCAAGGAGTCGACTCGTTAGAGGATTACTTTGCGGGCTATTTACCGGTGGTGGCCTATTGCAGCGTGATCCCATTAGCTATTTTAATAGCGGTGTTTCCCATTGATTGGAAGTCGGGACTCATTTTATTGCTCACCGCGCCGATGGTGCCGTTTTTTATGATTTTAATTGGCCACAAGGCGCAGCAACTCAACCAACAACATTGGCAACGGCTACTACGAATGAGTAGTCATTTCCTCGATATTATTCAGGGGCTGACTCAGCTTAAGATATTTAACGCATCGCGCCGTGAAATAGCGGCGGTGAAGGCGATTAGCGATGATTATGGTGATCAAACCATGGGGATTTTAAAGGTCGCTTTTCTGTCATCGTTAGTACTGGAGTTTTTGGCCTCGATTTCAATCGCGCTGGTGGCGGTGGTGCTTGGTTTCAGATTATATTATGGCAATGTCGATTATGTTTTTGCGCTGTGGGTGCTGTTATTAGCCCCCGAGTTTTATTTACCGTTTCGTCAACTGGGCGCGCAATATCACGCCAAAATGGCAGGCGTTAGCGCCGCAGAAGATATGGTGCTTTTGTTAAAGAAACCGTCGTTAACGTCAAGTCATGACCAGTTTACTGGCCCTTTTTCGCTGGAATTTGAACAGGTCAATTTTAGCTATCCAGATCGTCCGACGACGCTATCTGGTATTAACTTAACCTTCGATGGCCCAGGGTTATACGCTGTTATTGGTGAAAGTGGCGCCGGAAAATCGACCTTAATCGATCTCTTGTTAGGGTTTATTGACGCTGATGATGGTCAGGTAATGATCAATAAGCAGCCCTTAACGCGGGCTAATCGTGACGACTGGCTGGGTAATTGCGCATGGATAGCGCAGCAAGGGCATATTTTTTACGGTTCATTATCGTTCAATGTTTCACTTACTGAGACTCCCGATCAAACACGTATTATGAGCGCCTTAGCGCAGGCAGGGCTGAGTGACTTTGTCGCGCAATTAGACGACGGCATCGATAGCCATATTGGCGAAGGAGGCGCGGGGCTTTCCGGCGGTCAGGCACAACGCTTAGCGTTAGCGCGGGCGTTTTACCGTCAGCCTAGCGTACTTATTCTTGATGAACCAACCAGTCATCTCGACTTAGAAACGGAACAGATCGTTAGTCAGGCGATAGCGCAATATGCGAAACAACATGTAGTGATCGTGATATCACATCGTCTTAATACCGTGATTGCGGCTAAAAAAATCATCGTCTTGTCGCAAGGGCGGGTGAAAGAGCAGGGCAGCCACCAACAGCTGCTGCAAGATAACGGCTATTATGCTGGCTTGATTAATCCGGCCACGGAGGACTCACACTAATGGCGAACTTTATCCGGCTCTTGATGCTACTGAAACATCAATTGCCATTAATGTTGGTAGGGGCGTTACTCGCGATTATCACTATATTTGCTAACATAAGTTTATTGGCGGTGTCAGGATGGTTTATCACCTTGATGGCGGTTGCTGGCACGAGCGGAGCCTCCGTAAACTACTTTACTCCTGCCGCTATTATTCGTTTTTTAGCCATCGTTCGCAGTGGCGGTCGATATGCCGAGCGGCTGTTAACCCATCGTGCGACATTCAATGTCTTGGCGCAGCTTCGTTATTACTTCTATCAACAACTTGAACCATTGTTGCCGTATTATCAATTAGATCTACGATCTGGCGATTTATTGGCGCGTTTGCAAACCGATATTGACCAATTAGACAATTTTTATTTACGGGTAGCATTACCGATATTAGTTGCGTTGATAAGCGTGCCGTTACTGGGTTTTTTGATTGCATTAATTTCCCCGATAGTTGCTGGATTGATGGTCGCTGCACTACTTTGTGTTGGCGTGATATTGCCGCTGTTGAGCTATTACTTCGCTCGAGCGCGTGCCGCAAAACTATCGTTATTGGAAAGTCGCCTTAAGCTAGAGTTAGTGTCGGGTATGAGCGCACTTAAAGAGCTATTGGTCTATCAAATGGCGCGCCAATTACAATCGAGTATTGGCGTGATTAGCGATGAATACTATCAGCTGAAATATCAACTGGTAAAATCTAACGCGTGTTTAGGCGCCTTAACGTTTCTACTCACTAATGTTGTTGCCGTTGGTAGCTTGTATTATTTGGCGCCATTGGTTGCGCAAGGGGTGATTGATGCCAAGCTCGTGGTGGCACTGACATTATTGATATTGGTGAGTTTCGAAACCGTGATGACATTGCCGTTGGCATTGCAAATATTACCGCAGTCGTTGGCGAGTGCTAAGCGGCTATTTGAGTTAACCGACCGTCAGGTGCCGCTAAGTAATGAAACGACTACGCTGGTGGCTGGCACTATCTCTTATCAGGGCGTAAATTTTAGTTACCCGAATCAATCGGCGCGGGCGTTAGATGATATCGAGCTAACGATTGAGCCGGGGTCTAAGTTGGCGATTATTGGCGCCAGCGGCGCAGGTAAATCAACCTTGGTAAATTTATTAATGGGTTTTTGGCCGACTGAGCAGCTGTTTATCGGAGGTAGTGATGTTAATCAGATTGAGCGCACGGCACTGCGCCAGCATATTGGACTGATGAGTCAGCAGGGATATCTATTTGATGCCACGATTGCCGATAATTTACGATTAGCCAATGATGATGCAACAATGGAGCAAATGCGCGATGCTTGTCAGTGTGTTGGCTTACTCACTTTTATCGATACGCTAGAGTTTGGTCTCGAGACATGGTTGGGAAAAACAGGTACTGGGCTGTCTGGTGGGCAAATCCAGCGCCTGCAGCTAGCGCAACTATTACTACGCCACTCGAAGGTGCTGATCCTCGATGAGCCGACGAAAGGATTAGATCGAGACAGTGAACAACAGATGATCGATAATCTATTGGCTCATGTTGAGCAACAACAGCAAACGCTGATAATAATTAGCCATAAGCCGCTGATGTTACAAAAAATGGATAATATCGTGGTGCTATCACAAGGTAGGATTGCAGCGCAGGGGAATCATCGACACCTGTCGCAAAGCAATCCTTACTATCGTCAGCTACTTAACTATTTTTAACTAAGCAATTAACTGCGGTAGAGCGTCTTGATCAGGTGAAAGCCGAATTGGGTTTTAATGGGGCCATGCACTTCGAGGATAGATTTTTTAAAAACGACATTATCAAAGGCTTTGACCATTTTCCCTGGTGGAAACTCGCCCAGATCTCCACCTTTTTTGCCGGATGGACACTGTGAATATTTTCTCGCTAATGCGGCAAAACTTTCACCTTTGGCTAACTGTTGTTTGATCTTTTCTGCTTCGTTTTTGGTTTTCACTAAAATATGTACTGCACACGCTTTTGCCATGATGGTTCTCGTTACATTTGTTAATGACCGAGAGTATACAATAGTTTGCGGGTATAGTCGTTTTTAGGGGCATTAAAAACTTGCTCAGCGTGACCAAACTCAACAACTTCACCTTTATCTAACACCATCACTTTGTCACTGATATGCCGAACGATGTTGATATTATGAGATACGAAAATATAGGACAACCCCATCTCTTGTTGCAGTTTTAGTAACAAATTGATGACTTGCGATCGCACCGACATATCTAATACCGACAGAGCTTCATCGGCAACGATAATGTGTGGGTCCAGCATTAGCGCTCGTGCCACTGCAATACGTTGTTTTTGGCCACCTGAGGTCATATGAGGATAGAAATGGGCGTGTTCAGGGAGCAAGCCCACTTGGCGTAACTTACTGTAGACTTGCGCTTCACGGTCTTTCTTGTTCATGTCGGTGGCAAATTTTAACGGTTCTTCGAGTAAGTTGCCAATCCTCATTCGCGGATTCAAACTGGTGTTGGCATCTTGAAATATCATTCGAATAGCGCGGCAACGCTGAGTATGGTTCTTCATCTCAAGTTGCTCACCTTCTAGTATGATTTGTCCTGAGGTACGCTGCTCGGCCCCCACTAAGATTTTGGCGAGCGTGCTTTTTCCGGAACCGGTATTACCGACAATAGAAAGTGTTTGTTGTTCTTCCAATTTGAATGAAACAGGACCCAGTATTCGATGATACTGAGGGATCATCCAATGATATCCGGTGCGATATGATTTAGTTAAGTTGTTCACTTCCAGTAACGTGGTCATTAGTTGGGCTCTTGTTCTTCAATCAATGGAAAGTGGCAACTAAAATAGTGACCATGAGATTTTTGCATCGCTGGGACCTGCACGCAACGGCGGTGTGCTCGAGGGCACCGTGGCCCAAGACGACAACCAATCGGCAAATGTTGTAACGATGGCACACAACCAGATAGTGCAGTGAGTGGCGATTTATGACCGAGCATTTCATCAAAATGGGGCATGCTTTGTAACAGTGCCATGGTGTAAGGATGATAAGGGTGCTTAAAGATATCCTTAGTCTTGCCAGACTCAACAGTTTGGCCACAGTACATTACGGTAATGGACTCGGTCCAATTTTCGATATGCTCTAAATCATGGGTGATCAATAAAATGGAGACATCGTTAAGCTGATTTAGCTTAGTAAATAACTTGAATATTTGCGCTTGAGCGCCCGCTTCAATGACGGTGGTTGGTTCATCGGCAATCAGTAATCGCGGTTTGTAGGCAATCGTCATTGCAATCATGACTTTTTGACAAACACCTTCTGACAATTCGTGAGGATAACTCTTCATTACCTGCTCATGGTCGCGAATACCAACTTGATGCAACAAGGCACGGATTTTTTCATTACGCCATTTTTTACGGCGAAAAAACGAGACATCACATTCGTCCATCGGCAACGATTCGTGGAGCTGGTGGCCTACGGTATCATTGGGGTCTAGACTCGACTTTGGTTCTTGGAACACCATAGCTATTTCACGGCCCATTAACTTTCGGCGCTCTTTGGCACTCAGTGATAACAGATCAACTCCGTTATAGCGCAGGCGATCTGCCGAGACATGCCAGCGTTCGTTTAAGATCCCCATGATCGCTTTGGCGACCAAGCTTTTTCCTGAACCTGATTCACCTACTAGCCCTGAGATCTCCCCAGGATTAATTGATAGATTAACCCTGTCCACGGCGCGAATTCGTCCGTGAGGACTATCAAATTCGATACTAAGATTTCTAATGTCGAGTAATGGCATTACCCTAGTCCCTCTTTTACAGCACGTTGTAGCCCATATCCAACCAAGTTAATAGATAATACGCTAACAAAGATAGCGAGGCCGGGGATGGTGACATTCCAAGGCGCGATAAAGATAAGGTCGACGCCATCCGCGAGCATCGCCCCCCATTCGGATGTTGGTGCAGGTACACCAATTCTAAGAAAACCCAAGGTCGCTATATCAATAATAGCAATGGAAATTGCGAGTGTCGTCTGCACGACCAGCGCGTTTAAAATATTGGGCAGGATCACGTGAAAAAACACCTGAACCTGATTGGCACCATCTAATTTTGCCGCAACCACATATTCACGAGGTAACTCATTATGCACGGCGGTATGTGTCGCGCGCATAAACTGTGGAATTAATGCGATACACACAGCCATCATGACGTTGGTTAGACTTTGTCCGCTAATCGCTACTAATACGATGGCGAGTAACAAGGACGGAATGGCGAGCGTTGCATCGAGTACATGATTTAGAATACTTGATTTAAGTCCTTTTGACATACCTGAAAACACACCAAGAATAATGCCTAAAAATGCCGCCACTAGCGTAACCAGCATGCTAGAACCAAACGTTGTTCGTACACCGTAAAGCAAATTTGAAAAAATATCTCGGCCGAGATCGTCTGTGCCCAAAAAATAAGACACCTGGCCATCAGGGTGCCAAGAGGGCGGTAATAATAACGCATCGGTGTGCTGAAAATGAGGCGGGTAAGGGGCGATTAGCGGCGCTATAATCGCAGCGATAACCAGAATGACAAAGACCCATAACCCAATTACTGCAACAGGGTAGCTAACAAAATAGCGCCAAATTTGTTGCATCGGTGAAGGAATACTTTCTTCTTGATAGATACTATTAGCGCGAGCCATCGATTGCACTCCTACGTTTAGGGGTTGTGGCGATGAGTATCACATCGGTGAGTACTGAAACAAGAATAATAAAGCCAGCACAGATTAGCAGGCCTGCACTTATCACGGGATAATCACGCTGATAGATCGCATCGATTAACCAATTACCGATGCCTGGCCATGAAAAAATAACCTCTGTGACCATCGCGCTGGTGAGTAGGGTACTTAACTGCAGGCTAAGCTGAGTCATGATCGGTTGTAGTGCATTGGGTAGCGCATGGCGACAAATAATAGTAGCTGGGGATAATCCTCTAGATTGAAACGCTTTAATATAGTTGGCATTAAGCTCGTCACGTAACGCTGTGCGGGTAATACGTGTGACCATGGTTGCCGGAATAACGGCAAGTGTTAATGTCGGCATCACCAAATGGGCAAACGCATCGCGATACGCCAAATGTTTATACTCTAAATCAGACAACCAGATATCGATTAATGTAAAGCCACTGATTGGCGGAACTTGATATAATAAATTGAGACGCCCAGCGACCGGTAGCCATTGGAGCTCAAGACCAAAATACATGATGGCACTAACACCCAACCAAAAGACCGGAATCGAATATCCAAAAAGACTCAGTCCTAACACCACAAAATCCGCTGGCTTTTGTGGTTGGATAGCCGCGATAATCCCGAGCGGGAATCCGACCAACAACGCAATAATGGTCGCATAGATACACAGTTCTATCGTTGCAGGAAGAAATTTTAACACCTCATCCCAAATCGGTTGATTGGTGGTAAAGGACACGCCAAAATTGCCATGTATCCGTTGATTTATAAACGAGATATATTGATTAAACCAATTCTTATCCAATTGGTAAGAGCTCGTCAATTGAGCAAGCTGATCGGGCGTAGGATTTTGCAGGCCACTAATGTTGACGGCGAGATCACCCGGTAGCGCGATTAGCATCAAGAACACGAGGAAATAGAGAATTGCCACGGTCAGCACAAAGAGATTGAACCGCCTGATAATGTAAACCCACATATTAATCGGCTCCTTTTTTCGGTGCCGAAGATTTAATGCGATGGCTTTTCGCAAATGAAATACCACCGTATGGGTTGAGTGGCATGCCATGGATTGCGCGACGTTTTACTTGAAAGCGTAATGCATGAGCCAGGGGGATCAGTGGTAATTCAGTGTTGAGGCGCTCAAGTGCGTGATGATAGAGCTCGGTTCGTTGAGCGCGATGAGTGCTAGATATCGCTTTAATAAAGACTTGGTCCAATGTTGGATCACACCAATTGGTATGATTTCCACCAGAATTTAATGCTGCACAGCTAAACAGCGGCCTGAAAAAGTTATCAGGGTCTGCATTATCAGCGGTCCAGCCTAATAATACGCTGTCGTATTCAAATGAACGAAGCTTATTAACAAAGACATTCCAGCCATAGCTAACAATATTTACCGTTATCCCTATTTGCGCAAGTTGTCCTTGAATTAACTCCGCTGTTTTTAGCGCATTTGGATTGTAAATCCGCTGTGCTGGTGCTGCCCAAATATTCATTTCAAACCCTTGGGCTAATCCTACTTCAGCTAACAGCTGCCGAGCGAGCTCAGGATCATATCGATATTCACTGAGCTGGTCATTATAGGCCCAAGAAAGCGGGGGTAATACGCTGTCGGCGATAGTCGCACTGCCGTAATATACCGCCTCTATAATCGCACGTTTGTTGATGGCATGGGCAATCGCCTTGCGGACGTTAGGTTGGTCAAATGGCGCTTTTTTATGATTAAAGGCCAAATAGGAGACATTAAATCCCGTTTGTATTTGTAACTCTAAAGAGATGTTGTGGCGCAGTATGTCGAGCTCACTTGATTGAGGTAATGCCGAGACATCACAATCACCGGTCATCAGCTTGGCAATACGGTTGGTACTTTTGGGGGTAATATCGAATACCAGCTGATCGATAGTGGGCGCGCCGCCCCAATAGCTCTTATTTGGTTTATAGCGTATATGGCTGCTTGGAAAATACGAGTCTAAATAAAATGGACCGGTGCCGATTGGATCGGTGTCAATCAATTGAGGGGTCGCTGAGTTAAGTAATTGGTCGCCATACTCTTTAGAGAGAATAACAGCAAAATTTGCCGCTAGGTTGGCTAAAAAGGAACTGTCTTTCTCTTTGAGGTGAATGGTCACCATATAAGGATGAACTTTGACAATTTTACTTATCTGCTGTGCAAAGCCAACACTTTGAAAGAATGGATAATAGCCGCCAGAGACTTGGTTATAGGGATGTTGCTGATCGATAATGCGATTAAAGCTAAATAAGACATCGTCGGCATTAAATTCTCTGCTCGGGCTAAAAATATCACTATGATGAAACGATACCTTTTTTCGTAAGTAGAATGTGTATATTTTACCATTCTCATTAATATGCCAATGATGGGCTAATCCCGGCATGATCGTACCCAGTGCCGGATCATATTCAACTAAGCGATTATACAATTGATATGAGGTCGCATCTGTTGTCGTGCCAGTCGTCGTGAGTTGGGGATTGAAGGTGTTTGGATCGCCTTCTGAACAATAGACGATCCCCGGCGCAACGTGCGCGTCGATGACATGATTTGGCTCACACCCAACTAAAATTAAATAGAAGGGTAAAAAACTATATTTTAAGAAAAAATTTACGCTATTTGTCATGATGCAGATGGTTTGACCCTAGTATTCGTAATGTACCGCCATGCCCTCACAACATCAATGAATTTATTAAATAAATACTTAACCTTCAGCATCGAGTAAGTTGTATTTTTTTAATAAGCCGCGTAGCTGATGGTAAGTAACTCCCAAATGTTCAGCCGCTTTCTTTTGGCTAAATTGAGAATACGCAAGCGCTTGTTTAATTAAGTCAATCTCAAAGTCGTTGGTCACTTGTTTAAAGTCTACTGGAAACTGGTGACTCGATTTAGTAACCGGCGCTATAGCTACACTTTGATTAGGCGCATTATCATTGGGTGAAACTGACGGTGGACTCGACAATGATGTTGTTGGTCGGTATGGCGATTCAAACGGGTTTAACTGGATTTTTTGCAGCGGAAGCGCGGCATTATCATGACGATATAGCGAACGCTCGACCACATTTTTAAGCTCCCGTACGTTACCCGGCCAGTCATGACTGGTCAGAATTTGTTTGGCCTTAGCGCCGAAACCACCGAAGTACTCTAACTCTAGTTGCCGCGCCATATTAATGGCAAACGATTCAGCAAGTAATAAGATATCATCTTGGCGAAATCGTAATGGAGGCAGGGTGATAACATCAAACGCCAATCGATCGAGCAAATCCGCTCTAAATCGACCTTGTTCAACTAAGGCCGGTAAATCTTCGTTGGTTGCACAAATTAATCGGACATCAGTCTTGACCGGTTTAGATCCGCCAACCCGTTCAAATTCACCATATTCAATGATATTAAGTAGCTTTTCTTGCACTCTTAACGAGGTGTTCGCCAATTCATCCAAAAATAAGGTGCCGCCATTTGCACGTTCAAAACGACCTTCATGGCGCTTGCTGGCGCCTGTAAACGAGCCCGACTCGTGCCCAAACAGTTCACTTTCTAGCACGCTATCGGCTAAGGTGGCACAGTTAAGCTTAATGTAAGAGTCTTGCCAGCGTTTGGACAAATAGTGGATCCGTTCGGCTATTAATTCTTTACCCGTGCCGCGTTCGCCAATGATTAGAATTGGCTTTTCGACGGGAGCTGCCAGTGACACATGATCTAGCATTTCTAAAAAGCTGGTGGCTTGACCGATTAAATTGTCTTTCTTGTTAAATCTACTCATTACGCGTACTTAATATTGGTTTAATTAACTAAAATTTAGTCTATCAGATAAATTTTAGAAAGAGTAACGTTTGTTAAGTTAATTTAAATTGAGGAAAATCAATGAAATAAGAGGTGTTGAGAAGTTGGCATGAATTGTGTAAGTTGATTTAGTAAATCAATTTACCAAATATTTTATTAGAGGGTCAAGTTATGGGAATTTTTAGTCGTTTTGCCGATATCGTCAATTCAAATATCACGTCATTATTGGATAAAGCGGAAGATCCTAAGAAAATGGTTCGCTTAATTATTCAGGAAATGGAAGATACCTTAGTTGAAGTACGTTCTAACTCGGCCAGCTTAATCGCACAGAAGAAAGAGCTACAACGCCGCATTACCCGAGCAACCAATCAAGAAGTTGAATGGCAAAGTAAGGCAGAGCTTGCGTTAAACAAAGAACGCGAAGATTTAGCGCGTGCCGCATTGATTGAAAAGCAAAAGAGCGGCGAACTGGCTGTGTTGTTGTCTAATGATATGGCACAGGTTGATGATCAACTTGATTTATTAAAGAGTGAAATCACGCAACTACAAGTTAAATTGGATGAAGCGCGAGCGCGTAAAAAATCGATGGTTATTCGCAGTGAAACCGCTTCTGCCCGCTTGCAGGTTAAAAAACAGCTTGATACTAATAAGGTACAAGAATCGCTTGATAAGTTTGAGACGTATGAACGTCGTGTTGAAGACCTTGAGTCTCAAGTTGAAGCACAGGACATTGCCGGGCGTAGTCTACAAGATGAATTTGCTGAACTCGAAGCGCAAGACGCTATTAACGATGAATTAGAAGCGCTTAAAGCGAAACTTAAAAAATAAAGTAGGAGATGCTAGACATGGATATAACAGCAATAATAGTCGTCCCATCGGTCTTGTTTTTAATTTTTGTCGCACCGATCTGGCTGTTTTTACATTACCGTAGTCAACGCCAGGTGAGTCAAGGACTGAGTGATGAAGAATATAAAGAGTTAACCGCTCTTGGTGAACAAGCCGAGGCTATGGCAATTAGAATCTCTACCTTAGAGTCTATTTTAGATGCCGAGGCGCCACAGTGGAGAGCTAAACTATGAGCAATAACGAGCCTGTAAAACAACTTTATCGGATACCTGCACAAGGTAAAATTGCTGGCGTATGTGCCGGATTGGCAGAGCGCTTTGAAGTAGAAACATGGTTAGTGAGAGTTGGGGTTGCCTCTGCCTTTTTTCTTGGCGGCAGTGGTTTCGTTTTCTTATTGTATATCGCTGCATGGTTTATGTTGGATAAAAAGCCACCGCAAACAACGGCTACGACGGGCGGCTTAGATCATAAGATATCAATTAAATCTAAAGTTTGGCAACCAGGCCAGCCACCTAGAGAAGCATTTCAGGAAGTGAAGAAGCAATTTAGACAGATAGAACTGAGATTACGTGGCGTTGAAACCTTTGTCACTTCTTCGGAATACAACTTATCGAAAGAGATTGATAAGCTGTAAATGTTTCCGTTCACTGTTGTCTGAATTAAGGTCTGCTTGTCTCTCAAGTGGGCTTTTTTTATGCTTTTTTCCTGAGTGTCGTTATGATTATTTGGACGATTTAATCGATGATGTCTATCATTTTGAGTACAGATGTGTTCTTGTTGTGGCTAAGAGTAATGAATGAGTAAAATTCCAAACGCCTACGTTTGGTATAGTGTCCGTTGCACGCGTAACTCAACCTATTTGTATAACCGGAATTGAAGCATGGATGTAATTCAACGATTGTCTAAACTATTTTCTAGTTATAGCGCAGGCTCTATATTTTTGTTTCGGGGCAGTAAAAAGGCGCTATATTTTATTACAACGATAGCATTTTTGGTTTCAATACCCTTGGTCATAAAAAACCTTTTTGCCGGCTATTCCGTTTTGGCTGCGTGCATTTTTTTCTTTATCATAGCCGCCGTAATGCATGTTTTTAGAAGAGATAACCAATCTACTTGGACTGTGCACCCCTATCTTGTAGTTTCGCTATTAATCTTGTCCTTAGTGCTTACTGTTTACTATTTAGGAACGGACACCATTTATTGGGCATACCCTATTTCAATGTCGCTGGTATTCATGCTGGCATTAAAGCCTGCCTTGGTCTTTAATCTGATTATCCTTGTCGTATTAGGTTCGTTTTGTTTTCTTAATATGGATCTACTTATAGCAATTCGTTTTGCGATATCGTATTCCTTAACCGTTCTTATCTCTGGTGCTATTTTGATTCATGTTAATCAGTTACATCAACGATTACTGGAAGAGTCAATCCGAGACCCGATGACAGGTGCCTATAATCGCCGCCAGCTTGCCAATAATCTTGACGACTGCCTTGCTGATAAGCGGTGCCATAATCAGGATTCTGCAATACTAATGATCGACATTGACCATTTTAAGCAGATTAATGATAACTTTGGTCATGATGTTGGGGATGAAATAATTAAGCATCTCGTTGACGTTATCAATTTACACAGTCGACAGGTGGACTCGTTGTTTAGAGTCGGTGGCGAGGAGTTTTTATTGCTGATGCGAGAAACTGATTTAGCGGGTGCAATGCATGCCGCTGAAAAATTACGCCTGGCAATTAAGGTTCAGCAAATCATCGAGCACCATCCCGTCAGTGTTAGTATCGGGGTGTGTGCTTCGGTTGATGACTTATCAAAAGACAATTGGATGAAATATGCAGACCAAGCATTGTATAGCGCGAAAGAATCCGGCCGAGATAAGGTTGAATCTGCCGGCAGCATGGCGAATGTGCCGGCGTGTTAGTAATATTACTGCGCTAAATAATCCAATACCACTTGATGATGTTCTTTGGTTTTAAACTTATTAAAAACGTGCTCAATATCACCGGTTTCATTGATTAAGAAGCTGGTACGATGGATACCATCATACTCTTTGCCCATAAATTTCTTTAAGCCCCAGATACCAAATTCATCCGCCACGCTATGGTCTTCATCAGATAGTAGCGAGAAATTAAGTTCATATTTATCCGTAAATTTTACTAACCGTTTGGTCGCATCAGGGCTAATACCAAGCACGACAACATTGAGTTCGCTCAATTGTTGCTTAATATCTCGCAAGCCTTGCGCCTGTACGTTACAGCCGGGTGTCATTGCTTTAGGGTAAAAATAGACGAGGACTTTCTTGCCTGCAAACTGGGTTAAAGAAACGGCATTGTCATCTTTGTCTAATAAGGTGAACTGTGGTGCTTTATCACCGGCTTGTAATGTCTTCATTGATTTATGGTTCCTTTAATTCACTTTGTTCAAGTTGCTCAAAACGAATGGTTAAGTTTAATTGCTTCGCTAATTGCGTAAAATATTGCTTAAGGTTGATTAGATTAATCGTATCACTGAGGTTTATCACCATTTGAATTTGTTGATAACCACTTTTAGCTTTGGTTCTAAAACTCGATAGGTCGATACTTTTTTGTGCAAGATATTGCGTGAACTGACCGATACAATCGGGAGCATCTTCACCATCTAGTTTAATGAGCATCTGCATTGTATAGTTAACCAATTGATGCTCACTAGTACGTTTCATCAGCGTGATTAGCTCGAGTTGCGCGCTGCGAGTACTTAATTCATGCTCGAAACAGGTAATCGCATTCCATTGCCCACTGAGTAATAGAATTAAGGTAAATTCATTACCGAATACCGCCAGGCGACTGTCGACAATATTACAATGGGCTTGCATCACCATCTGGGTGAGCTCATTTACAATGCCTGGTCTGTCGGTGCCTATTGCGGTTACTACTAAGAAATTTGCCATTAATATTCCACTTAATACCACGCAAGTTCGCATTCGGTTGCCCGATAACTTGTGAATGGGCAATTATTGCCACACATTTTAACATAGAAAGGTTATAAGGCGATTAATTCCTTGAGTTTATTAGCTGTGATCCGTACTATGACTGACATTAATTTTGGAGGAATGTAAGTGATGTTTTCAGGCAGTATTGTTGCGTTAGTAACACCATTAAAAGCTAATGGCGAAATCGATTACCAAAATCTAGAACAGTTGGTTGAATTTCATATTGAACAAGGCACTCATGGCATTGTTGCTGTTGGTACTACCGGTGAATCAACTACGATGTCGATGAAAGAGCATTTGGAAGTGGTTAAGCAGATCGTACGCTTTGTTAATGGCCGCATTCCAGTGATAGGTGGCAATGGCTCAAACTCGACCGCTGAGGCGATTGAGTTAACTAAAATGCAAAACAAAATTGGTGTTGATGCAATGCTTGGGGTGACTCCTTATTATAATAAGCCGCCACAAGCTGGTCTTATTAAGCATTATCAAGCTGTTGCAGCTGCTACTGATATTCCACAAATTTTGTACAATGTCCCGGGGCGCACCTGTTGTGATTTATTACCCGAAACTGTGGCAGAGTTAGCCAAGGTCGAAAATATTATCGGAATTAAGGAAGCGACCGGGAACTTAAACCGTCTTGATCAAATCAAAGCCCTTTGTGACGATAGCTTTCTCACCTTTAGTGGTGACGATGCGACCGGCATGGAATTTATGCTTAAAGGGGGCAATGGCGTTATTTCGGTAACTAATAACATCGCACCCAAATTAATGAGTCAAATGTGTGAGTATGCCTTAGCTGGTGATCGTGCACAGGCGCAAGTGATTAATCAACAGCTGCAAGGGTTAAATGATAACCTCTTTGTTGAGGCAAACCCAATTCCTGTAAAATGGTGTTTGACGCAGATGAATCTATTGAATAATGGGTCTCTTCGCTTACCATTAGTTGAATTATCAACGGTGTATCATGAGCAGTTGTTAAACGCGATGAAACAAGCGCGTGTATTATAAAAAGAATGGAGTTCAAATGAGAAAGCTTTGTATTGCCTTATGTGGCGGTATCGTATTATCTGGTTGTAGCAGTTTTTCAGAACGCCATCAGGCGAGCGGAAACTTTAGCTATTTAGAACAAGAACCGAGTCAAGAATATGTGTTGCCAGAAGGGTTAACACCACTGGCTAGTAATAACCATTATAATATTCCTGCGCTGGGTGCTCAAGCGAATAAGGCACTAGTGGGGGCGAAACTCGATACTCGAGCTCCGGCGTTAGTGATGCCTGTGGCTCCTAATTCATTGTCTAGCAATAGAGTGGGTGTAGCGGAAGTGGTTTTTGAATCATTTCAAGCAGAGCAAGTCTTTAGAGATGACTTGTGGAGCAAGCTAACTCATTTTGTCGAGGAGAACAGCTATGGCGTTGGTCTGTCTCGCGAAGGACAGCAATTGACCACCGCAACTATCGAGTCTGATCCTTACTTTAAGTTGATTTTTGGTCTAGATGAAGACTATCAATTGGGCCAGCAATACCAGTTTAACTTAGTTGTCGACTCGCAAGGACACCGTGCAACACTCAACGTGTCGTTGACTCAACATACTGAGCAAGGCGAAGGAGTAGAACTTAATAAATTTGCTAAACGCCGTTATGAAACACGCATGCTCAATAAGTTTTTGTCACACGTTTATATGCAGCACAACAAAGTACTTTTAGCTAACCGTATTAAGGCGAAAGCTGGGCTAGTGACAGAGATGGCTTTCGATGAAAACAATGATTCAGTGTACAAAATTGATTCATCATTTAATCTAGTGTGGGAAAAACTCGCAATAGTATTACCAAAACTTGGCTTTATTATTGATGATCGTGATAAAACGGTTAACACCTATTACAGCCACTTTGAACCGGTAGATGATGGCTTCTGGTCGGGCTTATTCTCTGATAGTGAAGCCGATGTTGCCCCGTTATCACTAACTGAAGATGCTAAATACCAAATTCTCTTAAAAGAGGATGGCAAAGCAAGTCTACTGACTATTTTAGATGCGCAAGGTGACAAGCTCTCTGCGGAAAAGGTTGCTGAGATGTATCCAACGTTTAACACGATGCTAGGTAAAAAGCTGCTGTAGTATTGGCGGAAGAATGGGAGCCCTAGTAAGTATGACTTACTAGGGCTTTTTTATGCCATGAGTGAATTATCACCCTCAGCTAGTCTTGAAAAGATAGCGTGTTACCCCCAATAGAATTTTTGGTGTTTTTGTATTATGATGTTGGGACTTTGCAGTCAAAAAGGAGGCTATTTGTGCAACAGATTACAATACGAAAGGCGACAGTTACGGATAGTTCTGAGATTAGTGCATTAATCTCTCGTAATGCCAAATCATTGCTAAATAATGACTTTGAAGGGGACGGTTTAGCGTTCTTCTTAAATGCCGTATCAGAACAATCAATTCGCGATTACATGGAACAGGGGTTCAACTACATGGTCGCGTTAGATCGCCATCAAATAGTCGGCGTTATCGCGATTAAAGATTATCGACACATGTTTCACCTCTTCGTTGATAAAGCACACCATAAGAAAGGCATTGCCAAATCGTTATGGGACAAGATTAGCGAAGAAAGTATTACCATCGGACATACTGATAAGTTCACCCTCAACTCGACCTCATATGCATTACCGGTCTATCAGCGTTGGGGATTTAATACCACTGGAGACTTAGAGACACGCCACGGGATTAGCTTTACGCCAATGGCGCTAGAAGTGGAATAAAAAATTGTAGATGATATCAGAGTGACTAAACGATGTTAGTCACTCTGATTGGTTACTATTTCATTGGTTTTTTGAATAACAACGTAAAGCGGTCTGTATTACCAGACACTGTTTTTCGGCCTACTTCATAACGTAGCTCATCATCTGCGCGGTAATGTAGCGATGAATAATCGACAAACTCAAAACCGGCCTGTTCAATTTCTTTAATCGCTAATACCGGGTCAAAGCGGCGACCGTTTTCATCATTATCTTTTTGCATGTGACGACGTGTATGATCGATAACACCATAGATACCACCTGGCGCTAATGCACCATATACCGCAACATTTAGGTCTTTACGGGCGCTGGTGATCAAGTTGTGATAGTTACGAAACGTTAGTACAGCATCAAGGTCGGAAACGTTAAAGTTAACGGCATCAATCTCATAATCGCCAAGCTCTTTGTTGTAACTCATCTTGGTATCAGGGCTTAGCACCTTCGCTTTTTCAAAGCCTGGTTGATTGAGTAGATTTTTAGCCACTCTTCCTGATCCTATCGCGACGTAGTATTGACCATTCTCTGCTAAGGCTGGTGCAAGTAGCTTAGTGTACCAACCACCGCCAGGAATAAGCTCAAGTACTTTCATGTCGTCTTTTATACCAAAGAACTCCAGAGTCTGTACCGGTTTACGGTTACGGTCGCGCTTTTTTTCTTTGTCGCTACGGATTTCTGATTCCATCGCTTTTTCGATATTATTCGAAAAATCTCCCGCCTGCGAAAAACCGCTAAACAACACACCTGATACTGCTAAAGATAAAAGTAACTTATTCATTTCACTTCCTATTAGTTGATGATTATACCAACCTAGTAAAGTACCTGATCATTTTTGACGGTCTAAACAGATGATGACTGCGTTATTTCTTTGCGATGGAGAATAACTACATACGTAAAGAAACGCCTTGTCCTAATCAATTTATACTCGATAAAAAGTAGACCAGTTACTTACCTATATTGGTATTAATACCGATGATTATTGGCGCTAACCACGACAAATGACAATGTATTATTGTAACAATTTGTAATTTAAGACAAGGTTTTAGCATACTCCATGAATGAACCGCTCATGCTCACCGGGTGTTCAACGTGGCCCCACGCATTTAATATGGCATCGTAGCCTTCTTTTCCAGCGACGGTGTAAGCCGAGGACACGCCGCGATACACGCTGTCCGGTTGAACGTCCTGCCACACGCCATCCTTTTTAATTTCAAGACTGCTCAGTCTCGATGCAGGTGCTAGCTCAGCTTGATAGCTAAACCGTAGATGATGACAATAAGGATAGCTGCCGTCCCCAGTACCATCGACGCCGTTATTGGTCGCGTTATTAATGGCGCCTTCGAGCGCCAAATACAAATCTCGCCCGTGAATATTATAGCTGACAATATGGATCTCAAAGGGTAGGAGTTGACCGCAGATATCGGCTTCGCTTAATGGTCCACTTTTGAGTGATACCCGCACGCCGCCAGCGTTATGCAATGCAAAATCTATTGCCATCGATTTGCTGGCACTGGCGAAGAAGGCGGCACTGACTAATGGCGCTATCTCACTGCCATCGGGTAACTCTTCGGTAGGTAGACGAGTATGTCGTAGCGGCTCATTTAAATGGGTCACAATATTATTACGCATCTTCGCTATCGCCGGACGATATTGACTGTTTATTATCTGACTAACATATTGATCTTCATTGACGTGTGTGAACAATTTGCTCGTTTCAATGGTTTGGTCTATAGACTGTCGTTGGCTTGCGCTAAGCGTTGGTTGATCTGGGTTTTCTTGCCACGGTGAGCTGGTTAAGAATGAAATTCCGCCGTCTTGTGCGACAATTTTACCATCGGCGTTAAACGTCAGTTTATGCATGCCAATGCTCTCGGCATGTTTTCCTGCATGAAAAATCGCGGTGTCGTTCACCATCTGTTGTTCTATCTCGGTGGACTCAATCCCAAGCTCACTAAAATCGCCGGAGAGGGTGTGAGTGTGTCCGCCAACAATCGCGCTAATGCCGTCGACTTGTGTCGCGAGCTCTAAATCGCCTTGATAGCCAAGATGACTGAGGATAATGATATGGACTATGCCATTGGCTTGTAAGTGCTCTACGGTCGCTCTGGCAGTCTCTATCGCGTTTAAAAAGAGGCAGTCAGGATCCGGGCAGCCAATCTTAGCCATCTGATCGATGGTGATACCGAAAATAGCCAATTGTTTATCAGCCAGTGGTTTTAATAAGTATTGGGCTATTTGACGCTTATTATCGTATCTAAGCAGATTGTCAAGTGGGCGCAAAGGCGCTTCTTTTTTCTGATCTTCCTGACTCAGATCCATATTGCCAGCGAGCACAGGAAAGGGCACTTTCGCGATAAAGTTGGCGACTGGGGTATTGCCTAAATCAAACTCATGGTTACCAATTGTCATGGCATCAGGTTGCAATAAATTAAGCAGGTGAGCGTTGGCACGGCCTTGGAATCGACTAAAATACAAACTGCCTTGGAAGCTATCACCGGCATGTAAAAATAATGAAAGGATTTTTTCTTGCTCGGCACGTTGATGTTGCTGGGTAACTGCGGTTTCTATGGCGGCATAACCACCACAATACGCGTCAAATTTTACTTGTTGTTGTGCGATGTTGAGCGAAAAATGAATAAGAGAAGGCTCAAAGTGTGAATGTGTATCGTTGATATGCGCTAAGTATAGGGAATAAGTCATTAATCCTCCTGATAATATTAGATCATAGCAAAATTGCTCAACTATATTTAATTTATTTGTAATTTAAGTTTCATAGTATTGTCACGAGATAATTCTACAGTGGAGTTGTTTTTGACTCACTGGAAGATAATCATGAATACTTTAGATTTGCTCGACTCATACGAAGAAGATTTTCAAACCCATAGCAATCGCTCGGCTGGTCAGCGTATCAAGGCAACGAAAAAATCAAAATCATGTTGGCGTGAAATTGAACGAATTAAAGAGCAACGTCAATTACTACGTGAAGTTCAAGAGTTTCACGCCCATAATGCGATGGACATTCTAGAAGCTGCATTCTTATAATGCAGCCACTAATTAAGGCTCACTCAGTCCGATGAGTCGTTAGTAATAATCTTTGCTGTTATGCTTAGTTTATCGGCGTTGAGTGAACTAATAACGACATTAATTTGATCATTTAGGCGATAAATTACGTGGTCATTTAACGTAATGACGCCTAGCTCTGTATCTATTTTTGTATTCTTGCGATCATCACTGAGATGGTTTGAAGGAATAAATACCACCGCGCCATTCTCTAGTACTCGTGCCATCACTCCGCCACGATTAACGTTAAATATCTGTGCCTTAAATGGTGTTTTATCACTTAGTGCTTGGGTCAAATAATCAATATAGAGCCAATTACTGATATCACGTTCTACTTGGCGTTGATTATCGCGTTGCTCTTTGAGCAATTCAACGTCTTGTTGAGTGAGCTGAGGCGCCTTGAATTGTGGGTCCAAAATAGATTTAATCAGGCGATGATTCTGTAAATCGCCGTACTTACGGATCGGTGATGTCCAGGTCGCATACTGCTCGACGCCTAGGCCATGATGAGGCTGAGGTGTGTTGGCAATATTCGCGTACAATTGAAACTTCCGGAGCCGAGCGGCAAAGTAATTATCGTTGCGTGAGGTGAGTTCACGCTGTAATTGACAGAAACCTTGCGCCGTTAATAAATGCTCAGCGTGGTAAATGTAGCCGTGTTCAGCTAGTAGTTTGGATAATTTAACTGCTTTATCTGGTTCGAATCCCGGGTGAGTATTAAACACGCCGGTTCGTTGATGCTTGGCTAATAGTGCACCCGCACTGAAGTTGGCACATAGCATAGCCTCTTCGATAAGGTTGCGCGCAACATTTTGATCTTCAACGAGGATGTTTTCAATCTTGCTATCTTGATTGAGGACGATGCGATAGTCTGGCTGGGAGTCGAATAATTGGGTGTTTTTGGCACGCCATACACTGCGAGCAAATGCCAATTGATTGAGTGTACTTAATGCGTTGGCCATCTCAGTGTTCGGTTGCCATTGCGTGTCACCAGCAATAAAGTTAGCGACTTGTTGGTAACTTAGTTTGGCAGATGAGGTGATCGTGGCCAGCGAAAACGTCGCGTTATCAAGTAACTTACCGCGTGGCGTTATTTCCATCGTACAGACGAGGGCGGGTCGTTGCTGATTTTCACGTAGCGAACACAAATCGTGACTGAGTTCTTGTGGCAACATCAAAATGTGTTGTCCAGGTAAGTAGTGCGTATAGCCACGAGAGCGTGCTTGCAGGTCAACCTCATCGCCCATTTCAACATAGGCAGATGGGTCGGCAACCGCTACCATCAATTGCCAATGGCCGTTGGCGAGCTGTGTAATACTAACTGCATCGTCCATATCGAGCGTTGATTCACCGTCGATGGTAAAAAACAGGTGCTGGTTGAAATCTTCACGTGCAGTATCACTGTCATTTAATGACCATGGTTGTAATTGTTGTGGTGCTTCACTCGCTAAATCGAGTCCTTGTAACTTGTACTTGGCGAGGGTTACAAGCCATGGTGCTTGGTTGTCATCGCGTTTGCTAACTAATGATTCGACTTTGGCTTTTGGCTTTTCGTTATTTTTATCTTGGCTAGTTAATGGGTGATTTACCAGACTGGCTAACACATAGTCGCCTTCTTCATATTTACCGGCGGTTTCTATTTGTGATGGCAATGCACCGCCTTTATAGGGCGCTGGTGGTACTAACACTAATTTGTTATTTTGTTTCGTTATTTTAGCAATGAATGTACCTAGCGCTGGCTTAATTAGTGCGACAGGCAGTGCTTGGTCTTTGCCTTTTTCACTGCTAACAGTCGCTGAAATTACATCGCCATGCATTACTTTTTTCATCTGTGGTGGTGCAATGAAATAGCTTTTATTTTTGTCAACTTCCAAAAAACCATAACTCTTGTCGGTCGCTTTTACGCGGCCTTCAACTTTAGGTTGGGTTTCTTGAATATTTTGTTTTAATTGCGCCAGCAATGCATTGTCTTTAAACATGTAAAAATCTCTATCGATCGATGGCGAGACTATAGGATAATTTAAGCGTCAATTCTAGTTATTTACGTCAGAATTTGGCACTGTATCCTATACTTATAATTCATTCCTACACCATTATTCTGAATATGAAACGTTCTCACATTATCGGGTTATCGCTGTTTGTTGCAATTACGCTGTTATTTAGCGCCGCTGTATTGCTATTAATGGCGCGCTTTGAGGTATCACTCCCGACATTAATTAATAAAGCGGTTAACAAATATACCGATGGCGCTGAGGATGCTGTACTGATAAAACCCAGCGAGAAATATAATGACACCTCGTTGGGCGATATTATTGCTGGCGCTTATCCACGCATCCTGACGACCGAATTACAGCACTGGCGAGGGGGCAACACCGGTAATGAGTTTTTTAAGCAGCGAATCGAGATTATTAAACAAAAACATCTAGGTTACCGCGTTAATTGCCAGAGCAAACGGTTAACTGATCGCTTAAATTGCTATGTTACGACGCCGAATGAGCAGCGCTTTGAGCTACTATTTCAAGCGATTAAAACGTTTCGGGTAGTCCGACCTACAGTGAGCGGCAATAAAGGAAATGCATGGCGATTGGCCTTTACGATCGATATCCTTAAGTCAACGCGCCTGCTTAGCCAGTATCAACAAGAAGCGCTTGATCGAACGTTAGCAGATATACTGCGTCAATATCTAGAATTGCTCGATAATGATGGCGCAAGTCTTTGGCATAGTCGAGCCACGCTTAGTGCTCAAGCGTTTTTGATTGCGACGGTGATCGCGCGCGACCTGCCAGTCAATCAACAATTGTATCGACGGGCATTGGGACACTTTCACCAAACATACCAAGCGATAGCAACCACAGAAACTTGGCCTAGTGGCTATAATTATTGGATCAATAATCGGGCATTCATCAGTGTATTAGCCTTTTCTGCTTATGCGAATGCTCATCAAGACCGTTATCAGCGAAACAAGATCATTGCGGTTATCAAGCGGATTGGTCTTGCTCATATTCACTTTGTACGACCAGATTTTAAGATCATGGGTTGGGCCGATGAAGGACCAAGAATTGATCTTAAAGATGAAACCGCTAAAGTTATCGATCTTATCGCACAGCTCACCAAGGAGCCGGTGTTTTATTATTTTTCCCAAGCGATTCGACATCGCTACGGAGTTGAAAGCTATTACTCAAGCTATCGTTGGTTACTGCCGTGGCTTTACGCACCAGAATATCATATGGACACCAGCAAGCCTGCTAAACGACAGAAGGTTGACTTACTATCGCCGATGTCTCCGTTCTTAAGTAATAACATGTTGTTTGGTGAGGGGATGAGAAACCACGTGGCTATTCGCAGTGGTTGGCAGGATAATGACACCGTGATTAGCTATCAGGCTGGCCATGTGTTTAGTCATCATCAGCATTACAATGCGGGTCATTTTACCCTATTTAAAGGTGCGCCGTTGTTGGTTGATGCGGGGCAATATAATGGATCGGTTATGACGCCACGTCGTAAAAATATCGACATTCGAACCTTGTCAAAAAACAGCCTGTTGATTGAACAACCCGGTGAAATTGTTAAGCCCAATCACCTGTTTCCAACAAACGTTGCAGCTGGTGGTCAACGTTTAGTGATGCCAACTGGGAGTGCGATCACTAGTATGGAACATTGGGCGGAGATGCGTGACAATGGTTTGCACCTTGGCGGCGCTAAATTACTAAGCTATCGCAACAAGCCGCTCAATTATGTCACGATATCGTCTGATTTAACCTCAGCTTACAATTCGACTCGATTTAGCACATCGGGCAATGACGCAAAGGTAAAGCAAGTCTTTCGCCATATGGCCTACTTGAACCAATATGATTTGTTGCTCAGCTATGACAAAATCCTCTCGACCAATGAGCGTTATCGCACCAAGTGGCTAGCACATACCGTCCATAAACCAAAGATTGGGTTATTGAAACAGGTTAAAGGCACAGCCAATGATGGCATTTTCTCAAGCGTTGCCAAAAAAGTGGAGGTGAATAACGGCACAGGGCAACTCGCGCTAGAGGTATTGGCACCGGATCTCATTACGACGACATTGATTGGCGGCGAGCGCTATCAGCATTATGTTGAAGATGATGGCGATAGTAATACTATTGATGGTAATTTTTACAGCGAGGGCTATGCAAAAAAATCTTGGTATGATCAAGGAGTATGGCGGCTAGAAGTATCGCCTATCGACCAGCAGGCATTGACCCGTTATGTGGTTATAATGCAACCGAGTGTTAGTACCGAGCCAGCGACAATTTTGAAAAAACATCCGCTAAATCATAGCAATGGCGGCGCAGCCCAAATGGGTGACTTAGTGGTGTTGTGGCCCACTGAAAAAAGAAGTTGGGTGTTTAATTTGTCAGAAAATAGCGAACAAATAGCAATGTTTCTCGATAAACCACGGCGCCTAATCCTTAATCGTAAAGATAAACCGCCGGTGTTGATCGATGGTGATACTGGCTTGAATCTACTGGATATTTCATTAGAAAAAGGCGCGCAGAACTTTGTGTCGTCTGCGCGTTAATGTAGTTTATTGCGGGTAAACCTGTTTACCTGCAATAAAAGTCTGCTGAACATCTGCTTGCCATATCTGGCTAATTGGCACCGTAAAAATATCGATGTCAGTGACAATGAAATCAGCCCACTTGCCAGGCTCTAAGCTACCAATAATCTGCTCTTGATGAGCACCATAGGCCGCGTCTAGCGTAAAAGAGTTGAGCGCTTGGGTCAAAGTCATTGCTTCATGAGCGAGCCAACCTAGTTGCGGCATGTTGTGACGGTCTTGGCGACTCACCGCGGCATGAAGTCCAAAAAATGGATTAGCATATTCGATGGGAAAGTCTGACCCTGATACAACCTTAACGCCGCTATCAAGTAATGTTCGCCACGCATATGCGCCTTTAATACGGGCATGACCAATGCGGTCTTGCGCCATGTTTTTATCGCTGGTTGCATGGGTAGGTTGCATTGATGGCAACACATCCAGCGCCTTAAATCGAGGTAGATCTTCAACGGCAACAACCTGAGCGTGCTCGATACGATGACGCAGTTGCCGAGAGGCATCAAGCCGATTGAATTTCTCAAAATAGTTTAGCGCTAAATGATTGGCTTTATCGCCAATTGCATGGACATTGGTTTGAAAACCTTTGCTAATGGCACTCGCCATCAATGCTTCCAACTGCATCGGTTTATAGAGCAACAAGCCGCTGTTATCACTGTCATCGGAATAGGGCGCCAGCATCGCTGCACCGCGTGATCCTAATGCGCCATCGGCTGATATTTTGACGCTAGAAATATTCAGCATGTCATCAGCGGTGATCACATGACCTGCGTCGAGCATCGTTTGATAGCCGGGCGCGGCAGCGCTAATCATGCCGTATACGCGCACTGGTAATTTATTGGTAGCGGCTAGCGATTGATATATTGCGTAGTTTGGTTGGTCGATACCGGCATCATGAACACTGGTAATACCTAATTTTAACAGATGATGAGCAGCTGCTAATATCGCGCTTTTAAGTTCAATCGCCGATGTCGGCGGAATGTGCATCTCTAGTAAGTCCATTGCGTTGTCGATTAACACGCCGGTTGGCTCGCCAAATTTGTCTTTAACAATCTCACCGCCAATAGGGACTACGGTGTTGCGGTCGATTCCCGCTAAACTCAGTGCCTTAGAATTGGCCCAGCCAGCATGGCCGTCAATACGCCGCAGCCATATCGGTCGATTGATAATCTTTTCATTTAAGCTCTGCTTAGTTGGAAAACGGTTGTTCTTCCAAATGACCTGATTCCAACCTCGTCCCTGTATCCACGCTAATGCTGGATTCTTGTTTGCAAAATCGGCGACCGTATCGACACTAGCTTGTTCTGATGGACTGTCTCGCAATGAGACGCGTTGTAAATTTAGGCCCAAGCTCGCAACGTGGCCATGACCATCAATCAGGCCAGGTAACACCATTTTTCCAGCTAAGTTGACTAATGTTGCATCAGGGAACTGCTTGATTAAGTCGGTTGAATTACCGACCGCGATTACTTTACCGCCATCAATCATTAACGCGCTAAATTTTTGTAGTTGGCCTGATGGTGTGTGATAGCCTGAAAAGTTAGTGTAAAGCGTGTTAGAAAAAGAGGTTAGCGGAAGCGTTGAAAGCAATAATAACAGTATATATTTCATCATAGTATGTCACAGATGGTAAGCACTCACTCAGGTCGAAGGAGTGCTTAATGGGATTATTAAGAGCCTAGAGCGTTTGGCGAAGACGTTCTTGGATCACCTCAAGTAACTTGTCTGGTTGGAACTTCGAAATAAATCGATCACAACCTACTTTCTCCACCATCGCATCATTAAAGCTACCACTAAGAGAGGTGTTTAACGCAATAAATAATGGTTTGAGTCGGTCGTCATTACGTATCTCATGAGTTAATTTATAACCGTCCATTTCAGGCATTTCGGCATCAGTGATCATCATTAATATTTCGTCGGTAATTGTTTTTCCTTCATCAGCCCAACCTTTTAATAGGTTTAGTGCTTGAAGGCCATCAGTCGCTTCAATAACATCTATTCCTACTGTAGATAGTGTTTGTTTGACTAAATTACGCGCGGTTGATGAGTCATCGACAATGAGGATTTTTTGCCCTTGCAACTTGTCCGCAAGAGTGTCGTCCAATATTCCTTCAGAAATATTTGTATCATAAATAATAATTTCAGCGAGCACTTTCTCGACATCAATTATCTCGATGATTTTATTCACACCATCACGTTCTAATTGAGTAATTGCGGTGAGATAATGACGACGGCCAGCCGTTTTTGGAGGCGGTTGAATGTTGCCCCAATCCGTATTGACGATTTGATCAATTTTCCCGACTAAGAAGCCTTGAATCGTACGGTTATATTCGGTGATAATCATGTTGCAATCATCATTAACCTCTAACGGACGCATACCAATTGCTTGTGGTAAATTTATCACCGGAATTGTAGTGCCGCGCATGTTTACCACGCCAATAACGGACGGATGTGAACCCGGCATCGCGGTTAAGCGAGGAAGGCTGACAACCTCTTGAACTTTAAAGACGTTAATGGCAAAACTTTGATGAGAGCCTAAATTGAATAAGAGTAACTCTAAACGATTTTCACCAACTAACTGAGTACGTTGGTTTACGCTATCTATAATGCTTGTCATAGTTTTTTCCTGTGCTAGTCCATTAGGCTTTATTAGCAATAAAAGTACGAAGAATTAATTATACTGTATCTAAAAGCGCTTTCGACTTCAAATATACTTCATATAAGTTGGCTTGTTACGATATAAAGCCAACTAACTCGCAAATAGTCTGCTTAATGGGTGTGAAATTTTAGTCTTTGGGTATAATAGGCGCCATTATAGTGAAGAATATTTAAAATAGGTGAGTTTAATGAGAATTTGTGCCGTAGATTTAAAAGACAATCATGTCAATATCTGTTTGTTACAAAAAGATAACGATGTGTTTGACATCCCTGACTGTCGTCAACAACGTTTTACGATTGATCATATCAACGACCGTGATGAACTACTTGATTTTCAGTTTGCGTTTATAAAATTGATGGAAGATTATAAAGTTGACTGTGTGGTCATCGCTGAGCGTATTTCAAACGGTAAACATGCAGCAAAAATGGCAACATTTAAGCTAGAAGCTGCATTGCAGTTGTGTGCTGATTTAAAGGTTGAGCTGATCCCAATCGGTGTTGAGAAACAGTGGCTTAAACGTTCACCACCAGCAATCGAATTTAAGCACACCGGTCTAAAGCCATTTCAAGAGAAAGCGTTTAGTACGGCGTATGCTTTTTTAAGTAGCTAAGCGACTCTGACCCGCACAACTTTCATTATCTCTATCTCAAATCCAGCGACGACTTCCGTTGCTGGATAGTAGGTAAGATTTACTCGCTGGCCAGATAACTCTTTGTATTTCTTTTTTCGCTTAAATTTAAAGGGTACATCGACATCCACTATCATCACCGTGTTTAATACCCAGTCTCCCACTTGGCGCTGAATATGTGAAGTGACTTTAACCTCAGTAGAATGGGTTAGGTCAGGATGATTAGTTAACAACTTGTCGACAGGTGATTTAGCCATAATATGTGTGTTATTGTTTGAAAAATAGGTTATATCATACCATATGGTTAATAAATTACCTTATTTACAGGGCTATCCTGAAAGAATTATTGAACAAGCACAACAGCTTATCGTTCAAGACAAGCTGAAAGCCTATCTATTGGCCCGTTATCCTGACTGCCACCAAGTAACCACTGAGAAAGAGCTCTATAATTATGTTCAAGGGATAAAGAGTCGCTACCTCAAGCAATCAATCCCGATCAATAAAGTCGCTTTCGATGATAAAATTCATGTCATTAAAAATGCACTCGGTACTCATACTTACGTCAGTCGCGTTCAAGGGAAAAAGCTCAAAGCGAAACGTGAAATAAGAATTGCGCGGATATTCAAGAAAGTACCGTTGGAGTTCCTATCAATGATAGTCGTGCATGAGTTAGCCCATACTCGTGAAAAAGACCACAACAAGGCTTTTTACAAGTTGTGCCAGTATATGGAACCAGACTATTTCCAACTCGAACTAGACTTGCGCCTCTATCTGACTGAATTGGCCATAAATGGCTCCATTTACCCATAACAATAACTGCTTTACAAGCAATGAAATAGCGCTGTTAAGCACAGACTATTCATAGGTTATGCACAGCTTGTTAAGTGCTAACTGGTTGCTTTGTATAAAAATAAAGCAGTTGATGTTGTCATTAATAAAGTATGAGCCGCTTCAACGTTTCTATTTGTTTTTGTGTTAACCTAGCGCGTTCTGAATTCGAAGATAATGACTAGTAGGTAATGATGTCACAAGCACCACATTTTAATTTGATCGCCGTTGAAGGCAATATTGGCGTTGGTAAGTCAACATTACTACCTAAGCTCATTGCGGAGTTAAACACTCATAGTACTAAGCCATGGAGGTTAATCATTGAAGATGTTGATACAGATACCGAGTTTCAACGTTTGCTAAAAGCATTCACTGTTGATCCAACCAAGCGTATTGAATTTCAACGTTACATCACTAATAAGCGTGCGACTATTTGTCAAAATCTAGATCCTGCATACCAATACGTGATCGAACGTTCTTTATTCTCTGATCTAGTTTTTTGTCAGGCAAACCTCGCTGAAGCGTGTCGCCCTGATGGTCACGATTTAGATTACTACTACGACATTCAAGACAAGTTGAAAGATTATCCCCAGGTGAGTGCCGTGATTTATTTAAAATCAGATCCTGTTATTTCTTACACTCGCATGGTCGAACGTGCACGTGACGCTGAAGCGGGTACCTCGCAAGAGTATTTACAGCTGATTTCGGATTGTCACGATACGTTCTTACCGCATATCTGTCGTCGTTATAACACCCAGCTTATTGTCCAGGAATGGACCGACTTTGGTTGTCATGAAATGTTAGCACGCCGCATCCTGACTGATGTTTGCCCTGAAATAGCAGCAAACGAATTAGAAATCGCGTAGTTTTAACAACAACGTTGTAAAAAAGGTCAGTTAATTTTTTAGCTGGCCTTTTTTGTGTCTAGCGATTGTTACAACAGCGATAAATTGCTTAGCCCTCTACATAACTGCGAGTCCTTTCATTGATTGTCGAGCCCTTTTTAGCTTTTAGTCACAGTGCGACCCTTTGGCTCATAAACAACCTGTTTAGTTCAGCGAAAAAGATTATAATCTCGCTATATCATTATCAACGACAAACAAGATGGACAATTAGCCAATGAACACGAAAGTATACAAGCGCGTGCATACCTTAGCTGAAAGCTTAATGAGCGCAGTACAGAAAAAAGATCAGAACCTGTTTGATAGTCACTACAATGAATTAAAAGCGGTCTGTGAAGAGCATGAAGACAGTGAGAAAGATCACCCTGTACAATGGGAAACGCTGGCTGATTTTACTGATGATCTTAGCGTTGCTATTGCTATCTATGATAAAGCGCTGCTAAAAGCCAACGCCATTAAATCAACTGATTTTCAGTCTTCTATTGGTTTTTCTATCGCGACACTTAAAATGCAACTTGGCGATGAAGACGCCGCAAAAGTCTATATTACAAAAGCCAAAAAATGCAGTAAAAGAATTCCCGATTACGATTTAAAGGCAGAAATAAACGCTTTGTGGGAAAAACTAACCGATTCATAATTAGTGTTGTTTCGACATCAATAGCATTTACAGTTTTTATTATGCGCTGTTAAAACGGCATCATTCCCCATGCCGAGTTTATTGACCAGCAAAGGCCGTATTGTCTAGTGTAAAGCTACTATCTGGTGTACCTAAGGTGCATATAGGGCCGTATGGATAGGTTTTAGTGTAGTAATATCCATAATTACCGTAAACATCGGTCATGCCGTTACATTCATCTAGATCGCCGTGGTCTTGCTGGTATTCCCAATCTTCAACAAACATCCCTCTAGGGTGAGTTGCGATTGTTGGTGCATCGACAATCGCATCGGCAGTGGTCACGCGTTCTGTTGTGAGCGTTGTCCAGCTTGATTTTGCCTCCCGCACTTCACTTGTTGCACTATCATAAAAGTAGTGACCGTAAATGGGGAAACCATCAGGGGCGAATCCAATGACGGGGGAGCCGCTCGGGTCAATGTTCTCATTGTCAACCGACACTGAATCGCTGGTGATAACCGTCGATAACCCGTTATTATCGCCATGATAATGGTAACGGCCATCAAACGCGTGGCCAGTAAATTTGTCAGTTGTCACGATATCTTTGTTATACGCCGGCACTGCATACCAGTCCGCATTGAGGCCACATTGCTGGCGCGTGCCTAAGCCAACGTTTAGCGGTGCATTAATATCAGGGTGATAGCAAAATGCCGAATCCATATCTAAATCGACACCATTGAGTAGCATCCCGTTTAGCGTCAGCTTGGCCGCAACCTTTTGGACATAAATAGCATTTGAACCCTTTTGTGGCAGACGTGGCACGTTAACGACGTAATCAATGGTATTTGTTTGGACAATAGAGGAAAAGTTCTTGCCTGTGCTGGTGGCTTCGCCAACATCGTGATTTGGGATGTTATTACTGGTAAAAGTACATTGCTCGCTGTCTGCCGTTATGGTCAACTGGCTTTCTAATAGCTGTTGTTGCTGGACATCCACAATGTCTGCATGATATCGACCAACATAGGCGCCACAGTCAGGGTTGCGGTTGGTGAGGGTTAGGTATGAGATATCACCTTGTTGATTGGCACTAAGGTTGTTTGGAGGGACTGTGCTGTTAGCATCTGTCGTTGTATCTGGTACCGGAATATTAACGGTAGCAGTTTCAGTTTCTGAGCTGCCGCAGCCACTTAACAATACGCCACATAATACCAGCAACGCTGGTACTTCAATAACTGATGGTTGCCTTCGCATTGCACTTTCTCATTTGATTACATACTTATTCTAATGATTTTGGGTCATTAGGGGCAGTGAGTCAATCAATGATGCAGGGAGGTCATTAGTAATGATGGAACATTTAACTATTTTAAGTGGATAAAGTCATTGAGTGTCCCTTTCTTTTTTTCTTTTTAGCAGGTTTCATTGCTCTGCTCTAAGGGCGCTTATTAACCTTTAAAGTTCATTGCGTCAGCGAATGGCAAGGGCGTCGCTTTAATTTTTCTCATTAACCGTGACATCCGTTCGTCATACGTAGAGATACACCGTTGTGATGAGTCCAAATCTCTTTTTCTAATTTCGTCAGATATAGCCCATTGCCATGATGCGTGATATTTGAATGTTTTATTGGCTAGTTCAGTGCACAGTTCAACATCACTAAATTTCCCCACTCTTTCATTTGGCTCACCAAGAAAAAGTGTACACCCTGATAAACTTGTCATTAACAAAAAACTCGATATCACTGTATATTTCTTCATTTTACCTTCATATAGTTTGTAGTAAAAGCGAACGCTACTGCTATCTACATAACGAGGCTGTAGAATTTATTATCCTCAGCCAGTATTTAATAATACTAAAACAATAGTTGAGAAAACCCACAATATCAATCATTAAGTAATTATTTGGGGTCACTCAATTAACTTAAAGGAATAGTGCTTAGAAACATCTCTAGAGCGTGTTTATCTGTTCTAGTAAAACGTGCCAAAATCCACCGTTAGCAGGGTATGTTAACGGCGGGCTTAATGGCTTACTGATTATAAAGTGACTACTCTGGATCATACCCAAGAATAGGCGATAACCAACGTTCGGTTTGTTCGATGCTCATGCCTTTACGTTTGGCGTAATCAGCTACTTGGTCGCGTTTGATGTCGCTAACACCAAAGTAACGAGACTCTGGGTTAGCGAAATACCAACCTGAAACAGCAGCAGTTGGGAACATCGCAAAACTTTCGGTGATGTTTAAATCGATATCTTTATCTGGGGTTAATAAATCCCACAACAATGCCTTTTCGGTGTGATCAGGACACGCTGGATAGCCAGGGGCAGGGCGGATACCTTTATATTTTTCACGA
>Ga0105355_10000515_pt1 | contig 35023 bp, 35 predicted proteins | sample GOMGulsemesocosm_2_FD_83508 | JGI IMG/M metagenome (GOLD analysis project Ga0105355, IMG submission 83508) | Methane-oxidizing microbial communities from mesocosms in the Gulf of Mexico - GOM9C Gulf of Mexico | ecosystem: Environmental > Aquatic > Marine > Cold seeps | place: Gulf of Mexico...
TCGTGTGGCGGCGCTCAATGGCTTAAATAGATTATTCTAAAGCCTCTGATAAGTGGCTGGGCGCGTCTGCTCATCCACTTCATTGCATCATGCGCTATCACGCTTACTGGCGCATTTAATACAATGCTGGGTGAAGGGTAGCACCTTGAGCCGTTCGATATTAATACTTTCACCGCAGTCATCGCAAAACTCATAATCCCCCTCTTTCATCCGATGTAGGGCCAGATTAACCAGTTTTAATTCTCTGCGCACCTCATTGCCAAGTGCATCCATGACTTCGTCATTCTCGCGTTCCTGCGCCTGTTCAGACCAATCGGTGTTAGCGACACTGGTGACATGACTCTTGATCCGTTCTAATTTGTCCGCAAGATCCTGTTGCAAAATCAATAACTGCTGCTTTATTTCGATAAACTGCCCCATAACTAACCCTTTATCAGTATTTAGGATTAAGTATAGACTAATTCAGCGTTCAGGTTGGACTAAGAGTCAGCGCTAATGATCAGTGGCCAAGGTAAGCTCAAATCACCACAGACCACAAAGTTCGGATTAGCTAGAGTGTCACGCTGATTATAGGTCAGGCGATTAAGCGACAAATCGGTAATATCGCCGCCCGCTTCATGTAAGATACAGTGTGCAGCGCCCGTATCCCACTCGCCAGTAGGCCCCACGCGCATATAGAAATCCGCGCCACCTTGAGCAACCAAACAGGCTTTTAGTGTTGCGCTGCCCATTGGAACTAATTCGTAGTTAAACTCACTAGACACGCGAGATAGCACGGTTTCTTTACTCTGGCGCAGACTCACTGCAATCTTTATCACTTCATGGGATTCGTCATTAATGCTAATCGGCGATAAACCATCACTGTCTCGGCGATAGGCGCCTTTACCAGTGCTCGCCATGTAGCAACGATCATGCATCGGCGCATAAATAACCCCTAGCGTCGGCTGGTGATCATCGATCAATGCGATAGCAACCGCAAAGTCACCACTACCAGCGACAAATTCCTGTGTGCCATCAAGTGGATCGATTAGCCAGAAACGCGGCCAATGTCGGCGCTGTGCAATATCTTGGGGCTCAGACTCTTCAGAAAGAATAGGGATATCAGGAGTTAAGCGTTTTAACGCCGCACAGATAATATCATTAGCGGCATAATCGGCACTCGTCACCGGCGATTGATCATCTTTGGTAAAGGATTCGAACTTTCCTTGCTCGTAACAGCGTTTTATTTCCGCACCCGCCTGCCGAGCAATCTGCTCAACGGCTAATGTTAATTCACATAAATCCATCTTAACCTCCTACTGCCAAATTGTTAGCGTTGCCCGCGCAATTGCAGCGCCATTAACAACGCAGCGACACAACGGGCATCGCGAAAATCAGCATCACTCATTAATTGATCAACATTAGCGGTGTCCCATTTAAGCACCTCAAGTTGTTCCGGTTCATCGCCTTCTAGGCGTTCTTCATAGAGATCGCTAGCCACAAAAATATCCATGCTAGCGCCGAAGTACGTCGGTGCCATCGCCAAGGACTTAAGCTGGACGAAAGTTTTAGCACCATAGCCAATTTCTTCTTTAAGTTCACGGTTAGCCGCTTCAAGGGCCGTTTCACCGGGATCGATTAGTCCTTTAGGGAAACCCAGCTCATAATTATGGGTACCACAAGAATACTCTCTAATCAGTAATAAGGTTTGTGAATCTAAGTATGGCACCACCATCACCGCGCCACGTCCGCTACCTTTCATCCGCTCGTAATCACGTTCAATACCATTGGAGAAACGCAATTTTACCTGTTCGATCGCAAACAAGCGGCTCTTCGCACAAACATGTGAAGACAAAACTTGAGGCAACCGATGCTTATGATCCATACTCACTCCAACTCAATAACTTACACGTAAAGAACACACTGAGGGCTTCACCCGATGCACCAGCCCCTTACTCGCTCCGACTCAATATCATCTAAAGTAACTTGCTAGCACTAATCATACAATGTCTTTATGGCATCTTAGCTTAACGTAACTGCGTATTAAACTTGAGTACATAACGACCTCGACTGTCACGCTGTGAACTAAAATCGAGTAAATTAACAAAATCTTGCGGCGCATCAGCCGGCGGCTCCACCAGACCCGCGAGGTCTAACTTACGTTGTGGCGACAATGCTACCTTCGCATCGATACCCAAACTATTGCCCTGTGGCGCTAGGGTGCCAACTATTGTGCCGTTATCACAACTTAGCGCAACCTGTGCCTGTTTAATTGGCACCTGGCCAAAGTTACTAGCGATTTGACCTTGCGTTAGCATCAAACTGCCCTCAAGTTGCTCACACCAAGGCTGCGCCTGCTGATAATGTGCCACCTTAAGTTGTAGCTTGCCCCTAGCCGTAAGGCCCATTGGCATAGGGCTTATCGAGTTAAGATGCTGTGCCGTTGAGGTGAGTGTTAACTCATTAACACTCACCTGCTCGCCACTGATTATCACCTCGCCCCGTCCCTTGATATCACTGGTTCGAACACCTAAGGTAATATCTGCGGCGAGGTTTAAGCGCAATAATTGCGACAGTTGCAGCTGCCAACTGAGCGATTCAAGCGTCAGCCGATCAACTTGTACCGACGTAATATGACCAGACCAAATGGTGCCACTAATGGCGCCCAATTTAATCTTATCTGGCAGCGTAAACTGCGCAACCACAAAACGAGCTGGCAGCAACGCCACAATAAATACCAGATAGACAACTGTCGCTAAAATAATAATTTTGATCTTTTTCACGATAATTATTTACTCACAACTAATCGGGTTTTAACGTAACCCGGCGCACCCTGCGGGCGAAACTCAGCAATTTCGATCAGCACCGAATAAGTCAATTCAAGCTCTTGCACCCATTGTAATAATGCAACAAATGACGCGCTTTCAATATTAATTTGAATCTTATTATTTTGCGGTTGAATACGATTAATGGTTAACTTATGGCGGCGCGCAGAGGTATTAATTATTTGCGCCAGAGAGCCTTGGTTAGGACTCGCGCTTAGCCCTGACTGAGCCCGTAATTTAGCAATTTTAGTGGCGTTCTTTTCCACCCATACTAATAGCTTTTGTTCGCTTGCCACCCCTTGCTGCGCTTTGTTTAAATTATTGGCCAATGGCTGATAAACAACAAAATACACTAGCGCTACCATCAACATGGCGCCCAACATAAGCACCAAATTTTGCTCGCGCTTTTCTAACGTCTCAAGCCACTCTTTCATGACGATGCCCTTATCGTTAATGATCCATTAACCTTACTGCCATTGTTGTTAATTGCACCAGTGACCACGGTATATTGGGTCGCCAGAATTTGTTTGAATTTGTCGAATTGTTGGTAACTTTTGGCATCCGCTTGCAAGCGCAATTCACGCCTCTTATCATCAAACTTGATAGTAATAGGTGTCAGTTCTGGTACCTTGGCAAAGGCATCATTAAGCGCTGCTAGCATGCTTAGCATTTCACTATTTGATTGACCCCCATTTAAGCTAGCCAGCTGCGATGTCATCTGTCGTTTAATCAAACGCACGCGTTTAACATTTGGATTAATCATTCGATAAACCGCTTCCGACTGCTGCTTAAGAACAGTGCGTTGCGCCTGAAGTTGCTGCGTTTGAAAGTACATATCGGCAAACAACACCACCAAGCCTAACCCAGCTACCCCTGCCGCATAACGCCAAGTTTGCCAATGGCTCCGCTCATTCTTATTCTGCGCATACCGCTCAGTCAGTAAATTAAGCCCGCCCTGGTAGCTGCCTTTAGCCAATTGTTGCATCACCATGATCTGTTCTTGCTCTTGCCATTGATAGGACTGGTCGAGTAAATCTGCGTCGACACCAAAATGACATAGGGTGAAGTCTTGTCGCTCGGCATATGGCGTTAGCATCATCGGCAACCACGACATATCGAAGCTCTGACCTTGAGTGACGCCCTGACGCATGATGATCGTACGGTCAAGTTGGATCAGGTTAATGGTTTCTGATTGCGGCACAGGCAAGGCAAGGTAATCAGGCATCATGCGTCTTGGCGCAATTGCGGCCTCACTTAAGAGGGCTAACCATTGCTCCATCTTGTGCTGTGCACAAATATAGACACTCTGGCAATCGTCACTAATTTTTCCATAACTAAAATGCAGCGTTTCGACAGGACTGGCCAGGTCTTCTTCTAGCATATAGGGAATTGCCTTGATCGCCTGTCTGCGGTTAGACTTTGGCAACTGCGCCTCAAAATAGCTAACATCCTCGCCGGGCACCAAGATATCAACCACACAGCGCTTGGCATGTTCGGATAATTGGGCCAGCTCGTCGCCATTATTTAATTGCCCGGAGGCAATAATCTGCTGCTGTTTGTCATCAAAAACCAACCAAAAAATTGGCTGTTGTGATTGGCTTGCTAAGCGTATTATTAATCGGTCGCTCATGGTGTTATCTCCAACACTCCATTATTCTGTTCGTCCAAACTGACGAGAAATTATCGACAATTTCTGATTTTCATCCCGTTGAAAAATACTCTCAACACTAAATTCTTGCTGCTGCGCGCGATAAGTTAAGCGCGCTCTAAAATCATTGCTGGTAATTTGCAGCTGCTTTTTAACATCGTCGTCAATCTTGCCGATGGCGGTGATTTCACTGAGCGCAAAAAAGTCAGCAATATCATTAAATCCTTCATCATTACGTGCACTAAGTAAGGACTTTGCATCGCTTAAGCTTAGGTTTGGTTCAAATACTGCGACCAATAACGCACCATGTTCTGGTTTAATGGTATTGGCATTCAAGCGCAATTCAATGCTCGGCACCAGACAGACATAAGGCCTAATGGTGCGATAAAGCTCGGCGCTAATACCCTCAACCGCCATCAATTCACTGATATTGACCATTAAGTTATTTGGCGCCAGATAAGGTACGATCTTGCCACTATAGGTTTCATCTTCTGCCCCTAATGAGCCAGTCATTAAGGTATCACTGTCGACCCAATCTTTAATGGTACTAGTCAACTGTTCGGCATTATAGCCCTCAACCCCAATGGTGATTAATAACGCTTGAAATTGTCGCTCGATTAAGCTCGGCTGGCCGTTGTTTTGCGCGTTATTATTACGCGGCGCGGCCAATGCATTAAGGTTAAAGCAACTGTGCAAGTCTTGCACTTCACCTTCTAACATGCCGTTACCCAACGGAAAAACCATACCTTCGCGCGCCCAAAGTTGCTGTAAGTGAACGCTGCTAGGATTGTCCTTAAAATCTTGTTCGAGCACCTTGTAGACCAGTTTTTCACCTGATAGTGCCGACCAAATGCCCTGCTGCGCCATCTGCTGATTGACGCTGCGGCTCATTAATAACTGCAGACGCCCGGTCATGTTTGCCGCGATAATCACCACGAGGGCGACTACCAGCATCACCACGATTAATGCAATGCCGCGCTGTTTTTTGGGTCTATTCATCACTATCTCTGACCTTGTTCGGCCCTGGCACTAAAAATTGCCAACGTAACTCACCATATTTTTTAGTCGTCACGATAAAGGCTAATCCCTGCGGCAAGTCTTTACTCTGCCACTTGTTTAGCCACTTCTTGCCACTAAAATATTCAAATTTTAGCTGCTCTACCTGTTCAATTAAATCGACAACTTGTGGCTCCACACCAGCCCCTTGATCGGGGTATAGATAGTGCAGTCGTTGTAATTTATGTTCAAATAAACGGTAGCCAACCGCTTGTGAAGTGCCCCGGGGAAACATCTGCGCTGGATTACGCCAACCCAAACGACTGAAGATAATCCCTTCATCACTGCCTTCAAGCACGCTATCCCCCGCCAATAAATAAACCTTGTGCGGCGCTTCACCATTGGGACGCAATCCACGTGGCGCCATTTGCATCACGTCCCGCTGAATTATCTGATAACTGCGCTGGATCTTGGTCAAGCGCTTGGCAGAAGTTTGCGAGATCTCATCGCTGGCTAATACCGAATACAGCACCTGTGCTGACGCGAGGCCTATCAGGCTAAATACCGCCATTGCGATTAAGATTTCCAGCAGGGTAAAGCCCTTGTGTTTGATCATCGCGGCAATCATTTTTTCACCATGTAAGATGATAAGTCGGCCAGCGCATGCTCAGATTTCTCTTGGTTGAACACCCTAAGGTTAATCGCGCGAAAATCAGTATCTGCGGTCTTGTCTGTTTGCTGTTGCCAATACCAAGTACTGCCAGCATATTCTAGCTCGCCGCGCTTGATCCCTAATTCAGGCAACTTGCCCTGTAATTCTAATTCGGTCAGATGATTATTAGCCACCCACAACGCAATATTTTTTTGCTCCAGATAATCAATCGAACGTAGATGCTGCGTGGCGACATTGACCACTGACAAGGCCGCCAAGGAAAATACCGCCAGCGCCACCATCACCTCGATTAAGGTCATTCCTCGTTGCATAATACGCTTAGTGCTCATCTAACACCTTAAGCTCGACTAAGCCAAGCGAGTTACCATTTATTTCGATTTGATAGGCTTGCTGCCGTTGAGTTAGGCCATCATGAAGGTGCTGGGCGATAGCAAATTTTAGTATAAAAGGCGTTAACTCTCCGGACGACAAAATAAGCAATTGCGGCACATGCGGTTTCTCAGCCTCATCTTGCTCACGGTCGATGTCCCGCTCACTAAAAATATCGCTAGAGGCAAAGGAGTCAAGGTCGGGCAGCCATGCAAAACCTTCAACCTCTAATGACATGTCGATGTCAGTTAGCGATTGCTCCTTAAGCAAAGGATCCTCTGCCGCCTGCCATCGTTGCTCCACCAACTCGACAAAGTGATATTGCTTTTCGTCGAACGCCACGCCATAGTCACGTCCACTTAACACCGCCTTATCGAGGGTTAGCTCGGTCAGAGCTGCAAATTTCTGCGCGCCCCGCTTTAACTTATTTTGTGGCGCCGAACTGTCTGCGGTAAATAACGCATACCCGGCGACAAACCCCATTAACAACACGACAAGCATCACTTCAATAAGCGTAAAACCAGACTGCATATAGCGTCTGGTTTTATTTGGGCTGGCGAGGGTCTGGCGCTTAATCACGTCTGATTACTGCTGTTGCTCTGGCTTGTCACGCATGTTCCAGTTACCGATATCATCTTCGGTACCTTCCTCACCATCGAGTCCCATCGAGAAAATATCGAACTTGCCATTCTCACCTGGGCTTAGCAACAAATAAGGATTACCCCAAGAGTCATTCGGCAGACGTTGTAGGTAGCCGTCTTCTTTGTAGTTGCGCGGCACCGGATCGATATCAGGCTTGCTAACCAACGCTTCTAAGCCTTGATCTGTGGTTGGGTAACGGGAATTATCTAATTTATACATGGTCATCGCGCTTTCCATGGTCGCGATGTCGGTGACTACCTTCTGACGATCAGCTTGCTCTTTATTACCAAGCAGATTAGGGATCACCATCGAGGCAAAGATCCCTAAGATAACGATAACGACCATAATTTCTAGCAGGGTAAAACCGGCTTCTTTCTTGTGACCTAATTTCATATTTTTCTCTTTAGCTTAGTTTCTATATTAATGGTTAGGCACTTACCAATGAGTTTAGTGCCTAACCAAGTTGTAAAATTGTCCGATCGACAAATAATGCTTACCCACCAACCAGTGAATTTAGCGCCAAGATTGGTTGTAGTATCGCAATCACGATAAAAAACACCACAAACGCCATGCCAACCACGATTGCGGGCGTGAAAACCCCGAGCGCGATATTAGCTAAGGCTTCAAATTCGCGATCCTGATTATCGGCGGCGCGTCCGAGCATTTGCTCCAACTCACCACTTTTCTCACCCGAGGCAATCATATGTAACATCATCGGTGGAAACAGCTTAGTCTGAGCCAAAGCGGCACGCAAACTTGACCCTTCACGCACGTAATTAGCGGCGGCCATCACCTGCAACTTCATAAATTCATTGTCTAGTACCTTAGCCGCTATTTGCATGCTTTCGAGCAGGGGTACACTCGACGAATTAAGAATACTCAGGGTACGCGCAAAACGCGCAGTATTAAGGCCACGCGCGACCTTACCCAGCACCTTCACATGCAACAACCAGCGATGAACCTTGAGTTTAAAACCGTCATTTTTTAGCCGATGTTTAAACGCGACAATCGATACCACGATTGAGGCAACCACTAACAGACCAAAGTCACGCACGAAATCACTGAGCACAATCAATAGTCTAGTCGCCCAAGGCAAATCTTGCGCCATATGTTCAAATTGCTCGATAACCTGTGGCACGACAAACGCCAATAGCATCGAGATAACTCCTACCGCAACTAGGGTCAGCATTATAGGATAAATCATCGCTTGCAGTAATTTGCTACGCATCGCTTGACGCTGCTCGGTGTAATCTGACAGACGGTTGAGTACTGTATCTAGGTGTCCGGACTTTTCACCCGCCGCCACCATCGAGGTGTAGAGGTTCTCGAATATTTGCGGATATTGGGCCATCGAATCCGCCAGACTATATCCTTCGACAACGCGACTACGCACCGCCATCACCACCGCGCGGATTTTAGGATCTTCGCATTGTTCGGCTACCGCCTGTAGGCTCTCTTCGATCGGCAGCGCCGATTGCACCAAGGTAGCTAATTGACGTGTGATAAGAGCAAGATCTGATGCACTAATTTTCTGCCGATTACTGGCTTTGCCACTGTTATTGCTGCCAGTAACGACCTGTTTAACATCGAGCGGCATCAAACCTTTATCGCGCAATTGGTTACGTATTTGACGGGAAGAGTCCGCCTCCATCACGCCTTTTTGCTGTTTTCCTGCCTTGTCTAAGGCCTTAAACTCAAATGCCGCCACAACGATAATTCCTATTCTTCACGCGTTACCCGCAGCACTTCTTCGAGCGAGGTTAAACCACTTAGCACTTTGGACATGCCATCGCTTCGGATACCCGGACTAATAGTGCGCGCGTAACGTTCCACTTCCATTTCACTGGTACCAGAATGAATCATCTCACGCACCGTTTCATCGATCTCAAGCAACTCATGAATACCAGTTCGGCCGCGGTAACCACTGTAGTTACATTTTTCACAGCCGTTGGGGCGATAAATAGCCGTTGCGGGATCACTAATTCCGAGTATTGCTAGCTCGCTAGCATCAACTTGGTGGTGCTCTTTACACTCATGACATAAGGTCCGCACCAACCGTTGCGCCAATACCCCTAGCAGACTCGACGACAATAAGAAGGTTTCTACGCCCATGTCTTGCAAACGCGTTACCGCGCCCACGGCAGTATTCGTATGCAAGGTCGACATCACTAGGTGACCGGTTAAACTGGCCTGCACCGATATTTGCGCGGTTTCTAAATCACGAATTTCACCCACCATCACCACATCGGGATCCTGACGCAGTATTGCGCGCAAGCCTCGCGCAAAGGTCATATCGACCTTGCTATTGACCTGAGTCTGACCAATGCCTTCGATGTTATATTCGATCGGATCTTCAACAGTTAAGATGTTTCGATCATTGGTATTGAGATCGGTTAAACCAGCATACAGCGTGGTACTCTTGCCCGAACCCGTAGGACCAGTCACTAAGATGATGCCATGAGGGCGGTGAATTAAGTGATTAAAACGATGGCGGATCCCCTCGGTCATGCCGAGATCAATTAAGTTGAGCTTAGCTTGGTTTTTATCCAATAAACGTAAAACCACACGCTCGCCATGGCTCGATGGCATGGTCGAGACCCGCACATCAACTGCACGCCCGGCAATACGTAATGAAATGCGACCATCTTGTGGCACACGTTTCTCGGCAATATCGAGTTTAGCCATGACTTTAATTCGTGACACCAACAACGAGGCCAACTTACGATTAGGTTTTAACACCTCGCGCAATATGCCATCGACTCGAAAACGGATAATGAGCTGTTTCTCGAAGGTTTCAATATGCACATCACTGGCCCCTTCTTTTATCGCTTCGCTTAAGGTGGCATTGATCAACTTAATGATCGGCGCATCGTCTTCCGATTCTAATAAATCTTGGGTTTCGGTCAATTCATCGACCAAGGTAAACAAGTCAACGTCATTACCTAAGTCCTCGACCAACTGTTGGGTTTTCGAGGTGTCGTGCTGATAAGCAATGGTTAACTCACGCTCAAAATCCGCCGCATTAAGCTGCTTAACGTGCAACATAACCCCCGCAAAACGGCGCGCTTCTTTAAGCGCGCTCAACTGGGTGTCTGGGTGAGCAAGCAGTTGCGTCACCCCATCCTTCTCCACCAACACCACACCATGATATTTGGCAAAAGCAAAGCTTAATCGACCCTGTTCAATCGGTTCGTCGATTACACCTTGAGCCAATTCAATATCTTGGGCAACTTGGCTAGTCTCACTCATCGTCAGACTCTTTGAGCTGCTTAGTGTTGTGCTCATCGACATATTCCTTCAACGATTTCGGTAGCACAATAGGTTGTTCCATCTCTTGCAACACGGGCTGATCGGTTAACGGCATTAATGAGATACCATCTTCGCGTTGGGCCAATTGCACCGCGCGGATATAGTTATATTTTCCAGCGCTTAAACTGCCCATCGTGGCAGCATCACGAATAATGGTTGGCTTGATGAAAATCATCAAATTACGTTTACGAGTGCTGCTCGAGGTCGATCTAAATAGATGGCCAAGAATTGGAATGTCCCCCAACAGTGGTACTTTAGATTCCGTTTCTTGCACGTCTTCATCGATTAAGCCGCCAATCACCACAATTTGTCCATCATCTACCATCACCGTGGTGGTAACCGACCGTTTAGAAAAAATAACATCTACCGCGGTGCCAGCAGTACCACCTTTGACGCCCGATACTTCTTGCTCAATGCTAAGTTGCACCGCATTTCCTTCGTTAATCTGTGGCGTTACTTTAAGCTTGATCCCGACTTCCTTACGTTCGATAGTTTGGAAAGGATTCGCATTATTGCCACTAGCCGCCGAACCAGTAATAACCGGCACTTCTTCACCAACAATGAATATTGCCTCTTGATTATCTAAGGTCGTGATATTTGGTGTGGCCAAGATATTTGAGGTGGATGCTGCGCTAACCGCCTGAATGACTGCGCCCCAATCACCGGTGACAAAACCAGCGAGTGCGCCATTAACGGAACCGAGCAGTTGAGCCAACGGCCCGTAATCACCTCGGGTGATAATATCAGGGTTTTTAGTGGTGGTTTGATTATCGCCGGCGCCAGTGGTGGTTTGGCTCGCGGCAGTCGTGTAATCTTTTGCCGCATAAGCAGCGGCACCGATGCCACTGATTGACGCGCTATTATTAAACTGGATCAAGCCGCCATCGGCACTGGCCCATTGTACGCCTAAATCGATGCCATCCCCTTCACTCACTTCAACAATAATCGCTTCCACGTTAATCTGGGCGCGGCGGAAATCGAGCTGGCGAATGACACTTTCGAGACTGCGCATCACGTCAGGTTGTGCCGTGATAACTAGTGAGTTGGTATCTTCATGAGCTTGAATGTTAGCGTCGCGGGTATTACTGCGACTCTTGGTTTTGGTGCTCGTTGAACCTTTCTTTATCGAATCAGCAACACCCGTTAAGACCTGAGCGACCTCCTTGGCCTGGGCATATTTAAGCCGCACGACCTTAGTGTTACCAGCGCTTTCTTGTTCGTTATCCAAGCGTTTAACCAGGTTAACCGCGCGTTCACGCGCGCGTTTTTCACCACTAACCACCACACTATTGGTCCGCTCATCCGCCACTAATTTGGGGACCAACTGATTAGATGATTTACTCTTGGCGCTGCCGCTACTTGAGATAATTTGCTCAATGATGCGAACCAATTCCGGTGCCGACGCATATTTAAGCTCAACTATGGCAACTTCTTGATCCCCTTGTTTGTCAACGCGGCGGATCATCTCGACAATACGGTTAACCTTGGCCGCTCGGCCCGTCAACATAATCACGTTAGATGCATCATGGGCGACAATATTACCGCCGCCACTATTATCATTTAGTTGGCGCAAAATGGGGGTTAGTTCGCGCACTGGCACATTGTAAACAGGCACAATACGAGTAACCATTTCATCGCCTGTGCCGGTTTCATTCTCACCGATCACCGGAATTGCTGACGCCTTAGCTTCTTTATCCTTAATCACCTTAAGAATATTATTGTCCATCTCGATTACGGCGTAGCCATAAACCTCAAGCACACTCAAGAAAAACTGATAATACTGTTCGTCGTTAAATGTTTCATAACTGCGCACATTGATCTTACCGCGAACATTGGGCTCAATAATAATTGTTTTATTTAATGCACGACCAATCGTATAGATAAATTCGTTTATATCAGTGCCTTTAAAGCTCGCTGAATATTGATTTGCTATCGATTGCGGCGCAATAAAAAGGCTCGCCAGCAATAACATTGCGGCGCAGGGTTGGGAGGTGATAAAGCGTCTTGCAGACATTACTAATTTCCTTGGCATCTAAGCTTACTCTGGCAAAGTAAACTGAATATCGTTCAATTGACCATCACGCTCGATGGTGATCATAATATTATTCATCGTTCTTAATTCATTCATTACTTGCATCGATTGGGCAATATCGGTCAAATCAAAGCCATTGATTGACACGGCTAAATCGCCGGGTTTAAGCCCCGATTGATGAAAAAGTTTGGGATCGCGCCCAGCATTTAAGCGATAGCCTTGCAATTTCCCTTTGGTTTTAACTGGCGTAATTGAAATAAAATCGAACAGTTTCTTGGGGTTAGCCAGTATTTCATTGCGTGTCTTGAGCAGATTACGGTTTAAACTTTTATTGGCCGGCTGGCGAACCGGGCCAGATTGGCTAATCGGCGTGCTTTTCTTATAATCAAAGCCGTCAAGCATTAACGTTTCATGCTTACCATTATTATTTAAAATCACCCGATCACTATAAATCTCCACCACGCTAGCACGGGTCGAAGCGATTTTTTGGTCGATCATGTAAGTTTCTTGCTTTGACTGGTATTGGATAATTGCCATTGAACGGCTCGGTTCATCACTTGCAACCACACCGGTTAAAACAAGATTGAGTCGAGTTTTTGGCGCATCATTGACCGGCTGTTTAATTTGCACCGGAGCCGCTTGCTCTCCCGCACGGCCAAACCAGTGATAACTGGAAAAATCGATTGCGCTCGGGGTATTGCTGCCCATCTGGATTTTCGGTAACTGCCACGGCTGATATTCAACCGCAGGGGTTAGAACATGCCAAGTAATTCGCGCGAGAGAGTATAAAACGAAAATTCCGAGAGTGATGGCAACGACGGTCGCTACTTTCTGGATCTCCATTGCTGGTTTAGCAATCAATTTAGTTACAATATCCATTTAAAATCAATAAACAATTAAGACAATAATAAGCCGCAACAGTTCCAATTGCGAATTATTATCAAGTTCTCTAACTATACTATTGTATGCGCTCAGTCACAACCGCTACTAATAGTAGTTTTGGTGCTAATTGGAAATGGAAAAATTAGCTAGCTTATGTTATTTTTAAGCCAATTTTTCATCACTTATTTAAGACCTATGAAATCTTCTGCAACAACTAATGCCGTCGGCACTAGGCTAGATAAATGGTTATGGGCTGCACGCTTTTATAAGACCCGCTCTGTCGCGCGGGACATGGTGCAATCGGGTAAAGTCACCTATAACCAGCAGCGTTGCAAACCCAGTAAGTTAGTCGAAGTGGGTGCAATCGTTAAATTACGCCAAGGTAATGAAGAAAAACATGTAACGATATTGGAAGTTAGCGACCAGCGCCGTGGCGCACCCGTCGCGCAACTTCTATATCAGGAAACCCCCCAGAGCATTAAACAACGTGAAGAGAATAACGAGTTGCGTCGGCTCAATGCCTTAGGTAGTCCACGTCCGGATAAGCGTCCAGACAAAAAGCAGCGCCGCAAGATAATTCAGTTTAAGGCGCAATAAGTTAACTCAATCAATAGGCATAGTGTCTATTGAGACAAAATCAGTTGGAACCCGCAGTGAAAGATCAATTAAATCGCTATATCTTCGATGAAGCTCATGTACGTGGTGAGCTTGTACAAGCGAACAAAACTTATCAAGAGATCGTGACTAATCACAATTATCCGGCAGCAATTAACTTGCTGATGGGAGAATTGTTGGTGGCGACTTCGATGCTAACCGCGCTGTTAAAATTTGAAGGCAGCATAGCCGTACAATTACAAGGAGAAGGTCCGGTATCGCTAGTCGTGGTAAACGGCGATGACCAGCAACAATTGCGCGGTGTAGCTCGGGTGCATGGGGCTGTAACCACGAGTAAGCTCACCGAGATATTCACCAAAGGTTACATGGCAATCACCATTACACCAAAGCAAGGAGAGCGCTATCAAGGTATCGTCGCCTTAGATAAGGATACCCTTAGCGAATGTTTAGAAGCCTATTTTGAACAGTCAGAACAGCTAAAGACCCATTTTTGGCTACGCAGTGATAGTGAAAACGCTGCCGGCATGATGATTCAAGCACTACCAGATGATAGTGACAATGATGATGCATACCATAACTTGCGCCAATTGACTGACACCATAAAGGCTCAAGAGTTATTTAGCCTCGATGCAACGACCATTCTTACGCGCCTCTATCATCAGGAAGAAGTGCGTATCTTTGAACCACAAGATCTATCCTATCGCTGTGGTTGCTCAAAAGAACGCAGCGGCGCTGCAATTGTGTCGGTGGGCCGAGCTGAAGCCGAGTCAATTATTGAAGAGCAAGGACAAATATCGATGCATTGTGATTATTGCGATACCCAGTATCTATTTTTTGCTAATGATGTGGCTACATTATTTATGGACCCCGAGGGCAACTCTGACCAGGTCCACTAAGCCCACCTCAATCAAGTTTTTAAATCATCTTAATCAGCTAGGCCGTTAGTCATTAACGGCCTTTTTTGTGCTAAAGAACAAATTTATGAAAGACTTTCACGGCCAATTACAACCTTTATGCTGAATGTTTTTTAATCCACTTATCGCCGAAAAACAACCAGATAGCATAATAAGCCTATTCAAGTAAGCATCTTAGACTAATTTATATCAAATACGTGGTTTAAATCACACCCTAAGATCCTGTACAATCTCGTTTGCCTAATCGGCTGGGTTACATAACCCCATTGTAATTTTAACTTACTACTTACCACTCTTTCAGGAGCAGCAAAAATGACCGTCGCCACAGCTGGTAACAATACCACTATTGATCTCACTAAATATGGTATTAACGACGTCCAAGAAGTTATTTATAACCCTTCATACGAACTTTTATTTGAAGAAGAAACCAAAGCTGGTTTAGACGGCTATGAGAAAGGTGTTATTACAGAATCGGGTGCGGTATCTGTAGACACCGGTATTTTTACCGGACGCTCGCCAAAAGACAAGTATATTGTGCGTGATGATACGACACGCGATACTGTTTGGTGGTCCGATCAAGGTAAGAATGATAACAAGCCAATGAGCACAGAGACTTGGGGCGAACTAAAGAGCTTAGTATCGACTCAGTTATCTGGTAAACGTTTATTTGTGGTTGATACCTTTTGTGGTGCCAACGACGATACTCGCCTGAAAGTACGTTTTATTACCGAAGTAGCATGGCAAGCACATTTTGTGAAGAACATGTTTATCCGTCCGACCGATGCAGAGTTAGCGACTTTTGAACCTGATTTTGTTGTGATGAATGGCGCAAAAACCACCAATCCGAATTGGCAGCAACAGGGTCTAAATTCAGAAAATTTTGTCGCGTTCAACCTGACCGAACGCATGCAACTGATTGGCGGCACCTGGTATGGTGGCGAAATGAAGAAAGGTATGTTCTCGATGATGAACTACTTGTTACCACTACGTGGTATCGCTTCAATGCATTGTAGCGCCAACGTTGGAGAAGACGGTGACACCGCGGTTTTCTTTGGCTTGTCTGGCACCGGTAAAACAACCTTATCAACCGATCCTAAGCGTCAGCTAATCGGTGATGACGAACATGGTTGGGATGATAATGGCGTGTTTAACTTCGAAGGAGGTTGTTACGCTAAAACGATCAACTTAAGCGAAGAGAATGAGCCTGATATCTACAACGCGATTCGCCGCGATGCCCTATTGGAAAACGTTACCGTCGATGAAAATGGTAAAATTGATTACGATGACAACTCAAAAACTGAGAATACGCGCGTCTCATACCCAATTTACCACATCGATAACATTGTTAAACCAGTGTCTCGCGCCGGCCATGCTAAGAAAGTTATTTTCTTAACCGCTGATGCATTCGGTGTCTTACCACCCGTGGCTAAATTAACTCCGGAGCAGACTCGCTATTACTTCCTGTCTGGCTTCACGGCTAAGCTAGCTGGTACAGAGCGTGGCATTACCGAGCCAACGCCAACGTTCTCATCATGTTTCGGTGCGGCGTTCTTAAGTTTACATCCAACTCAATATGCTGAAGTACTAACCAAGCGGATGGAAGCGGTTGGCGCACAAGCCTACTTGGTGAATACCGGCTGGAACGGTACGGGCAAACGTATTTCAATCAAGGCAACACGCGCCATTATCGATGCTATTCTCGATGGCTCAATCGACACCGCCGATAGCCAGCAATTGCCTTACTTTGACCTAGCTGTGCCAACAGCCGTTACTGGTGTGGCTAGCGATTTACTTGATCCGCGTGATACTTACAGCGATGCAAATGAGTGGGATGCTAAAGCGAAGAATCTTGCCGAACGATTCGTTAATAACTTTGAGAAATTCACCGATACCGATGAAGGAAAAACGTTGGTAGCCGCTGGCCCCAAGCTATAACCTAACGCTAAATTAGCATTAGTCCGCTGCTCGGGCATCCATGCCCGAGCCCTAACGACTATGTCCATATAGTAGTGAACATCGCCGATATCATTATTGGCGATTTTTTTGTTTTAACCGTAAAATAGCCGCATAAGTTTTAAAAGAAGATAACCCAATGTCAGACCTAATCGAAAAACCAGAAAAACCACTAGATGATGACTGTTGTGGCGGCGGCGCCTGCGCACCCTGCGTGTGGGATCATTTCTATGAGCAGCTCAGCCTTTATCGTAAGCAACAACGAGAATTAGCCGCTCAAGAAGAGGCTGGGAAATCCGATTAACGCCATCATCATTGATTACCGTGACCGTTCTGTGGTTATCCCTATCAGCAATTCAGTGTCGAGCATAAGCAACAACGGGTATTAGCCGCTCAAGAAGAGGCTGAGAAATCCGATTAACTCAACGACTGCCAAATCATGGTAAAGCTACATAACGTGGCGACAAACCATGCGAGCGAGCGTAATTTGTCTAGGTTAATGTAATACATCACGCAGTAAACCACCCGTGCTATCACATGCGTTACCGCCAGCCATTCCATGGTCATGTTAACGCTATCACTCGCCAATACGACAGCCACCGCTACGCCAAAGATGATTAATGATTCGAACGAGTTTTGATGGGCAGCCAAGGCACGCGCGCCAAAACCAGTCAGCCTAGCCTGCTGATCGCGAGGATAGTTATTGTCATATTTGCTCTCTTTATTCATCGCAATTGCTAAAGGCAATTTGGCTAAATACGGCAGCAAAGCGGCAAGGAAGGCGCACAGTATAATGGTATTCATGATAAGTTCTTCAACAGTAAAAACACCAAAATAACATAGCCTTCTAACAAAGAATAGATTAATAACCCTTGGCTTGCACCTATTCGAGTAACGTTATCTGCGCCGCCACCTTATACCAATACCACCACCTGAATTTCAGCGATGCCTAAACCATGCTCAGTTCATCAACGGGCCACTTACTTACCTAGATTGGTATTAATCCCATTTCAGCGAAGGGATCTTATCCTTTAAGGTTTGATTGACCTGTGTCACAAACAGATATTGCACTTTGGTTGCATCGACCGGAATGCGCAGTCGTCCCTGTTCAAAATAGAAGCGGCCCAATTCATCGACATCGAAGCAGCCTTCAAAGTAAATTTTAATGTGTTTGGCAATTTGCTCAAATGAGTCTGGTGCAAAATGTTTAATAGTATCCATACAATTTATCCATTCCTTTGGGGCGTTACTTGCTGCTCGCTATAAAGAGGCAGCACTACGCGACGATTGGTCATAAAAACCAGATAGCAGGCGTAAAGCATTCGCCATTTCTTTTATCTGCGGCTTAGTCAGGTTGAGCTCTTTTAGTGCACTAATCAGGCATTGCTCGCGGATTTCCTTATACCGCTGACAAAAGTCCCATCCTTGCTGGGAAGGATGATAAAAAGATTCCTTGCCCTGCTTACGGGAAATGATCATCTCTAATTTAACCAATTTACGCAAGCTATATGCAACATTATGACTATCTTCAACATTGAGTGAAAAACAAATATCAGCCAATTTTTTCTCGCGTTCTCGATGCGCGACATTATGCAATACTAGAATATCCAAAGAGCCTAATTCGGTAACTTGCGCCGCACGGGCACAATGTTGCATCCACCGTAAAAAAGCATTATTCATCATGGTTAGACCGTATTCAAATTCACTAAGTTCGGGACATTGTGGTGAGACTAAGTGTGAAGATGAAACAATGACAGACGGGGTCACTTGCGACATAATGCTATCCTAAAAATTTATTTAACCCATTCTATCATTTGAACTAAAAAATAACAGAAGCAGTCAAAACTCGTGAATAAAATTATCCAGTTTGTAAAAAACCCGGCCCATCTCCTCGAAAGCAGGCAACTACTCAAGTTAGCTGCGCCGGCGATCATGGCGCAATTTGCTCAGATGTCACTGGGGGTTATCGATACCATCATGGCAGGCCGTTATAGTGCCGACGCATTAGCCGCTATCGCCATTGGGGTTAGTATTTTTAACCCGATTATCGTATTTATTATCGGGATTTTCCTTTCGTTGAGTCCAATAACGGCACAATACAATGGTGAATGTGACCGCGCAGGTGTGAAACGAACCTTTCAAAATGGCATCATCTTAGCCATTATTTTAGCACTCCCTAGTGCGGTATTGCTGTATGCCTTGGAGCCGATATTTTGGGCGATTGGTATTACCGAGCAGATTATTCCGTTGGCCAATGGCTATCTACAAGCGCTAGCCTGGGGCCTTATTCCGTTATATTGCTTCTTTGCACTACGTTTTTGTAATGAAGGCATGTTTGCCACCAAAGCAATCATGTATTGCTCGATAGCGGCACTGCCTTTTAATGTGGTGTGTAACTACTGGTTTATCAATGGTGGCAGGGGCATCGAGCCGATGGGTGCTGTTGGTGTTGGTTGGGCTACAGTCGTGGTATGGACCGTTATGGCAAGCTGTTTGCTGGGCTACACATTCTTCGCTAAACGCTACCGCGATTATCATCTATTTAACGATTGGTTGCGTCCGAAACTCAACCACTTCTCTGAAATTTTTAAGATTGGCCTGCCAATGGGCGTTGGCCTAGGTATGGAAGTCGCCTTGTTTGGTGCCGTCGGCTTGATGATAGGTCGCTATAGCGTACCTGATATCGCAGGCCACCAAATTGCTCTTAATATTTCGTCGATGGCTTACACTCTTTCACTAGGCTTGTCGGTCGCGGTAACCGCCCGAGTGGGTTATCACATCGGGCGTAAGGACCCACATCAGGCACGTGACACCGGAATCATTGGGATTAGCTTCGGGCTGGTAATTTCCTGTGTTACTGCCTTAATCATGGTGTTATTTAGTACCGAGCTGACCGCCATCTTTACCAATGATCCTATGGTCAGCAGTGTCGCTGTGCAACTAATTCTCATGGCGGCATTGTTTCAGTTATCCGATGGCATTCAGGTCAATGCCAGCGGCGCTTTACGCGGTATGAAGGATACGAAGGTACCAATGTATATCTGCGCCGTCGCCTACTGGGCTATCGGCTTTCCGATCGGCTATGTGCTGGCCGAACACTATGGGATGGGCGTCGTTGGCTATTGGGTAGCCATTATCAGCGGCTTGACAGTATCTGCGATACTAATGGCCAGACGCTTTTTGACCTTGGCCCGTTAACCATCGCTTTACTTGAACAGATTACATTGGCGCGGCCGTTATCAGATGTTAACGGCTGCTTCCCTTTAACCGAATACCACACGGTTACGACCGCCTTTTTTGGCTTGATACAGGCGCGAATCGGCTAATTCAATCAAGGAGAAAACAGTACAATCGGGGGTAAACTGAGCGACACCAAATGAACAGGTAATTTTGGCAATCTTCTTTTGTGACTTCTTATCTTTTATCACCAGACGTTCAATCGATTTGCGCAGATGCTCCGCCAGTTTACTCGCCAGTGCAATACCACCATGGGGGACTAATATGGCAAACTCTTCACCACCAAATCGGTAAGCTGATGCGGCTATATCACCGGTTGAGCCTAAACGACCCGCCACAACCTTTAACACCTGATCGCCCATTAAGTGACCATGGGTATCATTAAATTTCTTAAAGTGATCGATATCGGCAATGATCAAACAGCTGTCTTTTGATTCTGACGCGATAACTTTATTCATCGCATCATTAAATGCACGACGGTTAAGTGCGCCTGTTAGCTCATCAACCAATGCCTCTTTGCGGCTACTTTCAAGCTTCTCGCGCAATAATGAAATTTCAGCCATCGCACTATTGAGTGATTGGCCAAAATCTTTGGCGTTATCGCGCATTTGCAGAGATTTCGAGATCAAATCACCGATAAAAGAAGATATTTGCTCAGATTCGGCAGCGCCACTTTCGATATGATTGAGCTGTTCATGGCAGGTATCCATCGCCTGCTCAAATTTCTCAGCATCTTCCTTAGTGAAGCCTATTGACTCACTAATTGAGCTGGCCAAATCTTCAACGCTTTGATTAATTTTACAGACATTGAGTCCATCGTCAGATTTCAAATGCTTGTCGTAGATACTCTCGGCGTGAAAATCAGAAAAAGGCGCTCGCGACGCTAACACCGAATCTATTTCTTGATTAAGCGCTGGAATCTCATTTGAGGCGTAGGTGTACCACAGCGCATAGTTCTGCGGCAACACCGGCACATTGTATTTCATCATCAAAGGGATGGTTTTCTTAAGCGTAACCACCGAATCATCAAATACTACATTGTCAGACATTGTTAATGTTCTCTCCATTTAACATTATATTGTGACTACAAATAAGCTAAAGCATTATTGTAGCTACTTAAGGCACCATTCTTTTCACCTAGCTCCTGCTGCGCGTGTGCTAGCTGATGATATAAGCCAGCACTAGGCGCTAGTTCAATCGCCTTGAGTGTCCACACCTTAGTTTGCTCCCAGCAACGCAACTTACTTAATAATCGTGCGATAGTCTGCGGGATCATCACCTCTTGTGGATACTGTTTCTCTAGTGCAATGAGTTTATCGCTGCTAAGCTGTGCCGCTTCCTCAGGCACCTCACTCAATAAAGCAATTAAAGCGCAGTGCATATTTTTGCGTAAACGCTTAAATATTTCATCCTCGACCACATCATAACGATCTGATTTAATATTTAACTTAGCATAATGAGTGAATATGTCGATGTTATTACGTAGCTTTCGACTAAGGTCTTTAAACGCTGGTGTTAGCTTTTCAATATCTTGTTGTGCGATATTGCCTAATAACCCACAGTGGGCCTCAACTTCAAACTGTAGACACTGCTGTTGACTTATTTGCTGCTGTTTAAGCAGCGGATGAACCAACGGCAAGACCAATTCCCATTGTGCAGTTGCTTGATACACCTGCAACGCTAAGCGCATTAGCTGTGGCTGTTTTGATGTCACTGGCTGTTGCGCTAACCAAGTCGCGGCGGCTTCAAACTCTTGTTCATCAACCAGTAATTTTAAACGCGTCACGATCAGTGCACTGTCATCGCTGTCGATTAAAGCTGCACTTTCTAAATACTTGTCACGCTGTTGTTTTTTTCCTAAACGTTGAGCCGCATTCGCCGCGGTTAAATAGTTAAGGATAGGCTGGTCACTTAGATTAGCATAACGGGCACTGTTTTTTTCCGCCAGGTCGAAACGACCGCTGGCTAAGTCTAGTAGACTGCTCAGGGTCTTTTCGCGCGCCAATTGATGACGACGCCAGCCAAACCAATGACGTGTACGACCCCATAACGATAGTAAGTTAACCACCGCCCATTCCAGCAGTTGCAACCCAGCGTAAAACAAAAATATAACCATCACCAATACCACCACACTGCTTTCGATGGTCCAGTCATTGAATGCAATCAGCACATAGCCTTTTTGATCCATTAGCATCGGCCCTAGGAGTAATCCGGCACAGATGATTAATGCGAGTAGCAGTAGTCTAACCATAATTAGCGTCCTGCCTTATTGTTGTAACCAATATTGCGCTGGGTTAATGCGTCAATAATCAGGTTACTGCTTGAGAGTTTGGCGGGATAATTAACGCTAATCTGTTGATTACCTAACTCGGCTAATTCGCTGAGCATAAATTCGGTGGTGCTATCTTGGCGGTCGAAAAATTGCATAACCCAACGCGTTGCTAATTCGATAGAATGCTCAAAAGAAGCTTGCTGCTGACGATAAACCGCTAATTGAGCTTGCAGCAACTTACTCTTTAAGTTTTCTTCCAAATACCATTGTTGCTTTGGTGACATCAACGGCTCAACGCTGCCGTTGCGCCTGCGCACCGTGATAAAACCATCACTAAACGAATGCCACATGCGCTTTAAATTCTCTTGCCAATCTTGTGGCGAGTCCGATAGTTGCTCACTATTGTCCGTTGCCACTTCAGTCGGTAGCTCTACCATGTTCAACTTTAGGCCATCCACCTGACTAATCAAGCCATCGAGCTTAAGTGCCAAATCTTCACTTTTATCACGCGGTAAAGCTTGTAGCATCGCGATGTCGTTGGCTAATGCCTGACGAATAGCAAATAATGAAGGATCGTTCATCTCATTAATTCGCATATCTGCGGTGGCTAATAATCGGCTCGCGGTTGCTTGATCTTTTTCTTGCCATAGCTTACGCCCCGCCAGTCTTACTAAATAATTAGCCTCAGCTAATAGCCAATCATTTGGCCGCTGGCCACCGAGCTCTAATATTTTACCCTGTAATACGTTAATGGTTTGCTGCTGCCGATCGAGTGACTGATTAAACTGTTCACTCATATTGAGCATTTTCTCACTGTGCAATTTGGCATCATCGAGCGCCACACTTATCTCTTGCTTTTGCTCATTGTTTTGGCTGGTTAATTGGCTAATATTGTCGTGCTGGGCATCAATCAACGTATTAAATGAGTAAGCTGCCCAACCGCCAGCGCCTGCCAAGATTAAAATCAATAGTAAACATAGGATAGCCAATTTACTGACCGAGGCTTTATCAGCTCGAGGTCTCGGCTCTTGATCTTTTGTTGAGGTTGATAGAGACTCTTGTTGCAGCGATGCTTTAGGCGATTTGGTTGGGGCAACGGGTTCTTGCTTGGCATCTGCCTGTGTAGGCTTATCTTGTGATTCCTTGCTTACATCTTTTTTACTAACCATGTCATTAGCCGTTTTCGGTTTACTGACATCGGCAGAACTCTTATCTTGTGATCCCTTGCTTACGTCTTTTTTATCAACTATGTCGTTGGCCGTTTTCGGTTTACTGACATCGGCAGAGCTCTTATCTTGTGATCCCTTACTTACGTCTTTTTTACCAACTATGTCGTTAGCCGTATTGGATTTGGTAACATCGACTGAACTACTATCATCGGCGTTCTTAGTCGCTTGTGGTTCCTTTTGCTTAGCCACCGACTCAGCGGTTTGCTGATCTTTGCCTGTCGATTTTTGCTTCGCATCACTTTTATTTTTCATAGAAAGAGCTCTGTAAATTTATTAGTTGCGCTAAAATAGCCTGATTGTCTGCACCTGCGGCAGTTATAACCTGTGTCACACCCAGTTGATTAGCTACCTGGGCGACTCGAGGGCTGGGTACAATGACCAAGATATCATCAAGCCATGACCGATAACCATTATTGACCAGTTCGAGTAATTTTTGCAAAATTTGTACACTAGTAACTACTATAGTTGTAATCCCTTGCCGCTGCCATTGCTCAACCACATTTTTCGCATATAAAACAGGCTCTCGACAGTAGAGCTCACTATAAGTGACCACCGCGCCACGTGCACTTAGCTGTTGAGCCAGCGTTTCACGACCGCCATTGCCGCGCAATATCAAAATATTCTTCCCCGATAGATGCCGCAATGATGTTAAGGCCAGTAAACCTTCGGTACGTGGGTCATCGGGTGCAATAGCCTCAACATCGATGTTCAAAAAAGCCTGAGCGGTGGCACTACCAACTGCAAAATAGCATTTATTTGGCCAGCGTTTAATTTGTTGGTCGGCACTAACAATAGCATTGGCACTGACGGCAATAACAATATCGCTTTGCGCTAACTTGTCGGCTAGTCCATCATCGGTTAACGATGTTAAGGTAATCAGAGGGTAACTGAGGCTGTCAAAGCCTTGCGCAGCTAATAACTGCGCCAAGGCTAAATTTTTATGTGCCGGTCGCGTCAGTAGTACGCGACCGGTCTGGTGGGGGCTAGAATTAACTTTGGGCATAAACCTGTTGTAGAATTTCTCTGCCGCCACGGGCCAGTAATTTATCAGCCATAACGATTGCTGCTTCTTCGGCTTGAGCGATAGGACCACGCGCTTCTTCTGTCAGCATAATGGTACCGTCAGGGCTGCCTACTAGAGCACGTAGCCAATATTGATCGCCTTCAAGTACACAGTAACTGCCGATTGGCACCTGACAGCCACCTTCTAAGCGCTTGTTGAGCGCGCGCTCTGCTAAGACTCGAAGGCGCGTATCATGATGTTCTAATGGCGCCAGCAACTGGTGCATCCGAGTATCGTCTTGACGACACTCAATGCCAACAGCCCCTTGACCAACGGCTGGTAGCGACTGCTCTGGCGCGATAAAAGAAGCGATACGCTGGTTAAGCTTGAGACGAATTAATCCAGCTGCTGCAAGGATAATCGCATCGTACTCACCATTGTCGAGCTTACCTAAACGGGTGCCGACATTACCGCGCAAATCGCGAATAATTAAATCTGGACGTGCCGCCCGTAATTGACATTGACGGCGTAGGCTGGAGGTACCAACAATCGCGCCCTGAGGTAACTGCTCAAGATTTTCATAGGTGTTGGACACAAAGGCATCGCGTGGGTCTTCTCGCTCACAAATCACTTGCAAGTCCAGTCCTGGCGGGAAATCCATCGGCACATCTTTCATCGAATGCACCGCAATATCGGCACGTCCATCAAGCATAGCTGTTTCCAACTCCTTAACGAATAACCCTTTTCCGCCTATTTTCGCTAACGGCGTATCGAGAATTTTATCACCCTTGGTGACCATGGTCACCAGCTCAACCCGTAGGTTTGGGTGAAAATGCTCGAGCCGAGCTTTGACAAATTCGGCTTGCCATAATGCAAGAGGGCTTTTTCTTGTGGCGATACGCACAACTTCAACAGACATAAATATTCCAACAGTAATCAATTATTACGGCAAATATTATCACTAACCTGGCCGTTTGTATAAAAAAGGCCGTGATTAATCTGTCAACTAATGACTAACATCAAAATTGTGTACATCGATTACCTTATTATCAGTATCTACCAATTCAACCCGCCACGAACCTTGCATCGTATTGGTCAGCGCCTTGCTCGAATAGGTACGCCAGTTGTCGCTGCCTATGTTAAGTCGTACATTCGCTTGTAATTTATCCTTATAATACCAACGGTGTTGCATAACCTGGCCTTTGCTCGCCAATAAATGGGTGAAGTAAAAGACCCGTTGCAATTGAGCTAATGAGACCGAGTGCCCTAAATCATCCGATGGCTCTCGCTGTAAGATAGCGCTGGTTAATAGCGCTCGCTTAACCGTTGATGTCACTATTGAAGGCGCAACTAATTGGGGGGCTAGCGCCTCAATAATTGGCGCTGGCGCAGTAACTTTCATGGGGAGTTCATTGCTTGCTGGCTTGGCGTCAACTAAGGCTTGAGCAGTGAGTTTAGTGGTTGCTTTAGTGTCAGGCACAACTTGTTCAACTTGGCTATTAGCCATAGTTTGGGAGATTAGTATTGGTTGTATTATTGCCTTTTCAGCTATCGACCTGTCACTCTCTTCCGGTAATGTAGGCTCCAATCCGTTCGGGGTAACCGAGACCGGCCACAAAAGGTAAGCGATGACGACGGCGAGGGAAAAAATGCCAACCACAAACATAGTGATCTTTCGCTTATCCAAAGGCGCTGGTTGTTGCTGATGCGGCTCCCGCAATGCTGAGCTCACCTCAACCTTTATTTTAATTTGCAACTCATCGTCCTCGACACCACTAATGCCACAATAATACCAATTAAAAACATCCTAAACACCATAGACTATCCCTTTAGCCGAATAAATTTCGTAATAGGCGCAAGTGAAACCACAGCGGTCTTTTTTCCCACGGGGAAACCCGTGGTAGCTGAAAGGGATCTGAGCTGGGCGTGCAGATCCCATGATGGGTGGTAACCGCATATGCAAAGCCCATTTCTTTAACCAACTGCGCCGTCTCCAACGTGTAGTCCTGACCCAGTTTACCATTTGGATAAGCAAAACCAAGCGCCGTGGTATCGATATCATGATGTGCCAAAAGCTCACGGTTTTTTTGTAATTGTTGGCGCTGCTGCTCAACCGGTAAGACGGCCATGATGGGATGGTCGTGAGTATGCGCAGCAATACTCAGATCATAGTCTTTGAGCTGCCGCAGTTGTTTTGCGCTTAGCATTTTCGGTAATTCGCTAGCGCCGCCATGAGCAACAACTAGCTGCTTGGTTACTAACAAACGCTCTTGATGGGTCACATATTTTAGCTTACCAAGTACCAACTCAATCAGCTGTTTTCGCTTATCAAGATCGACATTTAGGTGCACCCCCAACTCGATCAGTTGAAAGTCAAAATCAGTGATACTGTCATCACCGATCATCGCAATAATCTGATCGTTCCACATGTTTTCGCGATCGGTAAAGGCGCTGGCGACATAGACTGTCGCAGGAATGGATAAGTGCTTTAATATCGGCGCTGCCACGGTCAAATTATTGATATAGCCATCATCGAAGGTGACACAGATACTGTTAGCTGGGAGCTTTTTCTGCGCCAGTAGTGCCACCGCTTGATCTAAGGGCAATGGATTGTAATAGCGTTGCAAAACAGCCATTTGATCATGAAACTGCTCTTTCGTCGGCTCTCCCTGCCTATATTCATCCTGTGTATCGAATACTTGGTGATATATTAAGATTGGTAATTTATTGCGCGAACACAAACCAGCAATCCCCTGTATTGCTTTATGTAGTAGATACATAATCATAAACCTCGGCTTTGTAGCCACAACTCTAGAATGACTAATATCCAGATCAGCTCGCCATAGTAGCCAGCATGCTCAGATTGATGCTTGCTCAGTGCTAGCTCAATAAACTCTGGCTTAAAAATACTCCGCTGCGACAAGGAAAACAGTGCCTCTTGCGCCAGTGTCATAAGCTCATCGCTTTCACTCATCCACAGCCCAAATGGCAAGCCAAAACCATGCTTTTCTTTAGTGAGGGTCGCGTCAGGCAAGAAGCCTTTAACCGCGCCCTTGAAAAAATGCCGCAGCTTCTGTCCCTGCAACTTATCGCTATCTTTGATTTGGCAACTAAAGTCCACCAACTCTTTTTCCAGTAACGGATAACGCACCTCAACACCAGCCATCTCGCACATCTTTGTGACCTTTACTAAGTCATTATCCGCTAGGGTAAATTTCCAATCTAAAAACAGCATACGTTCGATATGGCTATCAGATCCAGCTTGTTCATAACGCTCACGCTTCTGTTTCACGGGCAACATAGGATCCACTTGCGCCAAGAAATCAGCGCAAAACATCTCATCGAGCGCAAAACGATTAAGAAAATTATAACTGTCGAGGCGATCTGGCAACCCTAATTTAGCTTGCGAGATATAACTCGCCGCCTTACTACCCAGAGAAATATTACCGAGCGGCGTATTGCAAAACAGACCCTCAAGCAGTCCTTGAATGAATTTTGGTGATTGATTAAAGACCTCAAACACCCCTTGCTTAGCGTAACGTTCGTTGCCAGCGAATATTTCGTCGCCGCCATCCCCCGCCAGTAGTGTGGTCACACCATGGGATTTGGCAAACATCGCACAGCAGTAAGCCGCCATCGCCGACGAATTACCAAAGGGTTGGTCAAAATAACCTGCAACCTGCTTGAAGTTATCAATGAGCACATCCGGCTGCATCACATGAGTGAAATGCTTGGTAGAAAAATGCTCGGCGGTCAACCTAGCGTAAGCACTCTCATCATATTGCGGCGAATCAAAACCAATAGAGAATGTTTTTGCCTGCTCTGTTCCTTTAGCCAGCATGCCTGCCACGGTTGAACTGTCTAATCCGCCACTTAAAAACGCCCCACACTGGGGAGTTACATGACTGTTTACCGCTTGCGCGATTAACGAAAGACAGCGCTCATTTAATTGTGCGCTCGGCGCTTTGCTGTAATGATACTCGGGCCGGTAAATCAATTGAGCCTCGGGCTCGCCATCCTGACTTATGGTGACGCACTCGCCTGCCGCTAATTTATAGATCTGATTATAAATGGTGGTCGGCGCGGCAATGCAATGATAGAAGCAATAATTAAAAATACCTTGAGGGTTGAGTTCCAACATCGAATGGTCGAGTAAATTAAGGTTGTCGGTTAAGGTTAGCTTGTCTTGCAACAGCGAATAATAAAGAGGCTTAGAGCCAATGTGATCGCTAATTAATTTAATATCCTGTTGCTGCTTACTAAAAATAATTGCATTGAAAAAACCGGCTATCTTTGGATAATAACCCTCATCGGCCACACTCAACAATTCAAGTAGCAATGACGCGCCAGCCACATCGGTGCAGCCCTCAAAGCCATAGCGGCGCAACTCGCCATATACGACCACCACAAAATTTTCATTTTGCGCCATATCGAGCTCGTTAGTAGACAGAATGGAGACCGGCCGCTGCCAATCAAAATTCAACTCATTATTTTGCTTAGCCTGCTTATTCTGGCTCGCTGCAACTAGCGTATCCTCGTTCATGGTTAATCCTTTAATTAATGACACTACTAAGTACCTGTTCAAATACTTGCGCCTGATATTGTCTTGAATATTGCTCGACTTCATCCTGCTCTATCGGTTTTTTTTGCGCTAGCATGCTAAGAAACTGTAGCAATGTTTGCTCGATCGCAAGCTGGTCATCGAGCGGACACAGATGTGCTTGAACGAGTGAATCCACCAGCTGGCCGGTATCACCTTCGAGCGGCATCAGCCCCAAGATTGGCTTGTTAACCTTTATATATTCATACACTTTTGCTGGGATTTGAAAGTTACAGTTAGCCGCCTGCATTAATAACAAGCCATCGACATTGTACATTTCTTGCAGCGCCTGCTGGTAAGGAATAATCGGCGCAAGTTGCACCAGATCGGCAATCTGATATTGCTCAAGCATCTGCGCGTAGCGCTGGTCATGTCCGGTGGCGCGCAAACGTATTTCTAACCATTGCGCCGATATTTCACCCCGTTGTTTGAGTGCCGCTAAGGCCTTAAACAAAGACGTGGGATCGCGCTCGCTCGGGTAGATAATACCGCTATGCAGGATAACCGTTTTTCCATGCTGCTTTGTATTGCTCGCCAGCCCAGCAAATGCAACCGCATCATAGCCATTTGGGATCAATTGAAACAATTGAGGATCTGCCTGAGCATAGCGTTGCCGATATAAGGCTTGAGTGCCTTTGGTGGTAACCACAAACGCAGCGGCATGTTTAACTGCTTTCTTCTCAATCCACTGAAATATTCTGCGTTTTCGAAGATCGGCAGGATAATCGTCTTGTGCCATCGGATCTCTAAAGTCGGCGACCCAAGGGATACCGGTTAATTTATGCAAAATCAATGCGATGATATGCGCCGATGCGATAGGGTACGTGGAGACAATCACCGAAGGACGCTGTTTTCTTATGGCATTGAGCCCGCTAATGACGCCACCAACAATCCAGCTTTGCCAGTTATCCGGCAACGCCATCAACGAAAGATATTTTCCTTTGATGCTGAAACTCTTGGCACTATTGCGACAAAACCCACGCACAACCTCGACATTATGTGGCAACATCGCCATTTGCTCATTTGACCAAGCATCATAACCTTGCAATGACGCACTAATCACCACCGTATGCCAACCGTTATCTGCCAGGTGGCGAGTAAAGGCTAAGCTGCGTAATACGCCACTACTCCCTAAGACGGGGGGATAATGAAACGCGATATATAAAGCAGATTTGTTACTCATTATTTGGCATTAATCCTTTAATTACCCGAATACAATGGTCAGGGCGAAAATTCCTGCGCTAAAACTTTAATCGATCAAAGCTAATTCTAGCGTCTATAATATTAATCATAGTTTAAAAAAAGGAAGTTCATAGTGAAAATCGTCAAACTATCCATATTAACCATCGTGTGTATTTTCTCCACCATGACGAGCGCAAGGGATTATGACAATATAACCTGTGGCATAAGTCCCCCTAAACCACTAACCAGCTCCTATGGCCCTTTCGATTATACCAACCCTAATCATCAGGCTTCTCTACCGATAGTCATTGGTGCTCACTTCACTCGTGGCGTTCGTCGATTGGAGCGCGGCCACGATGTTAGCGGTAATCTTCGTTACACGTTGATAACTATCCCCAATTATCACCCAGCGCTTTATGCTGCCTCCCTCTATGCGCAGCAGAAAAAGTTGAAAGGAGCCTATACTGCTGAATGCTACTTTAAACGAGCGATCTATTTTCAACCAAAAGATGCCACATCAAGAATGTTATTTGCGATGCACTATCAAGCAACCGATAGACCCAAACAGGCATTACACCAATATCATGGCGCTCTAAGAATCTCCCCTAAAGCCGCAGAATTAAATTACAACTACGGCCTATTTCTATTCGACCAAGGGCAATTTAAACGGGCGCAACAGGCAGCTGATATCGCTTATAAAAAAGGATATCCGTTACAGGGACTAAAAAACAAATTGAAATCGCACAAGGCGTCACTACAGACTGCTCAACAATAGTTTATCGACGACTAAAAAAATTAACATCAAGCGGCACAAATTCGTTAGACTTAGCGACCCAGGTCGCGCGTTAATAAAAACCAGGCTTTAAACAATGAATTAGAGGCCCCGTTGATAGATAGTTCATCCTTTGAAATGAACCAGCCAATAAATTTTGCTAGTCTTGGTAGGGCGACTCACGTCAACAGCATCTTAGCTCAGCTATCAGCCAACAATGCTCGAGTTGGTCATTTGTTGCCGTTATTGCTCCATTGTAATAACCCACAGCTGCCCGGCTATGCCCCACACCAAACCAGTGGTGGGATCTTTAACTATCAACCCTGCGCAATCACCACCGCGTTAGCCAAGCAAATTTTTAACTATGACTTTGATGATCATGGCGATCCCTGCATCATCGACGGCTTATACACCATTGGCAGCTTAGGTAGCCTCGGTCAAAGCCCAAAATCAGATTGGGATGTGTGGGTTTGCCTTAACGACACCCTTGCCCCCCGCTCACGCGATGCGTTCCTCCTAAAGTGCGCTAACATTGAACGGTGGGCGGCACAACTTGGCGTCGAGCTGCATCTATTCTTAGTCAATGAAGATCAGTTTCGCCAAGGGGTTAAATCTGGTTTTGACAAGGAGTCGAGCGGCAGCGCGCAGCATTGGTTACTGCTTGATGAATTTTATCGCTCGGCAATCACACTGGCGGGCAAGCCCATTCATTGGCATCACATAAGCGACCAGCCACAGCTGCCGATGTTAAATTTGGGCGAGCCACCAGGGATCCCAGCGCAAGAATATTTTGGCGCGATGCTATGGCAGTTGTACAAAGGCATCGACTCGCCAGAAAAATCATTACTTAAAGCATTATTACTTGAGTCATATTTTAATGACCTCCCCAACACCGTGCTGTTGTCTCAAGAATGGCGTGAGCAGCTTGACCACGCCAAATTTATCGACCATTACACGCTATTGCTCAATCGCATCACCCGTCACTTAGACGCACTTAACGATCATACACGGCTCGAGTTGGTACGCGAATGCTTCTATTTAAAATGCGCCCCGAATCTTAGTTACTTCAATGATAATCACGATTTGTCTTATCAGCAGAGCCAGCTTAAGGTGCTAACAACTGAATGGCTATTTAGTGACGAGAAAATTGCTCACCTCGATCGGCAGAGCCGCTGGAAACCTATCGATCGCCAACAACACCATCAAGCACTGGTATCAGCCTTGTTGCAAAGCTATCAATTGATGAAAAAGATGGCTCAATTTCATCGAGTAGACGAAGCGTTGTATCCCGAAGAAATGGCCATATTATCGCGTAAGCTCTATTCCGCTTATCAAGGCTCCGAGACTAAAATTAGCCGTCTGACCTTTAAACAACAGACGAAACAATCAACGGACTATTTTTATTTACGCCGGGGTCTTGATGAACAGGCCCAGCGCACCTGGCTATTACTCAATCAGGCACCGGTCTTTAATAAAGATTGCACCATCTATCGCGATAACCAAATTATTAAGTTATTAGGCTGGGTGGTGATCAATCAACTCATCTCCAGCCATACCAAAATCCTGTTACCTGCAGACATTGACGACAGCAAGGTCAACTATGCGCTACGCCATATTAATCAACACTTTTCTCATCAGCGTCCAGCGACCAAGAATGCATTAATTCAGGCTAATCAAATCGAGCAGGTATTAATCCTGATTAATATGCAACATGACGCCACCATTAACTTTCATGGTCAGACCCAAATTATGGACTGGTTTATTAGTAACATTTATTCGATTGGTCGTGAAAAACACAGCCTAGTGTCGAGTATCGAGCTGGTCTATCGAAATTCGTGGCAAGAACATCACGCGATGTCTTTTAGTGGTGACAACGCAATTCTTGAGATGTTATGCCATCTAATGACAGTCATTCGCTCGTCAGATACGGCGCCAAAGGTAAAGGTTTATAGCCTCAGTGAACGTCATCAGCCGCTGCTGCGTGATAGCGTATTATTTACGGTGCGGGAGTGTTTAGCGATTATAAAAAAATCGAGTAAAAATGGCATTCAAGTGAAATCATTGGTAGTCGCCGGCAAGCTTTACGGCCTATTTTTTCAACCCAAGAAAGTGGAATTCAAAGAGATTGGCAACGCGGTCGAGTTATATCAAAAACTTAGCACTAGCGCGCTGACGCAACTACCCAATAGCCAGCCCACCACCAGCAAGACCAAACGCATCATCTATGAGCATGGTAGCATTGGTTATGTACAGTTTTTTCTCGAGCGCAAGAAACGCGGGATCAAGGTCTATATCCTCGATGAGCACAATAACTTGTCGAGCTACTGGCAAGATGAACTCGACGAGGGGCAACTCGTTAAAGAGATTTATCGCTTCTATACCTTTACCAAAGAGCAGCAAAATGTCAGCTTGGAAAAACTAAACATTAGCTTTAACTTACCTCAATTCAACAAAATAACCCGCAATAATGGCGTTATCATTATTGAGCCGCTCGATCGACAGGCGGAAGAATTATTTTAGTGGGATAAAACCTTCACTAACCATTTCCCAAGCTTTTGGATTTGCTGCTGACAGACCCAATGTTCCATCGGATATTGCGACCAACTCACATCAAAACCCGCTTGCTGCAGCTGAGTTGCAGCCTCTTTACCTGCCACAAATGGCACGGTGTTGTCCTGTTCGCCATGGGAGCTAAAGATCGCGGTATCGGCATTAATGCCCGCCGCACCGACACTAGGTAAGTCAGCACTGGCAAGATAACAAGATAAACCAACGATGCCGGCCAGTTTATGTGGCGAACGCAGCGCACTATAAAGTGATAAAACGCCCCCTTGCGAGAATCCGGCCAACACAATATTGCTCGCGGCAATGCCACCGGCAATTTGCTGCTCGATCAATCCGTGAATCAATTGTTCGCTCTGCTGCAACGTTGCTATATCGGCACGCCCGTCGAGATCCATGGTTTTAATGTCATACCACGAGCGCATGACAAAACCGTTGTTGATGGTGACTGGTTGTTGCGGCGCATGAGGAAAGATAAAGCGTATACGATGTGCAGCGGGTAATTCCAAGACCGGGATAATATCGGCAAAACCTGCGCCTGAATCTCCCAAGCCGTGTAACCAGATAACAGTTGCCTGAGCAGGCAGCATAGGCTCTTTAATAATACTGTCTAACACGTTACATCACCTCGCTTAAATCAACAACAACGCCGGATTGACGCTCGATCGATTGTGCCACTAGCTGCAACAGTTCGACGCCGCTGCGGTTATCAATCCAGGCCCCTTGTTTTAATTCAAAATGATGACCGTCGAATTTAGTCGCCACCCAAATTTGGTGTAATGGCTCTTGGCGATTAATAATTATCTGACTTCTATCACTAAATGCCAACTTTAGTACTCCGGCACTGGTCTCATAATCAAAGTCGACCAGCGCGTCGACCAGCGCGTCGTCCAGCGCCTGTTCAATTGCCATTAAATGGTCATCAACTACTTGATGAAACTCGCTATCATTCATCTCAATCTCCAAAAATATTGCTTTTCCTAATCACCATGCGATTATAGGGCTAATTGAAGCAATAAGCACCGGGAAATCGATGCACAAACTGACTATATTATGCGTTTTAGGCCTTTTATTAGGTGGATGCGGCCAACGTGGCCCGCTTTATCATGCGCAAACAACGCCTGAGCAACATACACCAGCGACAAAGCAGACTGCCAAGCCCGAACAAAACGCAGGGCCGAAACAACAGACTGCCGAGCCGAAAGACGCGCTTGAGATTAAACACACGCTTGAGACTAAACACACGCTTGAGACTAAACGCACGCTTGAGACTAAACACACGCCTGAGACTAAACACACGCCTGAGACTAAACACACGCCTGAGACTAA
>Ga0105355_10000519_pt1 | contig 34842 bp, 36 predicted proteins | sample GOMGulsemesocosm_2_FD_83508 | JGI IMG/M metagenome (GOLD analysis project Ga0105355, IMG submission 83508) | Methane-oxidizing microbial communities from mesocosms in the Gulf of Mexico - GOM9C Gulf of Mexico | ecosystem: Environmental > Aquatic > Marine > Cold seeps | place: Gulf of Mexico...
TATCTTTGCTGAAAACGATTATAACTCTACCGATAATGAACTTAAATAAGCGGCTATATCGACAATATCTTGGTTGGTTAAGTTATTGACCACGCCAATCATTAAGATTGCATGTTCGCCATGGCGGGGGCCTGCCTTAAAATCAGGTCATAAACGCACCGCCTATCTTTGCTGAAAACGATTATAACTCTACCGATAATGAACTTAAATAAGCGGCTATATCGACAATATCTTGGTTGGTTAAGTTATTGACCACGCCAATCATTAAGATTGAATGTTCGTCATGGCGGGGGCTTGCCTTAAAATCAGGTTATAAACGCACCGCCTATCTTTGCTGAAAACGATTATAACTCCACCGATAATGAACTTAAATAAGCGGCTATATCGACAATATCTTGGTTGGTTAAGTTATTGACCACGCCAATCATTAACGCTGAATGCGCGCCATGGCGAGTGCCTGCCTTAAAACCATGTAATTGACGCACCGTATAACTGGAAAAACTGGCACTTATCTTGGGCGCGATCGATGAACCTTCGAGGTTTTGACCATGACACGATGCGCAGGGAATGGTCTTGCTCGCGCCAGTGACGACGAGGTTTTTACCGCGTTTAATACTGCCGAGCGGGACATAACTAATAAATTGGCTGTTGGGATGACGTTTGCTGATTAGGTCATGATCTAAGGGCACTTCGATGATTCGGGCGTTTATCCCTTGGTCGATTTTTTTATCTTGTACCAAACGCATTCGAGTACCATCGACAAATGTCTTGGGCACCAACGCGCTTTCTTTTACCTGCGTCACCTGCCTAACAGGTAAAGTAGCAAACCAATCGGCGATCTCTTTAATCTCTTCATTACTGAGCGCTTTGGCCATGCGATTCATGTGCCCAGAGTAGTCGAGTCGCGTATCTTGCGCAAATGCCTGCATTTGGCTTTGAATATACTTGGAAGAAAGCCCGGCCAGCGTGGCAGACTCTGGGTGTCCGCCGCCAGAGGCAAGGTGACATGATGCACACGCCCATACGGTTGGCTTCTTGCCAAATTGTACGATGCTAGGCATTGGCGCATGCTGATTTGGAAACCAATCTGGTGCGCTAAATTTATTGTCGATCTGCGCTTGGGTGTAGGTTATTTTACTGCCAACAACGGTGTGAACCTTGTCGTCAACTTGCTCGATGATGCTACCGCGCGCTGGCGTCGACCAGGGCGGCGCATGGCCAATCGTATTATCGGCTAGTGCATAAGGAACAATAGTGATGCAAAGAGGTGCGATGCAAAGCAGTGTGATGTGTGGGTAACGATTTTTTGGAATACGCTTGATAGTGGTATTGTTCATCGTAATACTCTCCTCAAAATAGTGCGTCCGTTCTATGTCAGCTGCAAGTATGCGCAACTCAATATTTGGCTTACGTGCTAGCAGGTAGAATTTTACTGCTAATATATTGGGCGACTGGTGCGACAAAAAATGCGCTGGATAGGGCAATGGGCCACGCCAACCAAAAAGCGTCTTTCCAGGCGTTAAAGAAGTTAGGGTGATTAATGCCAAGGTGCGATAGCATAATCACACCACTCATGATGGTCGCCATAAATAACGACATAAAGAATGCCATTAACAGGCGAAATTTTAATTGATAACTCATTGTAGTTGGTATTTATCCTCGCAAATTAGCTGGCTATGCTAACAATACTAAGGTCATAAAAAAGTCGATAATGCTTAGGCATTAAGCGCAAGCGTGCTCTATGTTAGTAACACGCTGTTTTAATTAAATTGATAGTGAACATCTAGGGTGATGGTTTTGGGGAATTGCATCGCGATAAGCGATGAAGGCGCGCTAAAACGTAATTTTCGCAGTAATGCTTTGGCACTTTTATTGAGAAACTTACTATGGCATTGCTTAGCCAACTTACGGCGTGATACACGACCTTGTGCATCTATGACAAAACTAATGCTGACACTTCCTTGGTGACCACGAATCTTCGCGGCACGTGGATAGCCTTGGTGTAACTCGATAAAAGTCCTAACCTTATCCATATATGAATTCATCAGTATTTTCTGCTCATGCCCTCGTGACTGTTGCGCTAGTTGTTCTGATGGTTGCTGGCGCGCGGTAGGTTGTGATGGCGTTATAGGCATCACAGCTGGCAGCGTTGTTATTGGCGGGATCGGCTTTGCCTGCGCTGGTGTGTTGGTAATAGCTTTTGCGGCTAGGGGTTGGTGTTTGAACTTTGTCTGGGTCTGCGTTTTATTTTTTTTCCTTACTTTTACCGCCACTACCGGCGCGGCTGCCTTTTGTGTCGTTGGCTCAAGTGTCTCTTTTAAGGGTAACAGCGCCGCCTTTAATGGATTACTTGGCGCTGATAAGTTGATCTTCATCGGTAAAGAGTAGCGCTTTTGCATGTGGTGAACAATTGTTGGCTTGGTTGTCGTTGCCACCAGTATTAACCAATAGCTGGCCACAACTGCTGTAAAGACTAGCTTTGCCAGCAACGTCGGTCGCCAGTTAATCATTGGTGACTTTCCGCGCTAGCAAGCCGCGTGACTAAGGTTATTTGCTCAATCCCTGCAAGCGACAGATCGCTGCTTATTTGCTTGAGTTTAGCGGTGGTAATAGCGCCATCCGCTATTATCCGAATATGATTATTATCGCGAAGGTGTTTAGCGATATCACTGGGCTGATACACTTGCAGATCGCGCATTAACACGCCAGTTTTAGATAGTTTGAACCATTGATGTTGCGGCGCCAATGCCATATCTAAGGGATCCTCTACCAGTTGCTCTACTGGCGTTATCCCCTGCATTGGCGGCGCAATCGTTGCGCTCACCATAAAGAAAATTAGCAGTAAGAAAACGATATTAATCAGCGGCAGCATCGGCTCAATCATCGTCTGGCTGGCCGGTGACGGGTTAAATTTCATCGCTGGAAAACTCGCTGCTTATATTTGAGATGCCAACATTGTTGAGGCGGTCTTTGACGTCGATAAATTGCTGTAGCGTGATATCACCACTTGGCGCCAATGTCACCATGGTGTTAGGTTGCGCTAAAAGCTTGCTAATCAGTTGTTGCCAAGAGATTGGCCGCTCATTGAGTAAAAACTTAGCCTTGGGCAACATCGATATATAGAAATGTCGCGCATCAGATTGACGGCTTTTACTATCACTGGTTAACGGCAACACCTGTTGCTGCCAGCGACTAAATTGACTGACCAACATGAAAAATATCAATAAAATGAACACCACATCGATCAGCGGGGTTAAGCTTACTAAGGGGGAGCTTTTGGGGCGAGCGACAAGTTTCATTGGGTATCAGCGCTTGGCAGCGAGATACGCCGAGTGAGAATCGATTCTATTTGACGTTGCGCCTTTAACAGTAATCGTTCGCATATGTGCCAACCGCACAGCGCAGGCAATGCCACAATGAGTCCTGCCGCAGTGGTCACTAGGGCCTTAGAAATCCCGGCAGAAAGTACGCTAGGATCAACCTGCATACCTAAGCTCTTTAGTTGGTCAAATGCCTCAATCATACCTAACACGGTGCCAAGTAATCCGAGCAATGGCGCTATCATGCTGATCACCTCTAAAGCCTTTAAGCCACTGCGCCGCTGTTCGATATTATCGATGGCACTTTCTTCGAGTAACCGTGTGGCATGTTCAACATTTAGCTGTGTTGACAATATAGCTTCGCTGGCATCAACAACTTGGCTTAGCAGGTAACGTGATGGCACTGGTGCCGCTAAATCGGATGTTGGCTGGAAGTGTCCCCGGTAGCAGCGTTTACTTGCCACCCCAAAATAGCAAAACTCAATCGTTTTAAAGACAATGATAGTGATCGAAATAATCGATAGTATGACCAGCAGCCAAAGTGTCCAGCCGCCTTGTAATAGCCATTGAGGGATCATGTTGTGTCCTATTTATGTTCGGGTGAAAGTGGTGGAAAAGTGATGCACACACGATATTCGCTGTGTGTTTCGTCAAAGGTGACATCGCAACTGAGCGATGTGGCCATGCGGCTTATGATTTCTAAACCGTAGCCATAACCGCCATCAGTTCCGTGGTCATCAATATCATTACTAATGATCAGCTTATTTTCTAAACACTCGATGATGATGTTATTCTTTGAATGGGTAAACGCATTGCGGATCACGTTGGTCACTAATACCTTGAGAATACTCAGTTGGCTAATTATCGTTACATGCCCCTTCAATTCGATTGTTTTGTTGCTGACTTGCTGTGGCAGTGTGTGGTTAAGGTGTTCTATTATCTCTTCACAGATTAAATTAAGGCTTATAGCGCAGGTCTGGGACACGTCTGTGGTGCGACCTAGTAGTAAAAATGTATTAATTAGGCTGGCCATCTCAGTCGTGGCTGCCTCGATACGGCTGATACTTCGTTGTGCCAACTTCACATTACAATGAGGCATCTTTAATACACTGAGACTGTTTTGAATAATGGCGACGGGGGTGCGCAATTCGTGGCTACAATGGCGAGAAAATTGTTGCTCACGGATCAGAAACTGCTCATTGCGCTGCAATAATGCCGCCATATTGCGACTTAAAATGCCCAGTTCATCGCGCCGCTGACTGCAGGGTAATTCGGTACTGTTATTAGGTGATAGCAAGGCCAGTGCCAATTTATTTAATGGATTGGTGATGCGCCTGCTCAGCAAAACAGCGAGTAATACGCCCGAGAGCATGATCACCAAACCAATGAAGACTAATTTGCTAATAAAATGGCGCTCTTGCTGATTGACCGATGAAACGTTGTCCTCGGCGTAGCTATAGATGATGGCTTGTTCAATGCCGGGCAACGCCGTGACAAATACGTGTAGCTCTAGCGCTGCGACATCATCATGCATACCCAGGGGTAGTGAGCTCAATCTAACGTCCAATTTTTGGTCAGTAGCAAGATTAATGCTAAGGCCAGGATAGTAGGGTAGCTCGGCGTCATTAAATGCAGTGATGGCCGCCGCCAAATCCGTCTCGTTGACCCCACGCATCTGATGCTTTAATTTGTGATGAACTTGCTCAATACGCATCTGCGCCACTTGATTCTCAACTTGATGCACCGCGTTAAAGGCCATGTATCCATAGGCAACACTAACGATCAGGGTATAACTGATGAAGCCACAAAGCAGCACACGTTTAAGGCTATGGGTGATGAACAATTTGATACCCTTTGCCATAAACAGTTTCGATAATCGGTTGGCTAAATGGTTTTTCAAGCGCCATTCTGAGGCGATATATGTGTGTTCTAAGCGGTGAACTCTCCGGTGAAACGCCACCCCATATCTGCTGTTCAAGCAATTCTCGTGACACCGTATTAGGATAATGTTGCACCAGTACTTTTAGAATATTCATCTGCAAGTAATGCAGTTTTACGGATATACCTTGGCAAGTAACGGTGCGAAGATTGTAGTCAATGGACAGATTGGCGATCTGTTGTTTACCAATATCTCGCCGTGGTCCGCGTAGCGACAATACCTTAATCCGGCAATAAAGTTCCTCGGCGGCGAATGGCTTAACGAGGTAATCATCGCCACCGGCGTCAAAACCAGCGATTTTGTCGGCTAGGGTATCTCTAGCGGTTAGGAAGATGATAGGGGTGTTGCAGTAGATTTCCCCCCTAATTTTCTCACACAGCTTGATGCCATCAAGTCTTGGCATCGCCACGTCGAGTATCAGTACATCATATTCATTCGCTGAGGCCAGTGCTAAGCCAGCCAGACCATGATAGGCAAAATCGACTTCGACATTATTGGCGCACAGATAGTCGCCAATGGATTCCGCCAACGCCAAATTATCTTCGACTAATAAAACTCTCATGTAACTCATACAACATTCACCGGGACTATTTTTGCGAATGATAACTGTTCTCACGTCTAAAAAATGTCACGGACACTGTGATAATTGCGTGAGTATTGGCCACGTATGATGGCGCATTTATTGGTGATTCAAATGAAGATAAAAACCAAGTTATTACGTCAAATTCATATTTATTGTTCATTAATCAGTTGCACCTTGATGTTGGTTTTTGCGCTAACAGGCATCAGTTTAAATCATCGAGATTTGTTTGAAGCGCCGCCACAACAGACGCAACAGCAAATAGCGATACCGAAAATAGACGCGATAGCGTTGATAACCGAGTTATCAACGCAAGATATAAGCTTATCGTTGGCACAAGCCGATGAGCTCATCGAGCAGGGCTTATTGTCATTACCTAGCCCAGGTAAGCGGTTGGATTTGTATATCGAAGAGGGTGAACTGCTGATTGAGCGCACTAACTTTGGCTTAATAAGCCAGTTAAACGAACTACATCAGAGCCGCTATACCAGCAAGCTATGGCGATTGGTGTCAGATGTAACTGGTGCCATTTTTATATTTATCGCACTAACGGGGATCTGGTTGTCACTGCGGGACAAGAAAAAAGCGCTGCGCTATTCACTATTTTTATTATTGAGCTTACTCAGCTTGGTCTTTCTATTGGAGTAACTATTGAAAAAACACAATTGTATAATCGAATCAATTAAGGCACTTGGTTTATTGGTCTTGGTTGGTGTTAGCCAGCTGGCAATAGCACAGCATATTGAGGTCGATGTCGAACTAAAGACATTTGGTTTTCTCGCCGAAAAACCTTACTTAGCACTATGGGCAGAACATCAAAATGGTAAGCAACAAGCGCTTATCGTGCAACGTGAAAAAGTAAAGTGGTTGAGAGATTTAAAAGTTTTTTGGCGCAAAATTGCGCGGGAGAACCGCCAAATGGTCGATGGCGTCACTGGCGCAACGAGCGCAAAGTCGCTACAACACTTTTCCTTCGATTTAGCCGATAGCGCGGTAAGCATAGCACTTGAAGTGGTGCGTGAAGATGGTAAAAGGGAGCTGATCAAACTCGACATTGGTCAGCCGATGCGTTGCCAATCTGGCAAAAAAGAAATCGAGCGTGTCTGTATTTCGACAATGCAGTGACATTTAAGTCACTAAGCTTAACCAATAATAGGAGTGATTATCATTTAAGTTAAAGAAGGTACTATGAAAAAATTACTCCTCGCAAGCTTGCTCGCCACGCTATGTAGCAGCGCTTACAGTCACGATATTTGGATAAAAGCCGATCGCCACGAAATTAATAGTGACGAGCAAAAACATTATAGCGTCGATGTGTCGCGCTCGGCGCAAACGTTTGTTGCCGAAGCTAACCATGAAGTGAAAACCCTCAACATGACTAGCCCGAATGGCGAAAATAGCCAACTAAGCGCCGCATACTCGGGTAAGGTTAAAGAGGTGTTTGATCTGGAATTTAATGCCCCGGGCACCTATCACTTAGTGAGCCCGATGACCCAAGTCTTCCTGTCTTTTTATCATGATCAACAAGGTAAGAAACATAAGATAAGAATGCCTAAATCGCAGTGGCATACCTTGCCCGAGGGCGCAAAACCAATTCGCACGGTTGAAAAGCAAATCATCACCGAAACATACATCAGCTACAACGGTTTTAGTGAGATTAAGCAAGCCGAGACTAAGGCACTACAAATAAAGCTGGCGCAGCATCCAAACAAGATCCGCGCGGGCCAGCCTTTGATGTTTACCCTAACGTTCAATGGTAAGCCAGTCAAAGAAGCAGAAGTTGCATTAACCAGTGTCAATGAGTTCTATTACCAAGAGAGTGATAAGGTGGAACTTAATCTAACCCAGCAAGATAATGGCATCGCAAAATTTGCAGGGCAAAAGCCTGGCCGCTACTTGTTAGGCGTTGAATTTGGCATGGCGCTGGACAACAATCCACACGCCGATGATCGTTCGGTTGAGCGTTTCTTGTCATTTCAAATCACCCAGTAATCTCATTCCAAGCGTAGGCCAATGTTAATTGGCCTCATTTTTCCCGTTTATTTTGACGCCTATCGCTGTATGTGACAATTCAATCACCACTAGTAAATTAGAATCATTCGTATTATCAATAAAGGATGGTTACTTCGATGAATCAGTACAAGCTCAACCCCGTTCCTGCCGCAATTTTGTTGGCATTATCAAGCACAGCTGCGATGGCGCAGGACGATAAAGAAATTTACATTTTAGACAGCATTACCGTCAGCGCTAGCCACATAGATAAGCAAGAAAGCATTCGATCAGTGCAGGCGATTAGTATCACCGATGCCGCGATGATTAGTAATATTGGCAGTAAAAATGTACCGGCCGCACTACGCATTCTGCCCAATGTCGATGTGTTAGGCGGGCCAACACCGAGCAATGAGAATATTTCGATTCGTGGTCTGCCACAATCTCATGCTTATGTCTCTATCGATGGCATTTATCAGAGTAACTTCGCCACTAAACGCGGAAGTTGGTCACTAAACCCTAATTTTCTCAAGAATATTCAGGTAACCGCTGGGCCGACCTCTGGCGCCGCGGCAGGTAAAATCACCATTGAAACCTTATCCGCTAGCGATCTATTATTAGACGGTGAAACCTTTGGCGCTAAATTAGATGTTGGTTATCGCAGTAATAACAGTCAAACCGATACCGGCGTATCGATATTTGGCCTTAACGACAATCTCGATTACCTAGTCGCGGGTCAAACCAGTAAACGCGACCCTTATGAAATAGGCGGAGTTGGCGGTAGCTATCTCAAGACGCGTGGCGACCAACAATCGGCATTGGTTAAAGTTGGTAACAGCTTTAACCAAGATCAACGCTTGGCGTTTGCCTTAAACTATGACGATAGTCGCACCTATCAGGTTAAGCAAGACGTTGGCTATCGCGATACCAAATATACCGGTAGCTCACTAGTGTGGACAGATAAGGCCAGTGGTAACGATTTACTCGATATTAGCGCCTCTATCTACCTCAATAATGTCGATTCGTTCTCGTGGGAAGAAAAACGCGATGATGTCGAAGGTATTCAAGATATTCAAGATAACAGCTGGGGCTACAACATCAGCAATAACAGTTTAACCGATGCTGGTTTGGTGCACTTTGGCACCTCAGGACACTTTACCGATCATAGCGGCTTAACCGCTGACTCAAACGGTGTGACAGGGGAGCTGATTGAAGATGATAGCTCGACGAGTGAAGCGAGCACCACGTCGGTTAAATTAGGCGCCTGGGTTAATTTTCAGATCCCCGTGGGAGATTCGTTTGAGATTATTCCAGGTCTGCGTTATGACTCGTTTAATATTAAGTCGTCTAATGCGATTGGCCTCGAAGGTGAGCCGTTGTTACGCGAAGGACGCACCGAATCGCGTGTGTCAAAATCACTCAACGCCGTCTATCACCTGAATGACAACCTGAAGTTCTTCGCCTCGTACGCAGAGGCGCTAAACAATCCGCGCAATGGCGAATTGTTTACCTCAGGCCGTGGCTTTAAGCCAAACCCTAATCTTAAGTCTGAACGAGCTGATAATAAAGAACTCGGCGTGGTCTTCGACTATCAAGGGGTATTCTCTAACGCCGATACCTTGGTCACCCGGATTAACGTGTTCCAAAATGATATTAAAGACTTTATTAGTGATATCTACAGCGTAGAGTGGCCTGATGGCGAAAAAGTAAATATCGGTCAGGCACAGCTCAAAGGGTTTGAGATAACCTCAAGCTATCAACTCGATGATTTAGACCTTTCGGCCAGTTACGGGCGTACCCGTGGTATCGACAAAAACACCGGCTGGTACCTCAGTGAAATGCCATCAGACAAGATTAACATGATAGCAAACTACAAGTTCAGCGATCAATTGTCGGCGGGTACCAGTGCAACACTTGCCTTTAGCCATGACGCCGTGCCAACGAAGCAACTTGTCGAAGGTGGTGGTTATGAAGAGATCCCTGCCGCCGGTTTTGGCAGCTGGTTTGCGATGGACATCTTTGCAACGTACCAACCGACCAGCATAAAAGGGCTAACCACCAAGTTATCGGTGACCAACTTATTTGACCGTGGTTACGCCCAGCGTCTCGACTTTGAGCGCAACGGTGAGGCAAAAAATCCGGTCGAATTTTATGAAGAAGGTCGTAGCATCAATTTAGCGATCAGCTATGTATTCTAAGATGCTGTAAAGATTGCTGACGTCCCTTGACCGCCCATGTTCTGTGCGGTCATTTTTAATCGAACAAATAGCTAGGGCGATTAAAGCGATGTTAGTCTTACGCTTGGCAGCAGCGTTTAGCGACTGCCAATAAGCGCTAAGCGGTAGTATTTATACGCGGAAATTGCTTATTTATTTCCATCATCGACTGGGCGATATCTTGCTCACTCAACTGGCCATTGTCAAACTTCTCCTTTAACTGACTTATTAGGTCTGTGGCTTTATCGTCCTCATCTTCATCGTCGTTAGATAAAGACTCAAGTAGGCTCGCAAACATATCATCGCTGCCCCCTCCAGAGGCTTTTATTTGCGCCATCTTGTCGGCTCGTTCGCTCATTTGTTCAAGCATTGCATCCTGCTCAACCTGAGTTATTTCGCCATCACCATCGCTGTCTAAACGTGCAAACATCTTCTCTATTGTTGCACTGTCACGATCTTCACCAGCACCACTGATGAATTCTTCTTTAGATACTGAGCCGCTTTCGTCGGTGTCGGCATTTTTAAAACGATCTTGCATCGACTGCGCCATTTGATTGGGCGACATACCCATACTGTTGACTGTATTCATTGTTGACCTCATTTAGTTGAATGTTCAACAAAACTAGCGCAAAGCGTGTACCGCAGCATGTCAATTTAGGTAAAGAACTATCAATCAATGTAAATTTTTTCGCCTGGTTAAGCGCCATTTTAGTCATCAAGCTAAATGTTATCGACTATCACGCACCGTGAGCATGTCATGCGGCAACAATTTGAGCTAGTCCGGCAATTATTTGCCGCTGTTGCCGCCAGAGGGATCTATATTCTATGCTAACCTTATCGATAGTGTGCAGGGCTATCAATGTACGTTAGCCAGAAGAAACTTGCTTAACTTGCCGCAAGTCGTCAGTGAACTATCTAATTAAACAGGAGCTGGATCCGTGATAGAGGCACTATTTGCGTTGATTATAGGGATAGTTGAGGCGGTTATTGCGGCGATTATCGGCCTCGCTGAATTGTTTGGCGGCTTGTTTGTCGCCGCAGGTGAGACCCTAGGCTTACTCGATGTCGTGGCGTTATTGATCGTCTTGCTGTGTGAGATGATTTTGTGGCTAATATTATGGCTTGTCGAACTGTTCAGAGCATTGGCGAAATGGCGTAAGCCACATCGGGTTAAAAAGCCCATTTTATGGCGACCCAAAGCTAAAATAAAAAAATCGAAAGAAGACAAGAAAAATTAGGCATGATCACCTCGCCGTAAATGAAGGTCGGTTAGTTTGGTTTAGCGATATGGCCGACGTTCAAACGTTGACGACTGAGATACTCTTTGAGGTAATTGAGCAATAAGCGCAGTTTCTTGGTGTTGGCGGTGCCAGGTGGAAAGACGCCGTAAATATTAATGTCGTTAAATTGATAATCTTCTAGCACTCGCTCTAAGGTGCCCGCTTGTATTTTTGGCCAAGCGTCGTACAGAGGAATGCGCCCGAGGCCATGACCGCCTTCGACAAAGGCGGTTCGAGCGGCGGCATTGTTGGTGCTAATACTGCCGTTAATAGTCACGCTAAAAGAGCGATTACCTTTTCTCAGTTCCAGCACGCCGGAGGTGAGTTTATAGATCACCCAGTCATGTTGGCTTAAATCAGCTGGCTTGGTCGGTCGACCATGTTTGAGTAAATAATCAGGCGCACCGCATAAACAGGTGATGAGGGTGGCTAGTTTGCTGGCTTGTAAACCTGAATCAGCCAGCGGCGCGCCACGAATAGCAAGATCGATCCCTTCTTTCATGATATTGACCACTTCATCGGTTAGCATCACATCGAGTTCAATCTTAGGGTAGAGCTGCCGAAATTCGTTGAGGGCGGGCACGATGGTCTGTAAACCAACGTTAACCGGGCAGGTGATCTTAAGTAAACCTGCGGGTTCATTCTTAATGTTCTCTATTTGCTTGTTGGCGGCGTTGGCCTGCTCGGCGATAATTTGACAGCGTTGATAATATGCCTGACCCGCTTGGGTGAGGTTAATCGAACGGGTTGAGCGATTGAGCAACTTGATTTCTAATTGCTGTTCGAGCTTCTTGAGGTGGTAACTGACCACCGCACGCGATACCCCTATGTGCTTTGCCGCCGCGCTCAAACTACCTTGCTCGACGATTTGGGCGAACACCACCATACTTTTTAGTTGTTCAAATGACAGTTCCATAACGATCCCAGCAATAAATAATCAGCCATTGTATCAATAATTAAAACAATGAAGTCAATTTTCTCTGCATTGTCGAATGGGCAGCCTAGGTTTATAGTGGTTGCATCGATAACAAATTAGGAAACGACGATGAATAAGAAAATACTAATGGTATTAACCTCACATGATCAAATGGGTGATAGTGGTAATAAAACGGGCTTTTGGGTGGAAGAATTTGCCGCGCCATATTACGCCTTCGTTGACGCCGGCGTTGAGGTTACATTGGCATCTCCTTTGGGCGGCGCCGCGCCGATCGACCCAACCAGTCAATTGGCCGATTTTGAAACTGATGCAACTAAACGTTTTAATAGTGATGTCACGGCGCAACAAAAAATCGCTACCACCACTGTATTGGCGACAATTGATGCCAGCAATTTTGACGCGGTATTTTATCCCGGCGGGCACGGACCATTGTGGGATCTCACCACCAACAGCGTCTCCATCGCGTTGATTGAAGCATTTTTGAGTCAGCAAAAAGCGGTTGCTACGGTGTGCCACTCGACGGCTGCGCTATTAAATGTTAAACAGGCTGATGGCGAATTTACGCTTAAAGGCAAGGCTGTGACTGGCTTCACCAATAGTGAAGAAGCGGCGGTTGGCTTAACCGAGATAGTGCCATTTTTACTTGAAGACGAGTTAATAGAGCGCGGCGGTGACTATCAAAAATCCGAAGACTGGAGCGCTTTTGCGGTGCAAGACGGCTTGATAATCTCAGGGCAAAACCCTGCCAGCTCGGCGCTAGCCGCAAGTAAGTTGCTCTCTCATCTTAATATTCAAGCGTAATAGCAGAGGTAAAAACAATGACTCAAACGATGCAAACTAATCGTCAAATCCAGTTAGCTTCGCGACCGAACGGCGCGCCTGTTGATGGAAATTTCGCGTTGCAACAACAGCAAAAGCCAAGCCCCAAGCAAGGTGAAGTACTGTTGCGCACGGTGTTTCTATCACTCGACCCTTACATGCGCGGCCGCATGAACGATGCCAAGTCATATGCCGATCCGGTTGGCTTAGGCGAAGTGATGGTCGGGGGCGGTGTTTGTCGGGTTGAAGAATCCCTCAACGAGAGCTTTAAACCCGGCGATTGGGTCGTGTCTTTTAGTGGTTGGCAGGATTATAGCGTGTGTGATGGCAGTGAATTGCTAAAACTCGGTGATATGCCAAATCCTTCTCATGCGCTAGGTGTGTTGGGTATGCCTGGTTTAACTGCTTACATGGGTTTGCTCGATATCGGTCAGCCCAAAGCGGGTGATACCGTGGTGGTCGCTGCTGCAACTGGTGCGGTGGGCAGTTTAGTCGGTCAAATTGCTAAGCTTAAAGGCTGTAAAGTGATTGGCATAGCCGGCGGCGCGCTAAAATGTGATTACGCCGTTGAGACCTTAGGTTTTGATCATTGCCTTGACCACAAAAGCGAGAACTTAGCCGAACAATTGGCGGCCGTTTGTGATGCGGGCATCGATGTCTATTTTGAGAATGTTGGCGGCAAGGTGTTTGACGCGGTATTGCCACTGCTCAATAGCTGCGCTCGCGTGCCGCTGTGTGGGCTTATCTCTCAATATAATGCGACGGAACTGCCAGCAGGACCAGACCGATTATCGCTATTGATGGGGACGCTATTAGTTAAGCGCATCAAGATGCAGGGCTTTATTGTGTTTGACGATTATGGTCATCGCTACAATGAGTTTGCTCAGCAGATGACGCAATGGCTGATGGCGGGAGAGATTCAATACAAAGAGCACCTGATCGATGGGCTGGAAAATGCAGCCGAGGCGTTCATCGGTTTACTCGAGGGTAAGAACTTCGGTAAATTGGTGGTTCGAGTCGGCCCCGATAGCTTGGCATCATAAGGAATAAAAATCATGATCACACTGCATCATTTAAATCAGTCGCGTTCAAAGCGCGTATTATGGCTGCTCGAAGAGCTCAACATGCCTTTCGAGTTGGTTAAACATCAGCGCGATCCCGTGACCCACTTGGCGCCTGATAGCCTAAAACTAATTCACCCTTTAGCCAAGGCGCCGGTGATTGTCGATGGCGAGGTCACCTTGTGTGAGTCTGGCGCGGTGCTGGAATATATATTAAATCAAGCACCTGACAACCATTTACGCCCAGCGCAAAACCATCGAGATTATTATGATTATCTTGAATGGTTACACTTTGCCGAGGGCTCGTTGGGTTTACCGGTGTTGGCGCGTTTGTTTATGAATATGGAATCCCGTGACAATAATCAACCGATGGATGGTTATATTGCCAAGGAGATTGCTGTGGATTTTTCATACATTGAAGCGCGCTTGAGTGAGCAGCCGTATTTTTCTGGCGATAGTTTTAGTGCTGCGGATATTATGATGACAATTATCTTGGAGATTGCCGCCAATATAGCCTTGTTAGACAATTATCCCCACACTGTAGCTTATCTTGCCAAGGTTCAACAACGGCCGGCCTATCTGCTGGCCGCCGCGGAAGGTTAGCCTGTGACAAATCACATTCAGCTTGTAGCGAGCTGACTGTGCAATGAGCTAATCACAACGCTTTGTGTTGAAAAATTTCGAGCAACGCTGCGGGACAAACTGGCCTTATTTTCAACTTTTTCGCAGGGAGCAGCTATACTCTATCTAACATCCGACCTTTTCTCAGGTGGATGAAGGAGCTGAGCTAAATGGATTTATTGGTATTTGAGCGCACCGCAAAACGGGCAGAAAAACTCGCGAACGAAAATTTCCCTCGATACAAATTTCAATTGGTGCTATTTGCGCTGCTTGGCTACGTGGTTATTTTCAGCGCCGTCGGCTTAGCGCTAGGCTCTCTCGTTGGCCTGGGGTATCTGGCCTTCGCTCACAGTGCGTGGTTGCTACTGCTCCTAAAGAAGAAAATTTTCTTGCTGATAATTCCAGTGCTCTGGATATTATTGAAATCTTGCTGGATTAGGGTTGAAGAGCCCGAGGGCCTCGAGTTAAAGCAACGGGATTATCCTGAATTATTCAATGAAATAAATGAGATTGGCGCGCAACTCAATGCACCCAAAATCCACCGCGTCGTGCTCACACCAGAAATGAACGCTGCGATCACCCAAACGCCACGTTTGGGTATTTTTGGTTGGCACAAAAACACCTTAGTCTTGGGCATTGAATTACTGCTAGTGCTCAGTGCCCAACAGACGCGCTCGGTGATTGCACATGAATTTGGCCATTTGTCCGGTAATCATTGTCGTTTTAATGGCTGGATTTATAGAGTTCGCGTGACTTGGCATCAAATCATGGAAGCCTTTGGCCAGCAAAACTCGCTGGGCGGGGCGCTAATGGGTAAGTTCTTTGAATATTATGCACCGCGTTTTGCTGCTTATTCCTTTGTGCTCGCTAGAGCCAACGAGTATGAAGCCGACAGTATTGCCGTTGGGTTAACCTCGAAACAGGCCGTTGGCGCGGCGTTGGTTAGTACTTATATCATGGGGCCAACACTGGAGAATAGTTATTGGCGTGATTTCTTTAAGCTTGCCGACGACAACCCGCAACCCATCAGCCTGCCGTGGTCTGGGTTAGGTCAATATTTAGTGGGTGAGAGGGGCTTAAAAGCACAACAAAGTAAAGCGCTGGCGCAAGTATTGCGCGTCGAAACCAGTTGTGATGATACACATCCTGCATTATCAGAACGGCTCAAAGCCATTGGTTATATTCCTCAGACGCCGCCCCCAGTTACTATCAGTGCAGCGAAAACGTTGCTCGGTGATAATTACACGCAAGCCATGGAATATTTTGACCAACAATGGCTGGGCCATGCTTCTCAAATTTGGCAGCAACGCTATGATCATGTTGTGCAAGCGCGCCAGACACTCGCAGAGTTAAGCGAGAAGAGTCTTGATGAGTTATCCCAAGATCAATATTTGGAACTGTGCGTATTCACCGAAGATTTGGTTTCTCATCACCAGGGGCTCGCGATGATGGGGGATTTTCAGCGTAAATATCCTGACTCGGCCTTTGCGGCTTTTTTAATCGGACAAGACCTATTTGAACGGCAAAACGAGGGTTGTATTGCGCAATTTGATATTGCGGTAACAGAACCATCCTTAGTGATCGAGAGTTGCCATATGGCTTATCAGTTTTTGCGCAGCAGTGATGAGAAAAAAGCGCAAGAATGGCTGGTGTTAGCCAATGAGCAGGAATCGCAAGATGAAATGGCGCAACTGGAACGCTGTCAATTATCGCCGCAAGACTCATTGTCGCCAGTCGAGATTGATGCGCCAATGAAAAGCGAGATTATCGCGCAGTTATCGGCCAATGAGTCGATTAAATCTGCCTGGTTGGCACAAAAAAATGTGGTGTATTATCAGGATTCTCCAATGTTGACGATAGCGGTAAAGACCAACGGATTTTTCTTTAGCGGTGGTACGGCCATGGCCAAAGTTGAAACGCTTATCGACATCGATGTCTCATATATCATCGTGCCGCATGTTGGCAATTATAAGAAATTGACCAACAAGATTATAAAGTGCGGCGACTTGCTGTTTTAGACTTACCGAAAAGCCGTTTGTATATGGTTATGGAGGCGCTTGCAAATGCAAATGTAAAGAGCGGGCAAATAAAAAGTGTTTTTTAACCGAGAGTCAACAAAATGAAAAAATACGGCATTAGTCTTAGCAGCTTTCTCATCACGTTAGTGCCAAGTTTCGTGGCCGGCGTCGCGGTGATGTATATCGCCAGTCCTCATGAAGGGTTTGTACCATATTGGGCACAGCCTATCTTTTTGGCCCTAGGTTGGGCCATTATTTTGGTGGTACCGACAGTAGTAGCTAGAAAGTCCTATGTTAAAAGACATCGCCCAAAATAATGTGCGAAAGAATACGTTAAGCCTCTAGAATATAACTTAATTTACACTAGGCTGCTCGGTCTGCTGTGTTATTCTGGATGGACACTCATCTAAGTTCCGTATTAAATAAAAAGGGAACAGATTCGCCAAAATGATTAAGAATTCAGGATAACAACATGGCAAAGATAGGGATAGCGCTAGGCAGCGGTTCGGCAAAAGGCTGGGCTCATATTGGGGTGTTTAAGGCACTAGCCGATCTCGGGATTAAGCCAGACATAGTGGCAGGTTGTTCCATCGGCGCTTTTGTGGGGGCAGCCTATGCAACGGGTAATTTGACCAAGCTTGAAGATTGGGTCAATGGCTTTTCCAACTGGGATATAATGAGCTTAATGGATATTAGCTGGCGTCGTGGCGGGCTGATCTCGGGGGAACGAGTCTTTGAGCAGGCTAAATCGATGATTGGTGATATTGAAATTGAACATTTAAGCATTCCCTTTACTGCAGTGGCTACCGATCTCTATGCTGGTAAAGAAGTCTGGCTCAAGCGGGGTAGTTTGCAAGATGCGGTGCGCGCTTCTTGTTCAATTCCAGGTTTATTGTCGCCCAAGTTGTTAGATGGTCGCTACTATATCGATGGCGCTGTGGTTAATCCTATTCCTGTTAATGTTTGCCGTGCGCTTGGCGCCGATATTGTTATCGCGGTTGATTTATATGGTTATCCGGAAGTGTTATCCTTGCCTGAGGAACCTAAGGTCAGCGATGAAAAGTTGCCGCTTAACCCAGAGGAAGAGGGGCACTTTAAGAGTTTAATTGGCCACTCCAAAGAAGTTATCAGCGAGATCGCTAACAAGTTCATTAAAAATCAAGGTACCCAGCCTAATATGTTTGCGGTGATGAACACCGCCTTAGAAATTTTGGAATATCGGCAAAAAAAATCACGACTAGCGGGCGACCCTCCCGAGATTTTACTCCAGCCTAGAGTGGCAAATATCGGTTCAATGGATTTTAACCGCGCGCCGGAATGTATTGAAGCCGGGTACAAGTCGGTGCAAGATATTGCTCACTTGATCGAGAGCGAATTGTTAAGAGCACCTAAAATAGACCCTGGCACTAAGCCATAATATTTCCCAAAAATAGTAATGAGACGATGCGTAAAACAGATAAAAAAATTGATAACCAGCTTAGAAAAGCTTTAACGCAGGTGTGTGACAGCGCGCTGGAACAAATCGAGGGTTTTGTATGGTTAACCCACCGCGCGGACTATGGCAACTTCCCCAAGAGCTTAAAAATTGTCTGCGTGTTTGCCCTTGAGCAACACAAGGCTGACTTTACCGCCAACAATGGTCATCACGCCCTCAATAAGCTAATTGTCGATAAACTAACTGGGCTAGGACTGACTTTGAGTAACATGGACAGCAAAATATCTTTTGATAGTGAAGAGCGCTGTGAGCGTGAACATCAGGGAAATTGGGCGCGGCGATTAGCCTAACCTTTCATTCAAATGCGAATATCACCAGCCTAGGGATCCATGCCTTAGGCACTTACTTGCCGACTGTAGATTGCCAGCGGCAACAGTCTTTGCCGCTAATTCTTATCCTCAATAGCCTAGCCCAAACAACTTATTAGACATAACGCATGTTGTCTGTTTTGGCGTGATTGTTGCAGCTCAATTGATGATCCGTTCTGTGGCGCGAGCACAATGCCAACTATCATCATTGCAGGGGTAAACTAATGATCACCTTTAATCGTTCCGATATTTATACCGCGTCGAGCCGGGCGGCGGCTAATAAAATTGACACCGATGCTCAAATGCTGGCGCCACAGCAATCCCCTAAAGGTAGTGTCGACACGGTGACAATTTCGGCGGCCGCCCGTGATTTAGCCCAAGGCAACGTGCAACAGTTATCACTCAATACTTATGATCATTTAGCGAGCGCCAATCGTATTGTTGCCACTAAGATTGACGTGCCAGGTATTGATCCTCCGCCAGAGCCCGTTTACCCAACCAGTATGAAGTCAATTGAGCAAGCTCCGGTAAATATGGATGACTTTATGAATGAAGCAATGCAAGGCATTCTCGATAGCCGCATGGGTATCGATAGAGATAAGCTTGAAGAGATTGAAGCGATGATGGAAGAAGTGGCCAATGACGACAGCTTATCTCCAGAACAGAAAGAGAAGAAACTCGAAGAGCTGCAAAAGCTCTATGACAAAGTTATCGAAGAAGCGGTAGAGAAATTAGAGCATCAACCGGTAGACGGCAAGGAGCAAGAAAAGAACTTAGGTTAAATAATAACCGTGACTATTTGCACATAGCGATTACAAATGTGCAATGGTCACGACTTTCGAGCGCATCCATCACTGTAAAAATCCCATCATCAATCGTTTAAATTAAAAAAACCACTCAACTGCCTGTTTTTTTGAACTACACTTTCTTTGTAAATCAAATTTAGCGATAGCGCTTAAAAAAGCGAATTGTGTTTGCACATGGCAAACACTGACGAAAAACAATAATAAGCTAAATAGTGATATTTCGAGGATAGATATAGCAGCGTAGCATTGGTCAAATTTATCCAACTTTTGGAAAAGTTAGCGCCTTAACGTATTTATATTTATAAGGATTAGTCATGCGCCAACATCTATGTTGCATACTCGTTTCTTTACTCGCTATCGTCACAGCGAATACTTGCTTGGCCACAATGGATGAGGGTTTTGGCCCCCTGCCGTCAGCATCTAGCGCGGTGCCATCAGATGACTTAAGCAAAGAAATCGATAGTTATCTGGCTGCCATCGAGCAATTAGAATATCAGGGCGGTACCTACTCCGATAACCTGACCCAAAATCTATTTCAACTTGGTAAGCTATATCAACGTCAAGGCAAGCATGCCAATGCCGTTGAAGTCTTAGAGCGCTGTCTATTTCTTAATCGCGTAAATGAGGGGTTATACTCAGCCGATCAAGTGGCAGTATTAGAACAAATAATTCACAGCCTAAGCGAGATGCAGAAATGGACGTTGGTCAATGATCGCTTCGCCTATCTATATTGGCTTGGCAACAAAAGCTTACAGCATAATCAAGTCAAAAGAGCCGAGATAACCTTAAAATTTGCGCAATGGCAATTACAGGCTTACAGCCTTGGCGTTACGAAGTATCCAGTGCAAAACCTAGCCCTGTCGTACAAGTTGTTCGATACGGCGACCAATACCATAAGTAAAGAACACGGTGCCGCCGATTTACGCTTAATTGAGCCACTAAATGGCTTGTTGCTCACGACTTATTTAGCCGCGACCAACAAACCGATTCGTGAGCTAAATTCGATGCAACGAAAGGGATACGCCAATGGCGTTCGCTTCATCACCGATGAAATAAATATTTTGCGTGATCAGAATCTATTAGATCACTTTCGTATCACTAACGCCATGCTCAAACTCGCCGATTGGCAGCTGATGTACGGTAAAGACCGAGATGCGATGAGTAGCTATCGAGAGGCCTACCTTTACGCCCAAACCAATGAACAGGATAGTAAACTGGTCAAGGCGTTGTTCACGCAACCCATCGCGCTACCGCACTTTCCTAACTACTTCCACAATAATAGCTTGGCACCGTTGAGTGAACAAATAATTTCCGACAAGGTGAAATATGTCCATGCCTCTTTAAATGTAACACCTAAGGGTAATGTTCGTAATATTAAAGTCCTGGGTCTTACCCCGCCACAACAAAATGGGTCGCACAATACGGCACTAAGAAATTTACGTGGGGCCAAATTTCGACCGCAAATTAGTGATGGCGTAGCCATCTTAACCGAAGAGACGCAGCTACATATTTTGGTAAAATAATGGGGATGGTGTAATGAATAACTCGCTAAAAATAATAATCTTGATGATGACATTAAGCGCGCTGGTTAGTTGTAAGTCGACACAACCGCCGCCGCCACCACCTTCTTCACCATCAATGCCAACGCCGCCCGCAAGCCCGTCAGTGCCTAAGCCACCGGCGATGCCCTCAGCATCAACACCCAGTCGTGCTAGCGCTGCAAGTCGCGCCATGCCCAAGCCACAGGGCTCACCGGCTCAGCGCCAAGCAAAACAGCCCAGGTCCGCAGCAAGTAAGCAAGCTGGAGAGTCCAATCAGAGCAGTGCAGACTCAGGCTCTGACCAGCAAGAAGTGGCTCAGACAAGTGCGCAGCAACAAAGTAGCGCAGCAGAACAACAAACCCAAGAGGATAACCAGGAGAGTGGCGAGTCCTCAGCGCAATCGAGTGATGATATTGATTTTTCCGAACAAGAAAAATCAGCCAGTGCCAGTGCTGCTTCGTCAAGTGCGCAAAGTGCGGGGCAGGCTCAGCCAGCTGGCTCAACATCGGACCAACTCCAACAGGTTAGTGATTCCACTGGTGCAAGCGCCGATGACAGCGAGGCTCTGACCCGTGAAGAACAATTAGCCCAAATTAATGCCAAGCTCGATCAATCGCTGAGCGAGTACGACGGCATGATATTACAAGAGCGCGCCGCGATGCAAAGCCAAGCGAATGAGCGGGGCAGTGAAGATCAGGTTGAGGAGCAAGGTGGTGGATCCCTCTATGATGACGTGCTTAATGGCGAAACTGCTAGCGCTCAACAGGCCAGCAGTCAAAGCCTACCATCGGGTGCTTCAGCGCCTGAAACGAGTAGCGCAAAACCGCGTAGCAAATCCCCACAACAAGTTTACGCGCCACCCGCAGATATCCCCAGCGGCAACGATGACGATGTGGTGGCGCGCCAAATAAGAGAAGCGGCGTTAAAAGAGGCTGATCCCAAGTTAAGAGAAAAACTATGGCATGAATATCGTCGTTACAAGCAAGACAACTAATGGAGAGTCCCAAATGAAGATTTTAACCAAGTATTTACTCATTCTGTCCATTACCCTAATTACGTTAGGTTGCAGTTCGGTGCAGATAAAGAGCGCGCAAGTTGTCGATGTCGTGCAGGAAACCAATGAAATCGCCGAGACTGAGCTACTTGACGTTGGTGTGCGGCTGTTTAACCCTGGGCTAGATCAGGAAAGTGATGATGAGAGTATTATATTTCCTGAAATAAGGCTCGCTGAGTCGAGCTACTTTCCCTATTTACTGATGGAAACCATCGCATCCAGCAGCGCCTGGGGCGCGGTGCGCGTGGTACCAATGCAATATGAGTCGGTCGATGTCTTAGTCGATGGTGAGATAATTCTGTCCGATGGTGAAGCGTTGACCATTAGAATATCGGTTACCGATGCGTTAGGTCGACATTGGTTCACCAAGCAATATAGTCATAATGCCAGTCTCTATGCCTATAAAGGGCAGCGTCGGCAACAAAAGACCGAACCTTTTCAAACGATTTATAATCAAATAGCCAATGATCTTAATGCCCATCGTAAGACTTTAACCGCGGCCCAGATGGTCAAATTACGTCAAATATCAGAAATGAAATTTGCCCAGTTTATTGCGCCAACATTTTATGCCCAGTATCTGGACACCGATCAACAGGGCTATTATCGGTTAAAACGCCTGCCAGCCGACAATGATCCGATGATGATGCGGATCAGGGGGATTCGCGAACGCGATGAACTGTTTGTCGATACACTGCAACAATATTATGACAGTTACGCGCGGCAAATGAAGTCGCCGTACCAGCAATGGCGTCGTGAAAGTTATCACGAGGTTACCGCGATGCACAAATTGCAGCGCCAGGCTCGCAAGGAAAAAATTGTTGGCGCAGTGGCTATTATCGCAGGAATATTGGGCGTTTCTAGCTCGAGTGCATCGGCTAGGCTCGCCAGTACCTTGGCGGTTAGTGGTGGATCTTATGTGGTAAAAGGTGGATTTGACCGCGGCACCGAAGCGCAAATACATGTTGAAGCGTTGCAAGAGCTCGGTGACTCACTGCAAGCCAGTGTCGAAACTCACGTCATTGAGCTTGAAGATCGCACCATCACCCTAACCGGAACGGTAAATAATCAATACCAACAATGGCGCAAGATGTTACAACAAATTTACCAGATAGATCGACCAGAAAGTGACGGCAAGACCCTTAACCAGCGGGCAGAAGCCGTGGTTAATGACTAGCGACAACGGTTAAAGGATTGCAACAAATGATTGATTCACAGCAAAGCGATAAAACAACACCGGTCCAAGGTATATCATTTGCCTTTGATCAACAATCAACGCCGGCCAGTGAGATAGCGACTAATTGGTTGAGCCGCAGCTATCTCATCCTTATTTTATTAGGTCTAACGTTGGGCGTCTTATACTGGGTGTTGATGGTATTGCCTAATACGCTCGAGCCCAAAGCCGTCGACACGCTATCACCGGTAATTACCGCCAAGCCTGTAAAGCTGCTTGAGCAGTCACCATGGCATGATGCGCAGTTGGCCAAACATCGCCGCGCCGCGCAAGATGTTCTGTCACAGGTATTGGAAAAGCAAAATGTGCTTGAGCATAAACATATCAAAGAGTGGGCGCCTGGGCCATTTGCCAGTGCAATAGCAATGGCCGAGGCGGGCGATGGCTTTTACCGCGCGCAGCAGTTTGGCCAGGCGATGCAAAGCTATCAGGGCGCACTGACTCAGCTAAGCGCGTTAGAGGACCGTGTCACTGAGGTCTTTGCCGGTTACCTACTCGCCGGACAAGAGGCGTTAGCCGCGCACAATTCACAACAAGCAAAACAACAATTAACCATCGCATTGTATCTCAAGCCTAATGATGGTGAAGCCAGCCTCGCATTTGACCGTGCGCTTGTATTAGATCAGGTGATGGCATTGAGCAAGGCCGGTAATATTTTACGTGATGAGATGCAACTTGAGGCCGCCAAAGACAAATTTAGTCAGGCGTTGTCCCTCGACCAACAATCGGACTTAGTCAAGCAGCGCCTGACTGAGATCAACGAGACCATCAAACAACGAGACTATTCAGCGGCGATGTCAAAGGGCTATAACTACATCAACAATAACCAGTTGGTACAAGCTATTAGCGCGTTTGGCATGGCACAAAAAATATTGCCACAGGCAACCGCGCCACAACAAGCGATTAGCCAGAGTAAAAACCTGCAAACAGAGCACAAGATTACCCTGTTAATGGCACGAGCGAGAGCACTGGAGAAAAAGGAGCAATGGCGCGGCGCGCAGCAGTTGTATCAGCAGATATTGCAACTGGATAATTCGCTGATGGCGGCAAAACTTGGCAAGATCAGCAGCGGCGCGCGCGCCATGCAGCAGCAACAGCTCAATCGAATCATTGATCAGCCCTTGCGTTTGGCCAACAATAAGGTCTATCGACAAGCGCAAAAAACCTATGCCAATGCGCTAAAAACCAAGCTGCCAGGCACGCATTTAAGCAAGCAAATTAGTCAAGTAAAGGACATTCTTAGTCAAGTAAGGCTGCCTGTGGCACTGCGGATTGAGTCTGACAGCCACACCGATATCACGCTGTTTCGGTTCGGAAAATTGGGTAATTTTAGGGTCAAGGAGCTGCAACTAAATCCGGGCAGTTACACCATTGTTGGATCTAGGGATGGTTATCGAGATGTGCGGCAGCAGATAACACTAAACCCCAACGGTCAACTGATGACGATTGTGGTGCGGTGTGAACAAAAGGTTACTAACGGATGAGTAATACTCTCCCCCAGCTAACGTCGGAAAAGGTGAGCAAAATATGAATCAACAAACGCCACGCCAATCGAGTAACTCTAGCATCGATGCACAGCCATTTTCGCCAGCCAATACCGTGCAGGCCAAAGCAAAATTTGTTCATCAACCGCTGCTCTATCTATTGCTAACACTATTGGCCTGTGGCGCCGTTTTGTTGTGGTACACCTTTAGTGCAAAGTCGGTGGTGATTCAAACAATACCCGCAGCGAATACGCTTAACGTCGATGGCAACTTGCACTTTAATCTCGATGACCATCTGTTATTACTCCCTGGCAGCTATCAAGTGAGCGCAACCTTGGCTAATCATTATCCGTTGCGACAATCCTTTGTGGTCACCAAGGAACAGAACCAAGTACTGTCGTTTAATTTTGTCAGATTGCCAGGCTATCTCCAGCTTAATGTTGAGCCGATGGTGGATGTAGCACTTAGCATCGATGAGAACAACATCGCGCTACATGATCAAAAGTCAACGGCAATTGCTGCTGGAACGCATCAGATCAGGGTTAGCGCGCCGCGTTATTTACCGTTTGAAGCCACCGTTAACGTGGTCGGCATGGGGGAAGTTCAACCATTGGTGGTAAATCTGCTCCCTGCGTGGGGTGATGTCAGCATCAATTCAGCGCCAGCAGGTGCCAAGGTATATAGCGCTGATAAACTATTGGGAGTGACGCCGCTAGCGAGCCAATTATTAGCGGGAAATCATCAATTAACCTTTAAAAAAGTTGGCTATCAGCCGATAGCACGGCAGATAAGAGTCGATGCAGGGAAAGCGCAGACGCTCAAGTTAGCCAAGATGTTTAAGCTTAATGGGCGGCTATTAGTGACCACCGAGCCAGCTGGGGTGAGCGTGACTTATGGTGACAAATACCTTGGTCTCACCCCGCTCGATAGTGCCGTAACACCCAATGAAAATAGATCACTGCTGCTGTTTAAAGATGGCTATCAACAACAATCTCATCGCTTAACGATTGCACCTGGTAATACGCTGCGTAAAACTTTCCGTCTAACCTCACTCATGGCAAAGGTTAGTTTTAATGTCTCCCCCAGTGACGCGTTGATCTATGTCGATGGACAATTACGCGGCAAGGCTAACCAACAACTAAGTCTATTGAGCAGGCAGCACGAGATAAGAATAGAACGTCAGGGTTACCAGCCTTATCAGGGGAGTATCTTGCCTAACCCAAAGATGGCGCAACGTGTTGCTGTGCAGTTAAAGACGATAGAGCAAGCTAGGTGGGAAAACATTAAACCGATGATAACCACTCATTCTGGCGTGACATTGAAACTATTTAAACCCAATGACACCTTTGTGATGGGTGCATCACGCCGCGAACAGGGCCGCCGTGCCAATGAAACGCGCCGCACCATCCGCCTCAATCGCGCGTTCTATCTAGGTGTCACTGAGGTCACTAACAAGCAATATCTTAAGTTTAAGCGCGCCCATTCCTCGGGGCATGTTAAGGGTAATAGTCTTAACGGTATTAGGCAGCCGGCGGTGAAACTTAGTTGGCTCGATGCCGCCAAGTACTGTAATTGGTTGTCGGCTCGCGAAAATTTGACCCCTGTCTATCATTTTGAACAAGACAAGCTTAAAGCCTTCGACGCGCAGGCGACCGGTTATCGGCTCCCCACAGAAGCGGAATGGGTTTGGGCAACACGCTACATCAGCGGGAAAATGCTTAAGTACTCTTGGGGTAGTTCGTTACCGCCAAGTAAGGATGCTGGCAATTTTGCCGATATCGCCGGAGCGTCAATATTGGGCTTTATTCAGACCAGCTATAACGATAATTTCATCACCACAGCGCCTGTTGCATCTTTTGGTAAAAACCCTAAAGGGCTGTTTGATCTGTCGGGCAACGTGGCGGAATGGATCCACGATTACTACCAGATAAAAACTGGATTTTCAAACGATCAGGAAACCGATCCTATGGGGACACCCATCGGTGATTATCATGTGATACGGGGTGCTAGTTGGGCGCATGGCACACGCACCGAGTTACGCTTATCGTTTCGGGATTACGGCTTAGATCCGCGTAACGATCTCGGCTTTAGAATAGCCCGTTATGCTCAATAGTAAGGGAGAATAAAGATGATTAGACCTCGCCATTTTATATTGCTAATAGTGATGCCAATAATGTTAGGCGGTTTAGCCTATGCCAATGAAAAAGGCGCATTAGGCATCGACAATCGCAACAATAAATCGTTAATAATCAGGCAAGAAAAGCCAGCTCAACTATACTTAAAAGTAACTCAAGGATCATCAATTACGCTGGCAAAATTTAGCTTAACAGAGTCGTCGAATAAGCCAAAATTAGCGAACAAAGGATTAAAAAAATCAGACGAACGTTTTACCCCCACTGAAACTATTTCAGAAGATTTGTCGGTATCGTTCCCGGTTGATATATAGGTCAACGCCACTGAAAAGGAAACAAATCTCATGAAGAAAGCATCAGGCTCCGAATTTGTTTATCAGCTGTTTTCCCTGTTATTTGCGATCATCGTCGTGCACAGCATATATGTCACGGTTATTCGACCCAACGCGGTCGCTATCCAAAGCCAGCAACAGGCGCAGCAGCAAGCTGGAGAGAATGTGGTTGCCCAGCGCTCTTTATATGTGGTGTTAAAGGATTTTGAGCAGGAAACCTGCTTCATACTGATGTTGTGGGCGCTGATGATTATGTCCTACAAGGCTCGCTTAAGCCTACACGAAAAGCATATGCTAGGCCAAAGCATGCTTCAAATCCAACCGGGTGCCAGTATATTACCCCAAGATGCACGTAATCTATGTCGTCCATTGCAGCAATTACCACCACATCAGCAACAAATGTTAGCGCCGCGCACGCTGTTAACCGCGCTGCAACGATTCTATGCCACCGCCAGCGTTGCCGCTGTTGCCAGTTCAATCAAACAAATTTGTGACAGCGAAACCGATAAACTAGACAGTGAATTGGCGATGATCCGCTATATCGCCTGGGCGATTCCCTCTATCGGGTTCATTGGCACCGTGCGAGGCATTGGTGAGGCGCTTGGTCAGGCCCATGAAGCCGTGCAGGGCAATATAATCGGGGTCACTAATAGTTTAGGCATCGCGTTTAATTCAACCTTTGTTGCGCTGGTCATTAGTATCTTTATCATGTTTTTCAGTCACCAATTGCAACTGATGCAGGAGCGACTGGTGCAAAATACCCAAGACTACTGTGACAACAACTTGTTAAATCACCTCGCTAGCGATACCAAAGAGGCATAAGCATGAACATCACCGTGATCGAGTGCAATGATTATCAATTAACCGTCACCCAACGTGATGCCAACGGCGATGAGCGTAGCATCAGTCAGCCGGGGTTTGCCTATGTCACGCACAGCGAAGTTGTTTTTGGTGAGTCAGCGAGGTTACAGGCACAGCTTAATCCTGGCTCGGTCTACAGTCATTATTGGCAACGCCTCGGTTATCAGGACATTGTCAGCGATAATGAGCAAGTCAGGCATTTCGCCGATCTGGTGTATCTACAGCTACAACATTTATTATCCCTCATCGAGCCTTGTGAGGACGTAGTGCTGGTGGTCGCGCCGAGTTTTAATGCCCCCCAATTATCGTTGCTGCTTGGCATCATGCATAGTTGCCAGCTTAACGTGCTGGCGATGGTTAATAGCGCGGTACTAGCGATGAGTAGCAGCGAAAGGGTGGGGCAACAGGTCTGGCTCGACATTGGGTTACATCACAGTGAATATAGCCAGTTGGTGAGCAGCGACCAACTCACTTTTGAACGTGTCGATACCTATAGTGAACAGGGGTTTTATAGTCTTAGCGTGCACCTTGCTCGTTGGTTAAACCAATTGTTTATCAGGCAATGCCGTTTCGACGCCTCGCTTGAGGCGGCTAGCGAACAGCGTATCTATCAGCAAGTCGCTAGCATCTTAAGCCAATCGGCGAGCAGTTATGATGTGAACGTAGGTGAGCGTGAGATAACCATTAAGCAGCGCCAGTTGAATCAACAAATAGACATATTCTTTAACGACATCATCGCGGCGGTGCAGCGCTTTTATCAACAAAGTGGCCGCAAGGTAGCGATTAGCGAACGCTTTTTTACGCTTTTATCCGGATCGAGTTGTGCAGCAATGTTAGCGCCAGTGCCTTGTGCACTAACCTATGCTCAGGTGCTTAACCAGCTGGATCATCTCACTAAACAATCTGCGCCAAGTAAAGAGCTCTCGAGTAAAGGGACCTCTAGTAAAGAGACCTCTAGTAAAGAGCCCTCGAGTAACCTAATCATTGAATTACCCGTTGCTAATGCAACATCAATAACAGACGGCCAGGCCATTTCTCATATCGTGTGTAATGGGCATGCTTATCCATTGACGGAGCAGCCGCTGTTTCTTAGTGATGTCGATGAAGCGCAGTTCAGCTCAAGTAGTGATCAACGATCCGTTGCCGTGATCAAGAAAACAGGCCTGCAATGGTATCTAAGTTGTCTCAAGCCTGGAAAAGCCTCATTGGCTCGCGGACAAATGAGTCAAGGGCGTGCGCTGGTTTGCGGCGATGAGATAACGCTAGATGGATCAAACATCCGCTTTATGCTTATCAAGCTACATCAGGAGCTGTGAATCAGATGGCCAATAAACGCAAGTTCTCAACCGCCAGCTTAGCCTTCCTCGACATTATGTCTTGCGGTTTCGGCGCAGTGATATTGGTCTTTCTGATTATTAAACACGATGTTAATACCCAAGTTGAGTCGCAGGATCTGCAACTCATGGCGGAAGTCAATTTATTGCAACAAGAGGTATTAGATGGGGAAGAATCACTCGTTGAGCTAAAAAACTCATTGTCCTTGCTCGATCAGCAGCTGGTGGAAACGACAGGGCTTGCTCGACGGGTCAATGATGAGGCAACCGCGATTGAGCAGATGGTGGTCAAGCTAGAGGAAGAAGACGATGACCAACAGATCCAGACATTAAAACAGCAGGTGGTTACGCTGAGCCAGACCAACGAAAGCCTTGAGGATGAACTGCGCCAAGGTAATGACGCCAGACGTTTTAGTGGTCTGGGAGAGCGACAGTATCTTACCGGTCTTAAGCTAGGCGGCGAGCACATATTAATCTTACTCGATACCTCAGCCAGTATGTTAGATCAGAGCATTGTCAATGTTATTCGGCGACGCAACATGGCGGACGAGACTAAGCAGCAAGCCGCGAAATGGCAGCGGGCGATTAAAGCTATCGAATGGTTGCTAGCGAAATTCCCGTTACAAAGTCAGTTTCAATTATATAGCTTTAACGGCCAAACGCGCACAGTGAGCGATGCATCAATCGATCGCTGGCTCAATATTTCGGATCAGCAACAATTGCAAAAGACCATCGCTAATCTCCATCAAATCATACCAAGTGGTGGTACTAATCTTGAAGCAGCATTTCGCCAAGTTAGCCAACTAAACCCGCTGCCGGACAATATTATCCTGTTGACCGACAGCCTACCGACGCAAGGCGGGATCAAGGTTTCGGGCAATACCATTAGTGGTAAAGAGCGAGAGCAGTTGTTTGAGCGCGCGGTCAATACATTACCCCAAGGGATCCCGGTTAATATCTTATTGTGGCCAATGGAAGGAGACCCTATCGCGGCTTCTGCCTTTTGGAAGTTAGCACAATATAGCTCGGGCTCATTTATGAGTCCTTCACGAGACTGGCCATAGGAAATGGGAAAATGAGCAGCCAAAAACGTCGTCATGCACAAGAGTTTTCCATCGCATTTCTCGATGTGATTTGCTGTGGCTTCGGCGCGATTATTTTACTATTGATGATCACCAAATCTATGAGCCCCGTGGTGTTGGAGCGAGCGCAACAAAATAATAGTGCGCAAATTGCCGATCTGCAACAGAGTCTGTTTAGTATTCGCGGACAAAGTAAAATTTTCAATCGCGAGCTTAACAGCAGGCAGCAGCAGGTTTCATTGAATCAGCAGCGTCTGGCGGTGCTTAAAACCAGGTTGGCGACACTCAAGGTGCAATATGCCCAGCAAAGTAAGGCGGCCATCGTTAGTGCGAATGACAAGGGGCGACTGGCGCTGGCCGTGCAGAGTCTTTCGGCAGAGATGCAGCGGTTGCTGGGATTAAATCACCGCAGTAAAAACGATTTGGTTGGTGGCATACCCGTTGATAGTGAATACCTTGTTTTTATTATCGATACCTCAGGCAGCATGTTTGGGTACGCGTGGCCGAGATTGCAGCAAGAGATCATTGCCACCCTTAATATTTACCCCGAAGTTAAGGGGATCCAGATCATGAATGATATGGGCAGTTACATGTTCAATAATTATCGCCACCGCTGGATCCCTGATTCACCGGGGCGGCGTTCGGCGATAATTAAGCGGCTGCGCCAATGGAATCCCTTTAGCAACAGTAGCCCGGTGGAAGGTATTGCCAAAGCCATTCGTACCTTTGTTAATCAAGAGCATAAGATAAGTCTGTTTGTGATGGGGGATGAATTTTCTGGTCGCTCGATCCAGCAGGTGTTGGCTGCGGTGGAGCGAATCAACCAAGTTAATCAAAGTGATCAACGCCTAGTGCGTATTCATGCGGTGGGATTTCCCGTCCAATTTATGCGCTCGAAACATCTACAAGGCACAGGCATTCGATTTGCCACCTTAATGCGCGAGTTAACCTATCGTAACGGTGGCACCTTTATTGGTCTCAATGACTTTAAGCCCTAATGGAGAAAGTGATGGTACAACTTAAAAATGACGTGATTGGTATGACTAAATACGCCGTGTTTTTGATCTTTTTTATCACACTCGTTGGCTGTAGCAATACGCTTGAAGTCACGGGGGACTTTCCAAGGCCGGTGATCACGACGCTGCCGCTAACCGTTGGGGTTGTCTACGACCAACAGTTTCAAACGTATCGCTATGTTGAACAAGAAGAAGAACGTAGTGATTGGAACATCGGTATCGGTAAGGCGCAGATGCAACTGTTCAATGCCGTGTTACCAGCGATGTTTGACCAGGTTATTGGGGTGGAACAAGTCAGTGGCGCTAACGAAAACTCTGTCGACTTATTTTTTGCGCCAAGTATTGAAGAATTTCAATTTAATGTGCCAACAGAAACCAAAATTAAGATGTATGAAGTGTGGATCAAATACAACATGAAGGTCCATGACGCACAGGGCAGCTTAATCGCAGACTGGATAATTACCGCGTACGGTAAGACGCCTTCTGCGTTTATGAAATCTGACAATGATGCACTTAACGAGGCGATGCTGATAGCGTTAAGAGATGTTGGCGCTGGTTTATCTTTGCGTTTTCGCCATGTACCAGAAATTAACGCCTGGCTAGGTCAGCGCAGCCGGTCACAGCAGGCTGTACAACCCTAGGTCGTTTCGCTCAATTCGCTCAATAGGAGTCGTATAATAATGAACAATCAACAATTATGTATACGTGTGATCATCGGATGCTCAGTCCTGTTACTGACCAGTTGCACCACGGTGAGTGTCGATCAGGTTAAACATCTGGCGACTAATTTAACCTCAGGGGAGTCGGTGGTGGTGATTGGACGGCGCAGCGGGCGTAACTATGAAACTGAGCCGGAGTTGATCTCGTGTATCGGCAATTCATTAAGCAAAGGCGAAGCTGGGCTTAATGTGATCCCAGAGCAGCAATTTGTCGATAGCTTATATCCTTGGTTTGAGCCGCGCACGGCGCCGACCCAGTTACGCCAATTACAACATTTACTGGACTTTAAACAGGTGGCGCAGATATTTGATGACTACAATGTCCATTATATCATCTGGGTCGATGGCAATACCGAGAAAACACGCTCTAGTGGCTCGATGAGCTGTGGGATCTCGGCGACAGGCGTTGCCTGCTTTGGCTTTGGTAGCTGGGATCATAGCTCGGAATACGAAGCGTCGGTGTGGGATTATCGCAGCCATAAGTTGATTGGAAAGGTCAGCAGTGTCGCCGATGGTACCTCCTACATGCCGGCGGTGGTTATTCCTATTCCGTTAATCGCGCCAGTCCAAGCCGAGGCATGTAAAGGCATGGCATCGCAACTGAAACAGTTTTTTAGCACGTCGGTTAAATAATTAATCGGATTGGCTTAGGAGAAATTAACCATGAGATACAGTCATTTTATCACCTTGCTATGTGTGGCGGTTGGCGCACTAACCACTACATCATGTTCAATAAATCCAGCCACAGGATCGCCAGACTTGGTGCTAATGTCGCAAAGTAGTGAGATTGAAATGGGCAAAAAAATGCATCAGAAGCTGCTTAAAACAGTTGCTATTTATCCCGATGAAAAACTTGCCGCCTACATCGACAGCATCGGGCAAAAAGTCGCACGCAACAGTGATCGTCCCGATATTAAATATCATTTCACCATTATCGATCGCGCCGACATCAATGCCTTCGCGTTGCCGGGTGGTTACATCTATATTAATCGCGGATTGCTCGCTTATCTTGATTCTGAGGCGCAATTAGCCGCGGTATTGGCGCATGAAATTGGTCATGTCACTGCCCGTCATGTGGTGCGTCAGGATACCGCGCGAAAGAGTGCAAATATTCTCTCAATATTTTCGGTATTTGCCACCGGCAATGCCCAAATTGGCGACGTGACTAACCTTTGGAGCACCGCGGCGGTCAAGGGTTATGGTCGTGAAATGGAACTCGAAGCAGACGGTTTTGGCGCGCAATACCTATTCAACAGCGGTTATGATCCTCATGCCATGGTTGAAACAATTAGTTTACTTAAGGATCAAGAACGTTTTGCACGCTATCGTGCCAAGAATGAAGGGAAAAAGTCACGCAGTTACCACGGCGTTTTTTCGACGCATCCACGCAATGACATTCGGCTGAAAAAAGTCATCGCTCAGGCCGGTAAATTTTCTGACCAAGCGAGTAAAACCACTAACCAACAGCAGTATCGTGAGCATATTGAAGGGATGATTTACGGCGTTAATTATCAAGCTGCCTTAGCAAAAGTCAAAATCGAAAAGAATCGTTATAGCCACAAAAAACTCGGTTTTACCTTGCTTTATCCCGAGAATTGGCAAGCCCAAAATAACCGGAGTGCGATAACCTTCAGCCCCGAGGACAAATCGGCACAATTGACGCTGCAAGTCGCGCGCCATCAACAAAATTTGTCACCGAGTCATTATTTACGCGGTATGGCGCAAGTCACGATGTTAAGGCGTTCGGAAGATTTCAGCCAGTATGGTTTGATCGGCCATACGGGGATTGTAGCAGCGACCAAAGACAAAAGCGCGCAGCGTATCGCGGTATTGTTCCAAGGCGCGCGCGCCTATTTATTTACCGGCACGGTGCTTAGCGCCGATAAAGAGACTGACTACGATGCACTCTTTTTAAAGAGCATTCATACGTTTAAACCGCAACGCACAAAAACACGCAAGATAAAGTCTAAAACCATCCATTATGTGATGGCCAATGAACGCACACGCATCGACGCCTTGGCCAAACAATTGAAAATCGGCGCCTATGCTGCCCAGCAAATAAGGCTAATAAATGGCCTTTACCCGCGAGGCGAACCCAAACCCGGTCAATGGATAAAAATTGTAAAATGATGGTATTGGCTATATTCACCTTAAGTGTGTCTGTTGTTGAATATCAGTGAATTAAAGTTGGTTTGAAAATTTGAACGCGCACCATTTTCCCGCCTTTAATTGCCTTGTTCTAAATCTCTGTTAGGAGAAAAATTCAGGGACGAATTTTTAGGTTTCCGCGCAGGTGGCTGCAGGGATGCAGGAATTAGAGCGACGCAGGATGCCAAAGCCGGGATGCGCATTGAAATCGGATCCGTTTAAACAGATATTTATTGCAAGATTAGCAAATTACACGGGTCGCCTTTCTTTGGTTACTTTCTTTGGCGACGCAAAGAAAGTGACTGGTGTGCGTGCGGTAATGTTGATTAAGCGAATTAATTTGATAAGTACATGTTTAGGAACAATAAAGTTCGCCCCAAAACAATAAACATTGCCCAAAATTAGGCGTTTGAGACAATAAAGTTTGCCCGAAGATACGTTAATTTACGCTAACTGGCTAGCATACAGTAAGTTTTCAGCAAATGAGTAAGTCGCTTTCGCGCAAAAGCGAGTTATAGA
>Ga0105355_10000521_pt1 | contig 34761 bp, 35 predicted proteins | sample GOMGulsemesocosm_2_FD_83508 | JGI IMG/M metagenome (GOLD analysis project Ga0105355, IMG submission 83508) | Methane-oxidizing microbial communities from mesocosms in the Gulf of Mexico - GOM9C Gulf of Mexico | ecosystem: Environmental > Aquatic > Marine > Cold seeps | place: Gulf of Mexico...
CAATACGGGAAGAAGAGGGTGCAGCAATTGCGTAAAGGCCGCGGCGGCTAAACCACCAGTAACAAATAGAAAGTCAGTCGTATGATCAAATAACTGACCTTGAGCTGAAGCGGTATTGAGTTTTCTAGCGACGATCCCGTCCAATACGTCACTGGCTATCGCCAAAACCAACAAAACCAGCAACATCTCTGGACGAATAAATAGCGGGTTGGCTATAGACCAGGTGACCGGTATTACCAGCAATAGTCTGAGCATCGTTAACAAATTAGCCATTACTTACTGAAGAGCTCTCGTTGCGTACGTCGCCAAAAAACTAAGCCAATAGCGGCGTTAAATAGAATAAAGAAGTTGTGCTGCACGAAACCGAACGCCGCCATTTGTCCCTCGTTGTCGGGAAATAGTATTACCCAAAAAGTAATCGCCGCTGCGCGCATCGGTGTCGGCACTGTCGCCGCAAAGAAAATGACGGGCAGATAGGGCAATAAGGTCATAAAGGAGGCATCTACACCAAATAAGTTGAGCGCAACGGTATAGACGACAACTGCGGCGAGTAACGCTGGCGATCTCAATAGAAAAAATGCGCCATAGTGCCAGAGTTTCGCCCGCCGAAAGGAGTGAAATATACGCCGATCTCGAAATGCATTGCCGGCGAGAAATAGACCTTGAAAATAACTCACCCATAGAATAAATATAATCGACGCAGCGAGAGCAATATAGGGAATCAAGCCGAAAACTTCCGGCAGTGAGTCGCCGCCAACGGCATAACCTATACTGGCCCAGATCAACAAATAGAAAATCTCGCAAAACATAATAAACAACATCACCGAGCCCACTTCCCAACCGGGTATTTGATGCCGCTTGTTGAGATAGTAGGCCATGGCTCCCTTGCCAATTTGCTCATTAAAAACAGAAATAATGTAGGCGCTGCCTCTAATCGGCATAATATCTGTGAATTTTATATCGGCAATAAACCAGCTCAGCGCCTTAGTGACAACCAACGTGTCGATGAAAAAATAGAACAGTGAATAGCCCACCATGAGTAACAACCAGGGAATCCAATCAACGGTCGAAAAAACAAGAACCATATAGCCCGGCAACGATAAACCTTCGCGTAGGGCAGCGCCATTAAGTCGATAAAAGAGATAGACAAAGCACAATGCGGTTAATAGTAGAAATAGTATTCGGCCTATAGCATTGCGCTTTTTTTCTTGCACGGGAACAGTTTGGGCAGGCTCGGTTTTAGCGCTTGCGGTTTCTGTATCGTCGGCCATATGATTACCTTTGCTCCAATATTTTTTCGATGGTTGTTGTAAGCGGCGTGAGTGCGACCCCCAATGCGGTATCAGCATTAGTAGCAATAATTTCATCGGCAGTAATTACATCGATTACCGCCGGGGAAATCCCACCACCTCTCAGCAAGACCGACAGGCTGGCCGCCCGTTTTGCCAACCATAGCGGGACTGACCGAAGCGATATTTTGTTGCCAGTCATAGTAGCCACAAGCTCAATAAGCTTACGATAAGTGATAACTTCGGGACCCGCTAATTCGTATACTTCCACATTCGAGCGGTGTTCTGAATTACCGCTAAACTTCGCGAAGCACGCTAGCACCGCATTATTGAGATCATCAATATCAAGGGGGCGAACCAAATAGTTTCCACCCGCGAGTACATTAGCTTTTGTTTTCCCGGCAGCACTCAACAACGCTTTTGTACCCGCTGTATTCCCCCCAAGTAACATCGGCGTGCGAATAATACTGGCCGCTATACCACTGTGCCTAACAGCCAATTCAGCCATGCCTTTAGAAGCGAAATATCTATTTTCCGATTGCGCATCAGCGCCAATCACACTGATTAGGACAAAATGCTCAACACTGATGTTTTTAGCGGCAGTTAGCACTGCCGCTGTCGCTTCGACATTGCTATTATTGTAATTTGAATTCGAGGACTCGATCAGTACACCCGCTAAATGCACGACGACGTCAGCACCATTCAATGCGACCTCGAGGCTAGCTGTAATACCATAGGAAATGATACGAGGCTCAATTCGTGGCGATGTTGGCAGGGTAGCCATCGCTTTTTCGGATCGTACTGCCGCCACTACATCGAATTGAGTATCTCGAATAATCGCTCTCAATAAATTGACACCAACACTGCTATTGGCACCGGTTATTGCTATTTTCATATTATTGCCTGAATAACCGAAATAGAGTAGGTGATGAAGCTCTACCGCAAATTATTATTGTCATCTGAAACATTAACCGACGGCAACTGTTTACTTGCCATTTATCAGGCACTTATCTGGCTTTCATTGCTGCATGCGGGTATTAGAGCCGCTTACATGGTAAATCGGCGTATACCAGCTACGTAAGTTGCCTGCACATCAATATCTTTAATGCTCATAACATTTACCTTGCGTGGGTCTTGTGACAAGACAACAAAATCCGCAAATTTTCCAGGAGTGATAGAGCCTTTCCGATTTTCTTCAAAGCTCGCATAAGCACCGCCCATAGTGTAAGCATGTAAAGCTTGCGCTACGGTTAATACCTGATTAGCACCGTATGTTTTCCCTTTGCGGCTGGTTCGGGTGACCAAACTTTGAATCCGCAACAGCGGTGATAAGCCCGATACCGGGTAGTCAGAATTGGCAGCATTAGGTATGCCATATTGAAATGACGAAGCATTGGCGAACATACGCGGCCACAGCTTTTCGCCATAGGCCTCAATCATCGGTCCCTTTTCGTAAATATAGCTGTGCGGCGCCATCACCACGTTCTGCTCTTTCATGCGCTGTAAAATTTCGTCATTTACAATAGACGCGTGTTCAAGCCGATGGCGATGATCGCGAGTATCATTTTTACTGGCATGGGCGATCGCATTCAGCGCCATATCTATTTCAAAATCACCGTTGGAATGTATGGCAGCCTGAAACCCCATGGCATGAATATCGGCGACCAATTGATTCAATTCTTCCTGGTTGCGCTGGGGCTCATCGCCAAAGTAGTCAGGTCTACCGTGGTAGTGTTCATATTGCTTGGTGGTTCGACCCGACAGCGACATGCCATGAAATACTTTGATACTTTTAGCGCGCAACCAACTATTGGAAAAAGGCGAGAAGCCAAATAGGGAGGAAAAACCATCAAAACGATTGAGCCAATTCGCGCCGGATAAATCTTCACCATCTAACAAAAGATTAACCCGAATACCTTGATCTTCGGGGTCAGACATCCAATAAGCGAGGGCCAGTTCTTTAGGCACCATAGCATCGCTAAAACTGGTAATACCCAAACTGTGCGCTCTTTTATAAAACAGCTCTAAAGCACCTAGGGCGGAACTTAGCCCTGACACAAAGGGGCTGGGCTGCTTGTCGTTGAATAATAAAGGCCAGGTAGTACGCTCCGATAAGAGACCCGTTGCTTCACCTTGTTGGTTGCGGTATATCTTTCCGCCGTCAGGGTTAAAAGGCGATGATGGAAAGGCAGCATTACTGATAGCTAAACTGTTAACGGCATATAGGTGCAAGCTGGCGTGTACCACGAAGATGGGACGCGTGGTAGAAACCCGATCGAGGTCCCTACGGGTTAAATGGCGACCCAGAGTGACGTCATCATAACCCATAGCAATGAGCCAAGATTTTTCATCGGGGTTATTGCGAACTTCTTGCTGTAGGCGATGCACCAAGTCGTCTATGGAGTTAATGTCCCAGAGAGGGATAGAGCTGGGCGGCACCATGACACTGTGTAGGTGAGCATCATTAAAACCTGGCATTAAGGTTTTACCCTTAGCATCGAGCAGCTGGGTACTATCGCTGGCGAGGGCCAATATTTCAGCATCACCACCGGTGGCGATAAAATTGCCATCAAGTACGGCGAAGGCACTCACCTCAGGATGCTGCTCATCAATGGTGATCACAGTGGCGTTGTATACGATCAGATCCGGCGCCGAGTGGCTTGTGCAGCCAACTAGACTCATAAACAACATTGCTAAGATTAAATACTTAATACGGATTGCCTGCATATTACTGGGTCGGTTTACTAATAGCTTACGGCGTAAGACGCCCTTGTGGAAAACACTTGGCTCTAATGGCTGCCACCGCACAGCTTAAGTGATGCCATCATCAGCCTTGTTATTACTACAATGGGAAATACAGTTAGAACTATAGCCAGAACTACAGCTAGAACTACAGTTCAAACTGCCATAACCCACCAGCTCTTCACTGGCGCCAGCGCACATCAATCGCTATTCAAAATAAATAATAGATCAGTCAGCTGACAGCCTAAAAGCACTCTGATCTTTCAATCTACCCTAAACCGCAGGCTGTGGGAAGTCACGTAGCACAGTTAAGCCAGCCGCCACAACGCAGCTCCGATGCGACTGAGGCAATTTTGAAGTAACATCATCCGTTAGAGGCGACATCCAGTACGTTGTTAAGACGGCCTCCACCTTTTCACTAAGTAATTAGGAGCTCACTAGCTCATCAAACAGTGATGCATCACCCAAACCTGAGCCACCCGACTTTCGACCCAGAGCATATTCTGGCCCAACAATACCTGGACCTTCTCCAGGCGGTTCTGGGGGAGTGTAATAGCCCAAGGCGTAAGACCCCATAGTGTAGCCAATCAGATCCTGCAATTTCGGGTCGAGGTCTTTGGCTATGTGTGGCGGGGTTGACAGATACTGGTTTTCTTCCTGGCGAAGCCAACCCAATGTATACGTTATATTAATACCTACCCGGTCCTTGTCTGTCACATTCTCGCCACCACCATGAAACACGCTACCGGTATAAACCAACACAGAGCCGGGCTGCATTTCGGCATAGGTAATCTCTTTATCGGTACATTTATGGTCGTCCGGCCATGAGCTACTGGTGGGTACAACCTGTGTTGCTCCATTGTCTTTAGTGAATTCACTAACGGCCCAAATCGTATTTAATTGTGGCTCCACACCTTTTAAATATTTCCCCCAGGCCCACCGGTCTCGATGAATGGCTTGTTTTTTCTGCCCTGGCATAATACGTATCACTTGACCCAAATGCAGCTGGTGACGGGCACAGTTGGGATGTAAAAATTCATGGCACAACTTGTCAATCGTTTCATTGAGTATCAGCTCTCTGCAGCCTGCCGAGCGAGCGACTAATCCGCCGGTGCGTGTCGTGAGATGTCCGGAAAAGACATCACCACCCAACTCGGTAGTATCGACATAAGGTTTGACTTCGCCCCATAGCGCAGCAATCTGCTCGGTACTAGCCGCGTCTTTCAGAATAAAAGCGCCGTCTCGTTCGAGCACAGCAAGTAGTGTTTGGATATCTGTCTTTGCGCTCAGGGTTTCCAGTGTTGTCATAGGGTACACTCCTGTTGTCGATTAAATCGTATAGAATTTTCCGGTATTATAGTGGCCTTGACCTTTCCACGAGTAACATTCAAGTTATGCTTTTTTGTTTTCCCCGTCGGAATATTTACATAGTTTTCGCAAAACGTCTAGCCGCTCTTCCCAGCAAGCGATACTGTCTCCGATAGCGCCTTGCACTAGATTTTACTCTGGGTTTAACTCACTCAAGGTAATGTATCTTATTCACTATGCCAACCGTCTATGGTGACATTGCCAAGCCTTTCAGCATCTGTTCGCGAAACGCTTGTTATGGCCTGAGAAAATGTCCAGATGTGCCCCTCCAGATCCGCTACGCGGTAGAGGCGATCGCCATAATAGTGATCCTCTAGCTGCTGAACGACTTTCGCTCCAGCGGCTCTGGCGGTGGAAAAATGCACTTCGATATCACGCTCAAGTTGTATGTATACCAGTTGAGTGTTCCTACCGTGCAATGTCAATGGGCTTGCAATGAACTCGGCCCACTCTCCATCGATAACAATACAGGCATCGTTGTAGACCATCTCCGCATGTACTAGTGCCCCCGCAGTATCGCGCACCAGCATACTTTGGCGAAACCCAAAGGCCTGCTCGAGCCAGGCAATAGCCTTTTCTGGTTCGCGGTAAAATAGGCCAGCTCGCAATGTGGGACGGCAGAATGGGTCCTTTAGCAACGATAACTCCTAATATGCCAGGGTGTGGTTATTATTTTGTGCGCTGGTTTACCGGCAAGCTGCGAACAAGCTCACTAGTGCCCCAATAATTGTGTCGTTGTTTTTAATTCAGTCACGCAACCCGGTCAGTCTTTTCCTTAGCAGTGGAAAATGCTGCCGCCCGATAAATAATTCATCATCCAACAACACAACAATTCCGGGCATTGCAGGGCGAGTGACTTGTTCGGGACCGTTTGTTTGCAGTGATATTTTATGTTGCTGTAACAACCGATCGATGGCGACTTTATAACTCTCTGACTCCGACTCATATGAGCAATAGCGATCGAGATTTTTCAGTCTATTTTTTTCCCGCCACTGTCGGTGTAGCGCACTGCGCGACTGCCCATTATCCAGGGATTTTTCTGATGACGTTCTCGGCTCAATCAACAACCACTTAACATCACCCGTAAAATTCGACAATAGATCGATAATCGTCGGCAGCGCCATCAAGCTGTCTAGCGAATCATCGACACCGACAACAATCGTGTTAGCCTGCGGTGGCTGTTCAGGCAGAGAAGCGGGCAGGGGATTAGCGATATCCGGTGCCGCGCCCACCTGACCATTTAGCTGCCAGCGTATTCTCGGTAAGTGCTCCCGCCCAAAGTACAGTTCGGACCCGACCACATAGCTGGGCACACCAAAAATACCCGCGGCAAAAGCTGACGATTGCAATTGCGCATTGATCTGCTGGCCTTCAGTTTGAGCCCACTCGGAAAATGCATTGCCATCAGCTGCCACCAGGTCCAGTAAATTTTTAATAACTTCGATGCTTTCTAGATCGAGCTCCCGTTTCCAAAATGGCCGAAAAACAAGATCAATAAATTGCTGCTGCACATCATAGCCGTAGTTCTTAGTCCATAACATCGCTGTGGCAACGAGGTTGGTATCCCATATTTTTTCGGTGCCACGTATGGTCAAGTTAAGCAAACTGGCGTAGCGTCTACAGTCGTAATAAGCGTATTTAACCCCGGCCCACTGCTCGTCACTGCGGTTTTGCTCAACGACTTTTCCTATTTTGTCGAGGCGTGCACTGCCTAGGTAACTGGGAATATCCAGTACAAAGGGCCGCCAATCGAATTGAACGCCCAACTCTCGCTCCAGTGCTCGGGTGGGCTCAATGGCCAGATAAGCGTAGGGACTTTTAAAATCGAGATAGACAATAGCTGGGCTGTCAGAGTGCAGTGGCTGTAATATCATTGTTATATCCCGTTATGTAGTTGGAATTTTGCCTAACTCTTCGAATGACAAGCCAGTATCACCGCGACAGCGCGTAAGGCAACCTCAGCAAGGCTGATCAATAGAGATACCTGGACTGCCTAACAACAAGGCTCACTTTATACCGGGCCTGTGCCATCGTCTAGCTGCTGCGGCAAGCTAGTACAGATCGGCGCAAATCGCTCCTGAAATACTCGTCCTCTGCCTAACCACCCAGACCGAGACGAGTCATAGTACGCACCAGATTGCTACGGTCCAACTTTAACGCCCGGGCGGTGGCGGCAAGATTGCCCCCGTGACTCTGTAGCTGTTGCTCGATCAAATGGCGCTGGTAGGTCTCAACGCTGTCGCGAAATCCTGCAACCGGCCGCTCAACTGCCACAGCAGCGTGCTGCGCCTCGGCAGGCTTTATGCCGGTAGGGCCGGGCTGCAAGTCTAGGTGTGCACTGTCAATACTGATGATGTCGCAGTCGCGGCCCTGCTCACGAATGGCCTTTAGAGCCGCTCGGCTCAACAAGTGCTGTAACTCCCGCACATTGCCCGGCCAGTCGTAGGCCTGCAGCTGCTTACTGGCATCGCTGGTGAGACGCAGTCGAGCTACTCCCAACTGATGCTGACTGCGCTCAAGAAAGTAGCCCGCCAACAGCTCGCAATCGCTGCCCCGCTCCCGCAGCGGCGGCACCGGCAACGGATAGACGCTCAGCCGGTGATAAAGATCGGCCCGAAAGCGCCCCGCCTTCACCTCCAGATTTAAATCTCGGTTGGTGGCGGCGACTAGGCGCACATCGACTGAGATAACCCGGTCGCTGCCCACCCGCTGTATCTCGCCACTCTGCAGCGCCCGCAGCAGTTTAGCCTGCACCGGCAGTGGCAGTTCGCCCACCTCGTCGAGGAATAAAGTACCGCCGTCGGCCAACTCGAAGCGACCGCTTCGATCACTGGTGGCTCCGGAAAATGCACCGCGCACATGACCAAACAATTCACTCTCAACAATCGTTTCCGGTAGCGCGGCGCAGTTGATCGGTACCAATGGCTGCTCGCGACGAGTAGAGTGCTGATGAATCCGTTTGGCTACCAATTCTTTCCCGACACCTGTCTCGCCGGTAATCAATACCGACAGCTCAGTGGGAGCCACCGTATCGATCTCCTGCAGCATGTCGCTAAGGGCGGTACTGCGTCCGATAATATCGTAATCGTGCTCGGTCTCTAACAAGCGCTGGACCACCTGCTGTCGGTGCTCTAATTGGCTCTGTAGTGCGCCGATGTGCTCGCTGGTTTTGATGACCGCCGATACCACCGCGGTATAGGCCCGAGTTTGAGTGCTTCCCAGTACATCAAAGGCACCTCGGTCCAGGGCATCCAAGGTCAACACACCCCACAAGTGGTCGTCTAGGGCAATCGCAAAGCCCAGACAGTCGTGCACATGTAACTGCTCACCGCCATTTTCGACTAGGCCGTCGTAGGGGTCGGGAAGCGGCGAGTCGGCGTCAAAGCGGATAGTGTCACTGCCATAAAGAATTTTTTCCAGCCGCGGGTGCTGATAAACATTAAAACGGCGGGCCATCGCTTCACGCTTCAACCCTAATTGTGCCACCGGTACCAGATAGTCGCCTTCCAGTTTGAGCAATGCAATCACATCACAGGGAGCGCTACGGGCAATTGCCGCTACCAGTCGTTGATAGCGCTGGATCGGTGGAAGATCCCGATTGAGGTCTTCTACAATGTCTATAAAAGGTGAAATATCCATTAGGTCAATTTAACCTATTATAGGTCATAACAACACAATTAATTTGTAGGTCATTTCGACCCATAGATATAAAAGTTGATATATATCAACAGGGTATAGATTGGCACGATTTTAGCTAGAACTATGACAAACGTTATATACAACCTTCGATCCAAAGCAACGACGAGGAACACTTCATGTTAAAGCAAGCCACTATCGACATCATCAAAGCCACCGTACCCGCGGTAAAGGCCCAGGCCGACAACATCACCGCCCGCTTCTACCCATTGATGTTTGAGCAATACCCAGAAGTGGTTCCATTTTTCAACCAGAGCCATCAAACCAATGGCAGCCAGGCCAAGGCGCTGGCTAATGCCGTGGTAGCCTATGGCGCCAACATCGACAGCCTCGGCAACCTCGATCAAGCCGTCACTAAAATTGTGCAAAAACACTGCTCATTAGGAATACAGCCAGCCCAATACGAGATTGTTGGAAGCTGCCTGCTGCAGGCCATTGCCGAAGTACTGGGCGACGTTGCCACCGACGACATCATCAACGCCTGGGGCGAAGCGTACGGGCAACTCGCCGGGATTCTGATCGATGCCGAGGAGGCAGTTTATACCGCCCGCGAGCACAGCGCCGGGGGCTGGCGTGGCGAGAAAGATTTTAAATTGGTGAAAAAACAGCAGGAGAGCTCAGTTATAACCTCCTTTTATTTTGAGCCCACTGACGGGGGCACTGTGCCACAGTTCGAAGCCGGACAATTTATCACCTTGCTGCTGGAGATCGACGGCAAAAGTGTTCGTCGCAACTATAGTCTGTCCGATGCCCCGGGCACCGGCTACCTACGCATCAGCGTGAAACGCGAGCCCCACGGCCTGGTGTCTAACTTTTTACATAACAAACTGTCGCTGCAAGACACAGTAAAAATAACCCATCCGAGTGGTGATTTTGTGCTGCGTAATAATGATAAACCGTTGGTTTTGGTAACCGGTGGTGTTGGTATTACTCCCGCCATCAGCATGCTCAATGTAGCTGCTAGCAGTGGCCGCGATATTCATTTTATTCACGCTGCGCTCAACAGCGATGTACACGCGTTTAAAGACCACGTCGACCAATTGGCGGTAACCCACGACAATATCGCGCCGCTGTATGTATACAGCGAACCCAGCGATCAATGCCGGCCCCACGCCGAGGGGTTTATCAGCCAACAATTGATTGCCGCGCAGTTACCCGATGACCGAGACGTAGAATACTACTTTCTCGGCCCCAAGCCCTTTATGGGTGCTGCCTTCGCCATTGCCAAGCAACTTGGTGTGCCAGAGGATCAAGTGCACTTTGAATTTTTCGGCCCCGCCGAAGATTTAGTCGCTTAACCGGTAACATAAAAGAGAGTATTGCTTTGTCCCTATCTGTGTGCAAATTGCAGGTAGTGGACAGAGCACCCGCTAGAACTGCGCGTACCCAACACCCCTCCCACTAAAGCAGCCCGTATTGGCTATTGCAGCCTCCGTAACCCTTACGGCAACCGCAAACGTCAAGGGTAGTGTCAAATCCTTCACGAACTCACAATAATTCAATAATACCGCTTCGATTAACACTTCCTTAATCTTTTCTTTACCTGCCGCGATCAAAATCTCTTGCATCCAATTTGCTGCAACAGCACGAAACGGATTGAAGCACCTGTGAGACTCACTCCCATAAAGAGATCAATGATGAAAAAAACAATACCTACCGCAATGGCTACCGCCACACTTTTGCTCTCAACTGCCAGCTATGCAGACTCCGACTGGACTGCTTACGGCAAAGCCAACATTTCCTTAAATTCGATTGAACAAGAAAGCAGCAACCCGCAGGTGGACGAATGGCAACTTAACAGCAACGCCTCCAGACTCGGGGTTAAAGGTAGTGTTGCTGTTAACGAGCATATAACAGCCATTTTCAAAATGGAGTTTGAAGTCAATATCGACGATGGCAGCAGTAGTAGCAGCAAAGGCTCTGACACCTTTGAGCAGCGAAATATTTATCTGGGCTTCACCGGTGATTTTGGCACCCTAATCGCGGGCAAACATGACACACCGCTCAAGTTAGCCCAGGGTAAAATTGATCGCTTTAACGATCAGGTACTCGGTGATATCAAAAATTTTGCAGAAGGTGAAGACCGAGCGAGCAATATCATCATGTACACAACGCCAAAATATAGCGGGCTCTCTGCAACACTGGCATTAATTCCCGGTGAGGATTCAAAGAATAGCAACGACGATGGTTTAGCCGATGGTAGCTCCGTAAGCATTAACTACAAAACAAAACAAATGACTTTGGCACTAGCCCGCAATGAAGACGTAGATGCCCAAGATACCACTCGCCTAGCGGCCGACTTCAGCATAGGAGACGCCAAACTCGGCCTGCTATGGCAACGGGCCGAGCGTGTAGACGGCACCGACGAAGAAGACTCATGGCTGTTAAGTGGGCAGTATAAATTAGCGGGAAATTGGTTGGCCAAAGCCCAATACGGTGTAACCGATTACGACGCCGGCGGCGAAGATACTCAAATGGTTGCCGGCATCGACCTTAAACTAAATAAGCAATCTAAGATTTTTGCCTACTACGCGATTGTCGAACATGAACGTGTGGACACAACGCAGGACGACTCGTCATTCGCAGTGGGTTACGAGCTCAAATTCTGAATAGTTATAGCCCTTTTATGGCGAATAGGTCGGTACCTCCATGGATGTACCTGGCCTGCCAAACACTAGCAGCCAAAGATTTCAAATACTTCATATCATTGCTTTTTACAACCGGATACATCTGGTCTGTCACTGACCAGAAGGCCTTGCTCCCCGCCGATCATTACTGCATGCAGGCCCGCGCAATCAACTAACAGATCACCACGTTCAGGGGGATTTTAGATGGCAGCGTCTAGGTCACTAGGCACGCCGCTGGCGATGGCGCGCTCACTAGCTTTAACTGTTTTTAATATCAATGGCAGGCTGCATACTTGGCGGTAATAAAAAACTAGGGCGCTGTGATTACACGATTCCTCATACAATAATAACGCGTTTACGAAGACGAAAGCGCTCTACTAGCTTGCTTAATAAATCGAGAGAACGCGGTAAAATGTTGCTCAGATATCGTTAACTCTTCGCCCGCCATGTCAGCATAAACCAACGCTACCACCCGCACGCCACTTTTAATCGGCGCCAGCACAAAACGCTGCTGCTTACCGATAAGCGCCTTAACAGGCTTGGTAATGAGTTTATCTAAACCTGTCGTTTGCTCCGGTGAAACCCAAACCGGATTCTTAAGTCGCGAGCAGTATCTAAAAATTGAGTCGTTGCGTTCATTAATCGGCAACACTAAATCTTTTGTCCAATGCGCTGTTTCAGCACCCGCTAAATAGGCTAATTTAATCTCTTCTTTTTTATTCACCTTAATAAAAACAGCCACACGCTCAAAGCCTATTGCCTCAAATATGCCGTCGGCCATTAACTTACAAACTGCACCTACTCGCTTGGAGCCTTCGGCTGAATCCCATAACGCCTCAATCAATGCCATCTGCCGGTTACCATCGGGCATTCGAGGTGTCTTATTAACCACTTTCTTTTTACGATCTTCGACCTGCAATTTGTTTTTGGGCTTAGTGGCTTCCGTTTTCTTAACATCTGCCTTATTTTGTTTTGCAGACTTGTCTATTTCACGCAACTGCTGTGCTGGGTCAACACTATCAATCGGATCCATGTCATCTACAGCGGGTAAATTTTCTTGCTTAGAAGGCAGCAAAGAATCACCCACACCCTCTCCGTAGCTGTTAGCCATCGCAACCGCTTCATCAGCTCCTTTGTGTAATAAAGCCATTCCTTTAGCAATGTCTAATGAGAAATCTTTAGTGATTTTATTTAGGGCTCGTTTTAGCGGTTTTGACTCCCAGCCACCCTCAACACCATTGCTCATCATAACGCCTAAGTTAACAGCCCTCATTTCGGCACCATGTTTGGCTGGATTAAAGCTATCCACTAATGTTTCACTTAACGACCACGCATTAGCCAACTCTTTTGACATGTCAGTAAAGCTCATACCGGTTAACTTTACAGCAGCATCTGACGGGTTATTATCACTTTCTTTCAATAGCGCTTTAAATTTACTGCTTTTTGCAATTGGGCTAGTCCAAAATACAATCTCGCCTAAATTTTGTAATAAACCGGCAATAAAAACATCTTCGCTGCGACAACCTTTCATTTTCTGGGCAACATTACGGGCGTGTACAGCAGTATGAAAACTATGGGCTAAGCATTTAAATAAGCGCTGTTGTTCTAAGGGGTTTTTAACAATGCTATCGATTAGGGCTATAGAGATACAAATACAGCGAATACCATTAAAACCAATGCGGATAATCGATTGGCGCAAAGCACTTTCGTTGCTGCTGTTACTTGCTGCTAGCTTATCGGAGTTACTAGCCCCCGGTTTGAAGACCACGCTATTAGCTATCTTTAACACTTGAGAGGTTAAGGCCGCATCTCGTAATATCAGCTCCGCTAACGCAGCCGCACTAGTATTGGTATCACCAATCAGCTTTGAAATATCACGACTGACTGACGCCAAAGCACGAATCTCGGTTTTCTGTAGAATATCTAACCACTTGGCCGTATCAACTTTGCTTTCTTTGGGAGCTTTTTTAGCACTAGCAACTTTTCTCATCAGTAGAAATCAGCCATCATCAGGTTTAATAGAAGCTACTTTTTAGCCAAAACTTCGTAAGAATAGCTGCGAAGGGGCCAAAATGAAGACCAAAAATATACAGCGAAAATACCACTAAAGATAGTTAGTACTTATACCAATATACGCTAAAGTGCCGACAACGGGGAGTTTAGTCAACAGCCTTGTATAAAAACGGACACCACTTCACATTTACCCATAGCGTCTCAGTAGATTGGAGTTTTGCGGCGACTCAGGCTGCCATGTGGGCTAACGATATCGATACGAGAAAAAGACCCGAGCCTTAGCTGCATATTCGCCATCTGCTCTCGAATGGGGTTTATATCGGCAAAGCTCATACAGCTCAGTAGGCCTTGGCCTTGGTCAGCTGTCATGCCAAACGCGACGTTTAAAATGGCCAGTGAAGCTATTTGACTGCCCAGGTAATGAGCTCGGTGAGGCATCTCTTAATCGCCTGATGTCACCCTAGCGCCTGCACCGCTGGACGATATGACTTACCCGATCTCGCTTGTACAAAGCTCTGAGTTATTCCCGCTACAAAATACCGTAGCAGCAGGTGGCGGGGTAACGCCCCTTGAAAACCCCTGTCCATCACCCACCGGTAATATAAACAGGCAGTTATTCTCGATAAATACTATTTCGCTATCTGGGTAGGTTCAGGAAAAAGCCACCGCCCCTCTTGAACGTCCTTAGACGGCAAATAGAGGCGCGCAACATAATTCCACCCCGCCATAATAGGTAGAAAATTCTTACGACCCTTTTTGTGTTCACCAAAATTGATGGTAAAAGATCCATCTTCATTGGCCTGGGCGATCACACTGTTAATACTGTAGGCGTTATAGTCATTTTCTTGAAAATACCCTTTATCATTGTAAATACTGATAGACCAAAACCCTTTAACCGGGACATCTTTCAGCTGAAGCTGATAGTCAGCCAGGTCCTGCTTTTTTTGATTCTTAACGTAGACAACCTCATAGGTTGGCAGCCCACCCCAGCCAACGGCGGTGCAAATTTTATGCCGGGTCTCTTTTACTTCTGTCTGCTTGCCGCTGCAAAATGATGCATCACCCAGCCCGTCACCCAATAGCCGAAACAATTCTCGTGTTGTCTTGCGACTTTCGATATCGTAATTAGCACGTAGGTAGGTATTTGTAGAAGAAGCCTTTATTTCAATCATATCCTGTAAGTCATTGGCCCGTTTTATGTCTTGCTCGTCGTTGGCATTTACCAGCACACGAGCGATTACAGCAACAAAAGGCGTGCCATGTTCTTCCACAGTCAATTCAATAGTCTCGCCGCCGTGATAGATACCCGTGGTGTAGTTGTCCTCATTGATAATGGCGATAGACAAATAGCGATCACCAGCATCCGGAAACAATACACGGGCCCCCGAGGAAATATCGACCACGGCTGAGCTATAAATGGTATCCCGGTTCATTTGCATATTGCGCTGCCTATCCAGTGGGATTGGCTTGCGCACATGGGCCAATTTATTAATTCCCCCACCTCTTTTTAGCATAGCTTCAAATTGAAAAGCGGTTTCCGCACGGGCATAGTTGTCTGCATTCACCAGTATAGATGTTTCGCCTTGTGTAAGTGTCGAAATGCAAAGAATAAACAGGACAAACACAGAAATAAGAACACGCGCCATAAAAACCTTCCAAATAGGTCTGTTGTAGAACCGGAAAATCGGCTGATGAACACAGTAATGCCGACCTGTCATCATACTATCACTGCATCCATTACATTATGCCGATTATAGGCAGAACAAACGCTCCTATGCACCCATTCAATTCGGTTAGCTTGCCTTAATTTTTAAGCATTCATTCATTCAACCACGCTCCACGGGCTTTGCAGCCGCGGCAGTCTATCATAGCGTATCAGATTGCCGAGGGATCAATGGGCTAATCATCGAGACAGGCTCTGTTACCACGTATTGCAGAGTCGCTCCACCTAGAATCTAGCGGCTAAAAGAAACAGGCCAGCATAGCCCGCTACCTCAGCAGACACGCTATTGTCCAACGGGTTGTACAGCCAAGATAACCCCAAGCTGCTAATAGGTGAAAGCAGATATAACTTGAAATTATGCGCCTAAATACAAAATTAACCCAGCCCAGGCACGCCGCTTTCTCGTGCCAACGCTCTCTTTAACCGACAATAATTCACATTCAAATTCGACCCAAATAAGGAGACCCCTTTCCCTTTATATTGGAAATAAAACGCTAACTCTTTGATTTAAATACTTAACGAACTATGATCTTAGCAAAGGGATTGAACATATTGGTCAGGGAATGGCTCTTCTTCGCAAGTTTATTTCAGCCCGAACAACCCTATCCCATTGATTTATAACTAATTAATAGCTATGCCTGCATTATTTTAAACCCAAATAGGGGGCCAATGTGATAGAAGGCCATAGGCTCTTGAACAAGCTGTTGATGCTCCCATTGTTTTAACCCCATATTGTGAGAGTAGATTTGAAAAATATTAATATTGTTGAGTATAAAAAAAAGTATGCTGTAAACGCCATTGAAATATGGCGTTTGAGCAAAGCGAAAGCGTTGGGTGTAAAGGACGAGCTTCATTCCTTTGAAGATCATCTTGGATTCCTGACCCACAACTTGATAAATACTGATAAAGTTTTCCTAGCTATCGAGGAAGAAACGGATGCAGTTGCAGGTATTATTGCTTTTGACTCAGAGTGGATCAACCAGCTTTATGTTGATGTCAACTATCAAAATTCTGGCATAGGAAGTCGGTTACTAGATCTAGCGATAAAAACCATAGCTGGACCTGTACAATTGCATACATTCGAAGTTAATGAAAAGGCGCAGTCGTTCTATGAGAAGCATGGCTTTAAAGTCATCTCTCGTGGAGATTGTGATAACGAAGAAAACCTGCCTGCTCTTCTCTATAGGTTAGATAGTGGTTCGTGAGCAGGAATTCACATAACAAAGTCATCCAACCGACGCCGCAACGTCGCCCTTTTTTGCAAAATTCATGGAAAACAGACCACGTTGCTCCGCGGATGATGGCGGCGTTAAGTGCACTCGCAAGGGACCCATTATGCAAGGTTTTCCTACAATTGAAACTGAACGATTACTGCTAAGAGAAATCAGTAAATCAGACACACCCGCGGTATTGGATATTTTCTCTCGCGAAGAAGTTACTGAGCATTATGATTGCCATCCATTTGCAGATGAAGTCCAAGCAGCTAACTGGGTTGACGGGCATATTTCAGCCTACGAAGATAAGGGACTAATGGGTTTCCGCTGGGCAATATCGTCGCTTGATAGGCCTGATCATTTAATAGGAAGCTGTGGTATCCACTCCGTAAACCCAAATTTTCAATCTCTAGAAGTCGGGTATGAGTTGCATCCACACTGCTGGGGGAAAGGTTTCGCAATGGAGGCAGTCACAGGAATTATCACTCATTGTTTCAACCAGGATTTTCCAGTCCGTATTAATCGTATAGCAGCAACAACAGATGTAGTAAGCCCACAGTCAATATCCGTTCTCAGTAAGCTCGGGTTTAAAGAAGAGGGGATTTTAAGGGAGTACGGCTTCTGGAAAGACAAAGTTCATGATGTAAGGATGTTTTCCTTACTTCGCAAAGAGTGGGTACTTAACAACCCACTTTAAGGCGACGGAGAATGTCCCCCGATAAAGTAGACACCTTCATTTGCTGGCAGCTATACCAACAAAAGTCAGTGCTACGGAAAACTCGACTGTGGATCAGCGTGGGGTACAAACTAAGAGGAGGTAAACCGGCACCATGGTATAGTGCCGGCAGCTTGCTACTTTAGGCCCGGCGTCTAGCCGGGGTTCTCGCATCTAGTCGCGCCATTATAGCCTTCATTTCGTCGGCCTGTTCGTCCGCTTGTTTTTGCTTTTGTGCCACCCGCTCGGCTTTTTCGAGGGCAATCGCTTCGCGAATAGCTTTCTCTTTTTTCGCAGAGGTGGTGCGGCCACTAGCAATTTTTGTACTAGTGCCCGGCTTGTTAGGAATAGCGTCTGTCCCTTTACCGGCTTTTCCCCCCGATACTGGCTGCCCAGTTGCCGCAGAAATCTTAGGGCTGGGGGGACTACTGGCTTGCGATTTCTCCCCCATTTTCAACCCTTTAAGATTGATCGCATTATGATCAGAAATCGCCTGACCCATTAATTCTGCCAGTTCTTCGCGATCTTCGGCCACCGCCCACTCAGTCATTTCGAAGTTACTCGCTCCTAGCTCGCGCATCTCCCGGTATAGCTGCTCATCAATTCCCTGGCGCGCAGCTTGTATATACTGCCTCCAGCGTCGCTCGACAGGAACTTGAGTCATGCCTACATAATTTTGGCCAGATTGTATATTGCGAAGGATAAAAATGTTCAACGGTAAGGGGCTCCTAAAATGGTCGCGCTATTAGCGGGGCGCGCATTATAGGGAAAAAACTCCGAAAGGTAAGACTTGTATTTCTAAATCTTTTCCGATTCCGAGTTCTGGAATCGCCACGCGACCCAAATAACGGATTCGCTACTTCGCGCAGGGCGAACTTAACACTTTTGATGCCGGGCAGTTCATGCTTTTTAGTGGTTTGTCAGTATGGGAATGGCTAACCGGGTACTTGACCACTGCCGCATAGGAACGGTGTCAGCTAGGTAAAGACCAAAGTACTGGCCAGAAAATACGTAGTAATATTAGACACACGATCAATTGGCAATCGCGGCGAATTGATGTCCTGCGCATGCCCACTCAGACCCAAGAGGCGGCCCCATAGGACCGCGGCCCAGTGGGGCTTGATAACCGCTCTATTAGGGAACATCCGGCAGGGTGATATTCAGCTCGAGTACCGAGCAATCACCATTTTTATCGACTTGAACTTCGACATCTTCCTGATTGATCGCCGCGTATTTTCGAATCACGGCCAAAATTTCCTGCTGTAGCTGCGGCAGATAATCTGGTTGGTTACGCTTATTGCGCTCGTGGGCCACAATAATTTGTAAGCGCTCTTTGGCTATATTCGCGGTGTCTTTTTTCGAGCTGCGAAAATAATCAAGAATACTCATGCACTCCTCCGGAACAATCGTTGAAACAAGGTCTTATGCTCAGTGAAAATAAACCGCTGCTCGACGTCATCACCTAACAGGCGGGCCACTGCATCGACATAAGCCTGTCCAGCTTTGCTGTCTGGATCATGAATAACTGGAATGCCTTGATTGGATGCCTTTAACACGGTTTCGGATTCTGGGATTACACCCAATAGCTTTGTCGCCAAAATATCTTCTACGTCGTCGACACCGAGCATTTCACCTTTGGCTACACGTTCGGGGTTGTAGCGTGTGATCAGTAACAACTCTTCAACACGGCGACCCTGCTCTGCATGACGGGATTTGCTCTGTAAAATACCTAGAATACGGTCTGAGTCGCGCACCGAAGAAACTTCTGGATTGGCAACAACAATAGCGACGTCGGCAAAGTAGAGCGCCATAAATGCGCCGTGCTCAATGCCGGCAGGAGAATCGCAAATAATATATTCAAAGCCGTCGTCAGCCAGCTCTTTTAGAATACGTTCAACACCCTCTTGCGACAGCGCGTCTTTGTCGCGAGTTTGGGATGCAGGTAGGATAAATAAATTATCACAGCGCTTATCTTTGATTAATGCCTGACTTAAAGTCGATTCGCCATTGATCACATTGACAAAATCGTACACTACTCGCCGTTCGCAATTCATAATTAAATCTAGGTTGCGCAGGCCAATATCAAAATCAATGACCACTGTTTTACAGCCACGTAAGGCCAAACCACTACTGATAGCGGCACTGGTGGTTGTTTTACCAACGCCTCCTTTACCGGAGGTTACAACAATAACTTTTGCCAATTTTTTGCCCTATAGGTTATCTTTCATTTTAAGTCAGTGACTGAATGGAAATTTTTTCATTGTTCAAGGAGATTTGCGCGGGTTGCTTCCAGTGGCCACTTCGTAAGTCTTCATCGAGCTGGAATATGCCAGCAATTGAAATAAGTTCGGCCTCTAAGCTGTAGCAAAAAACTCGGGCACTGGGATCACCTTTAACACCCGCTAGTGCGCGTCCTCGCAACGGCCCATACACATGAATATTACCATCGGCCAATATCTCGGCACCCGCTGAAACTGATGCGAGAATAATTAGGTCGCCCCCCGCTGCATACACTTGCTGGCCAGATCGCACAGGTGTTGTTATTACTTTGGTAGTTCGATCAACGCTTGCAGGGGCCACCAAGGAGTTGCCATTGGGGCTCACTTCAGCCACGGGCCCAGTTTCAGCATAAGTTTCAGGCTCAGCGGTGGCCTGGGTATGTTGCGGGACTTGCTCAATCGAGCGCGCAGGACTCACTACCGGCTCTTCTTGGTGCTGCACTACGCTGTCGGAATCAATTGCTGTGTGTTTTGATGTGCTTGGTTTTGCTGCCCGCCCCGCCGGCATCAGTGCCAACCCCTGCGCTACTGCCTGAGCCTGCAATGTTTCACTACCCCCACGAACAGCAACGGGCACTAACCCATACTGACGGCACAGTTGGCAAATCTCTGCTAGTGGCACACCCTTGTGCTGCAGATCTGCAGAGTCCGACTGTTCTAAACCATCGAGGACTAGCAGCACAGGTGATTGTTGAAAAAAACTGGGAGCTTGGGCGAGCTTGTCTTGTAAGTCTTGCTCGAAAATGGCGCTATCGAAATGAGACAGTTCCAGTAGAGTTAAGGGATATAAGCCGCCCTTTAACCGAAAGCTTGAAGATTGCGACTGATTAACTGCCGCGGTATTGCTGTTTGTCGCCATTAAGAACTACATCTTATCGTCATGAAAATAAAGGCGCGAGTATAAGTCGAACAAACGGTTCTTTGCCACCTAATTGACGATAAAGAGTCGCGTACTAGCGGTGCTTATCATGACAAGGGCGTTATTGATCAATAAGCGTACAGATATGGGTAAGATTGCTAGCCCAAGACAGCTCTCCATTTACAACAAGATCCAGACTACTGGTATCCGGGCTAGGGCTATAGGTAGCCATTACTGATATTTAACTGTGCAAATATTGAGCACTAACCGAAAACAGAGGGCGTTGATAACTGTGGAGCTGGATATTTCATTCAGTATAAAGGGCTATTCCTCAGCGAGATAATCCAGTGTTTTTTCAACCGCCTCATTGAAGGGCGTGACTTGCCAACTCAATTTATTCTGCGCCTTGGTGCTGATAGGAATGGCCTGCCATTGCATAAAGGTCAATTGCCCCACAGGAATAAGTGGCGGCTTATTAACAATATTTGCGAAAAACTCTCCAATATACGAGACCGTTTTAGCAATAATGAGTGGCATAACAGGGGGTACTTTCATGCTTGGGTCTATGCGTTGCAGTACATTTTCACTCAATTTTTCAAGGGTAAGATAACTTTCACACAAAATAAAACGATCGCCTAGCGCGGCCTGCTCTGCAGCCAACACATGGCCTTCACCCACATCAGGCCCATAGACCAACGGCATGCCCCCCGGTAGCAAAATGGGTATCTGTCGATTTTTTAGCTTCATAAACAAATCATTCAAGCCAGGCGAGTCTGTTGGTCCCGGCCCATAAAGTCCTGCGGGGTGGAGGAAAACAGCCGGTAACCCTTTTGCCACGGCCGCCACCACAAGTTTATCTGCTTCTTGTTTTGAGCGCTCATACAAAGTGTCTTTGGGATTTTCATCGATAATACTCTCATCAAATTCTTGCCCTTTCGCACCATAAAAAACATCAATAGTGCTGGTGAAAATAAAGCGCTCTATCTCAGCGTTCATCGCTGCAGCAATCATATTGGCCGTTCCCTGCACATTGACTTGCTGGAACGTGTCATTATTTTTCATCCACTGCTCTGGAAACCCCGCTGCGTGGAAAACCCAATCGCATCCAGCTACGGCAGGCTTTAACGTTTTAGGATCGCAAATATCACCCAGCACTAACGTACATTCAGCGGGCAGCAATCGCTGGCCCTTTTCCAAAGTTCGCACCAATGCTCTTACGTTATAGCCACGGGACAAGAGGCTGTTAATAATGTTGAAGCCAACAAGCCCTGTACCGCCGGTCACCAATACAGTTTTCATTTCTTTCTCCCAAAGATATCAAATGCCGGCTCGTATAGCCGGCGTAGTATTCGTGCAGCTTTGGCGCAACCCTTTTCACCGGGGTAGTATTACAGCAAGGCTGCATAAACCTCGAAATCCAGCACTTTTATTTGGCCTGTGTACTCGTTATTCCTGAGTTATTATTTCCCAGATTCGACTACGTAATTTGGCTATATGACTATGAGTACATAGCAAACAGATAACAGCCTTTGGCGTGACGAGCCCTATACCTTAGTCAATATCTAACTGCGTTACAACGGAGTGTTTGCCACTGTAGCTGTTCGCCTGGTGTGGGGCCCTTGGAAGACAGGGCTGTTTGTTGTTTTTTGCCATTCCCTATCTCCGTAGCACGCCCATATCACTAGTGGATTTATCGGACAAGACAGCGTAAATTGCATTCAATGGAAAATATTCGGCTGCGTGCGGGCCGCCGGAACTTATCGAACGCCGCGCGATTTTTATCGTAAAAGAACGCCAAACTCGAGAATAATAACAGGGTGAAATAATATGTACGCGCCACAATACGCAGAAGTAAACCCAGACAGACCCGCATTTATTATGGCAAGTACCGGACAATCCGTTTCTTATCGGGAGTATGACAATCGCAGCAATCAATTGGCTCACCTACTGCGCGAATATGGTCTTCAACGACTCGATCACTACGCCATATTTATGGAGAATAATGACCGCTATCTTGAAACTTGCGGTGCGGGTGAGCGTTCCGGGCTCTACTACACTTGCGTTAACTCCTACCTACAGCCCGATGAGCTCGCCTACATTTTAAACAACAGTGAATCCAAAGTGCTAATCACATCAGCGAGCAGGGCTGCTGTCGCCCTTGAAGCAATGAAAAGCGCACCCAATATTACTCACTGCCTGGTAGTCGGCGCCGAAAGTACCGGTGACTACATCAACTATGAACAGGCTATTGCAAACTGTCCCACCACAGCTATCGAAAATGAGTCACTGGGAACCTCGATGCTTTATTCCTCTGGAACAACAGGCCAGCCCAAAGGTATTGTGAGACCTCTACCACAAGTGCCGCCCAGTGAATGGCTGCCTCTTTACCGCTTTCTCGGCGATCTGTGGCACTATCGCGAAGATATGATCTATCTGTCTCCGGCGCCGCTATACCATTCAGCGCCACAAGCTGCCGCCAGCCTAACTATTAGAATGGGTGGCACGATTGTCATTATGGAAAAATTTGACCCTCAGACGTACCTAGACCTCGTTTCTCAATACCAGATAAGCCATAGTCAACTGGTGCCTACCATGTTCAGCCGCATGCTCAAACTGCCCGCAGATATTCGTGCCAAAGCAGATTTGTCATCACTGGAAATTGCGATACATGCCGCAGCACCCTGTCCTCCTCAAGTTAAAGAAGCCATGATCGACTGGTGGGGGCCGATCATTCACGAATATTACGGCGCAACAGAAGGCCTCGGCTTTACCTCCTGTAACAGCGAAGAATGGTTAGCCCATAAAGGCACCGTTGGCAAAGTCATGCTGGGTAAATTACATATCCTCGATGAGCACGGCAATCATTCACCACCTGGTGTACCCGGTGAGCTTTGGTTCGAAACGGCAACGGCGTTTTCGTATTTTAACAATGACGAAAAAACCAAAGCGTCGCAGTCAGCCGATGGCAGCATGAGTACCGTGGGCGATGTGGGCTATATTGACGATGGGTTTCTTTTTCTGACCGACAGATCAACGTTTATGATTATTTCTGGCGGTGTGAATATTTACCCTCAAGAAACGGAGAATCTGTTAATTACTCATCCAAAGATAGCAGACGCCGCTGTTTTTGGTGTGCCCAACGAAGACCTGGGAGAAGAAGTTAAAGCCGTTGTGCAAGTGATGGAGGACATAGAGGCCAACGCTGCACTGGTTGAGGAATTGATGCTGTTTTGCGCCGCTCATTTGTCGCGACAAAAATGCCCTCGATCAATAGATTTTGAACTTGAGTTACCGCGACTACCGACCGGAAAGCTCTATAAGCGCCTACTGAAAGATCGCTATTGGGCCAACCACAACACGGGAATTCTTTAGCCGCCGTTTTATAACAGGGCTGATTAACAAATTGGGGTTAATTTATCGTCCCACTTTTTGGCCGAGAAATATGGTGTGACGACTGCCCTTACCCTGGCGAGCGCGAACCATTTTGGTGGTAACGCTAAAACCTGCTTTTTTCAAGCGAACGACAAACTGTGGGTCGGGCCCTGCCGACCATATTGCCAGCATGCCTTTGGGGCGCAAGCTTTTCAACATGTGCTCCAACCCTTGCGACGAATAGAGGCCATCATTATCACTTTGAGTAATGCCTTCTGGACCATTATCGACATCAAGTAATATGGCGTCATAGAGCGACGCCTTCTTTGTCACACATTCTGCGACATCACCCTGGTGAATCTGTACGCGGGAGTCACTTAGGGGGTTTTGCGCGCACTCGCCCAGTGGCCCACGATTCCATTCAACCACTTCTGGAATCAATTCTGCAATGGTGACCTGGGCACTAGCAGGTATCGATCGCAGAGTCGCTGCCAGGGTAAAGCCCATGCCTAAACCACCGACCAGTACATGCGCATTGGCGGATGATCGCAAATGAGCACAGCCCAATTCGGCCAGCGCTTCTTCAGAATTATGCACACGGCTATTCATCAGTTCGCCACGAATACCCGACAGGCGTATGGAAAACTCCCGATCACGCTGCGACAACGTCAGCTCACCACCATTGTTAGGGATTTTAGCGACACCTAATTTTGTCCAGATTTTCATCGATACTCAATTACTGATTGTTGCGGGAATTGTGTTAGAAACAGCGAAACTATACAGCAAAACGATTTCGACGTCGCTCACGGTTCTCTACCCACAGAACGCTTCTGTGGTGATTCACTGCTCACCGCACCCCATCAACCCGCTGATGCTGCCTTCATTCCTAAGCCACCTAGCAACACAATACGGCTTATCTGATCTCGCGCCCCACGGTGTATATAGTCACGCCACAGGATGGCAATAGCACTGCCGGCGAAACAACGACTGATTCACCCGCTGCCCCGTGATTGTGGCACGATATTTTTCAGCAATCTGGGGAGAAAACTATCAATTGGAATACTCACTAGGGAAGGTCGGGACTGGCTTACGGCTACAGCACTCTGAGTTAAACGGCCAGATCTATCTGCTGAGCGGTATTGGCGCCGTAGCTTCCAACATGAAAACCCGTGCTGCGAACCTGGCCCAGAACCTCACCGGAGGCACTGGTAAGCGAGAACGGAGAATTCATTGAACCCGTATAGATCGCCTCCACTCCGGCGCTATCGAGCGAGCGTAGAGAACCTCCGCCTGGCCCTCCGGGGGTATATAGTTTCAGCTGCGAAAACACCGCGTCACCGGCGTCAATAAATCCATTGCCATCATCATCGTATTGGGCAAGATCGGCAAAACCATCACCAGAGAGCGCACCAAATAATTCCCTGCCATCGTTAATCTGGCCATCGCCGTTTTTATCCAGCGCAAGATAGGCGCTGTTGGAGGCGAACATGGCGATGGAGTCCGTGCGCCCGTCGGCGTCCACATCAAACTCAGCTCGTCGATCGCTTAGGCTAACGGGCCCGGAAAAATTTAACACCAGCGGATCGATAAACTTTGCCGCCTGCTCGGCGCTAAGGGTTACATCCAAATCCAACTGCCGCGACATCGATTGCTCTAGATTAACACTCACTCGCCGGCCGTTATCAAGCGTCAATTCTGCCTGGATATTGAGCGTTGCCTTTTCAGATTCGTGACTTCGCAAGCGGTAAGTGAGCGCCGCGCCGTCAACCGGGGGAGATTCACCCTCCGGGATGCTCACCGTCAGTGCCGCGTGAGACACGCCGTGTTCACCACCTTGAACATTGCCTGAAGCAAAGTGTGTTTCAATCTGCTTGCCAAGCATGCCCTCTATGATCAGTTTCATTAGTCGCAGGGTAGGGGGAAGTGTAGAGCCCTGTAAAGGGGAGGGAGCCTGCTGTTGCCGCTCGCCGGGCAGGTCAGCAACCGGCACTGCCGGGACTGGAGATCTGTCGATAGGTTTTGCCGCAGAACTATTAACACCCGAGGCACCAAGGTCTAAAGGCACAAGCTGCTGCCGCCTAACCGAGTGTTGGTTAAACGCCGTTGCTACTGAAGAGTTTTGAACAATCATAGTTCATGCTCCACCCAGTGAGTCGTCAGGGATGTTATCGGCGGAAATGGCTCACTAATTAAGACCGTTTGGTTCTTAACGAAGCTATTCACCATTCAATTTTCGAAGATAGAACAAACGGTATTGACAGGCAGGGGCAGTGCTAGGGAAATATGCAAATCAACAATTGGCCGGAGAATAAAATCGTCGCTGTACCTCGCAATATGTATTGTGTACTGCTACAACACAGACGATACATTTCAACAGGCTATTGATCGCGCATTCAAATAAATTTGGCTTTAAATGCCGAAGGGCTTAACCCTATTATTTTACAAAAACTTTACGAAAACTACTCACATCATCATAGCCGAATAGTGAAGGCGATTTTTTAAAAACTCTGTGTACTTGACTCCAATAATTACAGGCTTTTTGCACTCATACTTTTTGGATCTATTCAATGGGCCTCAAAGTCGTTGCGCTTGTAAATTGGCGGAGAAACGTTCACTCACTCATGTGCGCTAAAGCAGCCAATACAGAGACGTTCATTGACTGATTATAATTTTCTCGTATAGGGTGCTGGACCTGCAATATCTGATGATTTCCACGGTTAAATTTCGGGGTAAAACTGCCGTAATAGCGCTGCTACCTTTTCCCCGTATCCACAATAAGGTATTTCCCAGTGTGCGCATAATATGTGGCCGGGTAAATTGCGCAACGATTTCTAGGCCCAATATAGCGTTGTTATTAATCGACTTCCAAAACGATTATTACGCAACCTATGCGACTGCGAAATGGGCTTTATCGGGTACTGAGGTTGCCGCATCAAAGGCCGCACGGCTACTAACAGAATTTCGCAATATGAAGCAGCCCGTTATTCTTGTCCGTCATGAGTTTCCATCAAATGATGCACCTTTTTTTCTACCCGATTCTGAAGGCGTAAAAACTCACAACAGCGTCACACCGCTGGACGCAGAGACCGCCATCTAGGGGCATCAGATCAATAACTTTCGAGACACCCGGTTACAAAAACGCTCAACGACCTAATTGTTACAAAATTAGTCATTGTTGCCGCGATAAGCCATATGTGCATAGATGCAGCGACTCGTTCAGCAGTGGACTTTGGGTACGAATGCCATGTCGCACATGATGCTTGCGCAACATCTGATCTGGAATTCAATGGTCAATCAGTTCCCGCGACCATGTCCACAATGCCTTTATGGCGGCATTACGTTTTGGTTATTGCAACATAGACAGCACAGACAAATGACTACAATTGATTCGCTATCAATATCAAAAACTTGATCAATCAATCACACGAGGGAGTTTAGCCTCCTTATGTATTGATTTGTTGGTTTTCATTGAGACTTACACATTTCAAGGCTAAGCTTGAGAAGTCTGCGCTAGAATCCAATTGTGCACAGCTTGAATGTATCGTTTCCTAAAAGAATGGCCAGAATAAGGATTAAAAATGAAACCACAGAAATCAATAAAACACATTACTAGTTTGTTTATCGGTGTGTTATTAATACAAGGATGTAACAACTATGACCCTGTCTCAGCGAGCGAATGTAACAAAGTTGTTGCACATGCAACGAAGGTTTTAGGTGATTTTGCGTCTAGCTATACAGAAATGATCACAGATTGTAAAAAAGCCACGGATAGCGAGCGTGGCTGTATTATGGCCGCCACCAAAAAAGGGCAGATTGCCCAGTGTGGGTGATTCGCGGTTAAAAATCCCGCGATGGCGTAAAGTCTCATAGCCATGTGCACCCTGTTGCTCTGGATTTTTCTTCCTTTGCCCTAACCCTTTCCTTTATCTGGCTGGCAGAGATACCGATACTTTTTTGCGTGGTGACGAAACCTCTTACCGCAATTTTCGGCAGTAGTCTAGGCACGATGCGCCGAGCCTGAGATCCAAACGGCCTAACCTACGAGGCAAGGTAACTTTGTCAGGCCAATGCTGCCGACACTATTTCCATCCGTTCATTGACCGATAAATCACCCTCAATTCTAATTACCTTACAAGAGCGCTCACCAAGCCAGCTATTATGCCGCACTAAACTTCTACCTTCACTCGGGCCAATATCATACTCCGATGCCCATTTAAGAAAATTTGGATCTACCGAGCCAAACCGTGCATTTTCTCTGCTTTTTATGCGCGCCACTCTGATGTCAGGGTCAAGATACAAAAAGACAATGAGATCAAACAAATCTTCTAAGTCCTGCCCCCAATTCATAATTGAGCCGGATACTACGGCATTATCAAACTGGCTCAAATCATTCCAAATCATTTCAAGCCGCTTACCGTGATTTCTCTTCTTTTGAAATGGAGGAGTAGTAGGTAACCAGTAGTAATTATCTACATCCAAAAAACCCCAACCATGCTCTAATGAAAGGGCCTCACCAAGAGTTGTCGTTCCTGACCCAGAAGCTCCTATGATTAATATTCGCACCATGTATTTCTGCCTACAGTGGGCTATAACAGGCCTGCACCAGCAAGCCCGGCCAAATGAACGAAGTGAAGGACGTTAAGTTAACAGCTTGATTAGCTGTCATTGAAAAGCCAGGCATTTCTGCTGCAGAAAGGAATGCTTAAAATCACGAATCCTCTGATTGAGGTTCCTCGCACATCTTGTTAAACGCAAGAAGAATAGCTTTTGTTTTTTCATACTCGTCCTCGGTCATTGCGTTTATCTCAAGAGCAGTTTTTAAGTCGATCAGCTGCTGCCCAATAGACACGTCTCCAAGTCGAACATGAATATTTTCTCCGTTCCAACAACCCGTCAGTAACAGAACCGATGTAGTTAAAAGCAGTTTTTTCAGTGGCATAATAGTTTTCCTATATATAGCTTACGAAGTAGGATTAATGCGTGTGTTAGTTTCACTATCATTGTTTAGCTGACAGCGCCCATACACCGGCAGTTGAAAGTAGTGAACCTCCACAGACATTAAATATACGGTTCATTTTTGGTGATGACAGGACCTGCTGAGCTTTACCAGCGAATACTGCATACATTGCTGCATTTAAGGTGGCTAATGCCACAAATGTAATTGCAAGAACCCATAGCTGGGTCGAAGCATCTCCTTTTGTATTTACAAATTGAGGCAAAAATGCAACAAAGAAAATAATTCCCTTCGGGTTCAAAGCCGTAACAAAATATGTGTTAACAAATAGCTTCCAACTTGATGAATTCTCTCCACTTTTACAGATAGTCGTCGGTTTAATGCCAGCCATAAATAATTTTGTGCCTAAGAATATTAAGTACAATCCTCCAACCCATTTTACTGCCTGGAACCAAAAAGCTGATTCAGCTAATAGGACCCCCAAACCAAGTAAAGAAAGAGCAAGCGCCGTAGAGTCACCAAGCGAAACGGCTAATATCAGCGGGATCTTTGCTTTATATCCATGAGACATAGAGTAGCTAATCACGGTCAGAATTGTAGGTCCTGGTATGAGCAATAATATTGTTGATGCTGCGACAAATGTAACCCATAGCTCGATACTCATAAATACTCCGATGTAAAACTACGCTTGCTGAATGGGCAGCGTTGCTGTGAAGCAGCGCTGTTAGCTGTCCAGCACGAAGTGCGTTCATTGCACGTATTGTTATACACTCTCATGAGTTAGTAGCTCCGATATAGTCACAAATTTGTAGCCGCGCGATTTCAATTCTTTAATCACAAGAGGAACTGACGCAAGAGAATTTTTCCTAGACTGAAACATAATGTGAAGTAGAACTATAGACCCCGGTTTCACTCTTTCTACGATGTTGGATGCTATGTCAGAGGCTGACGAACTGATAGGAAGATCACTTTCTGGAGCGATATCCCAGGTTATTGACTTCATCCCAGTCTTACTTAAATAGTAGGGAAGAGAAATAAGCTTCTTTCCATAGGGAGGGCGGAAATGAATAGGCCCGCTGTACCCTGTTTTTATTATTAATCTGTTAGTTTCTTCTATTTCTCGAGAGACAAACCCTTGTGATTTGAAAACCATTCTTGTATGGCTATATGAGTGGTTTCCAATTTCGTGCCCCTCAGCTGCAATTTGTTTCGCCTGCTCTTGATTCTGCTCAATAGCTTCTCCGACCAAAAAGAATGTTGCCTTTACATCATGCTGCCCCAACACTGTTAGAATTTCTTCAGTTTTACCTACTGTGGGGCCATCATCAAAAGTTAAAGCCACAACTTTTTTCTCTGTAGTGACGCTAGAGATTAACTCGCCAAATATTTGGTAGCTGGTATTCCTACTAATACTCCAGATTGCGACCAATACAACTAAAAAAATCACAGATATAGACAGTATTTTCTTCATTCGCGCAGTCCTAGTCCAGCGCCAAAAGAACCCGCGCCTATGGCGCCGGGTGCATGGCTTGTTAAAGGTGTCGCTACAGCGTGGCCACCTATTGAATCGACTAAATATTTTCCTTTTTTGCTCGGTAGCAAATCAGGAATGTAAACGCAGCCGCATTCACACTCAAGACCGACAGTATTTCTGATAGCTGAAAATGACCGAGTCAGTAGTATTCCCGCTATGACAATGATAACTACGGAAAATACTGCAATACCTTTGACGATAACTGAAGACGGCGCGTCATCGTAAGGCTCTAAGTACAGATACAAAATGTAAGGACCAATAAGACCAATTACGAAGATTGATCCAGTAAACAAAAACACCTTAGTCCTTGCGTAAGAGATTCGTTCCTTCAGGTCCATATCAATGTTGGTACCTTTAACGCCAAGCACAACGACAGCCGTAAGGCTGTCGCGACTGGTGCGTTTTGTTATGCCGCATTTAGATTAACTTTGGACACTTTACCCAAGCGAACCTTCTTTTTCGCCTGCCACAAATCATAGTTGTGCTGCATCGCAAGCCAACTTTCTGGTGACCTGCCAAGTGATTTGGAAAGTCTAAGCGCCATTTCAGGGCTGACTCCACTTTGAGACTTAAGAATTCTGTTGAGAGTAGATGCCGCGACATCAAGATTGGTGGCCAAAAACCTACAACTGAGGTCAAATGGCTCCATGTATGTTGCAACAATAAACTCACCGGGATGAGGTGGATTATGCATAGTCATTAGTGATAATCCTCATAATTGATTATATGAACATTGCCATCGGTAAACTCGAATGTGAGACGCCAGTTTCCCGATACCATGATAGACCAAATACCCTCACGCAGCCCCTTTAATAGCTGTAGCCTATACCCTGGCAAGTCGAGGTCATCTATATGATGGGCCGAATCAAGTGCAGCTAGTTGAAATCTAAGCTTTTTAGAGTGTTTCGCTTGGATGCCAGCTGAAGTGCCCTTCAGATAGAATTTCTCCAGTCCTTTGTGTTTGAAGGATTTAATCATTGCTGTACTGTAGCGCGTTGCGCAACACTGTCAATAGGCATACCAGCGCTTCAAGAAGGGGCTGCCGGTTAGGCAGTCCCGCTTGCTTGACTTGTATGCGCTTCTCTCCCTATAAATTTAATTCATCCCCGGCGTGCATAATAGAGCAAGGAATTCCTAGATCCTCTACTTCGACTTTGAACTGCTCATCATCAGCGGGATTGAGAGTTTTAGAAAAAAGCCCTGGGCAATTATAATGACAAGGGATCACATGTTTCGGGCTTAAGGTCTTTACTGCTTGTATGGCCTCAGCCTCGTTCATAGTATTATGTGCAACCTTACCACCAATTGGGATCATCAAGACATCTGGCCCAATATATTTCTCCCATTCTTCCTTATGCCGCAGGGTATCGCCGAGGTTTAAGACCCTTCGTCCATTTACATTAATATCGAACCCTAGCGACCCCCATCCTATTCTTTCTTCAGCTCCAGGTTTCACAATAGTTGTAAATGGACCTATTTTGATCAGAAGCTCTCCATGCGTGGCTTTAACACCTGTAACAGTCATGCCATCTATCTCAATAGTTTCATCAACAGCTAAGGTACGAAGACTTTTGAATTCTGTCGTAAATGATACTCCTCTTGCTCGTGGCCCCAATGCCAAAAGCTTCCCATTTACCTCTCGAAGCATTGTATTGTTAAAGATTACAGGTGCATTTGAAGCCTTCGCCACTCTATCAGCATGCCAATAATGGTCTGGGTCACCGTGTGTAATAAAAATATGAGTAATATCTTGCCACTTTGATTCGGGAAAAAGAGAGGTAAATCTGAACCAGTAAAAAAACAGCGCGCCAGGGTCAATAGCAAGAAGTTTATCGCCTGTCTCAATCAAGAAGGCATTGTATCCATAAAACTGAATGTTCAATATTTACGCCTCTTGCACTTAACGCCGCCTGCACTGGCCGAAGCACGCAGTGCCGAGGTCCAGCCCCGTAGGGGCGATTGTGCCCGGCCTTGTTAGCTGCTTTTTCATGGGCGGTATGGTTCTTCTTGGGGGAGATGGCTTACAAGCAGCTTTAAGTACAGCAACGGTAAAAACCATTCAAGCCCTAAAGGAGCCTCAAGTAAATAGATCGTTAGTAGAATAGCGCCACTATACAGCGCCAATGAAACTGGGCGCTGTAAATAGATAGGTGCTTTGATAGTAAAGGCACCTGCCACCAACAGATAGACTCCAGCCAGAAGAGCCCACGTTAAGCTAAAAGACAGATATAACCACGAAACCAAAAATATATGAATCAAGTGAGTAGCAAGGAACTTGAAATGACTAGCGAAATCTTGCCCATCCCGGTGATACCAGCGTTTTGCGGTTGAGGTTGCATTTGTAATGATCCCTCCGATCATATCGCCAGCAAGAAGCGCACATACAATATACTGAACGATATTCCAATCGACTGGTATGATCGCTGCATATAATGGTGCAGCCAAAACTGCAAGGATAGGAATATAGAGTTGAATCGCTATTTCTGCTTTTGTAGCGCCTGGGCCGATAAATTTATCTATCGAACCAGTTAGACCTTTTCTAGGCTCGGGATAATTCCAATCTATCTTCATTATCATTATCTCTGTGCTCGGATGCAGCTAACGAGGCTGTAGAATAACCCATTCAAAAAAACGGCAGCAAAAGTTGTTCTATTCTGTGAACACAACCCCACCTCTTATTCTAAGGACTAAAATCCACCCTGCATTTATTACAATTACCTAATAGTGCCCGAGTGGCGGTCAAAAGACCAGTATTCAGGCCATCTGGCCGTATCGCTGGATCTTCTCAATGTTGTGCACCATACAAAGCATCAACCACTGCGCATTGACCTTGGTTTTCCCCCGCAAGCTAAATCGGTTAAGCCGCTTTGTTGTACTGATATTCCCAAACACCGGCTCTACTGCACCGAGTCGCCTACTGTAAACATGGCGGCCCTTGTCACTATCAATTTTAATCTTCTTTCGATCGATAGCATTTAGTTTTCTGGCTGCTTGTGATCTAGCTTTATCGACACTTGCCCCCCACAGTGTTTTACGGGGTGACGCATAAGTGCATCATATTCTGCACCCCTGTTTGGAGCAGTGCATGCCCAAGAGAGGGATGGTAAAAGAAAGACCAAAACAAAAAAGTGCAGCTAAATTCTGCTTCACTCTAATCACCTAACGCTCAAATCTGCGGCGCAGAATTCGTCCGCAGCCCTTGCTTGTTAAGTGCGCGCCACCCCAGCGCTAGTTTCTCGTGTTTTTTGACAAACTCATCTTTGCCATCACAATAATCCTCTATGTCATTGTTGCAGGACAGCGCGACTTTCTTCTTCAGTGAGGCATACTCCTGCACTATTTCAGGATGAGCCACTAGATATTCACGAAAAGCCAAATGCCTCACAACATCAGAGTGTTCCCGTTTGAAAGCATGTATGTGATGAGATCGATTATCTCCACCTTTCTGGTAAAATCGGCGACCGGGAATTCCTAGTTCTCCACGGCCAAGATACCCAACACTTTCAAAATTCCCTGAATAATCATCCAAGACACTTACGTCTTCGACCTCAATTAGAATATCGATAATGGGCTTGGCTGCCAGACCTGGCACAGAAGTACTGCCAATATGATGAATCGATGGGTTTAAGAGTCCGATTACACCCATCAATAATTCAGCCTCATCGGTAAAATCACTCTCCCAAGTTTTTTGGTAATCGACGACTTCGATCTCTCTCATGTCTAAGGCTCTCAATTTCATTTAACGCCTAGAGAATGCGCAGCGTGCTGTCGCATTGCTTGACTTGTTATGGGCTTTATACCAATATTTGGTATTTATTGGTACGTAAGAGGTGGCCCCATGCCTAAAAATACTAGCATTACCCTTGGAGAGCACTTTGACGGCTTTATTGCCCAGCAAATTACAGAGGGTAGATACGCCTCCACTAGTGAGGTCGTGCGTGCAGCGCTGAGATTGCTTGAAGACAACGAGCAAAAAATATCTACACTTCGCAGGCTGCTTGAGGAGGGTGAAAATAGTGGGACTGCTGAATATAGCTACGAAACATTGATGAATGAACTTGATGATGAACTGAGTTAATGGGCTCATTCACTTTAACCAATAAAGCCAAGGCTGATTTGAAGTCTATTGCAAGTTATACGCAGCGCAAGTGGGGTAAAATCCAGCGCGGCATATACTTGAAACAATTTGATGATGCTTTCCATTTGCTCGCCACTACTCCTGATGTTGGAGTCAAATGTGATTTTATTAAAGCAGGCTACCGTAAACTCCCCAATGTTAGCCATATGATCTATTACCGAGTTAGCAATGACTCTCAAATAGAAATTATCCGAATTTTACACAAGCGCATGGATGTAGAGATAAACTTGAAGGGCCC